>QGNH01000512.1_pt2 | contig 54917 bp, 80 predicted proteins | sample 1735481 | NCBI WGS metagenome assembly QGNH01 (sample SAMN09239004, study PRJNA386568) | Viral metagenome, whole genome shotgun sequencing project.
GCTTTGGCAAAATCCTTAGATAAATACATAAATAAAATGAAAAAAGGTGAACAAAGTGAACAAAAATAAAAAAATAGAACATATTATGGAAGGAGGAATTCCATATTCAAAGCCAAAATGCGACATGTGTGGAGTTGAAGCAGACAGATTGATATTGATAAACATAAATACAGAAGAAAATTGGTACAACTTTGAGGATTTTGCAATATTCTCTCCTGAGTCTGGAATATGGGCCTCACAAATATGTGCAAATTGTCGTGACGACATAGTTAAAAACTGGAAAGTTAAAAAGGTGAAACAAAATGACAGAGATATTAAAAAATAGACTTCCATCGATAATGGAAGGTTGTAAAGAAAGTATAATAAAACATGGTCGTATTGGCTATGGAGTATGGGTTGAAATTGAAGGAGAGAAAAACCTTTCAGTAGTAGGTTTTGACAAAACATTCAGAATGAATAGCAAGCAAGACTTTTACGATGCGCTATCTCAAATAGGAAACAATTTCAGAATGCAGAACAAAAAGATATTGGCTGCTGCACTTATGATAGAGTCAGTATGTATGGATGCAGACCCTGTAACAGGTAAAAAGCAGGAAGCTGTCAGTCTACTGTATGTAAATTTGGTAGATAGAAAGAAAGAAACATGGTTTCAGACATATACAAAAAACAGAGGTAAAGCTGAATTTGGGAAGCTGGATGTTACTGAAGGTCTTGAAATGCCTATAATGGACCATTTTCTTAATGGATATAAAGGAGGAAAATAAACATGTTAGCAGAATCGGCTGTAATGAACAGCCCAAATTATCAGAATAAAATTAGGTTAAGTATAAGACCTGATTTTCTGGAAGCGACCAATATAAGAAGTAAAGATCCCATCCTCATTATTTATGAGGATGACCAAATTGTCATAAAACGCCAAAAGGGTAAAGATGATATTGGTGTAGAGGATATTATTGGTTATAGAGAAAAAGCTAAGGAATATGAAAAGTTTTATGTTACATTGGAAAAAGATGTGAAAGAGTTTATTGGCAGCGGAGAAAGAAAAGGGTCTATGAAGATAGACAATATATTCTCTGAGGCTAAGGATACTTTACCTGGAATAGAAATTGATAAAAAGATTTTCCTTAAAGAAATGAGAATACATTTCAAAGAGCAGGGAATAAAAATGGATATTTCTCCTGACAAAGGTATTATAGTATTCTGGGTAGATGATCATGTAAAAAAGGAGGAATAAATAGAATATGGCTGTTTATTATGCACATGCAACGATAACATATAACACGAAACATGAGTTGATACAGCTTGCAAAGATAAAGGAAAGTTGTCCTGGAGAGGATATAGTAAATCCAAAAGATATTCCAATTGCAGAGGAAGATAAAAATAGAAAGGGGTATGCTGCATTTATGTGGCTAATGAAAAGATATTACTTCCCTGCAATTAGTTTATGTAATATATTGGTTGCATTTAGATATCCGAAAACAGGAAACTATACTCCTGGAGTATTAAAAGAAATTGAATATGCAACAAATAATGGCATAAGGGTTTTGGAACTATGATAAAAAGAATGGAACCAAATGAAAGAATAGCTTTCTATGATAACAATCCCTCTGCTAAGGAAGAGCTGTTAAACTGGTTCAAGTTAAATGACAATAATAATATAAAAGGTCTCAGATGTATGGCGCTTAGGCCTGAAGACAGGAGGTATAGATATGCATATAGAAATATAAATTCCAAGTATGCATATGCGCTGACCCCATTAACAGAGGAATTATTTAACAAAACGGTTAGATTTGCTAGGACCGTTGAATTTTTTCCATGGATATTTGATGAGGGGATATTGAAATGTATGAGAAAGGCGAATGTTAATGAACATAGGATTGGTATTACAATGGTAATTGACATTGATGCTCCTGATAAAAATGAAGACGATAAAAGCATCGGAAGACAGGATTTATTGCAAGAAGACTGCAAATATTTAGAAATAATGGATAATGTATTGGGAGTGTTCAAAGACGAGCTTAATAAAGTTGACTTATGGAATGAAAGCAAAATGACATTTACAGGTAACGGTATAAATATTGTACTTTCACCATACTACGATAATATGATTGAGCTAATGAAATATGCAAACGGAGTAAAGGGGTTGATTAAAGATGTAACAAAAATGGTTAAATATCCATTTGTTCATGCTAAGTTGCCTGGGTGGAACTCAAATTTCAAGCCTCCAAAGACGTTCCATTTTGAGAGAAATAGATTGACGCTTGAAATTCCAGATATAAATAGGAAATTGGACTTAGATTGGCTTATTCAACAGTCAAATCCTTATAATGATAAGGTGTATGTACAATGTATTCAATAGAGAAATGAGAAAGATTATATGAGCAATAAAAAGGTTATACTATTATTTTTGGGTTGGATATGTTTGATCATATGGACAGCATATTCTGCTTATTTAGGAGATTTGAGCGGGAAAAAACCTATTGTTACATTTCTGTTAGGTTTGGGCTTAGGTTATTTCTTGCCACTGTTAAAACCAGGAGTTACATAATGGTACATGAGAAAATTAAAGAAAGAAAAAGGATATTTCCAGAAATGGAAAGACCTAAAAAGACAATAGATGAAATGGGAAGAAAACATATCGAAATTCCGTCTGGAAGGCTTGTTAAAGCGTGTCCTGGTGTTAAGAATCCAGGATTAATATTTAAAGACGGGAAGTTTGTAAGAGCTTAAATATGATTAAGAGAAAAGTATTATTTGAATATCGAATTACGTGCTATGACGAACGTGATGTTAAGAAACCAAATTGTCCTGGGACGTTGACAAATTGGCCAACGCCATTTATTGATGATGCTCCTTGGTATGAAGTTCCTGTAGAAGAGTCTAAAGAAGAGTTTGATACTGCGTTAAATATATGGGCAGACAGAATGCAGGATAATTTTGACTTGTTAATACAGGATCAAGGAGAAAAAGATTGTCAAGATATAATTGAATATTTGTGGTTGTGCGAATATGAGACAAGAGTTGTAAATGTTGAAGAAGAAGTGACAGAGGAAGAGAAAGTAGTAGTGATACCGCCAACTCCACCAGTTGCACCGCCAGTGAAATTCACTACAGTGGAAATTGCTAGAGCAAAGACTATGATAAAGAATCTAGAGGAGACAGCAGCAAGATTGCCGTTTGCTAGAGAAGACCTCATAAAGAGAGCTAACGAACTGAGAACAAAATACGGATTAATAGGAGAAAAGATATGAGATTAGTATGCAGAGAATGTGGCGACTTAAAAGAATTAAGCGCAGAACAGAGAGAAAAATATGCAAGAATAGTAAGAGAAGACAAACTGACAGTGAAGGAGTATTTGGCACTGATCAATATTGCCCTAAAACATAAGGGAGATTGTACGAATGTTGATGGACACGAATATACAGTTGAGGAGACATACAGAGACGATGTAGAAAAAATGATTAGTATGTACAAAACCAGTATCTCCAACATGGTAGCTGACGAAAGGTCGCTTGAAGATGCTACAAATACTGTTGCAGAATTAAGAAAAACAATTGCTGAAATTGAAGTTAATATGAAAGGGCTTGTTGCTAATATTAAATCCAGTGCAGAGAATGTCGAATATACTAAACAAGCATTTCCAAAACTAACTGGGATTGAAATAGAGTCCTGGGTGTAGTACAAAATAATATAGAACATATATAGAGCCTATGAAGCAGGTTTTCATCAAACGGTGCCATGTTTGACTGCTGAGGCATTTTTATGGGAGAAGACCAGAATTTTAAATTCAAGAATATTGTTTTGTACATGGTCTTCTCCTATTTAAGATAAATTAGAATTTACAATTTGAGGAAAAATGATTGTAGAAGAAATTAAGGATAAAATTATCAAAGACGGAAGTAGACATTTCAAAATGTCATCAAATAAGGGCGACGTAGAATTCTCTGTAAATGATGAGAACAAAGAAATGAACGCATACTTCTGGAATTGTCCCATGGAAGGGAAAAGATTTCTCGGAGAACTAGAAAACTTTGCTAACTTAATGGAATTGAAACTCACTATTAGTAATGTGATCAATCCAAAATTGGGAACAATACTAAGAAAAGCTGGATATGAGGAATATTATGTTAAAATTAGTGAATTGGAAGGTGATATAATACAATGTTGGAGAAAAAAGGAGACATAAATATGGATTATATATGTGATTGTGGCGTAGAAATTATGTTTCCAACACCAGAAAGAGATATCAAGAGAACAAAAGATGGTAAAAAAAGAGAGACATGGTTTGTTACTTCAACTGCAATATGTCCTGAGTGTGGACAAGTATATAACGCAAGAATAATGAAAGCAGAAAAGAAAAGGAAGGAGGAAAGATAAATATGGATACAATAACTGATATGGAATTCCTGAAAAACATGACGAATTCAGACAAATTCCTAGATCATAATACTGAAGAGTGCGGACAATGTTACTATAATAAATTGTGCGCGGACGTTGGCAGAGACATGATCGTAAGTATAGAAAAAGGAGAAAAAGATGCGGATAAAGATATAGTTAAAAGGTGGGCAGCAGAAGTACGCAAAAGATGGGAGGAAAGTAAATATTTTAAGCTATATGTTGAGGAACTTAAAGCAAAAAGAGATCCAATAAAAACTTTCGAAGAGAAAGGATGGTTACCATAAAATGGAAACGGAAGAAGATAAGAAAGTTGTTAAATTATCGTTCGAAGGTTCGGTTAGCTTAAAATATGACGAAATAGATAAACTAGCAGAAAAGGTATCCAAAAAGATAGATATTCCCAAGGAAAAAGCTAAAATAGCAATTGAAATGGGAATATTTGAAGGATTCATGATGAATAGGTACAGAAGAGTGGACTTAAAAGGAGATGAGGAGGAATAGAAACGATGAGTATATGTCCGATTTGTATGAGAGCATTATGTGACCATACCGCTGAAGAGAGGAATCAAACTGAAGAAGAAATGTTAAAACCATTGACTAAAGACGAATTGGAAATTGTAATAATGAATAATAAGAAAATTTTGAGAAAATTGGGATATGACTCAAGTTACATTTGAAGGAGACCATGGTCTGGTAGTGACAATGGATTTCGAATTATACAAAAAGTGTGAGATTAAGAAAGAAGGAAATCGTTATGTGATTGTGATTCCTACAGAATTATGGGAGGAGGCGATTGAATAGGAGTACAAAATGAAAATCTTTAAATATGTTGTAGTGATCCAATTTTTAATTGCGACGTATGCAATGATATTGTTTATTATAACTCCAATAGAAAAGATGGTAACAATTCCATTGGATTTGTTTTACCTTCTTATATCATTGGCATGGTTTGGGTTGATTTATATAACAATGTTTATGGCAAGGGACTGGTATAAAAAATATGACGTCAAATGAAGATTTAAGAGAAATGCTTGCTCAAATACCACAAGGTAAATGTGACAGATGCAAAAACGACTATTGTACTGTAGATAAAGTGATCCCGTGTAAAGGGTATGTATGCCAAAAGTCAATTCAATTGAAGCCTGTTATGGCTTTTATTGACTTGATTGGTAATTATGAAAAATGTAGAGCATATATTAATAAATATGAAAGAATGTATAATTTGATAGGGAAACTTAGTCATGACTTTGATGAAGTAGACTACAAAGGAATAGAAGATAATATGTTAATAAGGGAGGAATAAAAATGACAGAAGAAACAGAAAAAAGAATTGACGAATTATATAAAAATTTATTTGATTATTTAGAAGAACTAAAGGAATTAAGTCTTACTGGAGATAGACAAAAGAGTAAAGAATTATTTACGCAATATGTAAAAGATTCAAATGAGCTTGGGGAATTGTTAATTCAGGAGGGAAAAGACGCTGGGCAAATAGATGCTAAACTGGAAAAAGAAATTAGAGACCGCCAGAAGATTCTAAATATAGAGACTGAGGAGAGACTTAGTGGACTATGGAGTTAGTAAAGAAAGAAGACCAAGCAACAAGTAACTCAGATTCATATAGAGGAGGAAGAAGATGTTTTAAATGTGGCAACAGGGGAAAGGATATTGATGCAGTAGATTATCGTTCTGTACGTGGAAAATTACGAAGACATTTTCTATGTGCAGATTGTAGAAAGATAATTAAAGACATGGAAAAAGAAAATTAAAAGGATTATTGTAGATTAGAATTTCTTTCTGATTTATGATATTCCTTTTTTTATGGAGAAAAAATGGAGCGCCGATAGATTTCAGATTCAATACTATTTTATTGGTTGGCAATGCTAAATTGTGCTGTTATTGACCAATCATGCTATCTTATAGCATACTATGCCAGATATCTATATGCTAATGTCATTACATATAATATACTTATAATAATATAAATAATTTATAAAGGAGTTGATAATGAATGGTAGATCCTAATATAGTTGCAAATCAAGATCTTGCAAGAGGACTGATTGCAATTGGAGCGGCAATAGCAGTTGGGATTTCAGGATATGCAGCAGCAAATGCAGAATCAGCAATAGGTGCTGCAACAGTTGGTGCAATGGCTGAGGATGAAAAATTCTTTGGTAAAGGATTGTTAATGACAGTGATTCCAGAAACCATTGCAATTTTTGGTCTAGTAGTTGCTCTAATATTGATATTTGTATATTGATAAAAGGAGGTGAAACTATGAATATGCTATTGGACGGTACTGTTATCGTTGCGGCAGTATATATGGTGGCATTTGGTGCGATTGTAGCAAATGAAACCCTTGTCTATGTGAAAGATTACATAAAGAGTATGGTTATAAGAAATTAAATTTAATCGTCTCTTTATCTTTTTTAGAATTAGAATTATTTTAATGTTCGACAATTGAGAAACTTTATTTTACTTTGTTTTAAAAAAAGCACTTTCCCGATGTTTTGCGATGTAATTTTATGTCAGTGTGTGGTCACCTTACGTGATATGTTTTTGGGTCAACTTATTTTAGCAAGCTGTCTTTATATGTCGCAGTATTTCTATTAGAAAAGCTATATATAGTCCTGCGTTGTAGTAAGGGTATTACGTTATATAACATAATATTATGGCACGACACATAACGTTTTTGTTATGTTATGAAATAACATAAGAATTGTGCTATATTAGAGGTGATTACAACGACAAAAATGGTAGTAGACATATCAACTAAATATGACAAAATGCTTGGACATTTAAAGGCAGAAAGAGAATTTAGCTCAAAGGCTGAAGTAGTACAAAAGATTGTTGAGGTATTTTTCAAAAAGAACATGGAATTAGATTAATATGGAAATAGCAAAAGTAGATAAAATATTAACAAAAAAAGAAAGGGAAGATTTAGAAGACGAACTTGATTTTTTAAGAGACCATATTAAAGAAATTGAGGAAAAACTAGGTTATTAGTCTGATAAATGGCAATGATACTGTTAGTACCCACGACGGTTGAGCCTTTAAGTTGGCCCATGTAAGAACACCTTATAGTCGAGGTTAAGACTAACGTATCAAATCCTAAATTAAATAAATTACCACAAATGCGTGGGCCAATTTATAATAATAAAGTAACAGAAAAGCATTGGGCTAATAAAGCCGATGTGTACATATTAGTACATGCAAATAGTATCGACATTAAATGACAGCAATCCTTGCTATGTACGACGTCTATGTATGCATATAGTACAGCTATGTAATACAACAAAAAAGTAATCAGGAGATGAATTGAAATATGCCAGACCACAAAAAGAAGAAAGACTTTGAACAAAAATCTACATTTCGTGTACCGTGGGATAGATTATCCCAAGCAGAAAAAGATGAAATAATGGAAAAAGCAAAGTTGAGAAGAGAGGAGGAACAGAGAAAACTTAACCGCAAAACTGCGGATATAATGATGGGAAAACAAAGAACAGTTGACAATAGTTGGGAGTAGACATGGATCTCATCATGCCTGCGCTATATAAAAAAATAGTTGTTAAAATTGTGAGTGCTGTATATGTAGCAGGGGATGATGCTTATTGCGATGTCGAAATGTATGGAAATCCAAGAAAGTGGGTTTTCAGAATGAAGTTGGGTAAGACACTTTGGTTCAGCATTTATAGACATTTATCAGAAATGGCAAATGACCCTTTAAACGAATTAATGGGAGATGCTGCGTTCAAAATTGATGCAAATCTAGAATACCTAAAAGGAAGAGTGATAACCATTAACGGTATTCCAGACACCACTAGATCGTTTAAAAATAAAAGTGGAAAAATTGAATATCCAAAAATATTTTCTGTGACATTTGAACCAGATCTAGAGGATGCAGAAAGAATAGGTGGAGAAGTCTATAAAAATGCAGTTGGAAATGCCGTTTTTAATTTCAGTTGCGAGGAATGTATCATCGCAAATAGCAATTTAGCTAAATTTGAAATTGAAAAAGAAAAAGAAAAGGAGATGACATATGAAGAAATAAAGAAAAAGAATTGGGAAAAAAGTGAAGTTGAATGGGTTGTAAAAAAAAGAGAAGAAGATAAAAAAAAGGAAAAACAACTGAAACAGTTAGAGTTAGCAGGATGGTAAGGATCATATGACAAAAGTTATACAAATTGAAGTAAATCCTTCGTTTGGAATGTGCGATTGTTGCAACGAAATAGTAGATGACATGAAAAATTATGTGACAAAAGATACATCAACAGTGCCAGAAAATGAAAAACTAATGAAAACATTTGTTGACAATTCTCCAACAGAGGACGGCTCGTGCATAGGGGCAATATGGTTATGTCAAGAATGTTTTGCTCTATTTTGGACAGACAAAGATGCTTTTGTTAAAAAAATGAACGAATGTTTCACTTAAAAACGTCCACTTCATAATGCGGCAGAAAAACCTAGGTTGTTGCATTTATGATAAAAAACCGTATACGGAGAAAAGTAAATGAATTCAAACAAAAGAAACGGAGACAAGGGTACAGCTATTGAAGACCAGATAACGAAGGAGATAAAATAATATGACAGGAGTTAAATTCAAAATAGGAGAACATAGAAAGATGCCAGCATTAGAATATTTGATATTCAAATATGGACGAAATGAAGTTGACAGAATGATAAGTGAAATTGCAAATAAAAAGATTACAGAAATAAAACTTATGGAGATGTAAAATATGGCAGAAGATCAAAAGAAATTCGACGCACTTCAGTTCTTAATGAACAAATATGGTAGAGACAAATTTGAAAAACTGACTGATGAAATTGCTGGTCGTAAGGGAGTTGTAGCGGAATTCTGGAAATTTCCTCAACCTGGAGAACCAACAAAGACAATCACCTTTTTAAAGAAACCAGAAGGAGTAAGGTCAGATAAGTTTTCAAAGTCTGGAGGAGTTGGGCTTGTTGGAACAGTAGAAGATGCAGACGGAAAATATCCAATAGGTTTAACAGATGCACAACTTATGGATATTATAGCAGAACTTAAAGCCCACTTCAAGAAATATGGATGGAGTACCGACTTAGGACTGGACATTTTGACAGACCTTTCCTTTGAAGTAAGTAACAGAAAATATAATGACAAACCTTCTGGAGAAGAAAGAAAAAAAGTTTCCTTTATGCTTTTGATAAATGAAGCATATAACAGAGCTATTGTCAATATACAAAAACAGGTAGAAGATTACAACAAAAATGCAGGTGCTGAAGGAACAGGAATAGATATTACAGCAGATATGTTTGGAATGACTCCAACTCCAACCACCACACCAACACCAACAACTCAATAAATAAGTAGGTTTTCCCTATTTATTTTTTTTTAATTTTAATTTGACAAAAGACAGATTTAGNNGTATGACTATAACACTGGAGAAGATGACGGAATTCCTGAAGCAACAGATGAGGATATACAAAGATTTATAGCTGATGAATATTTCTCAAATTTAGATCAAGACGGATTTCCTATAATAAAAAAGACAGTGGTTACTGTAGTAGAATCTCCAAAAACTACTACGACCACTACTATTGAGACAGTTACACCAAGTCCAATTAAAAAAGAAAGAGTTCTACCAGAAGGACAAAAAGATCTTGAAGGAAAAGATGTATCAAAAATAAAATTTGGAGACTTGGTTACCAGAAATATAATGTTGACCACACATAGTATGCTCAAAACCCATTTAATACTATTTCCTAGTTTCGGTTTCAAAAATGAGGTTAATGGAATGATATTATATGGCCCAAATGGGACAGGCAAAACTGAATTCTGTAGTAAATTAATGATCCAAAAGGATTATACTAAATATTGTGACTTTGAATTTGTAGACATTTATCATCTTATAGACAGCAAAATGGGTAAAACTTCTGAAAAAGTTGCAAATAAATTTAAGGAATGGACAAGTACATATCAAAAGAAAAACAGAATCCAGGTAAAAATTATCGATGAAGGAGAAATGATATTTTTACATAAGAAAGATAAAGGTTCAAAAGCCTATTCTGAACTGAGTAATAGTATGTTAAAACATACTGGAAAATTTAATGGAGTATTTATCATTATTATAACAAATGATATAGATCTTTTAAATAAAGGTGCCATTTCAAGATTCGAGAGAGTATATTGGCCTCCGTTAGATAACCTAGAAAGAAACGATTTTATGAAAGACAAATTTGAAAAATCAGAAATTCAGGTAGATATGGAAAACTTTGATAAAATTGTGCCATATTTGGAACAAATGCATTTCGGTGATATTAGATCACATAACAAATTAATGTCGCATATAAAAGGTTGGTATGTCCAAAACCACAAAAAAGGAGATGTAATAAAGGTAGATGAATTGATCCCATTGTTTGTAGAATTTAATGATAAGATAAATAAAGAGAATGAAGATATAGAAAATAAGGAAACAACTGATGATAAAAGTTATACAGACGAAGATATAGAAAAAATGATAGAATATCTTGTAGAACATGCTGACAAAAAAGATGTTGGAGAATATATTAAACTAAGAGAAGACTACAGAAGATTTGGATTAAGAGGTAACCAATTAAAAGGTTACGTATTGCCTGCATATGAAAAGCTGAGAAAAGATAACAAACTTTCAATAGGAGATCTAAAATGAATTTAGTGGACATTGAAAATGTTCGTGGTCAAAAAGGCGAAAGATATATAGAATATAAGATCGCGATAAGACCTTTTATAGCATGTATTCGCAAAGAGCTCAATATATATGGAACAGCTATTATAGATCATGATGTGTTAACAGCAAAAATGGAAAATTATAGCGACAAAAACTTCACAAAAAAAGATTATTACACCATATATTTAGGTCTTAGACACGTATTACAGAATTATGGAATTGACATAAAAAGGAATAGGTTTAAAGGAATCAAAAATTTCGTTATGTCTTATATGAAAGATCAAAATGCACTTTTTAAGGGATTGAATTATGATATAGATAACACAGAAAAATCGCAAGATACTCTATTTTTTAATCGAGACCAATGACAGATTCGGCAAATCGTTACTTAACACCTAGGGCTTTTGTTTCTTTTGTTTCTACATTCTAAATTATAACTGTTAATATATTTTTTTTTCAAAAGGTGTGACTTTTTCGCTATGTGTGAAGTAACGATTTGCTAACCTGTCTGTCTTTATTTTTTTTAAACATTCACATCATCATACTCTTCATCAAGCATTGGCTGTTGAGGATCGCTTAATAAATAAGTTCTTACTTTTTTACCATTTATATAATCAAAATCGCCTATAGTTTCAACCAATCCCTTTGGAGTCATCCAACTTTTTGTTACAATCCTAGCTTTGTCGTTGCTTTCTTTTGTACCGTTAGCTTTGCCAATAAATTTGTAAGTATGTCTAAGCATTCCATCACAATCTTTATCTTTTGGATCTTCGGACTTGCAATTTCTATGCCTAAATCTGTGAAGGTCTAATGCCATTTCTTCGGTGACTATTGCATCGCGGTCACACTTTTTACATTTGTACCTGTCAACAATCATTCTACTTTTTTCTAGGTCGCTTTGTATATCAAGTAAATATTGCATAGTTTCTCCAATCGATTTAAATTCTTTCGTATCTTTTAACTTTTCGAGCTGCCTTGAAATTTCCAGGGGCATCGAATGTGCTTTTCTACCTTCGTTATAATTTTTTTTATGCTCAGACATTATTTCACCTTCGGTCTAGCGTCGATCAAGCAAATCTATGCATAGACACCTGCTCTCTATGTGACAATAGAGAGTATTCTATACATAGAAAAGTACTGCTCGAAAGCCTCCGATGACTTTCTATGTGCATATAGCGTAAGTATTTCTATATATAGATTTGCTTAAAAAATTAACGATCTAGCACGATCAACTTTAGGAGAGTTTTACGATTCGTAGAAACGTGTTTAATGACAAGTCATGCATAATCTATGCGTTAGATCGCATATGTACATTAAACCGCACACAAATTTTTATATTTTTATAATAGGTGCGAAATATGTTACATCGAAACCTTTAAATACAATACGCACGATTTATGTAAGTGTGAACATGCAGATTATATTTTTAACCAATTTTTTCGGTAGTGATATTTTTGACCAATTTTTTAGGTGGTGATATTTTATGGTAGATCACAGATATGATGCCTTACCTGGAGAGACTGCAGAAGAACATAAGAAAAGAACATTTGTTATTCATAATCAAATAAAAGCTGAAGAGGCTGCACAAAAGGCAGCAGAAGCCGAAGAGGTTGCAAAAAAAGCGAAGAAAGAAGCCGAAGAGGCTGCAAAAAAAGTGCAATTGAATAAAATTAAATTAACGGAGGAAAATATGGCGGAAGACGGACTTGTAACGAGAAATGAATTAATAAAAAGAGATATTGATGCAATGAGAAAAGAAATTGAGTCAGAGATCTCAGATGTCAGAGAAGCAGATCAGGAAACCAAAGGTAAAGTTAAAGAACTGGACGATAAACAATGTGCAGATGGAAAATGTATGCTTGATATGCAGAAAAAGCAGGATGAAATGTTTAAGATCTTACAGGAAGGGTTAAAAAGTTTAGCAGAACCTAGATTTGTATGCAATAAATGTCATTCGTCTTCAATAAGAAAAGGAGATAAAGCCTGTCCAGTTTGTGGAGATGCTGTGAGTGTGGTGTGGACTTAGATAATTATGAGAGTCTCAGATGCAAATAGTAAATATTTAGTGTATGATAATGAAGAAGAAGCAAATGAAGAAGCTAAAGAATATGATCCTGAATATATTGCCAAATTTGAGATGAATGGTTATTCATATTGGATACTTGTATAGGAGATAAAGATAATTTATGGGAGAAATGCCATATGAGACAGTGAAAAAACCAAAGGAGCCGTTTAAAATTGTAGATAAAGTTGTAGATAATAATGTTATAGAAGAAAGAGTTGTAGAGAATATAGAGAAAAATAATAATCCTGTTTCAATTCCTACTCAAAGAACATATTCTCAAGAAGAAGTTGATAATATCGTAATGCAAAGAACTCCAGTTCCAAGAACATATTCTCAAGCAGAAGTTGACAATCTTTTAGCTGAAAGAAAAGGTTCTCGTAATAGTCATGGTGGAAAAAGTGATGGAAGAAGTGATGAGGACGATGATGGCGAATTTGGAGTGAGTTCAAAGTTGCTAAAGCAGTTACAAAGTACCGTTGGCGTTTTCAATGCTCTAAAGGATTTTGCTTCTAATCCTTTAACAAGATCGATAGAAACAAAAATTGGAGAAAGAGCTGCTGGAATAGTAGATCAGGCTTTTGGTGCTCCACAACATAGTGGCGGTAAAAGAGATCTTGTGGATACAGTTTTAAACTCACAGATGGCTTTTGGTTTTGGACAGGGATTGGGTGCAAGAGCGCCAGAATTCGTTGAAACTTTGGGAAAGACTTTCGGTAAGGAGAGAATAGATAAATTTGCTGATAACATGTTAGGTCAGTATGAAAGTAGAAGTAGAGCTGGAGGTGGAAGTGGGTCTGGAGGAGTTGGAGGAGGAGTCGGTGGAGGGGGTGTTGGTGGAGTAGGTAGTGGAGTAGGTGCTGGCAGTGGTGGAAACAATGAAAAAAGCAATAGTGAACTGTTATTATCACTAGATCCCAATAATCCAGAGCATGTAGCTGCTTATGCAGAGTCTCAAGGCGGCATTAGACCTCAAGTTGCTAGAAAAATGATGATGATACATCAAGATGAGCTTATTGAACAAATGAGATTACAGGGCTTGGATGTATCTGGTTTTGAGAGAGGAAGAAGTGCTACTGAGGGCGTAGGGAGTGTAGTTAATAACGAATCTGAACAATTGCTTAGAATCAGACAAGAAAATCAAGAAATGGCACGAATTAAACAACAACTTGATATGCAATTAGAACAGATAATTCGAGAAAAAGAAGGTAAAGTAGTATCGTTCAAGGATGTTAAGAGCAATGAAGAAATTGTAGAGGAAGTTGCAGAGATACCAGATAGATGGAGTAAAGACGATTTAAATAATACTGAATTAGAATCTGTTATCAAAGCTGAAAATACTAGGTTACCAAAAATACAAGAAAATAAAGTGGATAAAACAGAGATTGTGAATAAAACAAATAAAACAGAGATAGTAGATATGGCGGATACTTTTGATGAAATAGTGGGAAATATAAATGAAGTTGAAAAAGAAGAAATGGTTAAAGTGGAAAAAGAGACAGAAAAAGAAGTAGTAGAGATGTCTGAAGTTCATAAAAAGGCACCAGCATCTATAATAGATGAAACAGATGAGACAACAAAGAAAACAGTGAAGGAAGTCAAAGTTAAATATCCAAAGGGGACACAAGGATGGTTAAAGGAACAAAAAGAGAAAAAGATTGCAATGCAAAAGGAGGGATTATAAATGAGTGGAATGCCTTACAAGTTAGGTACTAATAGAACAGATGTCCAAAAACAAATAGATGCTGTTCGAAAGTCTTTTGAAGATAAATTAAATGAAAGCAAAATTGCGTTTGAAGAAGCTCTGAAAAAGGAAGCAGCAGTTAGGGAACAGTTATTAAAGGAAAAGGAAGTTAGCTTTCAAGAGACGATAAAGAAAGAGGTTAAAGCTAGAGACGAAACTATAAAGGAAAAACAAGAGGAAATAAAGAAAGAAGTTTCATCAAAAGAAAGTATCCAAAAGATGCTTGACGACATTAAGGGCAAACAGAAAGATAATGTTATCGATTGTCCCACTTGTGGTCTTGGACATGTACATAGGATACAAGGAGTTAAAGGAGAAGAAGGAAAATTTAAATGTACTGGTCCAGATTGTAATGAAGAGTATGTTTTAGTAGATCCAGCAAGTGATTATAAGTGTGTGAATTGTGGATTACCACATAAAAAACCAAAGAATGAAGATTTGGTAAAGAAGTCTGCATGTCCATTTTGTAAAGGAACTAAGATGGCTGCATATGATTGGAAAGCAAAGTTTGATAATCTTAAAAAGATAAGATGAAGGTAAGATAACATGGAATGGGACGTTAAAGAAGATAAAGACAGCGGAAAGATGTCATCTATTAGACTTGAACAAATTGAAAATGGGTTTACAATATATATGAACGGTAAGACATCATATTATGAAACAAAAGAAAAATTGATTAAAGGGTTAGTGGATAAGATTATTGTATGATGTACAAATAGGCGGAATGATGTTAGATTTTATTGTAAGACAAATATCAAATGGATTTATAATGACATTATATCCAGGAAGTATTGAAATATACTATAAAACCAAAGAAGAATTAAATGAGAAGGTAGCAGACATAATTAAGGCGAACGAATAGAGAAAGTATAACTGTTGGATTGTTATGTTAAATTGTCTGTATATTAGTATTGTTTATATTGTTCAATACAACTCAACTAATTGTGACTATGTCTGTATAGCATCGTGAAGTAATAAGTGCTTATACAATTATTGTAAGGGATAAGCGTTGGAATATATTGATGGCATAGAATATAATGATCGTTTTATTTCAGATAAGGCTTTAGATGTATTGGATACGTTAGCATATATTCAACTTGTAGGATCATATGACGTTAGGAATAGAATAATTTTCAATTATGATATATGGAATGAAAATAAAGATGGAGAAAACGCTGTTTTTGATTATTTGTTGAAGAAGGATTTAGAAAGAAAAGATATTGGTTGTAGCGATCGCGATTTTCATAGAAAATATAGAGTTGATACTGATGATATTACAAAAGATATTGTTCATCTTCTGTTGAAAGTAGACAAAAACATTTTTGATTTGGTAATTAGTGAATTTAACATTGAGGAGAAAAATAAATATTGGGGATATAAATATCCAACGTATGCCAAATGCTATTATTGGGATGAAAGAGGCGAATTAGATAAGATTAAAAAAAGGGATGAGAATTTTATCCAGGTAGTGTGTGACAATTCAATATGGAGCGAGTTTGTAAAAACTAGAAGACACAGAGGATTACATTTAGAAGACATCTTTAAGATTGCTGTTGTTAGATTTTTAGAGAAAAGATATGACTTGTGTATGGAAGAGATACATAGTGCAGAAAGTGGATATAACAAGGTTTGGGTTATGGAATAGTTGAGAATAGGAGATGGAATAACTATGATAAAATTTGATTCTGATAATATGGTTACACATGATGTGTTGAATAGAGACGAAGCAATTATATTTTGCAAATTTTTGATAGCAGAAAAGAAGAGACATGCTGAAGACATTAGAAGAATAGAGAATAGTATAAATTATTTGGAGAATAAATATAGCTTCGAGGTTGGCATAGATCAATAGGTCAAATGTATATGACTATTGATTTAGTGTCACATGATCAAGTCAAAATAGAAAAGGAAGATAAACGAAATAGCAAAAAGAGATTTCTTCGTACTGATGCCGTTTGTGTAACATGTGGTTCGATTAATAATCATTATTGGTATGATTCCTGTATAATTTGTATGTGCAAATGTGGATCTGCAGAATTTATTAGTGGCAAAATATGTGTTGATCTAAGATCATTAATGGATTTAAAAATGGAACAACTTGAAAATTTGTGCGAAATACGTAATATTCCTATTGGTACAAAAGCTCAGATGATAATTAGATTATTGAAGGATTTTGACAGAAAAGTATTTGATAAAAGAATAGATGAACCTTTGATAAGGAAAATAATAAAACGAAATAAGAAGAAGTTTAGATTTACTGTTGATTTGGTTCAAACAAAGAGTAGTACAGGATTTAAGTTAAAGCTTCTAGATGCAAAAGATGTACGGGAGTAAACTATGAATGAAAAAGATACAAAAGAATTATTTAAGAAGGGTTTTGACCTTATAAATAGAAGAGGTACAGACAAGACTGATGAAGACAAATTGCAAACGTTTAAAATGCAGAAAGAATTACATTATGCTTTGATGAATGTCTTTAAGAATGATATAACTAATGAGACAGACATAGAAAATTTGAGAGATCATGCGATGCATTTATATGCATATATGGATTCTGCATTCGGACAAATATTTACAGCTATTGAAATGAATGACAAAGCAAAGGCATCAGAAAAGTGTTGATAAAAATAGTCGATGTACGTGTATATTAGTATAAAAATAGTAATTGGACTAAGTGATGAGCATCCTTAATATGTTGACAGTTGCATTGTAAGCTTATTGTGCATAGTATATAGTATAGGGCAAGTTTATGTTGAAAGATTTAAGATTACCTTCTAAGGATAATAACAATAAGATTGTTCCTAAGAAGGTTGTTTCTAAAGATGAAATAGATATTGATTACGATATCGCTGTTGATATTGTTAATGACTTATTTAATAATATTAGCTTATGTTTGAAGAGGGATAGATCTAGAGTTAAGATCAATATGCTTGCTAAAGGTTATATTAAGTATATTTTGAGTGATGGTGTAAGAGAAGGAATTGCAGATTTTGTTCGTGGTATGTATCCTGAAGATATGAAAATATTACTTAATGATTTTGAAAGAGATATAAATAAAAGGAAAAGAAAAAGGGAATAGGTAGTTATGGTTCTTACATTGATTGATAAGAAGGATTGTATTGGAAGAGAAAGCGGAGATAGTAATGTTAAAAAGGTGGAAAAAAAGAAGGTAAATTATATAGGTAAAAAAATAGGCTATAGAGATAGAAAAAGATGTTTTAAATGTGGACATGATAATGGAGAATGGTATGAATATTTAGTTAAGGGAAATAGAGAATATCATTTTCTATGTCAGGAATGTATCAATATAATAGAAGGGAGAAAGTAGGGAGAAAGTAATAATACAATATACATGATTTTATACTGTACCTGTGCATAGCGTTATCACACGGTGGTAATGCTAGGTGAACGTTGTAAAGCTTTGACTAGTAGAGTTAGCTAAAGTGCTAGCATCGGTTAGCAAATGACAATGCTACGATATAATGCTCATAGACGGCTCTAGTCCTTTGTATAGCGAGATGAATCCAGATGGAAATTGGTCTTTAGTTAGTTGCTTTCGTATTTGCTCCAATTTCTATTCTCTAATGACTGTAGATACGTATGCAGATTCGTTAATTCTGTGAGGATGTAGAGCCGATACTTGTTATTGTAATCAGTTTGTAAATTTGGAGATATAATGTTAAGTAAAAGGGAGCCATTTGAGTATCGTATTTCCGTTATACCTGGAGAGGTTATTAATTGTCAGATTAAGGTCAAAAGAGATAAGAAGAATATTGGGAAGAAAATAAATGCTTGTATTCATATAACGTATAAAACAGATCATTTGGGAAGGGGCAATTCTACAAACGTTGTATGCGGTGATGTGGGGACTATTGTTCTGGATGAAAATAGTGACAATGTAAGTGTTTCCTTGGTGGCTCCTGATTTTAGAGTTGTAAATGCTGTAAAGTCGGTTATTTATATAACAACTGACAGTTTTGATGGAATATATATCGGTAAGATGGATGTTGTGAAGACAATGAAAGCGAATGTTATTATAGAAGGAGATGTTCCATGGTTGAGTAATAAAGTTGGCGTTGGCATTGGCGTTGGTGCTGGCACTGTCGATGTCAAAAGCATAGGTGGTCCAAATGTTGGATCAATTAAAGATTTAATAAAGGCAAAATATCAGAACAGTGGAAAAATAGATGTAGTATGTGAAGGGTTAATGCTTGGTAATAGTGGTTTTGCCAAAGCAATGAGAAATGTCACTCATGGATTAGATTCTATTGGAGAAGGAAAGATTAATATTAAATCTGTAATATTAGATGCAGATAATGTTGGGTGTGGCAAAACTGATGTAGGAAAGAGAATTATAGCTTTGAGTAATAATCATACAGTGAGTGGTGGAAATGGTTCGATTTATATATCTATGAATTTTCCTCTTGGAGTAACATATCATGCTGGCTTCTATAATATAGCATATATAATGTTTGAGACTGTGGATTTTCCGAGTGCTTTTGTAGATCATGTAAATAACATTAAAATTGATGAAGTATGGACTCCTAGTTCGTTTTGTAAAGAGAGTATGGAAAGAGCTGGTCTTAAGAATGTGAAAGTTATGCCGCTTGGAGTTGACACAAATTTATTTAATAGAGAAACGGCAGATGCACCAAGATATATTCCAGGAAATTTAGGTGGTGTGTTAGAGGGAAAGTTCAAATTTTTGACTACTATGGGTTATAGTGAGAGAAAAGGAGTTAGCATATTGATTAAGGCATTTGTTGAGGAATTTGGATTGGGTAATGAAGGAGCAGATGTTGAAAAGGTTGCATTATATTTTAAGGGTGGATGGTATGATATCAATAAAGCGAAGGCTGAGATTAGTAAAATTACATATGCTATGAAAAATGTTCCATATATTCATTTAGATTTCAATATATATCCAGATGATGTATTGGTTTCATTATTTAAGGCTTGTGATTGTTTTGTACTTCCGAGTAGGGGGGAGGGTTTCGGATTACCATTGTGCGAGGCAATGAGTATGGGACTTCCAACTATTGGGACTAGATGGTCTGGAAATCTTGAGTTTATGAATGACGATAATAGTTATTTAATAAATGTAGATGAATTTGCAGAAGAATCTAGGTGCAATTGGGTAACTGGTTATTATGTTGGACAAAAATTTGCTTCTCCTTCGTTAGAACATTTAAAGAAATTGATGAGATATGTATTTGAGCATAGAGGAGAAGCATTAGAAAAAGGAAAAGTAGCTAGATCATATATAGTACAGAATTTTGATTGGAAAGTCTCTTGTGCAAAAATGAAAAATAGGCTAGAAGAAATTGCGAGAGGAGAATGAAATTACATGAAGATTACATTAGCAATGTTGACATATAATTCTGGAAAGTATATTCCTGAATCTATTGGAAATATGCTTCCTTATGTAGATGAGCTTGTTGCTACAGTTGATACCAGGACAACTGATAATACCAGGCAAATATTAGATGAAATGAGTTTGAAAACTGGTAAAGTCAGATGGAAAGAATATATATGGAAACATAACTATTCTGAAGCCAAAAATGAGTTAATAAGAATGATTGTTCCCATAGGTAGGGATAGTTGGATGCTAATATGGGATGACGATGAAAAGATAGCTGATAAGGACTGCAAGAAGTTTGTTGATTATATAAGATCTATTAATAGTAATTATACCATTGGAGGGCTAACTGTACCTAGAAAGAATCATTATCCTTTGTGGACATATGATGAAGAAGATTATTTGAAGTGTTATTATCCAGATAGACACATGATAGCTGTAAGAAGACTAGATGGACTAGGATACGATAGTATAGTACACGAATGGGCTTCTAATAGCGTACTTCAAAGAGGATATAAAATTATAAATTATGATGAAATATCAACACATCATCATGCTTGGAGAGGAGATAAAGACAATTATATGCTTGGAAAGGCTCGTTATTATGATGCATTAAGTACGTTGGGAAATAGTTGGGACGGAAATGTAAATAATGTAAAAGATGCTAATGTTAAGAAATGGCTTGAATGGGAATATAAAGGGTAGGGTACGATAGCATGGGATTTAGATGGGATTGGTTTGGAACTACAGCACAGCCAAATTTCCAGAGATTTTTAGTAGAAAAACATAGAGATAAGGAAGGACTAAGATATCTAGAGATAGGACCATTTGAAGGTAAGGCTACTTGTTGGATGTTAGAGAATGTACTAATTGGGAACAATTGTAAAATAACTGTAATTGATACATTTGGTGGTGGCCAAGAGCATGATAAGACGAAATTAACAGACCTACTTGGTATATTTTTAGATAATACAAAGAGATGGAGGAATAAGGTAGATACAATAGTAGGTAAAAGCCAAGAGATATTACCAAGTCATATAAATGGTTCAATACCTAGTAAAGATGTCTTTGATTTTGTATATGTAGATGGGTCACATATAGGTGAGGATGTATTCCAAGATTGTGATAATGGGTTTAGGCTATTAAAGGAAGGCGGAATTATGGCTATGGACGATTATCAGTGGCCTGGTGTAACTGGGAAATCAGAAGATACTCCTAAACCTGGTATTGATAAATTTTTGAGTATGTATACTGAGAAATATATATTATTAATGAAAGACTATCAAGTTTGGATTGAGAAAATATGAACATTACTGAAGATGTGCAGAAGATAATAAATGATTTATTGCTAAACTGGAGCGAAACAGAACGTACTGTTGAGATACCATTTATATTTAGGGAATTGCCTGAGCCTGGAGTATTTATGAGTAAAAGAATTCTGGATATAGGCTGTTGTGAAAGTCCATTAGCAATAAAGCTAAATGATTTATGGTTCGACTCTTGGGGAGTAGATGTAAGAGATTATGGTGTTGATTATCCTAAATTTATTAAATGTGATGCAAGAAATTTAAGTATGATTCCATCATCTTCATTTGACATGGTTATGGCAGTAAGTACAATTGAACATATAGGTCTTGTATCCACACCATATAATTCTAATAATTGTATTGACAGTACATTTGATGAAGACGGAGATTTAAAAGTTATATCTGAAATGGTTAGAGTAGTAAAGCCAGGAGGGATGATCTTAGTGACGTTACCTTATGGGACTGGATGCGCAGAATTAAATAGTTGGATGAGGTTCTATAATAAAAACAGAATTCAGAAGATGGTTAATAGAAAGTTAGTAATTGATAAAATCGAGTATTATATTTTTAGAAATGGAAGATGGTCTGCTAGTGATGAAAAAGAATGTAGCTCTTCATATTCTAAGATTGTAAATATCCCTAAGTTGAGCCCAGTTACTGGAAATATATGTATACTTGGACATAAGGCTTGAGTTGATTTGGTTGATTTGATTAATTATGATTGAGAATTTCTATAATATAGTTAATAAATATGTCAGGAATGAAGATATAAAAGTAATCCTAGATCTTGGTGCTAGAGATTTAGAACAAAGTATCGAGTTCAGTAAGATATATGGTAATGCTATAATTTATGCATTTGAATGCAGCCCTCGACAATATAAAATATGTCTTGACAAAGCTAAGGATTATATAAATATAAAAGTTTGTGGGAAAGCGGTACATGATAGAGACGGTAAATGTGATTTTTATCAAATAGATGTTGTCAAACATAATAATTGTGGCGCATCGTCTTTATTTAAGGCATCTGGAAAATATGATTATATAGAACCACTACCTCAATATAAAATAAATGTAGAATGTACAAGATTTGATACTTTTTGTAAAGAAAACGGTATTAATAATATTGATTTAATATGGATGGATGTGCAGGGTGCAGAATTATTAGCCCTTAAGGGATTAGGTAACTTAATTGATAATGTAAAGGCGATATATACTGAGGTTTTATACCAAGAAATATATACAGGGCAAGCGTTATTTGGTGAATTAGATAAATTTCTTTCTAGTCACGGATTTGTACTAATGGGTACAGATGGAGAAGGTTTTTCTAGTTGGTGGACAAATGGTATTTATATCAATAAGAGATTGATGTAAGATAAGTAAGATAAGTAAGATAAGTAAGATAAATTAATGCAGAGGACTATTTATGGTGGAGACTAAAAGAGCTTTAATTACAGGCGTGACAGGGCAGGACGGTTCCTATCTCGCGGAATTGTTGTTAGAAAAGGGATATGAAATTTATGGATTGGTTCGGAGATTATCATCTCCTAATTTGAAACATATTCAAAATTTAGTGGATAATGAAAGCATAAATTTGATTGGAGGAGATTTAGCAGATCAGTCTTCTATTGCAAGTGCTATAAATATAAGCAAACCTGATGAAATATATAACTTAGCGGCTCAGAGTTTTGTTGGAGAAAGTTGGAATCAGGCAGAATATACCACTAATATTACAGGTTTAGGAGCATTACGTGTTTATGAAACCGCTAGACATATAAATAAAGACATTAGAATTTATCAAGCTTCCTCGTCTGAAATGTATGGCAATATTAAGGCACCACAAAGCGAATTAACTGTCATGCATCCTAGATCTCCATATGGTGTTGCTAAATTAATGGCACATGAGACAGGTAGGGTATTTAGAGAAAGCTATGGGATGTGGGTATCGTGTGGGATATTATTTAATCATGAAAGTGAAAGGCGAGGTATCGAATTTGTATCACAGAAAATAGCTAATGGTGTAGCAAGAATTAAACTTGGGTTAGGCAAAGAGTTAACATTAGGTAATATTAGAGCTAAAAGGGATTGGGGGTACTCACCCGACTATGTAGAAGGAATGTGGTTAATGCTTAATACCAATAAGCCAGATGATTTTGTTATCGCGTCTGGGGAATCGCATTCTGTACGAGAATTTTGTGAAATTGCTTTTAATTATGTTAAACTTGGTAATTGGGAGTCATATGTCAAGTTTGACAAAGGATTAGAAAGGCCTGCAGAGATTTATGATTTAGTTGGGGATTATACTAAAGCTAGAAAAGTATTGAGATGGGAACCTAATACGTCTTTTAGAAAATTGGTAGAGATAATGGTAGATGCTCAATTGGATGAATTGAGTAAAAACATCTGAGATAATAACAATGTCAATGTTATCATTTTAGTATCACAGTTATTCTATTATAGCAAATAATATGTAGAAATGAACCATATTATGCATGTTATTAGTCTAAATATACTATAACAGAAAAATGAAAAATGACGTAAAAAGTAGAACAGAATATGGAAAATATATAAAGGAGATACAAAATATGGCTATAGAGATAGTAGAAGCGGAACAGGTCAGATCTGGTAGAGGCGGGAAAACAAAAGGAGAAAAATATGGAAAATATGCGGTAGCAATTCAAAAACATATTCCATATATTTTAGAACAAATAAAGGATTCAAAGGACGGTAAAATCAGAATAAAAACTGAAGATATGGGAAGAGAAATGGGTGGCGAGTTTATAAAGAAAAATGCCACATCAATATATTGGGGCCTGCGCTACGTTTTATTTCAGGAAGGCATTGTAGTTGAAACTGGAACTCTTGCAGCTACTGATGGTGGTAAAGTGCTCATCATGAGACTTGCAGATACCAATGATAGATTACCGCCCTCACTGGCTAAGTACCTTGAACCAGATGAAGAGGGAGAAGTCCCAGAAGAGCCTGAAGAGTAAATAAAGATCGAGACGATTGTCGGATTGTATTCTGACAATCATTTTTTTTGAATTTTTTTTGAACTTTTTCCAGGGAGATGAGTATAATATGAAAATATTGATAATGTCCAATAGTCTCAATTTGAATAGTGGATTTAGCCGAGTTGCCAAAAGTCTTTATTTGGGATTAAAGAAACTGGGTCATGAAATGTATTTTATTGGAATGCAGACGTCGTACACTCCACAAATGTATGATGAAATAGAAATGTTACCATTAGTTAGTCCTGCTTTTGATGATTTGACACAATATGGGATAATTTTGGCTCGAATTCAGCCAGAGGTTTGTATTAATATATTTCAAAGTGATGGGGGAGCTGGACCTGGATTAGAGAATTTTCCATTGACTTTTAAGAAATCAATTTGGTATACAGTTGTTGAGGGCAATTATCTTAGTAGTACAGCTAGAAGTGGATTTAAGAAGGTTATTGGAAATGGTGGAAAGATTGTATTACCTAGTATTCATGGACAGGAACAGTGTAAGGTTGATGGAGTAGATGTTGATGTGATTCCATATGGTTATGATCCAAAGATATTTTATAAAAAGGCTGGTCGTGATAATGGAGACGAAAATATTAGTCTTTTGATATGGAGTAAAGAACATAAGCAGTGGGAACAGCATGGTATTAAAATTAGTGAATTGAGTGGATATAAGGGATTTGATAAGACATTTGTCTTTGGGACGGTTAAACAGAATGTAGGCGTTCGTCATAGAATGGAAAGACTAATAAAAGCGTATAGTATTTTCATTAGTGAAAGTAGACAAATTAAAGATAATACAATTCTGCATTTGCATACTCTTCCTGTAGCATATAATGGTATGGACTTGATGGATGTTATTAGAAGAATTGAAATTGAAGGTGGTTGCCCTGGAATTTCAGAGAATGTGATATTCAGTTATGGTGATTATAGAAGCAGTGGATGGAGTGATACAAGTTTAAATGAGCTATATAATACATTTGACTGCTATTGTTCAGCATCAAGCGGAGAAGGGTTTGGAATTCCTACTTTGGAAGCTATGGCTTGCGAAGTTCCTATAGTTGGTCCTTCATCAAGCGCATTTGTTGAACTTATTGAAAATAATGGGGATCTTGGTAGAAATAGAGGATTATTATGTGGCGGAATGTTTCAAAGGATAGAAGATGGGTCTGAAAGATTTCTGGTAGATGAGAAAAGTTTAGCACACATAATGAAAATGATATATAAGAATAGTGAGCTAAGAGAAAGATGTAGTAGGAATTGTATTTCATTTGCCAGAAACTTTACTTGGGATAAACAGATTGAGAAGTGGGATAAGTATTTGAGAGAATATTTAAGTTAACAGATCGCAACGCTGTCATTGTTGATCTACTTTAAACGAGTATGTCTGCTAGTAAAAGCTTATATATTAGAACAACAAATTATGTAATCGTGTAGAATCTACGTAACCTTTTTATATAAGATAGCTACATAGAGATGTCTGTACTATATAGTGTAATGTTTTGTCTTTTCTGATATCAGAAATGACGTTCACTATGAAGTAACAGTAACAGAGGCCTGTAGTAATGACCATAATTTGTGCGTGTAACTATCCTGTTTGGCTCTACGATAAGAATAATAAAGAATATTTTTCTATTCCATTCGAAGTGGCGGAAGGCAAAGGTATACAGTACAGACCAGATTTAGGTGATCTTGAGATAGTCATTAATAGAGATAGCCAAGATATTAAATTCTTAGCTATTCCTATGTCAACTATTGAAGAAAGAGGACTTCAATCTGAGATACCTGAAATTGAAATGGTAGATCACGAAACTAATTTGAGTGATGGAACTGCCATTGTTAGACAATTTATGAAGATAGTATGGTTAAAGATTTCTGATGAATCTACTAAAAAATATGACGTAAGAGGTCATATATTTATTGCAGGCTGTAAACCTTCCGATATGATCAAAGAGAAAGAACTTGATTTGGAAGGCAAAGAGAAAGAAGTTCTACATTGTTCTGAGAAAGGTATCTTTGTGGTATTACATCCCATAGATGAATTCTTGGAGAAACATATCGTAGAACTTGAAAATATTAAATAGGGCACTTATGCCAAAAGCAAAATATTGGAGGAAATGTATATGGTAAATAGAAGAGTTGTACCAACATCTGCAATAGATGTAGCAGCAGCGAAGAGAGGAGCAAACAAGAGTGCAGTAGTTCCTATTGGTGGGGGTAGTGAAGTCTATCTCAGAACAGCAGGAACCATTGTAGTCAGAGGAACAAAAGTCACACCAGCCCACAGACTTGGGACAAAGGCAAAAGCAATGAAAGCTTGCGCAGGTAAGAAAGGTTGTGAATTCATGTCATGCCTTGAAGCAGGTGGCGTTACACCTCCAAGAAGTATCAGGAAGTCTTGCGCAAGATAAGACAAGATAGCTTATAATAATAAGCAAAATAAAATAAAGATATGTCGAACAGAGTAGAGATTCCTACCAATCCTGTAGAACTTGTATTGGCACGTAAGAATGCCAATATGAGTAATCCTTCATTAGATGTAGATGGAATGGGAAATATTGTTCCTAGATCTGTAAATAATGGTGCTGAGTATAGTGTAACAGTTAGAAAGGCAACAAATTCAGGTGACAGACCCAGGAATGCAAAGAGTCTTAAGACTTGTAAAGGTTTGAAAGGTTGTGAATTTGCAGAGTGTGCAGAAAAGGTCTTTGGAGTGGGAAAGCTACCAAAGAACTTGGAAAGACTCTGTTTTACTTCTGTTCGACATAATGAATAGAATGATGAATAAAAATTCCTAAAAATTCCTAAAATAAAGGAGGAATAAAATGGCAGATTATAGTGAAATAGGTAGCAAAACACTTAGCGACGTAGGCCATGCTTTAACTGGTGAAGGACTTGGTGTAGCACTTGGTTTCATGGGTGCTGCATTCCTTGGCAGACAGATCCAGAATAGATTAAAGACCGATACCGAGGTCATTGCCGCTCCTACAATAACAAATTATGCATATGCATGGGGAGGTAATAACGTACCGAAACTTGCTGCATGGTACGTACTTCGCAAGTACGATGCTCAAACAGAGTTAACCGCTGATATGAAGAAAGCAGTCGCAGGTTCAGTAGTTTTTGATACAATCATGAGATTGTTCAATAAGGGTACAAATCCTGCAACGGCAGCAGTGGGCGGGTATGAAATACTTGGCAACGGAAACGGAACCATTCAGGGAAGCGTAAGTGGCGCTAGTTCAGCAGATGTACAAAGAGTTCTTCAGGAGAATAATTCTCTTAGAACTGAAGTAAATAATTTAATGCGGAAACTAGCCGAAGCAGGAATTCCTGTGTCACTTCCAACTCCTGCAGTTAGGCAAAAGAAATATGCATTTGCAGGTGAAGAGAACTTACAGACCCCAAGGCAGAAGAAATTCGCATTTGCAGGAGATACGGGATTATCCGACCTCACCGCGAAATTTGGAATGCTTTAAGAATAAAATAATAAAAGAGGATGATTTAAATGGGAAATATATATGGTTTACAAGACGCCATACCAACTCCAGCATCAGGTGTATCAGCGAAACCTGACTATACCGCATATTGCGATTATCTTGAATCAAGAGGATGGACAAGGGAACAGATTACTCTTGATGAGTTAAATACTAACCTTGTAACATTGTTTGGCTTGGCAGGTGGCGCAACTGGTACACTGATTGATATCAGAGCTCCAGCAGGTCAGAAGATCAGTATCATGGGTACACAACAGACCCCAAGAGGCGCTGATGCAAGAAGTGCACATGCACTGAGAATGAGAGCCGCAGACACAGGGGACAATGAAATTCCTATCTTCTCAAAGATTAGAATTACCAAAGAGAAGACATCAGAAGCAATTGTTCAACTGGCAAGAATTTTCTACGCAGATGTCAATCTGACGAAATTCACAGGTGCAGCAGGTAATACACAGAAGACAGATCTTGAGTGGTACCGGTTTAAACAGGGAATAGAGTTAAATGGCGAACAACATCTTAAGATCATATTGATCAATACAGAACTGCCTCTTATTCCAGTAGATCCTGGGCATCTTAAATTTGCGTTGGACATGGACCTCTGGACGAGAGAAGAGTAATTCCGATTGTCTGATTGATAGTCTGGTTGTCAGACAATAAACCTCAATATAGAGTAAGAAGGAGAATGGTACTAAGTTGTACCAAAGGCAAAGAATAGGGATAACTTCCATTTCCCTATTCTTATTTTTATATATTATATTCATTAATTGATGATTGATTTAAAGGAGGAATACAAATGGTAATTTCAAGAGCAAGTGCAGATGCACCGAAAACTTATCCAGGACAATTAGTAGAATATCCATATCCAATGGACACAAGTTATCAGGAGAAAGAAATAGAAATACATTCACCACAAGCGAGTACACCAGTGATGTATAGAGAAACTAAAATAGAGTTCATCAGAGACGGTAGTGAAATAAATATGAAAGGTGAACAATCATATACGAGGCCCAATAGCGTTAAACCAGCTCCAAATAGCGTGTGAATTTGAGTATATAGGAGGAAGATATTATGGCTTGTAAAGTAACAGTTACTGGACAGAATGAACAAAAGAAAGCACATCGTGCTGAGATTGCACTTGAAGGTAAAGTTTCATTCTGTAATCAAAAGAGAGCATATCCAGTTGGAGTGCAAGTATAAGGAGAATGATTAGATCATGGTTAACATAGGAATTGCGGGTATTCCTCGAATGTTTCCTGGGCAGAAGCAGACTATTGTTAATGGATCAAATATTGAGACAGGAGTAAAGCCGTATATAGAAACTGATACAGTTGGGCAGGGATATCCCGATGCAACAGGAACTGTACCTCCAAATTTTCTTAATAATCCACCAACTCTTACATCGGGAGGTGTACTTATGGTAAATCCGCCTCCTAATCCTTATCAGGGAATATTTTCGAGACACAACACACCAGATAATCCTGCAGAATTAGGTGGTAAGGTTATTATGAATTTGACAAGTGGAGTATATATTCCAAAGATACAATACACACCGCCACAGATTCAACCATAAAAATGTAAATTATAATCTATAGAAATAGATGCCATATTTTGAAAACCACCCATAGCCTATGATCAGTTTTGTTGATCAGTTTGTTTAGCTGTTCGCTCCGTTCAATAATAAAATCAACATTCTCCTAATTTCTGGTCGTAGGCTATTTTATTGATGAAAATTCAAAAAGAGAAAGTGAGGATAAATCATGGAATTTAAAAAGCTAACGAGAGATGAAGAACGTAAAACAAAGATAATGGCGGGGCATTCTGCATATACCCCTGAACAACTTGAGAATGAGATCAAAGCTGGAAGCGAAATTGGAAAGAAGTTGAAAAGTGTTGAAAAGATTCTGGAAGAGAATTATTAGTTGAATTTTGAATATGAACATAGCTACGGTTTTATTTACTTTACCAGATAAAAGGGGAGATCCTACTCACTTTACAGCAATTTGGGGACGGAAAGCTGTAGCTCTGTCCAAAAGTCTTGGATACAAGACTGTTGTATTAAGTGGGAATCAGACTACTCATGCAAATGTATCATCAGCATTGATTAAATATAATCCTAGAGTGGTTATTCATTATGGTCATGGTTGTCGGACCAATTTACAGGGACAAGATGGCTGTATAATTACAAGAAACTATAATACCAATGAGTTAATGGAAATGGCTCAAGGTAGTATAGAAGATAGAATAAAATTGCTCAAGATATTAGATTTTGAAAAACAACCTTTAGGTCAATTGTCCTGTCCTGGTATTTGTAACATAGATAGTGATCCTTGTGCCGATAGATGTAAAGACGATACCAATGTTGGACTATTAAAAGATAAAATTATACTTACAACAGCCTGTTTTTCAGCAGATCAATTGGGAAAGTGTGCCATTAGTTCTGGAGCAGATGGTTATAAAGGTTTTGACGATTTATTTCTGTTTCCAACGGATGGAATGGAATCACAAAATTTATTTGGCGATTTAGAACTTATTTTCATAAGAGAATTATTACTTGGAAAAACTATTGATGAAGCTGAAGCTGTAATGAGCGAAAAAGAAGACATACTGATCACTAAATTTAAACCCATAAAATATATGTCGCTTAGTCTATTATGGAATAAGATTCACAGAAAAACATTGGGGAATTTGGATGCGACAATATATTATTGAGAATAAATCTGGTAATATAATTTCAACAATTACAATAGGAAATAATAAGGAGAATACCATGGACGATTTAGAGCATTTAGAGAAAACATTAAATGATAATGTTGTAGATGAATTTAAAGCTGTAGTTGGATACGACGAGGTCATAGAGGATTTTGTAAGACATAGAGATATCATTAAAAGTGCAGATAAACATATAGATACTCTAAGAAGGATTCAGAAAGAACAAAGTATCCATAGCTTGGAATTAGTAAATATGATGATGGACATGGGATTCAAAGAACCTGCGATAATACAGAAATTGGAAGATTTCTTAAAAACTAAAGATTATACAGGATAAGTTATACAGGATAATTTCTTGAAAAGGAAATAGAAATTAAATTTTATTTATATTATCAATTTATATTATGATTATTAGAGGAGAAAATAGATGGCTATAATTTGTCAACAGATTGGAACAATAAGCGGTAGTAATAGCTTACTGTGTGGTAAGTTGATTAGAATCTACGATATGAGACCCATGTATGGTACTATAGATGTACAAATTGAAGGTCAAATTTCTCCTCAGGTTAATGAAGTTGGAAATAGTTTTACAATTGGAGTAGAAAGATTTACCATAGCTTTAATTTCTAAGAATGTGGCTGCTGGAACTGCTGTAGTTCAACTTACAATTGCCGATACTGTTATAGTTCCTCCTCCCTCTGGAGTAGATTATACTGATACATTAGAAGTATATGTTAAACCTTGGCCATGGTATTCAGTGCAGAGTGCATCTACTAAGATTATCACATCTATGACTGATATCAGCGGTTCGATAGCAAATTTCTTTTCAGGTATAACAGATTATCAATATTTAAGGACAGATGTAACTACAGATAGTGAACATGTTATTCTCAATATTAGGCTAAAAACTACAGGGATAACTGCTATGGCAGGTCCATTAGTTTTGGGAGCTGTAATTGGTATTTTGATTGCTACAGTACTTGCTCTTGTAGGTTTAATAGTATATTTAGTACTTACAAAACCAACAGGCGAAAAGGGTGCAGCAACAACACCAGATCCAAATACTGTTGGACAGAACACAGGTAAGGCTAACGACGATGCACAAAAAAATTGTTTTACAGGATTACCAGCAAGTCCTACTTGTGCTCAATTGAGTACTTATGCAACGTGTTTAGATTCAGTTGGAATTGGTATCAATGGGACATTAGAGGCAGTTTATCCAGGTTCTGTAGATATATCAAAATTGTATGACAAATATTATGGAATTTATTCAAAAGCTGTAGCCGACTGTAATCCAAGTGTTCCTGGCAAAGCTCCTAGTGATATTTTAAATCAGATGAAGGCTTTACAAGACCAATATAAGAATGATTTGAAAACTACATTTGATAAGTTGCAGAAGGAATATGTAACGTGTAATATGCCGATAGGTAGTTATTGTGCAGATGGTCTAATCGCTGTTGGAGAAATATTGATTGGAGGATATGTTATAGTTAAACTATTTGGGATGGCGAGCAGTAAGAAGGGAGGTTAATATGGGAAATATTAATTTTAAAGTTGTTGGTAGAGGACAACTATATATAGAAAAAAATAAGGATTATGCTGGACTTGCTATGCCTGGATTTGATTCAGGTCCTATTAATTTTAATACTGGCGATACATTAGGAATTATTGTAGAACCATATGTGGGATATTCTCTAATTAGTTTTTGTGATGTTCCACAAACAGAATGTGATACTAATTTAAGTTATTTTTATACTATAACTGATGGGAGTGGGGTACCTCCTACAATGGTAGCGACATTTGGAGTGAGCGCTCCTCCATCTGTGGTTACACCAAAATTGGGATCAATTATAATTGCCAAATCAACAAGCATGATTGTAGGAAATGGTGTAGAACTATTTGCTGGTTGTAAAGATACTACAGGCGCTGTTCTGACTTGTCCATTGTTAACATGGAGTAGTTCAGATTCAAGTATTGCTTCAACATCAGGTCGTTTTATTACGGGCGTGTCTCCAGGTTCTACTTTTGTTTTTTGCAAAGATTCTGTTACAGGAGTGATGAGTAATCTATGTGTGGTTACTGTAACTGTAGTGGCTCCGCCTCCCGTTGTTCCTCCAGTAGTTCCTCCAGTTGTTCCACCTGTTGTTCCTCCTACTACTGGTATACCAAAAGCAGGTATATTTAATTTATGTTGGAAAATTGGGACGATTACAGGTCCATGTTCAATGCCTAGAGATTCAGGGGCTATTGCGCCTGGAAGTGCAATCATAGTTCAGACCGATATTGTAAATAGTGGATATGCTGGTAAAGTAAGAGGTGTAATTAAGATAGATGGTACTCAAATTGTAAGTGAAGATAATCCATCTCTTGAAACATATTCTGGCCCAGTGTGGAGCGTTCAGAAAGCATATACAATGGTTAATAAGAGTGTGACTCTTACAGCAGAAGCTTATTCATGGGACGGTAGTACTTGGGTATTAACAGATAGTAGAACAGATACCATATCTGGCACTCCTTCATGTGATGGAATATCATTAGATCCAGGTAGCTGGCAAGTAGTTCCTGAGGATACAGGAACATATCAAGTTACTATGACCGCTACTACAACACCTTTGGGAACATCATTTCCTGTTATGTTTAAAAGTGGCGACGGAACAATCTTAGGAACATGTAATTCTGATAAAGTTACTGGAAAATGTATTTATGTATGGGATTATAGCAAATTAAAAGATACAGCCCCAGATGACATGTATTCTCATGCGGTTCCTGTATACTATGTGACCGCTGCTGTAGGTACTGCTGGAACGGTTAGTGCGTGTTATAGTACAAAATCAACAATGGTAATAGGTTTTCCTCAATTTGTCCTAACCATTGTTGTTAAAGATGCGAAAGGAAGTCTTATAAGTGGTGCTACCGTTTTAGTTGGAATCGCAGGGAAAGCTAGTCAGTCTAAGACTACAGATTCAGCTGGAAGTGTAACATTTAATGTAGATGCAGGAACCGCAAATATAACAATTTCAAAAAGTGGATACAATAATAAGATCGATTCGCAATATGTATTTGTAGATAAGACTTTTACATATTCACTTGATATAACTCCAACTGTACCAACAGCAGGAAGTGTACAATTTGTGTCTGTGCCGTCTGTGGCATCTATATATGTAGATGATGTAGATACTGGTTTAAAGACTCCAAAAACTATAAGTAATATAAGTTCAGGAGATCACAAATTTACATTTAAACTGGGTGGGTACAACGATTCGTCGGGAACTGTGACTGTAGTAGGTGGAAGCACTGTTCAGGCATATTTGAGTATGACACCTTTGACTCCCACAGCAGGAGCATTGAATATAACTTCACATCCAGTAATGGGCGCAGAAGTATTTGTAGATGAAGTTGATCAGAAGACAACAAGTTCTGGTGCTACTGTAATACATAATATACCTCCTGGAACACATTCATATAGATTATCCATGACTGGTTATGCAGATTCAACTGATAAGTTCCTTGTCACTGCAGGGACAACTACATTTGTAGATGCGTTATTGATACCTTTACTGACAATTGGAACTGTTGAAATATCTTCAACGCCTGCTGGAGCAAAGATATACGTAGATGATGTTGATACATATAAGGGCACTCCAGCATCAATAATGAATTTAGATGTTGGTAATCATACATATAAGCTTACATTAAGCGGATATCAAGACGGTTCAGGTATCTTCAGTGTTGATCCTGGCAAAGTTACACCTGTTGACGTAGTTTTAAAGAAAGCTACACCAACTACTGGCACTTTGAGTATAGCATCAGATCCTCCAAATGCAAAAGTAATTATAGACGACAATGAGGTTGGTAAGGTTACTCCAGCAATTGTTAGAGATCTAACTGCTGATAATCATACTTATTTGTTGCAACTGGCAGGATATAAAGATTTTGGCGGAGTTGTTGCAATTACTGCAGGATGGACAAAGAGTATTAACGTAAATTTAGAATTAACTGTAGTTCCTACTGCTGGTGCAGGAACTAGTATAGGAGAAGTGTTAGCTGCAGGAGCCGCTCTTGCAATTATATTGGGTTATGTAGCAACAAGTGGTACAAGTGGCGATCAGCAGAAAGCAAAATAGATTTAGATTAGGATATATCTATGAACAAGAAAGTTAAGGGTAGACCAGAGGAAATAGATATGGAGGCTTTCTTTGGGAAAAATAATAGTGAATATAACCGATTTTATGGTACTTATCCAAAGGGAATGAAAGTACCAGGAAAGCCTGAGATTATATTTCCCAAGTCCACCTATGATCCTATACCTGGAGCAGAAATTAGAGGACTTCAAGATGGAGGAAGTGTAGGAACTATAAGAGTAGATACAATCCCCACTGGAGCAGAGTTCTTCATAGTTGATTCTACTGGAAAAGAGACGTCTTTTGGTAAAACAGATATAGGATTAACTATTACAGATGTGGATGTTGGAACTTATAATTTCATAATTAGATTAAGTGGGTATGATGATTATGACGGTGTTGCCATAGTTAAAGAAGGACAAATCTGTTGTATAAATGTCAATTTAGATCTTAAAACTGAAAGTGATCAGTGTGCTACTGATACAATAACTCCACCTGGGGTAACTCCGCCTATTGGGACAATGCCGCCTTCTGTACAGGGTTATGTCGTTATTAAAGAAAGAGATCTCACATATGTAGTGGGTGGGCTTATGCTTCTAGCTGGACTAGTAATTGGATATTTTATATTGAAGAAAGAATAGGATTATAATGGTTAGCTTCAAAGACAAGATGGAAGGAAGAAAAGTAGACTTCAAAGAGGTCAAAGAAGCTGCTATTAACAAACTAAATAATGGAACTGGTAGTGGCGATACCTGCAAGAGAAGTACAAATATAATAGATTATAAAACCCATCTTCCTCCTGTTGGAGAAGGAACCACTCCTACTGGAGATGGAGGAGGAGTTAGTGCCGATTGTTGTACTGAATTAGGAGATAGATTAGATACAATCATAGGTATTATTGATAAATCTAAAGGGGGTAAATTCAGTAGTAAAGTTCTAAAGACTCAGGCTGCTACACCAATAGAAATTGCATACGATATTACTGAACCGTCTCCAAATCCAATGGTTATTGGGTTTTACGATGATATAGATATACATAATAATAAGACTCCGCCAGCAAATGCTGAAATATTATGGGTAATTTGTGATGGTCCTGTTAGTTCTACAGATCCATATATATATGTTAGATCATCTCCAGATAGGAAAAATTTTACCCAAGAAATTCCTGTAAAGATTGGAGAAAAATGGGGATTTGAAAACGTATATGAATTAAGAGTAAGAAGCGCATTAATAGGAACACAATATAGAGTTTCTGAATATGATAACCAACTTACATATGTATCTGTGGCTGTAAATTCACCAGTAAGTGTAGTTATTGATAATACTACACCAATAGACGCAACTATCGTTAATACTACTCCAATTCCAGTAGATGTTACAAATACTACACCGATAAATGTAAGTGTGACGAATCCTGTAGTTACTGCAAATAGACCTAAGTTTATCACACAGAGTGTAGGTGTTGGATTAGTTGATCAAATTTTACCAAATATTACTATCCCAGACGGATTTGCGCTTGTGGTTAGATCTAATCCTTTCAATCTAGGTAATTCAAGAATATATGTGTCATCAAATAATGCTACAATAGCTGGAAATAGAATCACATTAGCTGCTGGAGATGACACAAAGCTATTTATTAATAACGCAAATTTAGTTCATGTAGCGGCAAGTATTATAGGACAGACGATTGACTTAATAACGGAGCAATGATTTCATAACATGGCAGATGTTGGAACAGGAAGAAAACCTTTCATACAACTAACTGATGTTCCGCCAAGTTATACTACGTTTGCTACCGATAGAGTAGTTGTCAATCCTACTGAAACGGGGTTAATATTTGTTCCTGATACATTTCTAGAAGATCAAGATACACCAAATTCATATGTTACATTCGGCACTAATAGAGTAGTTGTTAACCCTGGCGAAACAGGTTTGATATTTGTTCCTGACACATTTCTAGAGGAACAGGATACTCCAAATTCATATGTAGGACAGGCTAGTAAATATGTTAAGGTTAATCCTGGTGAAACTGGGTTAATATTTGATACTTATCCTTTAAGAAGCCAGAATATCAATACAATAGCTAGTCAAAATGATTATACAATATTAATAGATGCATCTCTAGGAAATAGAACTGTAACAATACCCAGTTCCTTAACATATCCAAGAATTATTTATAATATTAAGAAGATTGATAGTAGTACATTTACTGTAACAGTAGTTCCTATTTTGGCACAAACCATAGATGGCGCAGCCAATTATGTTTTAACTGTACCAAATCAGAGTGTTACTATACAGAGTGATGGTGCTAATTGGGTTGTTCTACTAGACGATACATTCTTAAAAGAGTTAGATACTCCAGATTCTTATGTTGGACAAGCCACAAACAGAGTAGTTGTCAATCCTGGCGAAACGGCTTTAATATTTGTTCCTGACACATTTCTAGAGGAGCAGGATACACCAAATTCATATATTGGACAAGCAGGTAACTTTGTCAATGTAAATCCTGGAGAAACAGCATTACAGTTTGTGACTCCTGCAATTATAGCTGGAGCTGTTGGACCATTCTTAACACCTGAAATTACAAATAAAGGGAAACAATGGATTCAACATGGTGATAATGTAATTACTTTAAGAAATGCACAATTAGATAATAATTTTAGAGTTAAATCTACAATATTCTTGCCTTTAGGTGCAACAGATGTATTAGATCCAATAACATATAGAGGCGTATCTCATGCAGGTTCTGCAAAAGCTAATTCAATGGCTATAGTAGCAAGACCTGATACCACAACAACAGTAAAGGTTAGACTAGAAGGGGGATTTGGATATGTTGGTCTAGGATTCATTGCAGCTATATCTAGCTCTTCACAGAGATTTGATGATATAGCAGATACACAGACAACATTAACAACTGCATGGACAGCGAGACAGCTTCCATCAGGTTATTCTCTTAATGGCTATGGTTTTACATCTGGAGGGAGAGTTGTAGCTTCATCAGGTGTTACAGAAAGAGTTGACGATATAACAACAGATTCTGCAACAGTTAGAGCAAATATAGTTGCTAGAGACGCTCTTTCAGCTTTTACAATAAATGGATATGGGTTTACAACTACTGGATGGGATACAGTGTCTGCATCGACTCTTAATATGACTGAAAGATTTGATGATAGAACAAATGTCCAGACTCCAAGAGCTGGGAATGCTATTACTGGAGCAAATTCAAGAGGACAATTTGGTCTTAATAATTTTGGGTTTGTATTTGGAGGATCGACTAATAATCCATTAGATGCTGTAGCTGCAATTGCTCATGAAAGATTTGATGATATTGGTAATTTGTGGATTGCAAGAACTTCTTTAAGTACTTCTAGACAACTATCTTCAGGTTATAGTTTAAATGGACTTGGATTTGCGTCTGGAGGAGCTACCGTTGCAGGTATACAGTTAGGATCTACAGAAAGATTTGACGATACGGCAAATTTGTGGACTGCAAGAACAAATTTAAATACTGCAAGATCTGGACTTGCTGGATATTCATTAAATGGATATGGATTTACATCATGCGGAAATTCTGCTAGCTTTGGCGCTCCAGCAAATTCTGGTGTTACAGAAAGATATGATGATGTAGGAGATATACAAACTACTAGAACTGTAGCAAGTGTAAGAAGAAACGTTACAGGATTTGCTACTAATGAATATTTTGTAGAATATAATACTGAAAATGTATCTCAATTTGACGAAATAGTGAATTTAGGAACGGTATGGATAGCTCATGGTGATAATGTAATAACCTTAGCTAATAGACATAGTAACTTAGATTTCAGGTCGGATTTAATTCTTCAACTGCCTCTTGGAGCTACCAGTATAGCAGATCCAATAACATATAGAGGTCCAGCTCATCCTAGACCAATGACTATAACAAGTAGATCTGATAATCCATATGTAGGATTTGGTTTTGTAAGCGGGGGAACTACTGGAGCTGTAAGCAATGTTACAGAACAGTATGATGATCCTACTCAAGTAACTACTGTAGTGGCAACACTAACTACTGCAAGACAGGGTCTAACAGGATTTAGTTTTAATGGATATGGGTTTACAGCAGGAGGTACAACTGGAGCAGTTTCTGGCGATGTAGATAGGCTAGATCCAATAGCAAATGTGCAAAACGATAGAGCATTTGTAACAGCTAGAAGAAATTTAGCATCATTTGTTGTGACTGAAGGAATTGGTGATCAACCAAGAAGTCGTGGACATACTATTGGCGGATTTATAGCGGCAGTTACAGCAACACATGAAGAATTTGATGATGTTGTTAACACTCAGACTGCTAAAGCTACAGCAGGATTTACTGCAAGAGATAAATTGGGTGCTTTTTCAATAAACCAATATGGCTTTGGAGTAAATGGAACTACAGATGATACCCCAACGGGAAGAGTTAATAATAATGAGAGATATGATTTCATATCTGATACTTGGTCCACAAGAGCAGTTAATCCTAATATAAAAATAGAAGTTGGAGGTTTTTCAATTGGAGGATTTGGGTATATAACTGGCGGCACATCAAATAATCTTGGTCCAATGTTACCATTTACAAATCAATATGATAATGTAGCGGATGTTTGGACAGCGCCACTTGTAACCGCAAGTTTGAATACTGCGAGAGGTTCATTTGCATGTTGGGCCATAGACGGATTTGGATTTGCTGCTTGTGGTAATACAAATTCAGATAGTGCACCTAATACTAACGCCTCATTAGAGAGATTTGAACCAACTACTGCCGTATTTTGGACAGTAAGAACTCCAGCTCCAGCATTTACAGCAAGAAGAGATCTAACTGGATACGCAAATCCAACAAGTAACAACACAAATGGTGCAAGATTATTAGTAAAATTACATGGAGGATTTGGGTTTATTAGTGGAGGAAGTATAGGTGGTGTTTCAACAGGTTCAACAGAAAGATATGACGATGTAACTGGGATACAACTTGTGAGAACTTCAATAACTGCAAGATCTACTCCTGCAGGATATTCATTAAACGGGTTGGGTTTTACGAGTTGTGGTCAAATACCTGGTAATACAGGACTAACTGAAAGATTTGATGATATCATTAATGCTGCTCCTACTGCAAGAACAGCTGGAACTGCAAGAAATGCTTTATCAGGGTATTCATTAAATGGATATGGGATTACGAGCTGTGGATTAGTTGCTGGAGTTAATTCAGGTATAGTAGAAAGATTTGATGATATCGGAAATACTCAACTAATAAGAGATATTATAACTCCTAGACAATATGCTGCAAGCTATTCATTAAATGGATTTGGATTTACGAGCTGTGGATATATAGTTGCCAATACAGGATTAACAGAAAGATTTGATGAAATAGCAGGTGATCATACTACAAGAACTGCTGCAACAGCTAGAGCTGAAGTTAGTGGGTATTCATTAAATGGATTTGGCTTTACAAGCGGAGGATTTACAGTTACACAAGTGGGTACAACTGAAAGGTTTGATGATATAGCTAATGTACAAGGTTCTAGGACAGATTTAAATACTCCAAGAGATTTGTTAGGGGAATATAGTCTTAATGGATTCGGATTTACAAGTGGCGGATTTATTGTCGCTTTAGTAGATGATACTACAACAGAAAGATTTGATGATATAGCTAATATCCAACAAATAGTAACACCGTTAGGTACTGCAAGAACTGGTCCTGCAGGTTACGCAACTAATGAATACTTTGTAAATTATTCAACAATGGACTAATAGTATTGACAATTATATAGGATATTAATAATATTGTAGCCAAAATAATTAACAAAGGTAGACAATTTATTCAACATGGAGATAATGTTATCACATTACCATACACGATGTCTACTAATAACTTTCTGTCAATACTTACTATCCATTTACCTAGATTGTTTGATATGGACGTAACCACAAGAGGTCCAGGTCATTCTCCAGGAGAAACAGGTACGCCTCCACAGAAAGCTTCGGGAAATATGACAATTACTGCAAGACCGAGTAGTAATTCAGTTACAGGAACTAATACTAGATTATTAGTAAGATTACATGGGGGGTATGGGTATACAAGTGGAGGATCAGACATAATTGGTTTTAATTCTAATATTAATGAAAGATTTGATGACATAGCAAATTCACAGGTTGCAAGAACCGTAATAACTACTAGAACTGAATTGGCAGGATATTCGCTAAATGGATTTGGATTCACAAGTGGAGGAAATATATTTGTCGCAACGGGATTAACAGAAAGATTTGATGAAGTAATAAATTCGCAGACACAAAGAGCAAATATAACAGCAGTACAAGGTAATAATGGATATTCTATAAATGGGTTTGGTTTTTCATCTTGTGGACTTGTAGGCGGTCCTCCTGTAGGTATAACAGAAAGATTTGATGATGTGACAAATAGTGTGACAACAAGAACTGCGGCAACTCCAAGATTTGAGATTGCTACATATGGTCTTAATGGATTTGGATTTACAAATTGTGGTTTTGATGGCTTTGTTAACTTAGGTACTATAGAGAAGTTTGATGATGTAACAAATAGCCAGAGCACAAGAGCTGCGGCAACAGCTAGAGCTACTCCTACAGGATATTCTATTAATGGATATGGATTCACAAGTGGAGGGTTTATAGCTGCCAATACAGGATTAACAGAGAGATTTGATGACGTGGTGAATAGTCAGAGTGTAAGAGCTTCTATAACACCAAGACAAATACCGTCTGGATATTCGCTAAATGGGTTTGGATTTGTTAGCGGAGGGTTTATAGCTGCTGCAACAGGATTAACGGAAAGATTTGATGATGTAGCAAACATCGCTCCTATTGCTAGAACTAATATAACGGCAAGATACTTCGCGGCAGGTTATTCAACAAATGAATATTTTGTCAATTATAGATGTTATAATGAGTGATTTTTAAATGGCACAGATAGTTAATACAGGAAGAGCGTGGATTCAACATGGTGACGATGAGATATATGTAACGAATCCTCAAACTGTAGCAAATTTTCAGATCACTACTACAATACATCTTCCTATATTAGCAACAGGAGATGTAACAACAAGAGGTCCTGCACATTCAACTCCTACACCTCCAACTTTGGCTACAGGTACAGCAATAAATGTAACTGCAAGAGCAGATATAGATACAGATGCTAGTGGAAATTCATTCTATGGGATGCATATTAGACTAAATGGAGGATTTGGGTTTACATTTGGAGGATTTAATGGCGTTAGTATTGACGCAAGTGTAGAGAGATATGACGATGTTGCACAGACTCAAACTGTTCCTGTAACATTATTTGCAAGTGATAGGTCATCTGCATTTTCATTAAATGGATTTGGTTATTTTTGTGGGGGAGAAAATCCTAGCTTAACGGCTATTGGAACTGTAACTAGATGGGACGATCCAGGATTTGCGTTTTCAGTAAGAACACCTATGAATACTCCAAGAGGCGATGCTGCTCCATTTACGATCAACGGGAAGGGATTCATATGTTGTGGATTTGATAGTGTAAATAAGACAACAGTTACAGAAAGATTTGATGATGTTGCCAATGCATGGACTACAAGAGCACCTTCGACAGGAATCCCAAGAGATCTATTAGCAGGATTTGGTACTCAAGGTTTTGGGTTTACTGCAGGAGGAGAGGCTGCTGGTGGTGGGACGTTAAGCTTTATCCCAAGGTTTAACGATTCTACTAATGTATGGGTAATAACAACAGGAAGTCTTACAGCATTTAGAAGATCACTTGCAGGATTTGGGATGAATGGATATGGTTTTGCAGTTGGCGGGGAAGAACCAATAGGTACAAATAAGAATAACGTAGATAGATTTGATAATCTAAATGGCACCGACACTGCAAGAAACGTATTAAGTACAGCAAGAAGACAACTTGCAGGATATTCACTGAATGGATTTGGGTTTGCAAGTGGAGGAATTGTGGTTGCAGTAAGCGGTATTACAGAAAGGCTTGATGATGTAGCAGATAGTAGAACTGTTGTAACAACGTTGAGTGTCCCAAGATCTGGATTAGCAGGATATGCAACTAATGAATATTTTGTCAATTATGACACAATGGAACAGTAAGAAATAGATCAGAAAAGTTAGGAGATGAGATGTAAATATGGAAGAAGATACAAAAGAAAAGATATTATCATTATTTAAAGATAAGTCAGATCTAGATAAAATAAAAGAAGTTATAAATATAGATCTGAGTAAAGTACCAATGGGAATGTCAGATTTTCAGATTAATAACTTTGTTCTCAATAAACGTGAATTTACAAATGATTTGTTTATGTACAAACAGGCCAAGACAGAAATATATAGTAGAATAAATGGATTTATTGATTCTTGGTATCAATTTAGAGAGGCTCAGGCTAAGATTAAGCTTGCAGAAGGCGAAATTGAAGATTTGAAAAATGAGGAATTAAATAAATTAAATCCTAAGGTAAGAGAAGCAAAAATTGAATTGCAAGAAATCGAAATTGAAAAGAATAAATTTAGGATATCTTCCCTTGAACAGCAGAGCAAAGAAAAATTGAGGGAGACACTAATTTTTTATAATGCATACGATAAATATAAATATTTAGAAGATAAATTGCCTGAAGAACTCGCAAAACTAGAAGAAGAAGGATGGAGAATCAAGAGTGCATATTATCATGAATTAGCAGAAAGATATCAATTAACTCCAAAGGGATTTATTCCATTACCTCATACAGATGGCGGTCTTAATAAATTAGTAGAACTTCAAGGTAAGGAAGAAGTTAAGTTTATGAAACAATTTAAATAATAAGAACTAATGAAATATTGGAGATATTTTATATTAGGATTTATTGTTGGTATGATTTTAGTGAAGTTAATTAATTTATTATAAGGAGAAAGATATGACAAAAGCGATTAGTGATTTATCTATGAAGGATTATTTTAATAGCACGATTAGAAATAAACGCCTTCATTATACAGATCAGCCAGGAAGTGAGGATGTAAAAAAAGAAGACATAGAAGTTCATAGATATGGAAATTATTATAACGTCAGCAATGCTATAAAGACTGCTGGTCCAGTAGATCCAGATGATTTTGATAGCCCAGTTTACAATAGAGAAAGGGTATTTGAACATCTGGAACATAATGCGGAAGTGATTCATGTTGCAAACGATGCAACAGAAAGAAATCCTGCTACATTATTCGTTATAGAGAGCCATAAAAGTGTAATGGGATTTTCTAGTGAAGTACCTATATATCCTCAGCAAGAGAAGGAATTCTATAATATATATGAATTAAGACTGAGAAGCACATTAGCAGGAACTCCATATAGAGTATCAAGCTATCTTACGAGACTGATATAATATATAATATTTGAAACGTAAATGAAACGTAAATGAAACGTATATAAAGGAGAATAACATGGATAATGATAAATTAGTAGCGGGCATCTTCGGATTTGGCGTAGGATTCGCCGCATGTTACCTTTTGGTTAAAAGTGGAACCATAGCTATGTCTTTAGAATCTACAGAGACACAAAGAAAACACGGATTTATGAGTCCACAAGAAAAGTTGGAAAATAATCCATTAGCTGATTGGAGACCTCTGCAAAATTTACCAAGTGTAGATAGATTAGATGAATTCAAACCTATTCCGTTGAGTGGAGAAGTTGTTCAAGAATTACAACAACACGAGCCACAAGCCGTTCATTATAAGAACAATGAAAAGATAAAGGTCATTAGAGATAGCACAACTAATCGTATCTTAGGATATGATACTGACAGAGATGCAAAAATAGGATGATATAAATGAATAATGAAGATAACCAGATCAATAAAGTAGAGGCAAAAAAGCCTGAAGATTTCATTATGAATCCTATGCTTGCTATTCATACTGAGGTCGATGATCTGGTTATTGATGTTGGCGAGTTAAAAAAGGTAGCTGATACTCACACAAAACTTTTAGAGGCAATTTATACAAGAGATACTGAAATCCTAAAAGAAGCAAGAGATAGAAGACCGAAAGGTAAAGTACTAAGAGTAAAGGGTACAGCAAAAGCAACTGATTTCTTTATAATTGATACCAACAAAGACCCTGGACATAAAGTTAGATCTTATGTCGTAATAAATGACGGTCCTAATAATATGTTCGTGGGTTTCAATGTTGCATATAGTCCACAACTTGATGCAAGTATTGAGGATATAGTTTCCGATCCAACTAGATTTGATGAATTAATGCCTGGGGAACATTCGGAAGAAGGATTTGATACAGAAGAAATAGCCTCGTTACATCTAATATCAGATCCAAGCACAGGATTAGGACCATCCAACTTTAGAGCAAGAATGGTTTGGTAATAAATAATGACATTAAGTTTTACACAGACAGATACTGTAGCAGTCTGTGGTGTGGCAACATATTGTTCTGCTGCATCGTTGAATGGAGTTACTACACTTAGACAGGCTACTGTAGGTGGAACACCAGGAGTAACAACAGTAAATAATACTATTGGTTCAACAGCCACAAATGTCATTTGTTTATTCTTTGAATGCATAGTTCCTCCAAATGTAAATTGGTCTTCTGGTACGTGGACAGTTAACTTGAATATTACTGCAGGTGGAGGTCTAGGTTCTTCTTGGGCTGGATTTGATATTTGTAGAGTTAATTCTGGTTGTGTAAATCAGGCATTGATAGCATCGGTAACAAATACAATTTCAATTAACTCTATAGGAATAAAGACTCAAACAGCAACAGGATCTGTACAGACACCAAATCCAGGAGATAAAATAATGGTTTTATTAAGATTCTCTGTAGTCAGCAATGGAACTATACATTATAAGCCAGATCAAAATATAGATTCACCATTTGACATTATTCCTGTTACTATGACGTTTTTAGGAAATTTTTAGAGTTTTATTATGATTATAGTTATTAGATTTATAAGGAGATAATATGCCCAGTGCAAAAACCGATATTGAAGGTGGAAGACAAGTTGTAACGATTTCTCTTTCTGGAGTAAGTATTGTTACCAGTGTGAGCGGACAAGCCGTAACGGTTTCTGGAGACATTGTAAGAATTGTTAATGCAAGTGGAACTTGCCTTTGTGCCAATGTATCTGGTGATGTTGTACTTATTAGTGGTCAAGTTGTACAGATAAGTGGGCAAATAGTAACTGCTATTGTCTCTGGATTGAGCATAAATGTAAGTGGAGCAATTGTCCAAATTAGTGGACAAGTAGTTAATATATCTGGACAATTTGTACAGATATCTGGACTTAATATTAATGTGAGTGGAAGTGTTGTACAAATATCTGGACAGACTGTAGTTACATCTGTAAGTGGAGATATCGTTCAGATTTCTGGACAACAAGTCGAAATTAGTGGACAACCAGTAACAATATCTGGTAATGTAGTACAGATAAGCGGACAAATTGTAGTAACATCTATGTCTGGCAATATTGTCCAGATATCAGGACAGACTGTTACTACATCAATGTCTGGTAATGTAGTACAGATAAGTGGGCAATCTGTAGTAACTTCAATGTCTGGTAACATTGTTCAGATCAGTGGGCAATTTGTACAAATATCTGGTCTTAATATTAATGTAAGTGGTTCTATAGTTCTTATATCAGGACAATCTGTAATAACATCAGTCAGTGGAGATATTATACAAATATCTGGACAACAAGTTGAGATTAGTGGCCAAGCTGTTACGACATCAGTTAGTGGAGATATTGTTCAGATAAGTGGNNGTTACAACATCAATGTCTGGTAATATTGTTCAGATTAGTGGACAAACTGTAATAACTTCAATGTCTGGACAACATGTAATAACAGATAGCGGATCTGTTACTTCAGTTTCTGGTAATATTGTTATTATATCAGGTCTTGTAGCTACAAGTGTTTCAGGTAACATTGTACAGATAAGTGGACAGGTAGTTAATATATCTGGAGAATTTGTATTTGCTACAGTATCTGGACTTAGTATAAACGTTAGTGGAGCAATTGTCCAGATTAGTGGACAGACTGTAGTTACATCTGTAAGTGGAGATATTGTACAAATATCAGGACAAGCTGTAACAACTGATGTAAGTGGAAGTATAGTCTCTGTTATTAATGTGAGTGGTACCTGTCTGTGTGCAAATATATCTGGAGACGTTGTCAATGTAAGCGGACAGATAATATCTTTAACTTCTGGAACTTATGTTTCAATAAATGATGTTGTACTTAGTAATAGATTTGTAGAACTAGGTTCTGCACCTATGACTTCAACTTCTGGAGAAAATCAGTTATTTGCAGCAGCGATAGACACTACAAATCGGTTTGCGTATTTTGGAACATATACAAATCCTGCCAAAATTATCAAAGTAGCTGTAAATAATCTTAATGTAGTAACTGAAATAGGATCTATAACTCTCAATTCTGGAGAAAATCGTGCTGTATCTGCAGTCATAGATACAGTTAACGGATTCGGATATTTTGGCACTCAAGCAAGTACTGGTTTAGTTATCAAAGTAGATTTATCTACATTTACAAGAGTTGGAAGTTTAACACTAAATTCTGGAGCAGATTCATTTTTTACCGCAGTTATAGATACTGTAAATCAATTTGCGTATTTTGGAACTGGAATCAATCCAGCAATGGTCTCAAAAGTAGATTTAGGAACATTTACTCAAGTCGGCGCAAATCTGGTTTTACAAAGCGGAGTACAAGTAGCTCGTAGTGCGGTTATAGATACTGTAAACCAATTAGCATATTTTGGAACTGGAGCTGGCGGTACCGATAATCCTTATATCTTTAAAGTAGATTTAACAACATTTACAGTGGCAGGACGTTTAACTCTCAATTCTGGGGAAACTATAACAAATGCTGGAGCAATAGATAATTTACAGAGATTCGCATATTTTGGTACAGAACACCACCCAATTCAAATTGCGAAAATAGATTTAGCAACATTTACTGAAGTTGGACCTGCACTTGTTTTAAACTCTGGAGAAAATTCTACAGAAAATATAATAATAGATACGACAAACCAATTTTTATATGTTGCGACACAAAATAATCCTGGTAATCCTGGTCAAGTTGCAAAAATAGATTTAGGAACATTTACTGAAGTTGGAACTGCGCTGACTCTACATTCTGGAGAAAACAGCGGAACCTCTGCTGCTTTTGATTCAGTAGATAATATTATATATTATGGGTTAAATAATTTACCTGGTATTGTTGCTAAAGTTGGAGTAGATTTTCAAACATTATCAATACCAACTGTGAATGTATCAGTTAGTGGACAGATAATATCTTTAACATCTGGCACATATGTTGCAATAAATGATCTTGAACCCGTCTCTCAGTTTAGAGAACTAGCATCAATAACTCTTAATTCTGGAGATAATAATATACTTACTGGGGTAATAGATGATGAAAACAGATTTGGATATTTCGGAACATTTGATATTCCTGGAAGAATTTTTAAGGTTGACTTATCAACACTTACAGAAGTCGGAGCCATAACTCTTAATTCTGGAGAAGATGCAGCTATTACCTCGGTAATAGATAATGCGATGGAATTTGCATATTTTGGATGTAACACAAGTCCTGGAAAGGTTGCCAAAATAGATTTGTCTACATTTACAGAGGTAGGGCCTGCACTCACTTTTAATAGTGGAGAAGTTATAGCTGATGCGGCAATAATAGATACAATAAACGGAATGGCCTATTTTGGGACATCCAATACTTTTGCTAGCAAGGTTGTTAAAATTAATTTATCGACATTTACAGAAGTCGGAGCTTTAACTCTTCATTCTGGAGAACATAGTCTTGTTTCTGCAGTAATAGATGAATCAAATGGATTCGCCTATTTTGGGACAGATCAAAGTCCTGGTAAAATTGCCAAAATAAACTTGTCTACATTTACAGAAGTTGGATCTGCAATAGTTCTAAATGCAGGAGAAAATAATGTTTATTCCGCAACCATAGATACAACAAATGGAATTGCCTACTTCGGAACTGACACAGTTATTGGTAAGATTGTCAAAATTAATTTATCGACATTTACAGAAGCGGCAACATTAACTCTTATCTCTGGAAATGCTTCTTCAGCAATGATAGATACAGTACATGGTTTTGCCTACTTTGGTGCACAAGCTGCCCCTGCTATTATATCTAAAGTAAACCTATCGACATTTACAGAAGTTGCATCATTGACTCTTAATTCTGGACAAGATTTCTCATATGGCTCTGTAATAGACACAACAGATGGATTTATATACGTTGGCACATTTACAACTCCAGCTAAAGTAGTTAAAGTTGGAATTGACTTTCAAACATTATCAATACCATCTGTGAATATATCGGGTAATGTAGTTCAGATTAGTGGACAAGAAGTTAGCGTATTTACAGCATCTGGAGAATTTGTTTCTATATCTGGGTTTGTAGCTACAAGTGTTTCAGGTAATGTTGTACAGATAAGCGGTCAAACTGTAACGGCTATAATATCTGGATTGAGTGTAAGTGTAAATGTAAGCGGAAGTGTTGTTTCTGTTGTTAACATGAGTGGCACATGTCTATGCGCAAACATATCTGGAGATATAGTACAAATATCAGGACAAGCTGTAACAACCGATATAAGCGGAACTATTGTCCAGATAACAAATGTAAGTGGACAGGTTCTGAATGTTGCAATATCTGGACTGACAGTAAATGTAAGTGGAGCTGTTGTTGAGATAAGTGGACAGGTAGTACTGATAAGTGGTCAAACTGTAACAGCTATAATATCTGGACTGAGTGTAAATGTAAGTGGAGCTATTGTACAGATAAGCGGTCAAGCTGTAACAACTGATGTAAGTGGAAGTATTGTTTCTGTCGTAAATGCGAGCGGTACCTGTTTATGTGCTAATATATCTGGTGATGTAGTAAATATATCAGGACAAACTGTAGTAACCTCAATGTCTGGTAACGTTGTACAGATAAGTGGACAATCAGTGTCGGCTTCATTGTCTCTATCACCAGCTACAAGAGTAACAATACATGACACAACACTTCCAGTAATAGGATCAAGTTTAATAGGCGGTCCGCTTACTCCTAATAGTCCACCTTGTGGATTTAGAACAGAAGTTGGCTTCTCAGTAACAGGACAATTAAATGCTATTATTATTAATAGCGGAGATCCACAAACGTTATTACTTGGTGCAGGAGTAGGTTTAAATCCTGGAGCTCTTTACATATTTGACGTAATAGTTAATTCTGGAGATACTATGGATTTGACTTACAGTGTCTCTAATGGTACTATACAAGTAATAAGAATTAATGAAATTACTTCGATGGTGATTTAGAATGTTTGTTAAGGAGGTATAGATATGGGATTTCCAGTTCAGAGTGCAGACGCTCCAATGATGTCTGATGCTTTTATGGCATTTAGATTAATGATGAGTCATTTAGATGAGATATCAAATGCTTATGATTTAACAAATGGTAGAATTAGAACCACAGATATTATAGAATCTGGTACTATTACAACTGTTGGAACAGTTACAACTGTAACAACTGTAACAACAGTAGCAACGGTAACAAATTTAGGGCAAATAGGTGGAGTAGCAGCAAATTCATTTATATTTGACGAGATGGATATTGTGTGGAATACTGGCATAAGACCACAGATAGTATAATGGTGTATTTATGACAAGTATATTAAATTTTAAGGATATTATAGACACCCCAAAATGGAGGTTTGCAACAAGACCAGTTATTTCTGTAGGTAACGGAACTGAATTTGCGTCTGACTTGAGAAATAACGAAGACAGAAATCCTTTCGTATATTGGATACGATCTACAAATTCATTTTGGAGATATAACCCAATAAGAGACCAGTGGTTTACGCTATTAAATCCAAATTTAGGAAGCGGTCCATCAGGTTGTGGTATTGCAAGTAAAGGACCATCAGGAACAATAGCTGCTGGAGCCACCGCATCATCAATTCCATTAACAACAGCATTACCAGCGGCTGTAGGAATTAATCAATTGGCTAACAGAGGAGATAATATAGGATTTAAGGTTCGTATTATAGGAAATGCTGCTGGTTCTTCAGGCAAGACAGAAGAGAGAATAATAACTGGAAATACTGGCGGTACAACGCCAACGCTCACTTTTGATAATGCATTATCATTCGTTCCTATACTGGGAGATGCTTATGAATTTTTCTCTGGGAGAATGTTTATGCTAGGTGCCAATAATGCTGCTGGTAGCTGGAAATATTATGATATATTAACAGAATCAATGTCTGGAAACTTAGCTACAGCAAATCTTCCTGCGGCTATAACAGATTCCGATATAATACCATTAAGTGAGCAATTTGTACCATATGATAGAAAACCAGGAGACGGCTTTTTCGGAAATTTGATAGCTACAGCAACTGGGGCAACTTCTATTACAGGTCAAGCGTCTGGTGGTGATGCTGGTGTATTAGCTGATATGCATAGAAATTTTCAGATAAGAATAGTAAAAGATACTGCGATACCAACAGCTGTAGGGCAAAGAAGAAACATAACAACTCATACTGCAGGACCTAGCCCAGTATATACTGTTCCAGCTTGGTCCGTTCAACCAAGTGCAACCGCAACATATGTAATAGAAAATAACGACGATTATATTCTAGCATTTATTGCTGGTCAGACAAATACATTTACATATTCTGTATCTGGGAATGCTTGGAGTACTGCAACGTTTGGAGCGAGAGCAGTAGCTCCGTCCGCTGGTCAAATGGGAGCACAATCATTTTCAATAGAACCAGATCCTGGTTTTAACGCAAGGCATTCTTTCATATATTCATTCAGATCCAGCGGCGCTGCTACATTAGATGTGCTTGATATAGCTGGAGCTGCCACAGGTACATGGTCTAGCGATATTGTATATGGAAATAAAGGAACTGTTGCCTTTGGTAGTGGAAGTTGTTCAATACAAGATTCAGCAACAAAAGAAGGAAGATACATGCATTTAAATTTAAATAGCATAACAACTTTCTATAGATTTGATATGAAAAATAGAGTACTTGAGTCAGGTTCAGAAATAAGAGGAGTTTTAACATCATTAAATGCTGCTGGGAATAAATTAATTGCACACACAACTTTTGTAGATGGGACTTCTAAATTAACATTTTTATATTTTATAGGATCGCCAGATGCAACCAATTGGCAATTTTTCACTCATCCTGTTACTAGCTAGGAGATAATAAATATGATTGCGATATTGACAACTTTAGAATTAAGGTGATATACAATGTCAACAGCACTTAATTTCAAAGATACTATAGATTTACCAAAGTGGAGAAATTTAGCACAAACTCAAACTAATATATTAAATAATATAGGATTTGGTTGCGACTTTAGAAATAACGAAGATAGACATCCTATAATATATTATTGTACAGGAGTATCTTCTTTTGTTGGGTATAATACAAAGAATAATGGATGGCTTAATACTAGTGCGGGAATTGCGTCAAATCCCACTTCTTACTTTTTTATGTCGGCACAAGGACCGAGAGGAACTATAGCTGCAGGTGCAACAACTTCTTCGTTTACATTAACTACAGTATTATCGACGGCAGTTTCAGTTAATGCATTAGCTAATAGAGGAGACGGAAGAGGATTTAAAGTTAGAATTGTTGGAAATGCTGGTGGTTCTTCTGGTAAGACAGAAGAAAGATATATAGTAGCAAATACCGCAGGAACTACACCTACTATTTATGTAGATACTCCGTTTAGTTTCACTCCAGCTAATGGAGATGCATATGAGTTTCTTTCTGGAAGAGTATATACACTTGGTTCTGCTAATAGTGCTGGTAGTTGGAAATACTATGATGTTCTTACAAATACTTCATCTGGAAATTTATCTACGACTAATCTTCCTGCTAGCTGGACAGATTCTACTTTAGTAGGGTTGGATGAACTTCTTGTACCATATGACAGAAATCCAGGCGAAGGATTTTTAGGAATTCTTACCGCAACTGCATCTGGAGCAACATCATTAACTGGGCAGGCTTCAGGCGGTGATGCTGGAGTAGTAGCAGATCAATATAGAAATTTCCAAATAAGAATAGTGAGAGATACTGCAACACCAACTGCTGCTGGACAAAGAAGAAATATAACAACCCATACTACAGGAGCAAGTCCAGTTTATACTGTTCCTGCATGGTCTGTGACACCAAGCGCAAATGCTATATATGTAATAGAGAACAATGGTAATAGATTAATAGCTTGGGTAGCAGGTTCTACCCAGACATCAACTTATTCAATATCTGGAGACGCTTGGGATGCAAATACGACATTTGCCGTAAGACCAGTTGCTAGTGCTGGAGGATCAGTGTCTGTACAATCATTTTCTATTGAACCAGATGTAGCATTAAATACGAGACACTCATTCATATTTTCATTTAGAGGAAATGGTTCAAATACATTAGATCTGTTTGATATTGCTGGCGCAACTACAGGCACATGGACATCTGCTATTACATATGGTAGTCAAGCAACCCAAGAACAATTTTCAGCTAATTCATGTGGAACACTAGATCCTACAACTATGCAAGGACGATATATATATATAGTGTTAGCTGTTTCGACTACAGCTCCTCAAAGAATATATAGATTTGATATGAAAAATAGAGTATTAGAAGCATATACTGTATTAAATATTTTCGGTTCAAATATAGGTGTAACAGCTCCAAAGAATATTGCTTATACATCATATATCGATGGAACGACAAAATTATCATTTATAATATTGGTAGTTCCAAACACTAGCGCTAGTTTATCGCATAATATGTTTTCTTTACCAATTACGAGGTGATTAAATTATGTCAATGGCCAATAAAGGAATGGTGTCAGGAGATCAACAAGTCCCTCTGAAACAACGCCCAACAACAAATGAACTATTAGTACAGCTTACAAATGCTGGAGTACAAATAGATCCATCAAATCCTATTGTAACATTGATTGCAATTCAATTAGAGAAATTTGATCAAATTCTTATTGAATTAAGAAAACTTAATAGTCATATGGCTTTAATAAATGATAAAGTTATAACTGAAGAGGATATATTAATAGACATGGAGGATAACGACGAATGATAACTAAATGTAATAAATCAAATAAATATCAGGAGGAATAAAGAATATGACTGTGATAAAAGACGGAGCAGGAACAGGATTCATAGCAGCGGTTAATGAAATAAACCAGCTATCTACTATTGCTATGGCACAATCAGAAGCAGCAGTAGCATCAGACATGGGTCAGTGCTGGGTAGTTGATGGTCAAGCTGTAATGACATCTGGAGTAGAAAGAACAGTATTGATTATAACTAATTCTGGGCCTACCGAGATTGAAATCGGCTTGACGCTTACATCAGTACAGAATAACCCAGTGAATTCAGGATTAACAACGATAGTAAGAACATATATTGGAACAGCAACAGGAACTGGTGGTACACCAAAGACACCAGTAAACATGAATACAAGATATACTACTGTACCGAATGTTGGAGTGGCTACAAATAGTCCTACAATTGCTGGCAGCGATACTGAGATAACACAATATTATTTTCAGGTATCAGATGTTGACCAAATTGATTGGCAACAGTCAATTATATTAGCACAGGGCGGTTCGTATAGAGTTACGGCTCAAGGAGCATCAGGTACAGCATCAGGATTTGTGAATCATTCTGTTAGATTTGTGAACGAGTTCCATTAATAAATAGAAGAAATGAGGTAAGATAATATGGGTATTACAATTGAAGATGGTCTGGGCTCGGGAGAGATGGCTGAGGTTTTTGATAATAGACTTCGTACTTTTGCTGTCCAGGATTCGTTAATGAATCACTTATCTGTTGAGCCAGAACACCAAACAGTATATGACACAGTTGGAACAATAACTATAGCATCAGGTATCACTAGTGCATCTGGTGGGATTGTGCTATTTTTACAGAACAATGATCCAAGTAGATTCATTATAATAGATAGAATATATGTACAGGTAGCT
>QGNH01000106.1_pt1 | contig 54215 bp, 67 predicted proteins | sample 1735481 | NCBI WGS metagenome assembly QGNH01 (sample SAMN09239004, study PRJNA386568) | Viral metagenome, whole genome shotgun sequencing project.
CCATACATCTGACTTGTCGCTTTTTCATGCCTATACCCGCGAGCATTTCTAGGAAGAAGCTCGAGTTATATCTCGGGGGCGCTATTAGGCACATAAAGAGGCCCGACCTGGATAATCTGATCAAGTTTGTCAAAGACTGCGCCAATGGCGTTTTATGGAAGGATGATTCGCAAATAATTTCTCTCAATGCATCGAAAGCATATCATCCAGATCCACAGACGGAGATACGATTGGATTGGTGATAACAAAAGCAGGGCCGAAGATGCCCCGCAAAAATCCAAAAAGAAAGGAGTAGAGCATGCGCCTTGATATATTTTTTCACATTATTGACGAGGGAAATTCAAAAAAACTGGATGATATCCTTGCGCTGTTGAAGGACATCCAGAGAAAGGAGGTAGCCATGTCCAAGGAGCTTGATGCATTGACCGCAAAGGTCACGGAAGCAACGGCAGTGGAAGAGTCTGCAATCGTCCTGATCAATGGTCTGTCCGCGCAGATCGTAGCCCTGAAAGACGACCCCGCAGCGTTACAGGCGTTAGCCGATTCGCTGGATGCAGAGTCACAGAAGTTGGGAGCAGCCGTCGCCGCCAACACGCCCGCAGCACCGCCCGCGGCATAAGAAAACACACTTTCCTGTGTTTATGGCTGGCATGGATAAAACTAAGCTATCATCCGCAATGAAAGTCGAGTTGAATCTGTGCCGGCCATTTTCTACCAGAGGAGGTAGGGTGAGAGGAAATGGCAAGACCAAAAAAGCAAGAGGTTGATTACTTCCCCCATTATTGCGACCACGGGAAGGTTTTGTTTATACTCGAAACGAAATGGGGCAATGCCGGATACGCATTTTTCTACAAGCTCTGTGAGCTCCTCGGTAAAAAAGAGGGGCATGCGTATGATTGCAATAGCCCCGATGCCTGGGAATATCTGTTAGCCAAAACCCTGCTCAGTGGGGATACTGCTATTGATATTCTCGATAAGCTGTCTGAATTGGGGGTTATTAACGGCGATTTGTGGGGCGTACGTATCGTCTGGATGCAGTCCTTTGTGGATTCTATTGCAGATGTCTATAATAGAAGGAGGATACAAAAACCCCTTCCGCCCGAATTACCAATAACAGAAATCCCACCGAAAGGGATTAATGATAACAACAATCCCACAAAGGCCACAGACAATGGGATTTCTGCCGACAGTAATCCACAAAGTAAAGNNAAAGGAAAGTAAAGTAAATAAAATAGTCCCACCGGGGTTTCTGTCAGCAGAAACCTGGACGGACTTTATTGAAATGCGCAACAAGATAAAAAAACCCCTCACGGAGAATGCCTGTAAACTCATCTTCCGCGAACTGGATAAAATCAAGAACCAGCACGGCCATGATCCCAACGATGTTTTAGAACAGTCGATAAGAAACGATTGGCAAGATGTCTATCCACTAAAAAACAAGGGTGGGAATAATAATCAAAAGACAGCAGTACAGCCTGGAGCATCCTCGCCGCGAGAACAAACCTATTCCATTTGCCCAAACCTGAAATGTAAAAAAGAGGTTCTTCCCGGAGACTGCTTTGAAAGTAATTGCATTCACTGTGCGCCAAGGGTCCCCTTGGAAAAGATCAAGGCACTTACAAAAGGCATTGGAAAAGAAATGCCCCGAGGTCAACCATGAAACCCATCCACGTAGAAACCATAGGCGCCCTCATTGACCGCAACACGGCGTATCAGGAAATCATCGTTGCCCTGCAGGACCGTGTCGTTTACCAGGATAGGCAACTGAGCAAACAAAAAAAGATTATCAATGAGCTGCTCAATAAAGTCATTGATCTGGCAAATGCGCTGGTGCAGGGGGCGAAGTAATGGCTGTTGATGATATTGAATGCGCAGTCCCATACTGGAGCGCCATAGCAAAGACTCTTGGCTGCCATGAGGTCACGGCCATACGGATGAAGAGCGAGCTTAAAGATGCGGGAATTATATTTTACAGACGTCAACGTGGTGGGAAGCGTATTGTATATCATTTTCCATCACGGCTAAGAGTATGGGCATCCCACAAGGGAAGGGCGGGCGAAATAGTTTAAAAAACATTTTTTGCTATCTTCTATTGCTATCTTCTGTTGTTATTTTCTTGGCGCTATCTTCTGTTGCTAATTTGGCAAGTCATTTTTGGGCATGTTAATCTCTCCTCAACTGAGGGCTTGATATGCCAATTCCCATCGAGGAAATTGATAAAGCTACAACACCCTGCTTCTCTACCCTTGCCAATAAACTAGGCGTCACTCCGCGCAAATTACTCCAGGAAATAAAACTAATCGCTTTCTCCGACCCGGCCAATCATGCCGAAATAGCCGAGGGCGGAGAGCTGCGCTTTAAGACGTTCGAAGAGCAGGGCAGAAAGAGAAGGGCAATAAAAAAGATCAAGGAGAAGACCGTCATCACTGAATCGAAGGACGGCGAAAAGATTTACAAGACATCAACGGTTGAATATGAATTGCATTCAAAGATGGACGCGATCGACATGGGGCTGGCAATTCATGGAATGAAGAAACCCACCAATGTCAAGGTGGACCATGCCGGCAAGGTTATTGTGGAGATAGTGAAGTTTTCCGATGGAGATGGAACAGAGGGTACGGATACCAAATAACTGGAAGCCCCGCCCGGATCAGTTTCCACTTTGGTCTTATCTGGAGAAAGGCGGGCTAAGGGCCTGCGAGGTAGGCCACCGGAGATGGGGCAAGGATGACGTCGCCCTCCATTTTACTGCAACAGCAGCCATGCAGTGGACCGGGAACTACTGGCACATGCTGCCGCAGTTTGCACAGGCCCGGAAGGTCATCTGGAACGCCCTTAACCCCCGCACTGGCAAAAGACGCATAGACGAGGCCTTCCCCCTGGCCATCCGCAAGAAAACCAACGAACAAGAAATGCTGATTGAATTCACGTCTGGGTCCATCTGGCAGCTGGTGGGCTCAGATAATTACGATACCCTGGTTGGATCTCCCCCGATCGGGATTGTCCTGTCTGAATGGGCGCTCGCCAATCCCATGGCCTGGGCATACCTCAGCCCGATCCTGGAAGAAAACGGCGGGTGGGCGCTGTTTATCTATACCAGCCGTGGCAATAACCATGGGAAGACCATGTATGTGCATGCCAAGACAGCCCCTGGCTGGTTTGCCCAGCTCATTACAGCCAAAGAAAGCCCCGTCTTCAACGATGCACAGCTTGAGCGGATCAAAATCGAGTACATCAAGATATTCGGCGAGGAACAAGGACTCGCCCTCTTTCTTCAGGAATACATGTGCAGCTTCGAAGGCGCAATTTTGGGCGCCTATTTTTCGAAGCAGATGTCAAAGGCCCGGGAGGACGGCAGGGTCGGCAAGGTGCCTCATGTGCCGAATATTGAGGTCAACACATACTGGGATCTGGGCGTCGATGACAGCATGACGATCTGGTTTATCCAGCACACCGGCAATCAACACAGGGTTATCGATTACTACGAGGCCAGCGGTTACGGCCTCGAACACTATTCTAAGGTTATGTTTTCGAAGCCCTATGAGTACGGCAACCATTATATGCCCCACGACGCCAGGGTCCGGGAAATGACAAACGCCGAGATCGCCTTGAGCCGGAAGGAAGTCGCCGAAGGCCTGGGGATCCATCCGGTGATCGTGGTGAAACGTGCCCGGAACATCGATGTTATTGTTCAATTTCAAATTCCCGCGGCCCGAAACATTCTCGGTTCATGCTGGTTTGATGAGACCAAGTGCGCCGCCGGCATCAATGCCCTGGAGAACTATAAGGCGGAATACGATGAGGAAAAGAAGAAGTTGAGTAACAGGCCTCTTCATGACTGGTCAAGCCATGGCGCCAGTGCGTTTATCACGTTCTCGGTCGGCTACAGCGGATTTCAGTTCAAGGATGAATTACCAGATGAGTAGAATCAAGAAAATCACTCGGCCATATGCCTGGGAAAGCCTGCAAGCAAGGATTGATGAATCCATTATCACGAAGCAGCCCATGATAGAACGGCCGTTTTGGTATGAACATGTGGACAGCGGGCAGATGTATCACGACCTTTATGGCTGCGTGGGCTGGCCTACCGAGTCAACCGATAAGCTACAGGGGATGCCAGGTTATTGTGCCGTCGTGGGCGTTGTGAAGTCAAAGACCGATAAGCCTGTGCGGGATGCGGGTTTCAGGATCATGGGCGAAGGCGAGAGTGGAGACATCCCTACGCTATTGCAGAAGATGCTAGAGCTGCGGCAGGAGTGGGGCTTCGGCTTGCATCCTGATCTATTGCAGGCCTGGCTCGGAGATCCGGAGCGGTTCATTATGACTATCGCTCTGCTTAACGAGAGATTGATGCTCAAAGGCGGCGACAAGATGGCGATACTGATTAGCCCGCCCGATGATTGCGACGAGCCGAAAGCCTTTGATACTTACAAGCGGTCCCTTGAATCTGTAATCGTATCCAATCCGGTAAGGTTCGCTTTCGGGGGAAACGATATCTTAAAGAACAAACTGCGGGAGTTCCGGCGTAACGATCCGGCAGTGTTCGCGGTGGGAGGGCTGGTACATTCGCTGCTGGTAAGATGCACCTGGATGGACCAGACAAGAGAAAACATGTTCGTTGTTGAGGAGGGGGAAGAACGTGCAGCTTAGTATTTGGCAAGTCTTAATTCTCATCACGGCCGGCGTCCTGCTGGCGATCGTCTGTGTAATGGTTGGCGCCTGGCTGATGTTCAAGAGTAGCCGTGCGGTCCCGGGAGAGCGATTCCTGGGCGGTGTGCCCAAGGGAGAGGTCTTCTCTATCCAGGACGCGCTCGATCAAGAGGAGCTCCCGGACGATGCCGAGAAGACGGTGCTGGAGCGGACTGAGCAATTCTTGAAGAAGTTGGGAGGGCAGGGATGATGGAGCAAGCTAATCAGGTTGCGGGGATCGGTGTTAAATGTCCAAACTGCAAGCGCGTGCTTTTTGAAACCACAGACAAATTTGATCCCGGTGTCACGCCTAATGGATCAATGGTCAAGTTTTTAAAAGGCTACGCCCTGGACTGGCTGACGACCTCCACAACCGGCGTTTCCGAGATGACCTGCCCGGAATGCTTGGCGCAACTGGCGCCCAGCGGCAGGCTGCTGCTAAACCTCTCGACACCGGTGCCGGTTGAGGTTGTGGACGAGTTGGACATTACGGCTGCAATTCCTGATCCGCCCCTACCTCCGCCCAGAATGTATCCTTGCCCTACATGCGGGAAGAAATTTGATACCAAGCGGGCCATGAGCGGGCATAAGGGAGCGGCCCACACAAAGGAGAAGGTCAGCCGTGCCAAAGCAATATGAAGCGATCCGGGACAAGTTTATAAAGCAGGGCTATTCGACCAAGGAGGCCAAAAAACACGCAGCCATGATCTATAATGCGGCGCACCCCGGGAAACCGCTGATCCGCTGGATACAAAAACATGAGAAGGGAGGGAAATAATGGGAGAAGCCAGAAGAAGGGCGTTGAGGGGATTACAGCCAAGGCAGGTAAAGGCACAGGTGCCAATAGAAGAACTGAAGGATCGTGTCTGTGAATGCTCATGCAAAGCATTTACCCAAGTTTACGGATTGAAAGAGATCCCGTCGCTGTATAGCCCATCGGGGAAAATGGAAACCATGATGCTGCATGTTGGTTTCGTGTGCATTGCCTGTGGAAAGCTGATGTCTCTGACAGCAGGCCAAGAGCTACCGGGAACAGGGGTAGAGGGAACAGGGAAAGATGATGGAGACGGCGAGAAAAAGCCGCAAGAGGAGTCCAATCTCGTAAAGCTCGGGGGATGAAGTGAATAAGAAAGATAATCAGCAGAAGGAAGCTAGCACGGCCTACCGGACGCCGTCGCAAATGCCTTACCCAGTGTTCGTGGTATGCCCGCCGATGTATGTCGATACGAAAATCAAGAACAACATCTGGATGAAAACCAACAAAGGCAAGGATGTCGAAATAGACAAAGAACAGTTCATGGGCGAGTGGCTGAGATTCTACCAGCTGCTGGCTTCTAATTCCTACGTGCTCTCGCTGCCGGCGAAAAGGGGTCTCCAGGACCAGACGTACGTCAACTGCTTCGTATACCTGCCGCATATCAAGGACAGAGACATCATCGTCCTATCGAATTTCACAGCCGAAGGGCGAGCCGGCGAGGAAGTTGTGGCTGGCGACATGCTCAGCAAATTAGGCTACAAGTGCATCAAGGCGCCATTTAAATTTGAAGGAGAACCTGAGCTGAAATATCTCCGGGACGACATCTACTTCGGTGGTTATGGCTTCAGATCCGATGCGCGTACGCATTCCTGGATTGAGAAGACATTTCACTGCAGGGTCATCAAGATCAAGGAGCATGACGAATTTTGTTACCATCTCGACTGCAATCTCTTTGTCCTCAATGACCAGAACGTTATGTGCTGCACTTCGGCGGTCGACAAGTCCGCGGTAAAGGAAATAGAGAAGGTGGCGAACGTCTTCCCAGTTACAAAAGAGGATTGCTACGAAGACATCTGTAACATTGTGCGCGTGGGAGACCTGATCATATGCGCCAGCGGGATCCAGTTCATGAAGTCGACGGACCCGCTCTATAATCTGCAGAAGAAGAAAAACGAGAAGCTCCAGAAGATAGCCAACGGCCTGGGCCTTGAAGTCATCTTCTTACAGATGGACGAAAACGCGAAGAGCGGCGCCGCTACGAGCTGCCTGGTTGGCACGCTGAATAGGGATTACTGATGAGCATTTACATTTCAAAAGCCTTAAGAGAACAGTATCCAGCCATCGTTTCCGTGTTAGAGAAGCATGTCGTCCTGAAAGAGCTGGATAGCCCGAATCTGTGGATCAGGGACTGGGCGCCGGTGAAGATTCACGGTGCCTATGTTAAGTTCAAGTACAAAGGTTATGACGGCTTTCCCCAGCTGCGCGTTGATTACCGCTGCTGGGCTCACTTCAACGCGCGGGAGTCGGATATCTTCCTCGATGGCGGAAACGTTGTACAGGATCAACAGACAGCCTTCATAACCGAGATTGTTTTTAAAAATAATTACCAAGTCATGGTAAACGACCTCAGGCAATTTCTGAAAGACACCTTTTGTAAAAACATTATTTATATTCCCGTAGAGCCGGGCGACGATCTGGGCCACGCCGACGGCATAATTAAATTCATCGACGAGAAGACCGTCCTGATCAATAACTATCGGAGCTGGGTCAGCCAGACTTGGTATGAGTATGCGATAAAGCTGGAGCGCGTATTGAAAAACAACGGCTTCGACTTCGTTCATTTCCCATGGGCTTTATCGAAATGTCCGATAATGACAGAGGGTGAATTCAGAAAGAAATATCCCTATGCGGATGACCAGAATGAAGGGTTTGGTTATTACATCAACTATTACCAGACCCCGCTCCATATCTTTATGCCCCAGTTTGGTATCGAGGAGGACGAATCGGCCATGCGCGTGGCGCGCCGGCATTTTCCGGAGCACGAAGTAGTCCCGGTCGACTGTAGCGAGCTGAGCATGCTGGGGGGACTGATGAACTGTGTGACGTGGGAGAATTGAGATTATGAAGCTGAACCATTTCATTTGTCCTATATGCGGACACGATTTTTATGCGGAAGCGGCTTGTGTGAGGTGTGATGCATGCGGATGTAACTTTTATGCTTCTCAATCTAAAACGTCGAGGTTCCCTTTTTATAATAAGTATCCAAGTGTACAGCCTATACAGATTGTGGAGACTGTCTACTAATGTGTGAAACGATCAAAGAATTTCTTGCCCGTCCTGACATCAAGGAGATCAAGGATCGCCACAGCTATGGCGAGCTGATGTCTGAGGACTTTTTCCGGGATCCATTCAGGCCGATGTTTTCTAATCCCGAGCTCATGTATGCGCCAGCTGATGGAATCGTGCTTTACACAAAAGAGAGCGTGAAGCCCATCGACTTCCTGGACATCAAAGGGAAGGACTTCTCGCTGAAAGAAATGCTGGCCGACGAAAGCTATGAGGAGCCTTCATTGGTCATCGGCATCTTCATGAGTTACCTCGATGTGCATATTAACAGAGTCCCGGCCAACTGTTTTTACCTGGACACGCGAGAGACGAATCAGATTGTAACCCATGGCGTCTCAATGCTGATGATGGAAAATGAGCTGTTGGAAGATTTTCACTTAGACCCAAAGGCCCTCGAGTACCTGGTCCACAATGAAAAGCAGGCATCGGTATTTTACTGTCCGGCAATCAACGGCCGTTTCTATATCGTGCAGGTGGCAGACAAGGACGTCGACGTGATCTTGAATTGGGGCAAAGGCAAGTTCGTTTACCAGGGCGACAGGTTTGGACAGATACGGCATGGGAGCCAATGTGACGTTTGTATACCACGCAAACCTGGAATTGATTACGAATTCCTAGTGAAGCCGCTCGACCATGTTGAGGCTGGCATAGATCCGATTTTACGCATAATCAAGGGGAAGAAATAATGCCATACAAAGACCCAGAGAAACATCGGCAGCATAACCGAGAACGCTATCACGATGTTTACAAGCACAGCAAGGACTACAAGCAGGAGAGAAAGAAATATGCACAGCAATACCACAAAGAGCATTGGGCGATCCCGGAGTATAGAGAAAGGGAAGCCGCGCGGCGTAAACTTACCCAGCGCAAAACAGGAATCAAGTACAGATATGGCTTAACCATAGAAGACTTTTTCAATCTTTACAAAGCACAGGACGGTGCGTGTCCTATATGTGGCGAACCGTTAAATCAAGAATCAAAAACGACGGTTGTTGATCACGATCATGTTACAGGGAAAATAAGAGGGGTAGTACATCACAAATGCAATACTGCTATCGGATATGTTGAACGCTTCCGGGACAGATTGCAGGCAATCTTGGAATATTTGGATGCCGGCGAGGAATCAAATAAACCTCTTTTGTATGTGGTAAATAGTGCACGAGCAAACGGATAAGGAATAAGCAAGGCCTCTTCAGCAGCAGGAGGGGGAAAGGAGAATAATTATGAGTTACGCAATAGTTTTCTTAGTAGGAGTAGTGGTAGGCGGGGTCGTCATGTTCTTCGTGTACCGTAACAACACGGCGAAGATGAACGCGGCGGCAGCAGCAGCCCAGGCAGAATTAGCGGCCGCAAAGAAGATGAGCCAGGGGAAATAATGCTTGAGTTTCGCATTGTGCGTGAAAATGGATCATGGGTCGAGATTAGTGATTTAACAAGACTCGGCATGGTCAAGAAAACGTTTGAGACAGTCATCGAGATCGATCATGGCAAGATAACAATCAGGGACGAATGGAACAACTCATATGAATTCAGGGACGCTGAGCGCATCACTATCTATGAAAAGGAAATTGAGAAATGAAAAATCCAGACTGGAACCTGCAGGACATCCCTCCGAAAGGCGACGAAGACGTAGCAGAATTCGCCCGCGATCTCTTCGAAATTGCCCGTCTTGAGAAAGAGCGACGGAACAAAAATAACGATTTCCTCGCCAATTACGCCTTATACCGGGGCCAGCAGCACAAGCAGCAGATAACCGGACGGAAAGGCTTCTCTCAGAATACAAAAGGGTTGACGCCGATCAATTTATTCTTCGCAAACGTAGAGAGGACCGTAAGCAACATCACGGCAAGAGTCCCTACCGGCGAAGTGGTAGACATGGACGGTCTCGGAGATAATGCGGAGAACGTTCTGTCGATGCAGCTCAAGAAATGGTGGAAGGATTCAGACCAACAGATCAAGACGCGCGCGACGGCAAGGCAGATGGAAATTTACGGACCGACTATTGAGAAGCCTGTCCGTAATCCCTCCAGCAACCAGCCGGATATCCTGATCACCGATCCGTTCTCTTTTTTCCCGGCTCCCGGCAATTGGGAAAAGATAGACGAAGAAGCGCCCTATATCTGCTATGCCTACCTGGGATATGTGACCGAGATCGAGCATGACTTCAATGTCAAGGACATCATGCCGGAAGAAGCCTATGAGCTGATGGGGCAGACCCGGGAAGGATTCAAGGCCCAGAACTATAACGCAGCCAATCAGTCTGTCGGCAACTATGCCGATCCGATGACGGTGGTACAAAAGCAGGGCCAAAATGTGCCGGACAAGAAAATCCAGCGCGGCATAATCATTGAAGTATGGCTTCGGGACAACCGGGCAAAGGAAGAAAAAACGACGCAGCCCCTGCTTGACGAGAACGGGCAGCAAGTGCTTAAAGACGGCGTTCCTCAGGTTGTCATTACAACCAAGAAAAAGAAAGTCTGCCCCGACGGCATCCGGAAGATCACTATATCAAAGACCAAAGACCCAACAAATAAATGCGGGTGGATGGTCCTGGATGACAGCCCGAACCCGAATGTAAATTACAAGCATCTCGAGCTGGGGAATGACGTTTCAAATACCTATCCATGGGGGAGACTGCCGGTCTATATGGCCAATTCCTATAAAGACGGCGTCTCAATCTGGGGCTTCTCCGCAGCGGAACAGGTCGGGGATTTGATCGTCAAGATCAACCTGATCGTCTCAAAGCTAATTGCCTACGTGATCAACGTCATGGCGCCGCCCTTGATCATCCAGCAGCATTGCGGGATCACCCGTGACATGATCGAAAACTCTATCCAGAAGGCAGGCAGGCTAATCCTGATGCCCTCCACGCCGAAAGCCCGGATTGAGTTTATGACGATCCCAAACCTACCGGAGACCTTCTTCAGGGTATTGGACCTGATCGTCAAGTTCTTCGACCGTATTTATCAGATTGAGGACGCAGACCGCGGAGTAGGACCGACCGGAGTGATAGCCGCCAGCGCCATTGTTGCCCTCCAGGAACGCAACCAGGTGCTGATGCAAGCTAAAACCTCCGCGATAGACCACATTGCCGAGCAGCGGAGCCGGTGGGCCATCGGGCTATGGCAGAACTGGGGCGTCGAGGAAGACTCCGTCAATGTGGCCGGTGAGCGTGTCCAGTTCAGGGCCATCAACTATGTCGGGCGGAAGTTTAATTATGTCGTGGAAGCAGGATCCATGACTCCGAGAACGAGCCTCCAGATTCAGCAGGACGCATTCAAGCTGTACGAGATGAAGGCAATCGGTCAGAGAGGATTACTGGAAGCGATTAACTGGCCGCACTGGAAGGAAGAGCTTCAGCGGACGGCAGATAATCAGCTCGACCAGGCGCTTCAAATCCTCATCGACGCGGGCCTGCCGCAGGAAACCGCCGTCCAGCTCAAGCAGGCATTGGAGCAAATGCAGGTCCAGCATGACGAGGCGAAGAAGCAGGGCGGTCGTCCAATGGAGACAGCTAAATCGGGGGCCCCATCTCAAGCACAGGGAGCGTGACGCACGAAAAATGCCATGGCGATCCGCAAACAGCGAGAAAATAACAGTTTTACGTGCGGAGGTTTTGCGCTTAAAGGGCGAGCTTTTAGAGGAAAAGAGGCAGCACATAAAGGACCTCAATAGTGTCCTCCGTATGGTGCTGTTAATATCAAGAGGGGAGAAAGACAAAAATGGCGAAGGCGAGTGGTGACAAAAGCGAAAGTGCTTTGGATAGAGGGATGAGGGCCGTATTAGATAAACTTTCAGGCGCCAAGGCGGCGGTTACGGCCCCGCCAGCACCGAAGGACCTCGGATCGGGAATGGCCAAGCAGGCTGCGGATGCTATCGTCAAGCACAAGAAGGAGATTGACGAAGCCGCGAAGGATTGATCATCGCGTTGCGTGAAATCGCCAGCCCGCGGATTCACCAAGGGGAGAAATGACAAGATGGTGGGGATAGCGGCATTTCCGGTGAGTAAGGTTAAATCTACGAGTATGACTTTTGAGGAAAAATTATAATGAAAATTCTTCCAATTATAGCAGGAGCGGGAGTAGTGGTCGGATTGGTCGCGGGCATTTTTACTATCGACAATCGCTACATCACTAAGGATTATCAAAAGGTTTATGCACAGTCTGTTGATGCAAAGTTTGAGTTTGAAAAACAGCAAAGATTGACTGAGCAGTACTATCAAATGCGGCAAATGCAAAGGAAATATCCAAAGGACGTAGAGCTTAAAGAGGACTTAAAGGCGGTTCAAAGTCAGCGGAATGTTTCTAAGAAGACATTGGAAAATTTAAACAATAATCAGAAAGCAGCAGAAAAGTAAAGGNNGGGGTTAGCTCTTTGGGCAGCGAATACCTATATCCCGATGCAGCCGACTATCAAAAGGATTATGAATGTTGTCGTAATTATCGCTGTGATTATATGGCTCCTGAGCGTGTTTGGGATTATAGGAAACCTTAACGCGGTTCACGTGGGCCGTGGCTAAACTGAGGCAGGAGCATAACGATGCCCATTTACGAATACAAATGTAAAAAGTGCAGACGAACCATTGAGGCCTGGTATCCGGTGACGCATATTCCGGATCGGGTAAAATGTCCGTGCGGGAAGATGGCGAAAAAGGTTCTTAGCCGGAACGGAGCTATTCACACCGATGGCGACGTGAAGTGGCTGGCATCCGCCTGTAAAGTCATGCAGAGGGATGGAGAGAAGCCCATTGAAACGCGCGGTGAATATGAACGTTATTTGAAAGAAAATAATTACGTTTGCAAGGGCTGATTATGTCGCAACCAGACGATGAAAAGGTAAAAGACATTTTAGCTGCTATCAAGAAACACATATTTAGCTTGCAAGAGGCGAAGAAGTGTGGCACGTATCAGATGGGCCTGGAGCTTCATCTTAGCCAGGGCGGAATTGGAGACGCCTTTTTGAACACTAACGCAAGGGAGAGAATTTTGAAATAAGACAGATAAATCATAAGGGTACTGGATAACCTTAGTTAAGGGATTACGAAGCCCGGATTCTGTGGGGAACACACTCATCAAGTGTGCCGCAGGTCCGGGCTTTTTTATTTGTTTAAAATCGGGCAGACCAGCAATCGGTCCGCAAGGGCAGCCGAAAATCAACCTGGTTCCGAGAAGGAGAATGAAAAATGGCAGAGAACACTGGATCAGAAGCAAACAAAGGAACGGGACAGGGCACAGGCGAGGATAAGGGAATTGCCGGGACGAGTTTCAAGACCCCGGAAGACCTGGCCGCAGCTTATCAGAACTTAGAGAAAAAGCTCGGCGAACAAGGCAATGAGCTCGGGACTCTCCGAAAGGAAAAAGAATCCCTGAGCGGTCAAGCACAAACCCTTGCAGAAACCCTGAAAGAACATCTCACGAAAGCGAACGCAGTAGCTGCACCGGCAGACAAGGCAGTCGATTATGGCGCAGAGATTCAGTCCGCAAAGGCTGAGCTCAAAAAGCTTGATCCGATGGAAGCCGAGTATGCATCCAAGCAGGCGGAATTGGTTGACAAGATTGCGAACCTCGCAGCTCTCGGCCAACATGCAAAGACGCTCGATGCAGCCGGAAACATGTTCAAGAAGGAACTGGACCAGCGGGACGCAAAGGCCGCGCAGGATGCCTTCTATCGTGAGAATCCGACATTCAACACACCGGAGACGCAGGCGAAGATCAGGCAGTATATCGCCAACGACAAGACCGGTATGCACGATCCAATGTCCGCGTTCTTCCAGATTGAGCGGGACGAAGCTGCGGCGAAGGCAGCCGGTCTCGCAAAAGAGAATGACGAGTACAAGAAGCTGGTAGAACTCGCAAAAGGAAAGGATGAGGCCGGCAAGGTGATTGTCGCAGGACAAGGAACCGGCCAGCAGCAGACAAAACAACCAAAAGTAACAGGCAAGGATTTGGATGCGGGTATGCTAGAGGCTTTAAATAAAGCCACATAGCCGCTGAAATAGTCGCTTGCCTACTAAAAGATAGGAGAACTGAATTATGTCTTTAATAAATCAACTCAATGCGACTACGCAGTATTATTGGCTGAACACAGAACCGGTGGACATCGTCAATAAGGCGTCCGCGCTTCTGTTCAAAATGATGGGAAACGCCATCGGCCGGATCAACTGGGAAGTAAAGCCCCACGAGATCGTTGATGGCGGCCTTATGGTGAAGGTGCCGCTGGAATACGCGAGCTCCAATCATGGCTCCTACGGAAAAAACACTATCATCAAGCAGTCCAAGGTCGATATCATCGATGCGGCCCGCTTCCCATGGGGTGGCGCCTACGGGTCGAACACCCTCAACCTCGATGACCTTACCCAGAACACCGGGGCCGAGGCTATCGTTTCCCTGACCAAACAGTATATGTCGAGCGTCAAGAAATCCATTCGCGTGGATATGGCATCTCAGGTTATAGCGGCGGCGGCAGACGGCGACAGCATCAACGGCCTTGGCGATCTGTTCAATACCTCCACGACCACTCCCTATGGGTGCGTTACAGAGGCCCAGATGGCCGACTGGAAAGCTCAGGTCATCGCCACGGCAGAGGCAATCTCGTTTGAAGTCATGCAGAAAATTTTCCGTACTCCGGCGATGGGAGATTTCAAAGAGTACAAGCCGGATTTCTGTGTGACCACGGAAGCACTGCGCGACGGCTACGAGAGATCCCTGCATCCACAGCAGAGATATTTTGAGGCAAAGCTGGTCGAAGCCGGATGGGACAACGTGATCCACAAGGGTTCCCCGATCTGCGGTGACGCTTATGTTACAGCGGGGTATCTCTACGCCCTCAACCTTCGCTTCTTGGAACTGAGAAGCCACAAGGATTACAACTTCACCACGCCGGTATGGGTGAGCAAGGAAGTCCTCGGGCAGCCGGACACCATCTCCTGCAATACCAGATGGAGAGGCAACATATATTGCAAGAACCGGAAAATGCAGATCCTTCATACGAATCTGACAGAGCCTGTATAGGCATAACTTAGGATGGTGCCTGGGGTCTCGCAAGCCCCAGGTGTAACCTTGAATTCGCCTGGGACAACGTCGTCCTGGCTTTAGAAAGGAGAATTATCATGGAAAGAGTTGTAACAGTAGGCGGCAATCAGGCCACAAGGCCGATTTCCGACTTCTATATGTATCAACGTCGAGGTCACATTTACTATGTCGATAGCACTGTGACGGCGAGCGGGAACGGGAAGTCTTGGGCGTATGCGTTTAAGACCATCACCGAAGCGGTTGCGGTTGCGGTCGCGGGAGACACCATCTATATTTACAGCGGACTGACGAACGCGACACAGTTCAATGAGGCAGTGGCGGTAACAAGTCTTGCGGGCATCCGGTTCATCGGTGGTGGATCGAATCCGGACCAGGCTATCTGGACGGCCCCGAATACCACGGCTCCGGCTTTGACGTTTACGGCATCTCCTGATTTCTTGGTTTCAGGTATTCGGTTTAGGCCTCCTTTGGGGAATGCCGCTATATCATTGGTAGGGGTTTCACATAACGGTGTCATTCAGGCCAATCGTGTGCAGGGGAAGACCGGATCTCTATACGGGATTCTTACAGACGGTGCGCAGGCCAATGTCCATGTCGAAGATAATGAGTTCATGTACATTAACACCGCCTCGGCCTACGCGATCAAGGGCGCTGGATATGTCTCCGGCGATCCGACCGGGTGGGTGATCGAGCGGAATAAATTTCATTCCAACACAAACCACCTTGTCATGGCATCACGGCAGGGATTCATCCGCGAGAACGTTTTCGCGGCTGTTGGCATTGGACCCACGGGCGCCGCAGCTCTCACGGTCCTGGGGATCGATCTCAGCGGAGGATCTTCGGGAGTCGGTGCAAATATTGTCACCCGTAACGACCTCGGCGGACTATATCACACCGCTTGCTACAACCCGGCGATTGCAACGGTCGGAGCGCCGGGCAGTGATGAATGGTCCGGGAACTTCTGTGCCGATAGGTCACATGCAACTCAGGTGGATGCGACTACCGGAATTAGTAAGCTGGCACCAGTAGCCTAACCTTTCACCAGGGAAAGCATAACAATTTAACCAAGTGGGGCGGCAGTAAAATGCCGCTCCATCAGATAAGAAGGAGAGTTAGCGATGATAGAAATAACCATCCTACATGCGGATCAAGCGACCCTTTATGTGCCGGCGCCGTGCAGGGGCATCGTTGTAGGTGCAAAGGTAGTGTTTCAGACCAACACGGTTGAGCCCAATGACACCGTTGTAATTGGTCGAGCTGGTACAGCAGTATGCACAGTGACAGCGGTAACCACGGCGGGACTGGTCGTTGAAAACGGCGTCCGGGATGCGACAAACAAGGATCTCATCTTCGATCCGGATTCAGCAACGGCGGCATATCAGGTCTTTAAAGTGACGGATACCGGAGCTCCCGGGGATAAAATCGTCACCATCATGTTTGACGAGCATGCTGCGGTCAATGAACCGGCCAGCGAGTACAGCGCGACATAGACATAGCAGAACGAAATTTAAAAAGGAGCAACATTATGAAAAGAATACTTCTTTCAGCTGCCGCCAATGGAACTTACTACATTCCAGCGCCATGTAGGGGCGTCGTAGTAGGAGCCAAGGGCGTCTGGCAGTCGACAGTAACCACCGCCAATATCTGCACGATTTCACGCGATACTCATACCGTGAACTTGATAACCGTCGTCACCACAGCGGGCATGGTTGTTGAGAATGGGGTAAGGGACGCGACCTACAAGGACCTCGTTTTTGATCCTGATTCCACGACCGTGACTTATGGGGTGATCAAGGTTGTTCTCTCTGGTGGAAACGCGATTGCAGCGGTGATTCTGATCGAGTTCGACGATTTTGCCGCAGTGGCTCAGGCGGCTTCAGAGTACTCTGCAACCTAGGGTGCTGTGACAGGAACCTAATTTGACATCCTCTCCCTGTCGTGAGGCGGGGAGAGGGCTCAGGTAGCCTCTAAATTGCCCCACTCAAAGCGTTCAACGCCACGACAAGGCAAGGCAGGGGTCCTTCAGGGGTGAACCGCTCATGACTACGTTATCCGAGATAGTAAATGGCATCCAGGAGGTCTTGCAGGATTCTTTCTATACCGAGGAGAGGTTGGTTCACCGGATCAATGGTTCCGTGCGAAGTATCGCAGCCGGGATCAGGATGCCGGATGGACTAATATCTCCCCCGCTTCCCGATCTCTATAAATGCGACACCGTCTACACAACAAGTGATGCCTTTGTCGACCTTCCTTCCGATTATCAGAGAAGCGTTTTTAACGTCTTCGATGCTAATAATGACAAAATATATCCACCAATCGGCGGAGATTACTATAGCTTCAACCGCTTCCTGAAGCAGATTAACCAGCTTAACCTTTCGGAGCCGGGCGAAGTCTACCGAGTATGCGTCAAGGGCAGCAAGTACATCTACTATCAGGGAATCCCCGCTGCGCCTTACCCTCTGGGTATCCATTATTACAAAAAGCCGGTTTCCATGAAGCTGGATGGAGATGTCCCGGATGGAATCCCTGATCACCTGGCCCACAGCATCATAAAGCACGATGTTTTGAGGAATATCTACGGTGAAAAGATTGAGGCAGGCGTCACGGAGCCCGCCGCTGCAATGAAATATCACACGGCACAATTCTATTCCGATATGCAAGACCTGATTGATTTCATCGGAATTGACGGTGGCCCCATTTACTATGGATCCGGAGGATTCGAAGACCGGGGAATTGTAGATTAAATGACTGACATCAACATCAGCGGCTTCTCCGGCGCCAACAATGTCAAGAAAGACGAGCGATTCTTTGTCAAAAAGGGAATCGCCGAGCCTCGCCTCCTGTTAAACTGTGACGTTGATCAGACCGGCAAGCTGATTGCGAGAGTTGGGAAAACTCTTTTAATTAACCTCCCGGGCGCTCACTCTCTCTGGGCAGGAAATACCTGCTGCCTCTGTGTCGCAAACAATGTTCTCTACCGTATTGTAAACGGTGTAGCAACGAGCGTTGGGGCAGTATCTGGACCCAATTCTCCCTTTTCTTATGTAGATGCTGAAGACCGTGTATTTATCGGTAACAAATACTGGCAGGGAATCTTTGATCCTTCCAGCAATGCCGTGCTGGTCTGGGGTGTGCCGCTACCTCCCGACCCGACCCTTCTCACTGGGGATGGAGATCTTCCTGCCGGTACCTACAATATCTGTTTCACTAACGTCGTAAATGGAGAGCTGTCCGGGAACGGTCAGATTGCCAGCATTACCTTAACTGATATTGGCGGCATTCAGGTCTTAAGTAGACCATCGGGCGCGCTGGTATGGTGTACCGAGGCGAATGAGCCCATCTTCTATTTGGTCGGCGCTGCGAACAAAATTGTATCAATTTCAAGAGTCGAGCCCTTACCGTCTTTTCTCTGCGGCCCACCTCCGTTCATGGAGAACCTCTGCTACGCTTTCGGCCGGATGTGGGGATCGGTTGGCCCGGATGTATTTTACAGTCAGCCGTTCAAGCTCGGCTGGTATCGGCTCGCTTCAAACAAGTTCTCGTATGCGTCCGATGTCACGCTGATCGCAAAGGTCCCGACGGGCCTGTATGTCGGAACTATTGAGAGCACCAAATTTCTGGCCGGTACAGATCCGAAGACGATGCAAGAAATGGATGCCGGCGCCGGCGCAATTAAAGGGACGCTGGCCTATTGCAACAATATGCCGGAGCTGGGCTGGACACTCGGAACCCCGGAAAAGGACTTCGTTGATGTGCCTGTTTGGTTGACGACCGAGGGAGTAGTTGTCGGCAGCCCGACCGGGAAATTCTTTAATATAACGAAAAACAAGATCAAGATGTCTGCCCCTTCACAAGGTGCATCACTGTACCGAAACATCGCGGGATTCATCCAATTTCTTACCAGCTTCAAAACCGGAGGGGTAGTTGGTGCGGGAGCAGGACTGAACGATCCGGACACCTATAATGCATTTAAAGATGGTCGAATAGAACTTTACAGCAAGTTCCTTGATTCCACGAGCGGCAGGATGGCGTTTTCGGACGACGCCTCATGCACGGTCACTCGCGGCGGAGTAGAAATATGACATAGAATGACATAGCGGGTACCAGAAGGACTTTTGAATAAAGTTACCAGAGGCCCGGATTTTACGGAGAACATGAAAGCCGTAGAGTCCGGGCTTTTTTATTTAAATAAAAGGAGAATAAAAGATGAAACGGATTGTACCTTTTTCAAGAGATGATGCAAATTTTCGTTATGCCCTGAAGCATTGGCAAGAATCGGCCTTAGCCTTCCATGGCGAGGTTACATGTGATCATTTTCGCAAAGGCCACCTGATCCACACGCAGACCGGGAAGAATACCTTCACAACTGAAGGCCTGGCGTATTTGTTAAACGTCATGTTTTATTCGACAGGAAAGGCAGCGGCACTGGGATTCTATGTCGGGATCTTCCATACCAGCGCATACCCGGCCGTGGGAGATACTGCCGCGACGGCCCTGGGCGCTGGTGGATCATACGGTGAGAGCCAGGATGCAGATTACACGCCGGCGACAAACAAGCCGCAGTACACCGCTGCGTCTACCTCGACGGTCACCTGCACAAATAGTGGCGCGCCCGCGGTCTTCACTATCGTCCCGATAAGCGTGACTATTTACGGGGCGTTCCTCAGCAATGTGGCAGACAAAACAGCCGTAAACGGTAAGCTGATGTGCGCCAAAAGGTTTGGGACGGCGCGAGCGGTTACCACGGCAGACGTGCTCTCGGTGACATACGCGATTACTTGCACCACCGGCTAAGGTGCGAGATGCCGACAATTGACTTCAAAGACATTGGCGATGTTCTTAATTACGAATATCGCCAAGGCACTATTGTATCCGTCAATGGAGCTGACGACACCTGTGTTGTCACCGTCGACGGTTCCAGCACTACTGCCCTCATTTTTTATCACTGACAGCCGGATTCTGCGTTGCGTGCCAACGGTGCGATTACAGGTGGGGCAGGAGGATTTAGTCCAGACGACGAGGTTATTGTGCTGAGGAAATTGGATGGCAGTAAAACGTATGTAATAGGCCATGTAGCTGGAGTTAAACCATGCGGTGGATTTGCGGTATTTTTTGTGTATCTTGAGGGTAAGGCAAAGAAATCTATAGTTGTTTGGGATATTGCAAAACAAGCATTTAAATTCCTATCTACAGATTATGACGATCCTGCATTTACAGCTTGGTTAAATACAAAAAAATCTTTTGGTTCACAGATGTTTGGGACCTTAACCGATTGTGGATTTATGGAACCTACAACTGATAATGGATCACAGGCTGCGACATGTCCTGGAATAACTCCTGGATTGACAGATATTTGGACTTTTGTTGAATCAAATGTTGGATCAAATAGGATAGATGTTTGGCATTGGGATTTTAATTCTAAAAAATGGACTCGTGGATATATTGGTGGAGTTCAACCTTTGTCTCCAGCATCTATGACTTGTCCGGTTAATATTCCAGATAGTCCTATATCTGTTGCAGGATATAGATTACATTGGACTTGGGATAAAACTTTATCTACAAATATGGATACATCTGTTTGGAGTCAATCAACTGATACTGAATTTGTGTTTTATGGACCTTTGGGTTTGTTATCAGGATTTTCTGGTCATGGAACAGCAAATGGAGGATATGGTGGAATAAATGCTGGTGATGAAACATATATTCCAGATTGGAGCGCTTGGGGATATTATCCATTTGATAAAGAATATTATGGATCTTCACTTTGGGGTTTATTTGATGAAAAGATTATTGTTGATTGTTATATGATTCAATTTTGTTCTGTAGAAGTAGTGACTACTTATGATCCTTATTTAGGTGCACAATATACTTATACCTTTTCAGCTCGACAAGTTCATGTTCAAGCTCAAGCTCTTTTTTGTCAGGAAGGTTCTAAAGGATATAATTGGGTGGCGGCTGGACGTAATAGTACTTTGGAATCAGAACTCGTTAGCGCTGTACAATTAGCTTATGGATTAAATAGTATTGCAAATAATGTAATCAATAAAGGATATATCTCAATAGGTTTATACAGATAGGAGGTTGTTATGGCTGTTCAAATTACAAAATATACCAGTTATCTTCAGTATGTCCATTCTGGAGAAATTACGTTGACTGATACTGGAAAGGTAATGTTGGCATTAGTTACATCTGGTTATACACCATCAATCACGCATACGATATGGAGTCCAGGTACTAATGATTCAGCTGATCCAGCGTATAATGAGGTAACTAATGGGGCTGGTTATACTACAAATGGAGCTGTAGTCGCTGGATTATCTGTAAATGCGACAAGATTTGATGCGAGTGATGTTGTATGGACTGGATTAACAAAGGTTTTTAGATATGGAGTTTTGTATCTTAACGATACATATCTTACAATCATAAAACCATTAATCGCATATATCTTATTTGATTCGACTCCGGCAAATATCACGATGACAGGTGGGGATTTTACTGTGCAGTGGAGCGGCAGCGGGATTATCACCTTCTCATGAGTTGTGATCGTTGCGGAAATTGTTGTGTGGTAACAGGTGGAGCTATTCCTGTTTCTGAGGCGGACATGAGGCGATGGATAAATAGATCAGACCTTTTGGATAAGGTGGAGAACGGCCAGATCAAGTGGCGCGGTCTCTGCCTGTTTTTCATTCCTGAATTGAAGGCATGCTCCATACATGAAATCAAACCCGACGTCTGTCGGAACTATGATTGCGAAGGACGGCACTTTTAATGGGTAGCGGAACTTTTTATCTTGGGGCCGGCACAGATATAGGACGATGGCGATATCCATACGGAAAGTTCGGCGAATTCTTCAATGACTACTGTGAATTCGGCTTTCCGACGGGCGCTAGTGCGGTCTACAAGGGCTTTCTCCGCTTTGTCAATGTGACTGTGCCGACTGGCCAGATTATTAGTCAGGCCACACTGAAGATCTATGCGTACACAGGCAGTGGTGGCACGACAGCCAGGGCAAGGATTACAGCCGACGCCGAGGACAACCCCGATGCTCCATCCAGCGCCTCCGGTGCGGACGGTCTGACACCGACCGGCGCTTATGCTGACTGGACTCCAGATGTATGGACTGATCATGTACAGTATACAGCGCCAGACCTGGCGGCAGTCATCCAGGAGATCGTGTCCCGCGGCAGTTGGGCAAGCGGGAATTCCATTCTGCTCCTTCTTAAAGACAATGGTTCGGACGAGGGCGCAACCAGGTGTATGGACTATGACACGGGCAATGGTTACGTTGCCAGTCTCTACCTTGAATGGGCTCCTCCAGCCCCCGAGACGAAAGTTATTCCAACGCTCTCGGATACGGACACCGGTGTCATTCCAACACTGCTCGGCCTGAATCTCACGGCTATACAGTATGGATCACTGACGGATGCTGACACCGCCATTGCGCCGGACCTCATTTATCCAAGGACCTACAATGACACACTGGACGAATATCTCGCGCTCGCCGAATCCTTTAACCTGGGGTTGGGTGTGACGGTTGCTGAGTCCTTTTTTGCATACGACAATACAGCGCTAGCATTCCTCGTGGCGATAAGCGAGGGCATCGGCATCGCTGACGCCGCGTCTAATATTTGGGGTCTCTTTGTTGATGACTGGCTGACGCTTATAGATGCGTACGCTACGAACTGGGTGGGCCGGGAGATCATCACAGACGGATTCGAGGCCTGGGAAACTTTAACGCCTGGGCAGTTGTATTCGGCCACGGCCAGCGACGGGCTGGGGATCGCCGATACCGTTATCGGCAGCATGCTCGTCTACATTCTGGAGGAGCTGGGTTTCGCGGACCTGGCCAGCGTAATAAGTTCTCTTCACATAGCGGTCTCTGAGTTATTGGAATTGGATGAGAGCCTGCTCGGTGCCTATCCGGAGTCCCTATCGGAGGCGCTTGGCATCGCTGACGTTGGTGTGGGCACATGTATATATCTTAATGCCATCGCGGAGAGTCTTGGCATCACGGATGCCGCAACCGTGCTCAGGGCCATTGCCTTAGCTGTGAGCGATCCCATTACCTTTGTCGAGACCGTTAGCTCCAGCGGGCGGCTCTATTCTACCCTTTATGATTTGTTGAATTTGGACGTGTCCGTCGATATCGCAGGCGACGTCTGGGAATGTTACGCCCTAAACACGCCCAAATTCTACCCGTCAATGTATTCCGGTTTTGATTTTAATTCTTATGCAGTCTACCAGGATCGAGTGTTTGGGGCCAATGACGACGGCATATATGAACTTACAGGGACGACAGACGCCGGCAGCAACATTCATACTGGTGTTATTTTAAGTGCGACGGACTTTTCCATGCCGCACCAGAAGCGGTTTAGGAGGGGCTATCTCAGCCTGTCAGGAGATGCCCCGATGATGATTTTTGAAAATGAGACCGGCCAACGAGAGGCCTACAGCATAGACGTGCAGGGCAAAGTTGTGGCCTCATCCGAATTAAAAGGGAAAAAGTGGAAGTTGACAGTGGTGGATTTCTCCACGCTCGATCATATAAAGTTGATACCCGTGATTCTGACCAAGTGAGATAAAACCATGGCAGTCATTACCGACATATTAAGAGAAGAAGCGCGATGGAGAAAAGAGAAAACTCCAGTCGTGGCAAAATACCTCGCAGAGCACAACAAGCTTCTTGATGAGATCGCCGGACGGGGATTTCTCGCGCTTCCAGGATACGCGTATGACCTGGAGAACGATCTTGAACTGGGCACAAAACTGGGACTGGCGGAAGTCAATTATAAGATTTTAGAAGAGACGATCGATCGAGAACTGAAGCAGATGGGCATCGATTATAACCTGACCTACCGAAACGCAGTCATGGCCTGGCAGCTGCAGAAGCAGGCACTGGAGGCGGCGTGGGCCGCGGAATATGCCGTCATGCAGCAAGGCATGATGACCGACGAGAACACCCTTAACCTCTTGGCGGACGAAGTGCATCGAAGAGAGCTGATCTTAATGTCCAGCAAATTGGCCCTTGATCTGGAGACGGAAACCGACAGGAAAGCATTGGTCGATCTCGAAGGCGAGACCTCTCCATATGAAACCCAACTGGTCCAGGCCAAGATGCTGGTAGCTCAAAAGAAACTTGAGATTATCCCGATTCTCCAGGAGATCGTAGCCAAGGAGCAATCCCTGCTGGCAGAAGAGCAATTGAAGGCGGCTGAATATTCAACATATATGGCAGCCGAGCAAGCGCTCATGGCCAAAAAGGAGACCCTGGTTCCCATCCTCGCCCAGTTGTCGGCGCTTACCAACACATATACAAACGACATTTTAAATATTGAGATCCCGGACATCACGCTGATCTCGGCGGAGAAAGTAAAACAGGCCAATATCGCGATACAGAAGGCGACCTATCAGGTGCAAGAGCTCACGGTCGAAATCGACACAGAGGCAAAGCAGCTTACCCTGATGGATGCGAAGAGAGCCCTACAGGTAATTCAATTTACAAACGAAGAGTCCCTCATCACCACAAGCGTCTCCCTGGACACCACATACCATCTTGATGAGATGGCGGAATTTGAAACGGTATTCGCGGAAGAGGGGAGCGCCGAAACAAACATACTGGCCGATAGGCTCGCTGTTCATAAATCAGAACTAGCGACCAAGCTGACCAGCATGGGGACAATAACAACTCAAGAGGAAAGAGAAGAGTACGACAAGACCCAATTAGCGATTAGGGAAATACACGACAAGGCTGCGCTGGATGCTGCGCCCAAAATTACAGCTTTACTGGAGCACTTACTTAAATAGGGGTAACTTATGTCGATAGATGCCTTCAATAGAGAAACGATCAGGGAGCTTATTTTGTGGAGCCCCTTTTTGTACTCATTCCCATTTGACGAAGACCAGACAGCTGATCGCATCGTAATCTACGGACTCTATTCTTCAGTGTATGTGGATGGCCAGCAGTATCTCACCGAGGTTGAAACCGTTGATCTCGAGAACATGCTGAACGATTATAACACCAAAATGGCCGAACTGTCGACGGAGCAGCAAGTGACGGTTGCCGATATAGTTTCCAAGAGATATTTGGCTACTATCGAGAAGGCAATTCACGATCAGAAGATGGTAACAAAGGGCATCGAGATCCAGACGGAAGATGATTTGATGACGGCCAAGATTGCGGCCCTTGCTGCAGACCAGGCGGCGCTGGACACCCTAAACGAGAAGGTGCTTATCGAGACCGTAAAAACGCAAAACAAGATTCTTGAGCTGCAGGCATACATAATGACAGAGGGCTATAACCTCAGCGAGGTTGACGTTGAAATAGCCGAGAAGAATATTCAGGCCGCCGAAGTGGACATTAAGATATTGAATGCGATTAATGAAATTTTGAAAATCCAGATTGATACAGTGGAAGCGGGGGTCCGGCTCGTAGACGTTGATGTGCAAAGAGCGAGAACGCTCCAGGAGATTGCGAACACAAATAAAAACATAGCCGACATAGGGCTGCTGGCGAATGATCTTGTGGTGGCCGAAGCACAGACCGCTATCGCCGAGGCCGAACTGCCGATTGCAGCAGCCAGGGTTAGTTTGGCGCAGGAGAAATCACTTGAAGTTGATCGGGAGCTGACATTCGCAGAAGCAACCCAGCCGGCGCAGGCAGACACGGATTATCAAAACAAACTGGCGGAAATTAATTTAAAGCACACCATGAAAGAAACCGCACTGAGCCAGGAGCAACGGTCAAAAGAACAATCAATAAATTATCGGCTCGCGGAGGGCCAGCAGGCGATCGCCCTTGCAGGGCTGGATTCTTTTAACCAGGTAGCAATTGATAAATTGAAAGTACAGGTCATGACGGAGTCAGTTTCAGATTTGGAGGATAAAGTAAACGCTGCGATAGCCGCAGAACAAGTTCTGGTCACAGCGAATGTCTCTACCTCCCTAGTCCATACGATCGGAAAGGCGGCCAGCTAATGGATCTCGGACAGCTTCTGGCAAGCATGAAGGGCGGAACGCCTACGGGCTTTGTCTCAGAGCAGGCATTTAAGCAGGTGGCTGATTTTATCCGCACCTGCGAACCCGGAGATCTTGCCATATCCAAAAGCAGATTATATTCAGCGGCGCCACAAGCCTATGACCTATGGTATCTATGGACGAACATGAATTTCATGCAAAAATATTATGCGTATAGCGATCCGGCGATAAACGGCGACACTTATGATTACACCGACTACATTACAGGCCAGCTGGACTTTCTCAGCATGCTCAATGGCCTAAAACCGTTAAAGACCATGAGGGCCCTGGCTCAGCTTGTGGATGCCCAAAATCCGGAAAATGTATTTTATGATATGCGCCCCGTGTGGCAGAACAAGGGTATTTACTGGATCAACCTTTTGGCATTTGAACTTTGGCAGACCGGCCTCGGTGCGCAATGGGGATCACCTGGACCGAAAGGACAAGACCCTAATGGCTATGTAGGTTACATCACGTTTCCAATTGGTCAAGTTGGAATAATGGAAGTTATTTCGGTGCTGCAGCAAAGCGATTTGCAGGGATCCCAGTTATTGGGCGGCTCCATTAAAGACCCAATGCCCCTGGATAACACCGACGCGATAGCGACAGATTCACCCTCGCTGTTTCCTGACCCATCATTGGCAGGCAGAAATTATTGTTTCGGCGATCACCTGATGGAAAGCGGGTACAGGCTGGCAGATGAAGACGTAGAGCTATTTTCTACCGACATGTGCGCCTGCGGCTATGGGGAAGACGTCAAGCCGAAAAAATGGATGAGATACTGGATCAACAATGCCGATAAATTCCCCGTGCCGGGAGAATTCATCGGCATTCTGTGCAGGCCCGTCGCGCTTCCTCCACACCTGTGGTGGTTCCAGGAGTCTAACCCATTTCTATATGCAGGCAACTGGGTTGATGCCTACAATGTGACCACCGGCATTATTACCGATGTAACACTAGAGGCAGATCGGGATGATGGGAAACCCGGCAATCAGTACGATATCAAAATTCAAGGTTGTGAGGTGACGCTAGAGGGGTCTGATTTTTTATTGTACAGCGTAGGAGACAGAGTCGCAGTAGTCAAGCTGGATACCATCGGCGTGTCGGCGGAAAAATCTTTCAATTGGCTCATTCAAAACACATTCATAAAGGCTGATGAGCAAACTGAAAAAAGTAATTATATCATTGTTCCTATAAGTTTTTATAAAGAGACCGAGTAAAGGGGGACACCATGGCTAGAAGCGTATCTTGGGACACAAGTGGGAATTTGCAGAGATTGATCGATGAGGTTTTGACGATGGCGAAGGGGTCTACGGATCCGGACAGCTATCTCTATCAGAGAAGAAAGAAAGAAGCAGACATAGATGAATGGAAAAAGCGACAGTTTGAATTGCAGAAACAGCGGGCGGGCGGTGATATTGTTTTGGCTGGTGAAAGAATGAAAACCGGCGGCGCTGAAAACGTCGCGAACATTCAAGAGACCGGCGCGACTGCCAGGCAAAATATAGCTTCTGGTACCCTGGAACGAATTGAAGGTCAAAAATCTACCACTGAATTAGAGAAACAGAAATTGGCTAACATACCCAAGGAAGGCGAAACGGCAGCCTGGAGAGATATTTCTGCGATGTCTTCAGAGCAGAAGGGGTTAGGAAAGGATCCGGCGACAATTCTTATAGGTGACATAATTAAGAACGACCCGTCGGTGGTGATGAGCAAAAATTGGCCGGAGACAGTAAGGAGAATAAAGGAAGTGCATGCACCCGCCGTTGCTCCGGGGAAAGACATTGCAGATACGTTTCGCCCAGCTCCCGGTCTACCCGCTCCCTCGCTTGGCGGGCCTAGCATGAGCACTTCTGGGGTGAATGTTCCTGGATCAACTGCAAGGCGGAGCTTGTTCCCCCAAGGGGTGTCAACTCCACTGACTGCCGATGATATTTTAACTACAACGGGCGGAAACAGTATGGATATGCGTTCTGAAGTAGCGGCAAGGAAGAAAAAGAAGCTTGAAGACGAAGGAAAAGCACAGCAACGGCTCACTGCCATAGGGTACGTCGGATTCTGACGATAAAAAGGCAAGGCAATGGCTTTTGACATTCTCGGATATTATAACAAGACGAAAGCGTACTATGGGGATGCTCCGCTCGACGAAGTAGCCAAGGACGTCTACGCCCGCCACTATCCCGAAGAAGCACCGGACTTTAATTCCTGGAAGAAACTGCACGGAATTGAATCAGTCATCCAGGAAGATAGCGACCGCCGCAATCCCCCGCCCTTTACTGAAAGGCTAAAGAGAGCAGTCTCTCGTGTAGCTCCTGCAGGTTTCGAAGATATTCCAACCGCTTTTGTGCATGGCGCAACCTTTGGGTATGTCCCGGAGGTCAAGACGCCAGAAGACGCAGGGATGGTTCACAAGGTAGCCAAGGGCGCAGCGGAACTCGCCGGAATGGGCGTCGGCCTTGCAGGCCCGGCGAAATTGCTTGGACCTGCGGCAACTGTATTAGGTGCTGTCACCAGGGGCGCAACGCTTGGTGGTTTTTATGGCGGCGTCCGTAAGCCGGAAGAAGGAGAAGACAGGATTAGTAATGCCGCGAGAGACGCCGCCGTGTTTGCAGCCTTCGGAGGCGGAGGCGGTCTCATTGAAAGGGGTCTCGGCAAACTCATGCCTGAGACCGTTGGCAAGGTCCTGGAGAAGATCAGGAACAAGGAAGCATTGACACCCGAAGAGCAGAAAATTCCGCAGCATCTTGGTTATGTCACCAGCGCGGCTCTCATGGGCGGTGCTGGTGCAATCGAACCGGCGAAAGACTGGCACGAGCGAGTAAGGAATATCATCACCGGCCTCGGAGTTGGTGCTGGTGCGCATGGAATGAACATCGCCCTACGCGATGCGTTCGCAAACACTCCGGAAGAAGTGAGGAGTAAGTTAAGCCCGGAGGCAGCAGCCTATGTTGCGAGAGTAAGGCTGGGCGGGGATATCTCCAGAGGCATAGACCTGGGCCTCAGAGAAGGAAAACTGGACGATAAGCCCTATGGTTTTGACGATGCCCTCACTGCCGTAAGACAAGCCCATGCAACGGGCATCTTTGACGAGGAAGACATTGACCGATTCAAGGAAAGATACCCGCAAATACGGAATGGCCTGAATGACATTCTTGCTGAAAAAGCAAAGAATAGGATCAATGAAGCACTTGGAATCAAACTGCCTCAGATTGCATGGCAGGATTTTACTCGTACTGGCATTGATGACACAACAGGCGTGACAGTCGGTGAACCTTATGGCCCCGAAGTCTTGCGCCCGGTTATATCGAAACCAGCAGCCGAAGAAGCCCCCGTTGATGTAGAATCTACAGTGACAAAAAGGCTCGAAGGCCGGGAAAGAATAGAAGAGCCAAGAATGCTGCCTGCCGGACAGGGGTTTGAACTGGTGGGGAAGGGCACGGAAGCGGGCGTTGAACGGCAGGTAAAGGCCGCAGCTGGGATTTCTCCAGAAACGAAGGGTGGGACAAAGGCTCTGGGTGAAATTGAACCCGGGGCAATCCTGAAGGCCAAAGAGGGCGAGATACACCCGAAGCTTCAAGCGGCCCTACAGAAGCCCGTTACAATTTCACAAGGTGCGGCGGTAAAGATTAAGGTCGCTACAAAAGATACGCTCACGGAAAAATATGGATCCGGCGAAATTGAGGACGGCGCACCTGTACGCTTAACTTCCATCGATGAGCTGCGCGGCATTCTCAAGACCGGCAAACTGTTTGTCGGCGAGGATTTTGAGGGCCGCCCTGGTATTTCTGCCCAGACTATGAGCAAGGATACGCCGATTGTAGCCTACGGCCCCAATAACAAAATATCCGCTGCAATTATTTTTCCGAAAGATGCCGTCGAGGGAAAGGGGGAGCAGCTCAACGAAGTCTTGATGAAGGCTGGGACTGACGTGAGCAGACTGAGGTTTGTCATTGATGGCCATAAGGAGCTTTTAACTCTCGATCAGCTTAGGGACGTGTATAAGGGCGAGACCGCTGAACCTGGGGCAACGTCGGGAGCCAAACAGATGGAAAGCCCTCCCGTCACAGAGGTTCCCCTTGCTCAGATAAAGATTTCCAAAGATGTCCCTCAGTTCAAAGAGGAGGCAAACGAAAAGGGTATTGTTCCGGGACGGGAGCTTAAAGGGGAAAAGTACAATAGGACACCCCTGAACGCTATTGTTCTATGGGAACGGACGAATGGCGATCTTGAGGTTATCACTGGACGGCACCGGTTTGACCTCGCAAAGCGCCTAGGAGAGAAAACCATCCCGTCTCAAATTCTCAAGGAATCGGATGGATTCACTGCAAAAGATGCATTGACTTTCGATGCGGAACAGAATATACTCGATAATCAAGGGAGCGAATATGACTATGCCAACTACTTCCGAAACGCCAAAATCACCGAAGAAGAGGCCAACAGTCGAGGAGTTCTTCGCACAGAGCGAGTCAAATCCGCCTGGATACTGGCAAAATCTGCCACGGATCAGACCTTCGATGCCTTCTTCCGACAACGAGACCTTGGATTCAAACAAGCCGCCGCTATAGCTAAGGCCGCACCCGGAAACGAGACGCTTCAACTTGCCGGGAGAACCCTTGCCGCCAAAAACCCACGCACCACACCCACAGAACTGGATAACTTTATCAAAGCCCTGTCTAATTTCAAGCCTGCCAAACAAGCGGAGCAGGGCGATATGTTTGGCTTTGACGATACCGCGATCCGCACAGCGGAGGAACAGGCCAAGAAGGTTACAAAAATCGTCGGTGAACTCCAGAAAAATTCCAGGATCATCAATTCAGCCATTAAAGGTGAAGGTAAATTAGAACTCACAGCAGCGGCCGCGAAAGAATACGGCATTATTGACCCCACGAATAAAACTCAACTCACGGAAGCCCGGAACAAAATTCAGGGCGAGATTGCCCGGTGGGATAAGTGGTACGTTGACCCGGAACTGGTGGCACGGTTAAAAGGAGAACCCATCCCGGTAGAAGCACCCGCCGAAGAAGTAAAAGCCACAAAAGCAACTGCCACCAAAGGCGAGCATCTAAACTTTGAAGATGTTCTTGCAAAACAGAAAGTGGGTACTGGCAAATATGAAGTAGGCGAAACTTACTGGTGGGAACATCCCGATTCACATTTTAAGGAATATAGTCACGAAGTTATTATTGCCGGAAACGAGATAGGCGGCAAATTTCCCACCTATTCCTTCACGGAAAAAGGATATGCTGGTATCCCACCAGAAACGGCAATACCTGAACTTACACCCAAGTCGGAATTGAAACCATTATCGAGTAAACCTACCCCCAAAGGTGAATTTGAAACCGCAGCACTTCCCGGTGTAGACAACATCCTCAATCTTGTGGAAACCCCAGGTGGCGAGGGTGGCGGGAAATTGCCGGAAAAATCGCTGACGAAGACCGCAGAGATACCGGGGACGGAAAAGGCAGAAGGAATCCAGGACTTCGGAGAAAAAATCGGCGGCGCCAGAAAAGACCTTGCTGAGCGCGGATACACGATGTCTAAAACGGCCAAGCCTAAAGACAGCGATCCCGTATGGAAGAAACAGTTTGTCGCACTTGAAAAAATAGACGGAACTGGGTGGACGCTTGCCGATGCCAAGGCCGCAAAAGCCGGGATGGTTACGAGACGCACAGGCCAGGTATTTGCCTCTCAGGAAGAAGCAGAGGCCGCAATCCCCCTCTTTGCCGTCGCAAAACAGCACAACGCCTACCAGAATAAAGACGGAACCTATTCCATCTATAAGAAGACCGGAGAGCATAAACGCTTGAAAGTTGTCAATCAGGATTTCCCTTCCCGCGAAGAGGCCATGAAGTACATGGCGCAACATGCAGAAGACATCCTCAATATCAAAACATCATTTGGGGAAGAAATTCTTCCCGTACCGGAAATTGCCAAGCGTGAAGGTGCAGAGAGACGAAAGACTGATGCCACGCCGGAAATGTTCGCGGAGACTTTCGCTCCACGGGGGATCGAGTTTGGAAATTGGAATAACCAGGCCGAACGGCAAGAGGTAATGAACCACGCCTATGATGGATTGCTCGACCTTGCCGATGCTTTGGGAATACCGGCCAAAGCGCTTATGCTTAACGGTGATCTGGCAATCGCTTTCGGTGCAAGGGGCCAGGGCCTTGTCGGAGCTAAGGCGCATTATGAAATAGATTACGGAATTATAAACTTGACGAAGATGAAAGGGGCCGGAAGCCTTGCGCACGAATGGATGCATGCTTTTGACCATTACCTTGCACGGCTCGACACAAAAGCCAGTTCAGAGAAGATCCCAAATAAACGTGGGGATTTAGTTTACAAGCAATCATCTGATAAATACGATTTGCAGAGCCATGGCGAAAGTTACAAATCACAACTCCGCCCAGAAGTAAAAGAGGCATACAAAACGCTCATCGAATCGATGTATAAAAAAGCGGAACAGTATGTTGAGGATACTAAACAAGCCGATAAGTTCCTAGGTAAGGCGAGAGAGAATTTACGGGAACAGTTAAATGAAATGCGCACAAACATCGCAAGGGATTTAGCCAAAGAATACACGTGGCGCAAAAACAAAGTTGGTCTTTCCGCAGCGAGTACGGAGCAACTTGCCGAATTTGACCGGCTTGCCGATATCCTCACTGAGGGTGGCGATCTTGAAACGAAATATAAGGCAAATGAAAAGGTAAAAGGTGGCTGGGGCGGCAGGATGACCAACGATACCCTTGAAAGCCTTAACACGATCCTGAAGACGGTACGAAATAGGCAGGGATTCAATTCGGAACAGGGCGGGAGCCTTGATCGAGTACGGGCAGCAATGACCACCTACGCGCAACGCCTGAAGATGTTCGAGGATGCACAGGCCGGGACAGAGAAGACAAAGAAGGTTCCAACATCCTATGCCATCGAAGCTAAAAAGATGGATCAGGCTCGGGCTGGTGATTATTGGAGTGAGCCTCACGAGATGGCAGCACGGGCATTCGCGTCCTACGTGGAAGATAAGATTGCGGAGAAGGGCGGCCAGAGTGATTTCCTTGTCTACTATGCACACGGCGGGATTCTCCTTCCGATGATTGACGGCTTCATTGCGAGGCCATATCCTGAAGGGGCAGAAAGAACAGCAATCAACAAGGCATTCGATAAGTTCATAGGAGAGATAAAGATTCGTGAAACAGGCAAGGGCACGGAGATGTATTCCACCACAGAAAAGCCCATCGGCGCCGTCCCTATTCCTACCCTCGATGCTGTTAAATCCATCTTCAAAGGCCAGGAAGTAACTCAACTCAAAGACGGCTCTATCGCTGTTAAGACACAGGGCGGTCATGATCTGATTGTAAAATTAGTTAATCAGGTTGCCGTTGATCGTTTCGCCTTAGAAATTGCATATGGCAAGAATGCCCTGAAGGATGGGAAAGTGATCGCTGGAAAATACCGAGATGGTAGAATCGAATTGCTCAGGGGCGTGGCCGATAAGTTCGCCCTGAGCCACGAAAGCATTCATTTCATGGAAGACATGGGCATCCTGGACAAGAACGAAGTTGGCCTTTTGCAGCGGCATATTCAGAATCTTTCCAGCCAGGGAAAGTTTGAAGCGAAAAACAAGGCAGCCATCGGCGGCGCAGAAGACCGGGCAAACTTCTTGGCTGATGCACTTACCAAAGAGCCGAAAGGGTTCCTGGGCCGGATCGTCGCCAAAATACAGGACTTCGTGGACAAGATCGTCAATGCGTTTGGGATCAGGACGGCAAGGGGAATTGCGAGAGACATTGAGACAGGGGAGATTTTTAACCGTCCCGGTGAAACAGGCGCTGGCGCAAGGATGGAGCCCCAGTACTCCCTCAATCTGGTCGGCAAGGCCATGGGCGAATACAAAGACAAACTGGATAAAACTACCGACAAAGTTGAGGCCGCAAAAACGGCCAAGGATGCTATTGCCGCCGCCTATGAAGGAGCAAAACGGGCATTCTATCCCGCATCACTTTCCAAAGATGCGGACGCCGTTTCCAAGCTAATGATTGAGCAGATGGGGAAGGATTTCCATCAGGAGGCTAAACTCAAAGGGGATCTCAATGAGGTTGTGAAGGAATACCATCAGGCAACTTCAATCGCAGCAAAAGCCATGGATCTCATGCAGACCTCGACCGGCGTTCTTGCCGATGCGACTTTCAATAAGATGTCAAAAGAAAAGCAATGGGACTTTATCGCTCGAATACAAAAAGGCCAGAAACAGGAGACGCCTGAGCTTCAGGGGATCGCAAATACTTTATCGAAGATGTTCGATGAGCTCTATGCGAGCGCTGAATCAGTAACGCCGGGCGCAGTAAAATATCGACAAGGCTATTTCCCGGGTATGTGGGAAGACGAGGCTGCAGCAGAAAAGTTTTTCACCGAGAGAGCGAAAAAGATGGAAGGATCAAAGGCATTTCTCCAAGAGAAGGTCTTCAGCCACATCTGGGAAGGCATTGCGGCAGGATTAAAGCCCAGGGGAACTCCGATCGACATGGCCTTTGCCAAGATGAAAGAAGTACAAAAATATGTGATGACCCACAGGGTCCTTCAGCAGATGGTCCCAGGCAATACGGCAATACTGGTCAGGGCGGGCGAGAAAGCACCAGCGGGCTACACGCTGATACCTGAGCCATACGGTATTGTAACAAAGGGGATCGAGGCGAAAGAGGGAAAATACACAGAGGGCGGTGGAGAAGAGTTCAAGCAAGTCAGTTTCAGGTACGCCGCCAAGGATGATGTCGCCCAATTGTTTAGCAATTATCTTTCCCGGTCGCTTTACGACAGCCCCTATGTCGGTCAAGCCTGGCAAGCCTACATGGGCACGGCGAACACCTTGAATCAATTCCAACTCGGCGTTGGCTCGGCTTTCCATGCCGGGTTCACGTCGATGGAGGCCGTGATTTCAAAGTTCGCCCTGGGAGTAAAGGCCGCGGTCAGGGGGGACCTGGGGGAAGCCGCTAGACTGATGGCTTCATCTCCGCTCCAGATTTACAAAAACCCGATGCTTGGAGACGCAATTCTCAAGGCATACCAGGGAGGATCCGTCACGGGGCAAGAGATCCCGCAGATTGTCTCCTGGCTGGAAATGGCCGGTGCCAGAGCGCACATGGAAAACAGGCTCAGGACGACGACGACGGACAATATGCTGGCGCAATGGACGGCAGGAAAGAAGATATCCGCAGCCATTAAAAGCCCCTTCGCTCTGGTCGAACAGATGGCGCGGCCCATCATGGAATGGCTGGTCCCGAGACAGAAATTCGGGGTCTTTGCAGAAATGGCTCAAGAATGGAACAGGCAGAATCCTAACGCCACCCATGAAGATACCAGGGCAGCCATGCAGTATATCTGGAACCGTGTTGACTCAAGGCTCGGACAGGTGGTATATGAAAGGCTCCTTACCCGGAACGTCGCCAAGAACATCGTGCAGGGACTTATGAGGGCACCGGGGTGGACGGGCGGTACAATCGTTGAGATCGGCGGAGGCCTGAATGATTTGAGAAATGTCTTCCGCGATATTGCACAGGGCAAGAAACCTGTCATGACGGATAAAATGGCCTACACAATCAGCCTCCTCACGGTGACAGGAATGATCAATGGTATAATGACTAAGCTAATGACTGGCGAAGATCCGAAGGACGGCATGGACCTCCTGGCCTTCAGAACTGGCAGAAAAGATGAGCAGGGCAACGCCGAGCGGATGCTGCTGCCGACCTATGCAAAGGATATTTACGCATACATGAACAAGCCAGGGCAGACCTTGCTGAACAAGACACATCCGATTATCTCCGTGATGTCCGACATTGCCAAGAACCGCGACTACTACGGCGTCGAAATCAGAGACAAGGAATCCGGAGCACCGATGCAAACCCTGCAGGCCGGGCAATATGCGATGAAGGCCTTTGTCCCATTCTGGATGAGGGGCGCCCAGAAGACCCAGGAACGCGGCAGCGATATCGGCACAATGCTCTCTCCTTTGGTCGGGATCATGCCGGCAACAGCGGAATTCACCAAGAGCAAGGCGCAGAAACTAATGTCGGAGATCCTCCGTGATCGGCCAAAAGGCTCCATGACCAGGGAGCAGTTCGAACGCAATCAGCTGAAACAGAAATTGGAAATCCGCTTGAGAAACCAGGATGAGACCGCGCGCGCCGATATGGAGAAGGCTATAGAGGAAGGGAAGCTCTCGGGAAAAGACAGGTTGTTGGTCCTGAAGGCCGTCAGGACACCTTATGAAGTGCATGCGTTCAAGCAGTTGTCATTGAAAGAGGCCATGCACGTTTACTCGGAGGGAACAGATAAAGAGAAGGCCGCATTCCTTCCGTTACTAAGGAAAAAGATGATAACTTTAAAAAACGCACCGGGAGAGGAAAGGAGCGATCTTCTCGCCAGATTCAGAGAACTGACCAAAGAGGAATGAGCATTGGATGAAATTGTAGAGTTTCTGTGTGTGATCGTTCTCGTCATTGCGGCTGTTAAAATATTGCTTGGATGGAGGAAGGGACAGAAGAGTAAAATTAAATTGTAATCAAGGTACTTTAGAACCTTCTCATGAAGGGATTCGAGAGCCTGTTATTCGCTGGATTTATTTTCGGCGGTAGCAGGCTTTTTATTTTTAAGACAAAGGAGACAAAAAAATGAAACGACTTTCAGCAATTTTAGACCCGAGCGGCAACGCCCTTATCGGCCTTAACTATTCCGACGTGATCGACCACGAGGTATTGGCTCCAGGGGCAGCCGAGACTCACGCCATCCCGTCTGGGGCCAATTATTGCCTGTTTTCGGCGACGGCGCCATTCTTCGCCAAGATCGGCGGAGCGGCGGCAGTTCCCGCTGTCGACGTAACGGACGGCAGCGGATCCATGTTTAACCCAGAGCTGCGGGCACTGGAGGGAGCAACCACCATCGGACTCATTGCCGTCACGGCATGCATCGTCACGATGGAATTTTACTGCTAGGAGGTTCCTTGCGATGTATCACATAGGCACGGGAGTTTATTCGGAGAAGATTTTTTCACAGTCCATACAGACTGTGGATACGACGGAGGCAGTCCCAATCGCAGCAGCAAGAATGAAGACTGGCGATAAGGGATGGGCCAACGGTGCCGAGATCACCGGGTCTGGGACAAAGACTCTTACCCACGCTGCCAATACCTTTGTTGAAGGTTATTACGCTGGCAATGCTGGGGGACTGTCCGCAGTAGAAACTAACCTTGTCGCAGGGAACATAAAGGCCGGCGTTACGATTTTCGGAGTTTTGGGAACGCTCGGCAGTTAGGGGCTGTAGATAAATGACTTGGCTGATTAAAGGTTATGCATATGGGTATAAGCCGGCAGACCCGGGCGCCGGTGATACCGGTTATCCTGTCCCATATATTTGGATAAATTTAAATTCAAATGCGGCGTTTATTTTGTACAGCGTCGCGGACGACATAGCCTATTGGTCTGTTAAAGAGCCGGACTTTATAATCAACGAAGGCCAGATTAACCAGATCAATGTCATCGGCGAATCGAATCTATTCGGGATCACTCCCGGGCTCACGGGACTGACAAGCGCCGACTACGCCGCGATAGAGAGCCGGGTCGAGCACGATTTAGCTTCAGAGATCGATGCTCTTTTGCATGCGAGCTATACCAAGGAATTCCCGTTTTCGTGGGGTGATGCTACGCCGGCTGTACTTACGGACATGGTTGTCGGCACGATGATCTGGGCTATTGACCTGGTTCTTTTCGAAGCCTTTGACGGGATCGCCGCATCGCTGTCGATCGGGATAACTGGGACTCCTGATCTTTTTATGGCCACTAGCCAGTGCGATCCATACACTGTCGGAGTTTATTCGGTGACTCCGGGACATAAGTGTACGACCACTGATGCAATTAAATTATTTATAACACCAGGTGCAGGCGCGTCAAGGGGCACCGGTAAAATCATCATCAATTATTAAAGGAGAATGGCCATGGGACTTTGGAAAGATTTAATTGGAACGACAAAGGCGCTCTTTCAAATAGAAATTGGAGGCGTGAAATTAGGAAATAGCTCTGGAAATCTCACTGTAAAAAACGGAAGTGATGCAGATTCTGATGTTACAATGGCCCAGTTACATGTGTCAGGAGAAGTCATTGAAATCAATTCTGATGCAGCAAATAGTGGTGCAGATAGGAAATACACCATTCAACGTCCCATTACTGGGATGGGAGCGGCTGTCGTATTAACCCTTCCTCCGGACGACGGATCTCCAAATCAGGTCCTTGCAACTGACGGAAATGGGGTTCTGACTTTTGTAGATGCCGGAGTGACTAGCTCTGATATGCATGTTGATACGACCACCCTCAACTGGGATTCAGCCGCAGTTGTCGCATGTATGACTGTTCAGATTGGAACAGTTGTTGAAAAAGTCAGAGTCATTATCGATACACCGTTTAATGGATCTGTTGCAGCCACCATGTCTGTGGGTAAATCTGGATCAGTAAGTAAATATATGGCTACTACACAGGTAGATCTTACTGGAACAGCTAAAAACGTTTATGAAACCCAACCAGGTGAACCAGCAGTTACTAGTGCTCCTGAAGATATACAGATTGCATTTGCTGCAGCTTCTGGTGGAACACCCAATGCAGGATCTGCACGAATCGAAATCTATTATACGATTCCTGCATAAGGAGTAAGTTGTGTCATTATTTAAGTTCCTACGCGGGACTCGTGAGAATTCGTTTGGGATTGGTGATGGGACTGATGGAAATAAAGTCCTAGAAGCCAATAACGGAGATGCGAATGTTCCAGTCATCCGTTATAATTCTTCCACTAATAAGTGGGAATTTGCCAATGATGGAGTTACGTTTGCGGCAATAGGTTCAGGAACTAGTACTTTTGCTCCTTCTGTTATAGCGAAAACTGGAAATGGGACTTTAAGTGCGGCAGAATGCGCTAATGGAAATTTGATAACTAATACTGGAGCTGGATCAGATATAGCTCTTGCGCTTCCAGCTGGAGCGATAGGGTATGAATTAGATCTTGAAGTAACAGCCGCATATTATCTTAAACTCACAGCGAATGGGACAGAGACTTTTAAATTTTACTCTTTAGTGAGTGCAGCTGGAGGATATGTGAGAAGCAACATTGTTGGAACTCGCTGGAAATTGACCTGGAACGGAGCTTTATGGGCTGTTCATGATATAAATGGATTTGTCAGTTATGACGAATAGGTTTTAATATGGGATTCATGGGTAAATCAACTGTATGTCATATAGCGATGTTTTTTCCTGCATCCGCGTCATGGACAGTTGTATATTCTGGTTGGTATAGAATATCTGCTTTAGGAGCTGGTGGAAGTGGAGGAGCAATATTTTACACTACCACAGGAGGAGCTGCATCTGGAGGAGCAGGTGGAGGTTTTTGCGAGAAAGAAATCTATCTCATCGCTGGGAATGTGTTGACTATCACAATAGGAGCAGGTGGGGCTCCGGCGCTCTCATCTGTTTCTGGAACTGGTGTGGCGGGTAATGCCGGAGGAAATACGACCGTCGTTTGTGCTGCAAGAGGATTAAGTCTTACAGCTAATGGAGGCGGAGCAGGTAATTTTACAATCACAAATTTAGATACAGTTAATGGCGGAGCGGGGGGATCTGCGTCCGGTGGAGATATAAATTATGCCGGAGGAGCAGGAGGTAGCGCAAAATGTTATACAGGGGGAGCTGAAGCGGCTGGTGGAGGGGCTGCGGGATCCCCGTATGGTATAGGAGGAGCTGGAGGAAATGTGCTTCCCCCTAGTCAAAGTTCTAGTAATGGCGGAGGAGGAGGGGCGATAGGGACTCATAGTGGAGGTAGCGTTACTGGTTCAGGTGTCCACTGTGGTGGAGGGGGAGCTGGAGGTAATGCTATAAATCAAACTACTACTGGAGGTATAAATTCAATTGGGATAGCGAGTGTTAAATCTGCGGACGGTGTGGATCGGAGTGCCACAAGTGGTTTTGATAGATTAGTTAATCCATTCCGCGCGCTCACGGGCGGCGGCGGGACTGGTGGGGGTGACGCAGCAGCCAGTATTCTTAGCGGCCCCGGCGCGGGCGGCGGCGGCGCTAACGCGGACGCTCATGCAGTTACAAACAACGGGGTTCTTGGTGGAACTGCTGGTCAGGGTGGTTCGGCGGCAACTGGATCCGCTAACGCGAATATCGGTGGAGGCAGTGGTGGAACTGCAAGCAATGGAACGACTGTGACCTCAACCTCTGGTAAAGGCGGGAATGGATTTGTTACGGTAGAGAGGATCTCTTGAATTGGGAACATTTGTTTCTTTACAGAAAAATTTATCTGGGGTGATGTTTTTTATTTCTTCTGCCTCTTGGACTTGTCCAATCAGTGGTTGGTATAGAATATCAGCTGTTGGAGCTGGAGGAAGTGGAGGGGTTATACGTGTTTCATCTACCGGAGCGGCAGCATCTGGAGGAGGGGGCGGAGGGTTTTGTGAAAAAGAAATCTATCTTACCGTTGGAGATGTATTGACTATTGTTGTTGGTTCTGGAGGAGTTAGTGTTGTATCTTCACTTACTGGAGTCGGATATGCAGGTAATGTAGGTGGAAATACAACTGTCGTATGTGCAGCTCGTAGTTTGAGTCTTGCAGCAAATGGCGGCGAAGCAGGTAATTTCACATGGACTAATACTGCAACTGTTAATGGGGGAGCAGGAGGAACGGCCACCGGTGGGGATATAAACTGCGCAGGTGGAGTAGGCGGAAATGCTAAACATATCACAAGTGGGGCTGAAGCGGCTGGAGGCGGAGCTGCGGGATCCCCATATGGTATAGGTGGAGCTGGGGGAAGTATATCTGGAAATTTAGCTGCTAGAATAATTTGTACAGGAGGCGGGGGAATAGGAACATATAACGGAGGTAATTCAACCGCAGATGCAGCAATTAGGACTGGAGGCGGAGGAACTGGGGGTAATGGAGTTGATAATGCTACGACCGCAGGTCCTAATAGACTTGGATTAAGTATGAAGGCTTCAATGGATGGAATTGATAGATCTGGAGCTATAGCTTTTGATAGTGAAATCGATCCCTTTAGAGGATTGACAGGTGGAGGGGCAGGTGGAAATACTACTACTGGAAGTATTACAGCTGGTCCAGGTGGAGGTGGCGGAGCTCCGAGTGCTGACGAACATACTTTAACACTTAATGGTATGATGGGCGGAACTGGAGGAAGTGCAACCACTGGGGCTGCAGGATCTTCTAACGCTAATATAGGAGGAGGCAGTGGAGGTGCAGCCACTACAGGATCTGGTCCAGCTACGTCTGGAAATGGGGGAAATGGATTAGTTACGGTAGAGAGAATAGGATAAAATAAATTAGATAAAGGCTTCAATAATGGCGGAAGATAAAGAGAAAGATGTTTTTTGTCCACAACATGCTCATTTTTTAGATACTATACTCTCTCATTCTGAAAAATTAGGCAATGTCCTCGGAAAAGTAGATATATTTCTTGATAAACAGGATGCTGTATTCAAAGATTTAAGTGACATCAAACTTGCTGCTGCTGCCAATGCATTAAATATTGCTTCTCTGTTAAAAGTCATGGGTAATGGAGATTTAGATAAATTGTCTAAACAGATAAAAACTATGGGGAATATTGTGGATGCTGGGAGTGCATTTGCGCCAAAACCGGACGACAGACTTCCAGGGTTTTCCGGTTGGCTTAATCAGGCATGGGACGATTTTATCAAAAAATTAGGGCCGCTTTTCATAGCAATATTTATAGGGCTTATATTGTGGGTGGTCTTGAAATCCTGGTGGTTTAGAGAGCTCCCGTTTTGGATGGTTAAATAGAGCGCGGACGGCATATGTTAGAAAACTATCCGAACTTGAAAAGTTTCTTAGATAACATTAAACGTATAAGTCCAGACATAATCATAACGTTACTTGTGTTGCTCGGTGTATTCTTTATTCCCGAAGATGCAACTGACCCGAGGCTAAACTTTCTTGCATCCCTAGGTATGGTTACAATTAGAATAACCTTAGGAATCATGGTGGCTCATATAACACGTAAACTTATGTGGCCTGATATAAGTTTCATGACTGAAAAAGACTGGTCAAACAACTTGATGATTATTGTATGGTACATGGTGATAATATGGTCGTTCGCGCGTGGGGGATAATACTTCTACTCCTAATGTTCACAACCCCATTATTTGCTACCGACCGTTGTGCAGACTTCGTACCGGATGTGAGAAAAGAACACAGCCGTGTATTTGGCGTCGGCTTTCCATGGTGGTATGGGGTCGGGCAGTTGAGACAGGAGTCGTGCTGCCGTAACGTCACCGCTTTTGACGGAGGCATGGGAATAGCGCAATTTATGCCCAAGACTTCCGAAGATATTCAGAAGCAGATGGGGCAGAAACTTAACCCGTATCTTCCAAAAGATGCTGTCCGAATGCAGGCATTTTACATGAGCCGTATCCATTCCAGGGAGAATTGGACGAAGCCACTTTGGGTAGATTACCAGATATATAATGGCGGCAAGGGCACACTCTACAAGGAATACCAGAGGGCTGGCGTCGCAGACCATGACAAAATGAGAACGCAGTGTAAAAGAAAAGTGATTCAGCTCAAGAAGGGCTCGCTCGATATGTGCGATGTCAACTATGATTATTCCAAGAACGTCTACAAATATGGTCAGACATATCGCATAGGCGTTGATGGAATCACTTATTGGTAAAAGGGAGGCATTATGGGAGCTATCATTACGTGGTTGTTTGATGACATATGGCATGCAATTGCCATAGTTTTGGCTCTATTTGTCGTGTTGCTATTTATTGGTTTTAAGTACGAAAGCTATGAAGCCACTAAATATCAGACTGATGCGATCAAATATCAAAACGCTTTCGAGCAGCAGAAGTTGCAGACGGCCTTGTGTGATAAGAATAAGGCAGCCGTGCTTGAATCATGCAACAAAAACGAAAAGGTTTCGCAAGGGACTCTTGGCTCCTGCGAAAAATTCTTAAAGATTTGCGACAATACGAAGGGAGGCACGAACTTTGATAAAGATACTATTCAGGAGCTTCGTCTTATTACTATTCGTTTCAACGATGGGATGCGGGGGAGTGAAACCGGCAGTCCTGCCAACTAATATAGACTGCGGATCAATACCGTCGATAGTCTTGGACTGCCCCGAGACACCCCTGGAGCTGGCGCAAGCCTACAATCGCGTTGTCGACGTGGCTATTAAGGAGCGCAACATTATTAAATGTTACGAGGAGACGCTGAAGAAAAACGGCAAATGAAAACCATCTATGTTTACGCCGACAATACATCTTACTGTAAGATAACCGATGAACCGTGTAGGCTCAAGGAATGCGAATGCTGGAAACCGGATTGTGAGCACATGGTGAAAGTTGGGGATATGAAATTTGAAGATAGGTAGCATATTGAGCAAAAGAGCTTATTGAACCGGCACCCAAGCAATAGGGTTGTGGGGAGATTATAGGTTAAAAAAATAAAGATTAAAGTTTATAGGTAGTTAAGGCAGTGGGACGCGGGTTCGATTCCAGTCACTATTAAAGATTTCAACTATTTACGTCTTGATTTTTTGTCGGGAGATTATAGGGAATTTGGTAGTGACGCATTTTGAACTTACTTTTTTATTAGAAGTCCAGGTCTTCCGTGGGTGACTCATAAGCGGTGGGTGCTTTTTTGGTATGTGGTATCACGGGTGGCATATTTGGCTTTTTCCCGGCAAATAATTCTTCTATAGTTAGTATTTGTAACCGGGGATAATTTTCCTTGATAGTCTTCGCCTTATAATAACCTTTTTGGAATGCTTCTGTGAACATCGGTTTTGTCGCCGATTCTAAAGTAATGAGAATACCAATTTCTGATTTCTCTCGTTCAATGACATGTCCGAGGTCACGAATGTCCTTGACGGATACGCCACCGCTTTTGACTTGAACAATGGCCCTTTGGTATATATCTTTTTCATCAGAAAAATAAATATAGCCGTCGATTCCCGTATCGGAGCCTTTTACCTTATCGCCGTAGGGGCGAGCATTGACCAATGCCAAAGCCCACCACTGGAACTGATAACGGTTCTGTGATGCCAATTCCCTTGCACCTGGCAAATCTTCTGGTTCACCTATGACAAGATAATCCTTTCTTGGCTCAAGGTTGAAAGTATCCTTGAGACGCTGCTTGATAAGGTTGATGGAAAGGTGTGTGATGTCTATACCTATCCATTGCCGCTTGTGTCGTTGTGCCACTGATATGGTCGTTCCACATCCGCAGAAAGGATCGAGGACGACACTGCCCTTTTTTGAGCTTGCTAAGACGATTCTTTCCAGAAGGCTTTCGGGTTTCTGTGTAGGATAACCAAGACGTTCAGGATCATTTGCATTGATTATATTCATCAGCCACCAGTCTTCAGGTACCTTCCCGAGGGGATGGGGTTTATATACTTTGTTTATTCCTTTGTGTTTACCCCACATGGCATCATCTTTCCTACCAATGCCCTCAGCCTGATAAGGTATTCTCACATTGTCCGGATAAAAATTATAGTTTTCAGTCTTTGAATATCTTAAAATAACATCATGGCGTCTTCCGAAGTCCATTTTAGGCGTACCGCCACCCCTGTATGCCCATATAATTTCATTTCTGAAATTCTTCTTTCCAAAGATTGTATCCATGAGAATTTTCAAATAATGACTCGATGTGGGGTCACAGTGAAGATATATTGAACCACTATTTTTTAACACCTTTCGCAATTCTAATAATCTAATGCACATCATTGTCAGGTAAGCCATCACATCGTTCAAGCCTACAAATAGACGGAAGGCATCCATCATCTCTATAACATGTGGAGGTGCTATATCGACTATCTCTTGGAATGCGAGTTGTGTTTCTGCTGTCCAATGCCAGGTATCCTCAAAAGCGGTAATCTGGGCTTTAGATGGTTCGCCGGTTGGCTCTCTGTAAAGGATGTTGTAGTCAGCTTTGGAATTAAAGGGCGGATCAAGGTAAATTAAATCTATGGTTTCTTCTTTAATTTTATCTCGCAGGATATTAAGGTTGTCACCATAATAAAGAAGATTTACGGTCTTTGCTATCTCCTCAATCCTGTCCATTCTTAACCTCCCTAAACGGCACAACCGTCGCCCTTCTCTTTATCAATGCTTCCATCATTTTGACCTGCGATCGCGTAGCATACCGTCGCGTCATCCGCGGATCAGTATGTCCAAGCTGATTCTGCACAATGTCAAACTCAATTCCCATATCCAACATCTGACAGCCCAGAGAATGCCGCACGGCGTTATAAAGTTTTATCGGTTCAATCTCCGCTTCCAGGCAAGCCGCTTTCCAAATCGCATTAAGATTCTTGTCGGTGTAAGGCTTCCCATCTTCCCGGACAAAGACGAAGGTACTGGACGTCATGGATAAGGACGTAATGACCTCCCGGACATAAGGGGTTATCATCGATTCCCGGATCTGCCCCGTCTTTGTTGTCTCCATAAGTTGATTCTCGGCAAACGCCCGCTTGATAATGATCTTGTCCTCGGTTATACAATCCCATTGAAGGGCCCGCATCTCGCCTATTCGCAAACCGAACTCCATTCCTATTTGAAATATCGGCCTGTGTCGAGCCACAATTGCCTGTAGCGCTTTTTCTTGCTGCTCAAAGGATATGTATGCGACCGGGGGCAACTGTCCCTGGGTAACGCGCGGAAAGGGAGGGACCTTGGCGATATCCTCGTTGCGCCAGGCCCACCGCATCATGGTCTTCAGGCAGGATAGGACATTATATTTTCCCTTCTCGCAGCGATTGATTGATTTCTGAAATTCAACAATATCGGAATATCGTAATTTACGGATATCGATGTCGCCGAAAAAGGGGACAATGAAGCGCCGGACAGAATATCGGTAATCCTTCAGTGTGTTCGGCTTGACATTAATGAGGCCAAGCCAGCGCATAGAATAGACTCGCATTGATAAGGGCGACTCGGGAAAGTATGATTTCGGCTGGAAGGTTTTATCGTCAATCTCAGCGCGGATTTTATTCAGGAGCTTATCGGCGGTTTTCTCATGCCAGATGGGTTCACCGTTGTATCGCCATATCTGGATCGTTTCACCTTGCCAGCGCACTTGAATAAAATAGCGCCGGGCCTTCTTATTGAAGTGATACGATCCCCCCATATATCCCCCCGAGTTCGAAGAGATACTATTTTTCGGGAGCGGTGTCAACATTAGAACCGGAAGCCCTCTTTTCGTATCTTTGCGATACAGATTTCTTTCATGATCGAGAACATGTTTTCGACCTTCCGGATCTGGAAGGCTTTCAATCTACAGGAAGGATTATGATGCTTTTTCGTGCCTGAGCTATTTAACGGCTCACCACAGCCAGGACAGATTTTAGTGGATTCAGCTTCATTCATGGTCTTTGCTATGCCTTATTGAGGCGTTGAACGCTTTGAGTGGGCACTATCCACGGCAGTTCGTCGTGCGTCCGGACGTCGAGAAGGCGGTTATGCTTCTTGTCTGTCTGTTTCAGAAAAAACGGTGTTCCCGCAACTTCACATTCATCCCGTATTGTCCGCGCCCATTCTAAGTCCATCGGCCTTGCGCTTGCGCCTGTTTCCGCGCCCATGATAACCACGTCGAAATATTCTACCCACTTAATATTGAGATAAGTACCCCATAGACTAATGTTGGAAATGCAAGGTTCAATACTCAGAAACTTCTTCCCCGGCACCTGCAGGAAGATGGGGATTTTCTCATCCGCTTCTTGCTGGTTGCAGACGGTGAGACCAAGATAGATATGCGGGAAAAAATCAAGGCACGACCTTGACCATTTAAAAAATTCCATCATGCGTTGCGGTCTTTTGGTCAAGACAAGATATTTGTGCTGCGGTGCTTTCCCGGCCATCACATTGAAGGATTCCGCGATAAACTCCATTGGAACGTCCTCATGAAAGAGATCGTTCCATAAACTGTAGACGGTCGGCTTCTTGCGCTTCAGGGGAATGTCGAGGCGGTCAGGGTGAATTTTTATTCTCCCGGTAAATTTACCATTGCGAACAAGTATATCTTCCAAGTGCCGGTTGATAGCGTCGCTCCGAAATCGCGTCGCCATTGCCGCGCTCCAACAATGCTCGCACCCTGGCGAACAGGGAGTGCAGCCATCAATCCACGAAAGCGGAAGATCCCAATACCTGCCTATTTTAATGTCGATCATGATGCCACCTTTCCCCTGTCTTCGTGAATCCTCTGCGCTCTGCCTCTTTCCTCGCCGCTTCCCATACCGGAATCGGCACCTTCCATGTCACGTCAAGACTATGTGTCGATTTGTAGTAGGTCGATCTTCCCCGGTCACACAGATAGAAGAGATAACCGTCGGGAATATCCTTAAGATCGTGATCTCTGTATTGTCCAAATCGTAGGATCATCCCTTCCTTCCTTTCTTGGGTGCTACAAAATCACCGTTTTTTATCTTCTTCGTCATTTCCGCCTTAGCCTGGTGATCACTGATTATGTCCATGATCTTCCCGAAGCCATAAAAGCTCGCCGTGCCGACATAAACCAGGACAAGCAACACCACGATTGCCCGCGCCAGCTTTTCTCCGATCGTCGGGATGGGCTCAAGGATGCACTTTACTGGACGCATGAGGTTTCCTCATAGACAATATGGCCCCATCGCGTACCCAGCTTTATCTTTGAAATCGTGCCCGGGGCAACCTTGAACATTCGCGCAATAACCGTAAAGGAGAACCTTTTCGCGGCCAGTATCTTCTTTATAAGCCAGACCTCACCGTCTTTCAGCTTATGCAGCGGATGCCGTTCACCAACACGGCCAGGGCAGCCAATTCCCCTTTTTAGCCCTATGTTGTGAGCGTGGATTTCATTTTCTGAATGCGTTATCCATTCGAGATTATCCAGCGAGAAGTTCATTCGGTTGCCGTCTTTATGGTTGCATTCTTGGTTTGGTGGACAGGTCCCGACAAAGGCTTCCATGACAAGCCGGTGAATATATCTCATGTAACCACGACCATTCTTATAAAGAGAAACGTTAGGGTATCTCCCATTCGATGAGATCTTCCGGATGTGCCCTGCTTTCCACCTTCTTTGCGTTGTCAGCCTTCTTATTCTCCCCAAATTAGAAATTTCATAATCCGGAAATTCTTTTATGGTGCGCCATTCTTCGATCATAATGCTTCCCCTATAAATCGACTAATTGGGCTGTTATAAGTGCGTCCGTTTGCCTCAGTAGTTTCGGGGCGCACTGTCAGGATCAACTGATCACGAGCGCGGGTCATAGCCACATAGGCCAATCTTCTTTCGGCCTCTATATCCCCGCTTGAAATAGCCTGTTTGGATGGAAGAATCCCTTCGTTCATGCCAGCGACAATAACGACGGGAAACTCTAACCCCTTACTGCTATGGATTGTCATGAGGGTTATCCCCTCGGCTTCCTCTGCCTTGATCTCGTCCTGGATATCGTACGTCGCCAGCCAATCGAGATACTCCGCGACGGTGCCTTGGGGGTTATCTTCTATCCAAGCGGCGATAAAGGCCGTGACTGGTTGAAAATCAAAAGGCCATTTGATCGAGTTGGCAAGTTCTGTTACGGTCGTCCCAAAATCCCATATCCCGTACGTGATTGTTTCAAAGAAGTCGTCTTCAACATTTAGGTCTTTGTGGTGATTCCATGCTTCAAAATGGCTGGTCCCGTCCTGTGCTGCCTTATAACGAATCTCCGAGTATTGTTCTCTGGAGAGCCCCACCAGCTCCCTTATAAGCAGGAATGCGAAGTTGTCATACGGATTCACCAGGAGCTTGAGGAAGGCATGAAAGCGCCGGAATGCCTCGCTGTTCGTCAACGCCGCTTCTTTGCCGATGTAGACATGCGGGATCTGCGCCTCTATCATGAGCCGGTCGATCTTCTCCAGGAGCCCATGGATACGGCTCAGAACCACAAGCGGCGTATTTATCGAACATCCTGGAGGGATATTGTGGTTTGAGGGATTTGTAACCAGATCAACAAGCTCTTCGCTGTTCACGTCCGTAATTTTGGCTAAAGTGCCGCCAGTTTCCCGCGCCGCCCTCATCGTCTTCGTTATCCTGTCCTGGTTATGGGCGATCAGCCTATTGGAGGCCTCGACGATCCCCGGGACGCTGCGGTAGTTTGTCTCGAGGCGGTAGACGTCGAACTCGGATTGATGGTCTACCAGATACTTCGGTGCCGCACCGCGCCATTCAAAAATACTCTGATCAATATCACCTACACAGTAGAGCGAGGCATTAAACAGTTTTTCCATTTTAAGAATGAGCTCCCACTGGAGCATGTCTATATCCTGTACCTCATCAACGAGGATATGTTTGATGTGGAGATACTTCGCCATGGATTCTATTAAGAGCCTCATGCCGGTGAGTAACCCGCCATAGGTGAGGCTGTTATTCTCTTTGCAGCGTTGGATGAATGCCAGGAAAAGAGGCCTTGAGCGTTCATCCTCTACGGGAGCAACGCCCCTTTGGTAATAGGCACTAAATATCTCATCAATTTCTTTCTTCGGTATCTTCCAGGTCTTGCCTTTCAGTATCCCCATGTCGGTAGCCACGTCCCGGAGCAAGTATTCTTCTTCCCATTGGCCGTACACGGTGACATTGGTTTTCCGGAGGCCGATGAGATCCCCGAACCTGTGTATCATTTGCAGCGCCAGGGCGTGAATTGTGCCCGTAGCGACGTGGTAAGCCTGCTTGCCTATACGTTCCTCGAGGCGGGCCTTGAGCTCGCCTGCCGCCTTCCTGGTGAAAGTGAAAGCTAAAATCTCATAGGGGCTCACCTTCTGATGTTCTATAAGGTGGGCGATCCGCTCTATGAGGGTTCTTGTCTTACCCGATCCGGCCCCGGCGAGTACCAAAGCCCGCCGGGACGTGGTTTCTACAGCCGCTTTCTGTTGGGCGTCAAGGTTCATGGTTGATCTCCTTCCATACCAAAACAAATATCTGTCATGAATCGTAAGGCCATAGCTCCCAGCTGGCATGCTTCCTTTTTCATTAAATCCGCATCGGCAGGATTTTTCTTGATTTCGTCCCAAAGTTCATCGAGTTCTTCTTTAATGACAGCATATCCTTCGTGTGCAGAATTAAATTCTGGGAACTTCTTACATGCTTTTCCGTACTCATGAATAATTGATGTAACTGCCTCTTCGGCTTTCATAGCCTCACCGCCTCCCACCCCGCCGGCACCTTGGCCGGATCATGCGCCGAAAGCACGATACACTGCAGATCAGTCTGCCCGTACTTCTCAAGCGCAGCCGTGAATCGCTCGGCGTCCATTTCCGCGGCCTCTGTGATCAGCACATTCGCGCCAAGGGCAAAAACTAGGGCGGTATCATATGCGACCTTCTCCCCACCAGAGAGCCCCGGATAAGGGATATTGACCCCTTTCCCGTTAGCCCAGCCGATGAAACAATCGCCGTCCTCTGTGACCTGGATAACCGCCTTGCCTGCCGGCAGCACGGAGTTCATCTTCTCCATGATGGTATTGAGCGAGGCCAGGATGGTCGCGTTTTTCTTTGAGATCAGCTTTTCGAAGAGCACCTTGAGCTTCCGAGCCTCTTCCCGGAGCCCCTCTGCTTCCTTGTGAAACTTGGCGATCTGTTCATCCATGCCCTTCGCCTTGTCGAAGAGGGACTTCTGTGTACGGAGGCCTTTGAGCTTCTCCTTTAACCCTGTGATTTGATCGTTGAGTAGTTTTATGTCGGACATATTAGCCCTCCTTTTTGAACTTCTTGAGCTCCCTGAGAACTACCAGCCGCGCCGTGCATGCCCCGCAATCGGCGTCTTTAAAGGCCTGTAGAATCGATTTAAAGGATTCAACGACGACCATCTTGAGAACGTAAGCAGCCTCTATAGGCTTCTCGTTGCCGGTTTTCGCCGTCTCTGCCGCGCTTTCGGCTCCCGACGTTGGCCCAGGTTCAACTTTTGCGGCAGGCTGTGAAGGAAGCTCCGCGGGCCTTTCCAACGATTTCGCCTTTTCCTCATGCGCCTTGATTGTCTCCGCCTGCTTCTTTAACGCCTCGTCGGCTTTCTTTTTCGCGGCCTCAGCATCGACCTTTGCCCTGGCCTCCGCCTTCTCTTTTGCGTCCGCTGCAGCCGCCTCCGCCGTGGCCTTCTTTAAGTTCTCCGTAGCGATATCCAACTGCGCATCTGCTCGGATGATCTCGCCGGCGATCTCCGCCAGCGTACCAGCGGGAAGATTGAGCGCGGCCTTGGATGCTATGAGCTCCGCAGCTGCGTCCTCTTTCGCCCTGGCCTTGGCCTCAGCGTCCAGGATCTTCGCCTTGCCGTTGTTGGCAGCGGTAATAAGGCCGCCGATATCCTCCGCGGGTGGGTAGAGATCAAGGATCATGTCAATCTGCTTCTGATCACTGAGCCCCATAAAAGCCCCTACATCGACCGCCTTGATGCCGCCCGACTTCCCTATCGTCTCATGATAAAATTCCTTGGCGGCGCGGGCTCCATTGACCTTGTAGCCCTGGTTTACGCTATCGCCCTTCTTGACAAAGCCGCGCTCCAGCATAAACCCATTATCGGTTGTGAAGCCGACGACCATCTTCTCGGGGGAAGAAGAGAAGGCTTCGAATATCTCGGGATTCGTTTTCTTGGCACTGCCGGGAACGTAGCCCATAAGGGCGAGCATGAGGGCATCCCTTCTTGCCGACTTGCCCGCCCCATTCGGCCCAAGTATGAGAGTGAGCCTCTTGAGCGGTTGCTCAAAAGTCAGACCCTTGATGTTTTCACCCTTGATTGAAGTGATCATAGCCCTATCCCTCCAGTTGCTTTTCGATGTTCTCCATTACTTTTACTGCCATGTCCGGAAGAATCTCGACGTTCGGAGGTATGCCAAGCGCTTCGCATGCCTTGTCAAACTCGGAAGGGAATGCCGCGAACGCCGACTTGAGGTTTGCCATGATCATCTGTTCTTTTTTCGTGAGCTCCGGCTCCGCCTTTCCTGTTGGCCCTTCTTCTCCGACCTCGGATTCCTCATGCTCAACAACCTCGGCGCCGGCTACGTTCTCCGCCCCGGTAAGCTGGACGAGCTGCTTAAATTCTTTCTTGTCACCTACTCCGATCGAGCCGACCTTCTCCTGCAGCCTCGCGTATTCGGTATGATCCCACTTGATGATATTGCCGTTCGTGGCCCTCCATGCCGTTACGGTGATCTTCCACAAGTTCCCTCCACCCGGGACCCTCTGCAGGCCGCTCAGATGCTTGAGGGCATTACGTTTGGCGAATGTCTGAGCAAAGTCTATGCTCTTCTTCTCGCGGTTAAGGATCTGTGAGTACCAGGTGAGCGCCTCTTCGTGCGTCGTGTTGACCCACAGGTTTGTTGATTCGTCAAATGGGTATGACGCCCATGTGGCATTCGGATTTTCTTCATCCTCTGCCGGCTCCTGGTCTTCCGGCAACAACCGGAAAGCCTGGGGCTTTTGTTTTGCCTTAGACAGTAGATCGATGAGCCGATAACTCGGATTGTCAAAGATCGTCGTCCAGTCCGAAACCATGGGAAGCCCCATCGGTGAGAACCGGAAGGCCACGGCCCGGGCGTAGATCGCCAGGATGCGCCTGTTCTTCGGGTCCCTGTAGACATAGGGATTCGGCTGCAGCTGCCCGTCTACCAAGACGGTAGGCGGGAAGATCACGCATGCCCCGACCGATTCCGCCCATACCTCATAACCCTGAGCGGAGATTACAAAGGGTCCATTGGGCACCGGCTGTATCAGGGTGCCGTCTGCTGCCGAAAGGGTTAATGATCGCCTGAAAGCCCGGATATCGCCGCTCTCACTGTCGCGGAGAGCGAACACCTCTCCCTCTCCCAAAGTGTGAACGTCCTTCTTTAATACCATCGTGAGGATCTCCGCTTCCTTTGGATAATCCTTCCTGATGGCATCGACCGCTGATTCCGGCGTCAGTGTTTTCGCTGCCGGAAGGTTTTTCGCTGTCTGTTCTTTTGCCATGTCCTATATCCTCCTTATATAAGAGTTACTCTTTTATCTTTCCGATCTTCCGGCCATTTCCAAAATCTATAGCCATTTCCCCTTTGTCTATCTTGTCTGCTATAAACGCCAGAGACGACTGGGCCTCATCAATTACCTGCTTCCTTTTGACAGTCTGCTTCTGGACAGGCTCATGTGCGGGCTCTAGCGGATACGATAGCTGATAATTGATTTCAACGCCTTCGCTTGAGCGGTCAAGGTTCACGCCGATAGAGACCTTCATCCCCTCGGAGATCTTATCGTACGCAAATGCGATCCCTTCGCGTTCCTCAAGCAAGAGCTTTTCAATCACGCCGCCGATTATGGTGAGTATTCCTTCTGTGATTTTGCCGCTCATTTTTTTCTTCTTCCTCCTTCCTATATGGCTATTGCTAGTGATGGTTGAAATGGATGGTTGATTTTGTCCTTCTTTTTTATGTTGTCAGTTGCCCGCATCGGCTTAAGATTCCTTAGTGCCCAACATCTTTTAAAGTCTATGTCCTCCGCTGTTTCAAAATTAAAGGCGGCCTTCGGTATCTTGTGGTCTATGTGCCATTCCCGCCCATGATTCTGCCATGTCATTCCTGGCTCAAACTGCTTTTCGAGATGCGCCTTTAATTGTTCAACTGTATAGCCCACCAACGCTTCCCATCGCCGCCCGCGTTTATTTCCCTGTAATGATTTCCATATAGCGTGTGAAATATTATGGTTCAATTTGCCCCGTGGTGCACTTCTTCGCTTGATAGCGGCGCGTTTTTGTTGCGCTCGTACTTTCTCTGGATTTTCTTTTATCCATGCCCTTAGCTTTTCGGGGTTTCTCTTTCTGCGTGTTTGCTGAGGCCGCGTTACCCGTTGAGCTTCATATTCCTTGCGACACTCCTTACAGTGTCCGCGCCGTCCGTCCTTAATAACCTTGGCGCGATGAAACTCCTCTATTGGCTTTGTCTCGCCGCATTTTGAGCATCGTTTTTCTTTCACTTTGCCTTCCTCAACGCGTTGCGGCTTATCACTTCTGTTTGTCCATCTTCAAACTCAACCAATGCTGAATTAGACTTGCTTCTTACAAGCACCCTGAGCTTGCGGCCATATAGGTCTTTACGTTTCTCGTTATTGCTCCATCTGTAGATAAAGGGATAATCGGGATAGAGCACGTCTTTGGCCTCTTCGTGTCTTGATGCTTGTTCATACATGCTGGCTTCGTGCGAAAGCGCGAGAGCCCTCATCCGCGAGATCGTAACCATGTCGTTGAAGTAGTTCATGGCACCCTCCCTGAAAACGGGATGTTTCTGGCGATGCCCCGGCGTTGCTCACCGAATTAACGCCGGGGCTCCCTCTGAA
>QGNH01000100.1_pt1 | contig 54073 bp, 86 predicted proteins | sample 1735481 | NCBI WGS metagenome assembly QGNH01 (sample SAMN09239004, study PRJNA386568) | Viral metagenome, whole genome shotgun sequencing project.
GGCTGGCCTCTTTTTATCGGAATAATTTGTGATGCAAATTTAAATGATTTAGATACAGTTGTATATGAACTAACAGAAGAAGCTCAAAAAAATGGATTTTTGAATGGTAATATTCAAGATGTTAGAAATTATTGTGGATTTCTAAGTGATGGAATTGTTAACCATTATAATTCAATTAAAAGAGGGTGTGCAGAGGGAGTAATGGTTTGTTGGTATGTTGATAAGATGTGGTGTAGTTCAGCATATGGTGATTTAATGGTTCATGAAAAATGTGTTGCTGAATTTTATCATATTGTAAATACTTTACCACATATTTAAAAATTTAGAAAGGAGATAAAAAATGGCAGAAAAATTTGAGAATTCAGGAAAAAGGTGGACAGTTGAAGATATGACTTTAATTTTGAGGGAATTACCAACTTCTTATAATAGAGACCAATTATCAAAAATATTAAAACGTAGTAAAAATGCAATTGATTGGATTTGGACAGCTGCTTATAATCCAACCGATATTTTAGAAAAAGAAACAGGAATGAAAATGGTAATAGATGTAAAAAAGAAACTTGGTATTTTAGATAGTGTTTGTATGTTAACAAAACAACAAAGAGACTTTATAAAAACAACTTCTAAAATAGATATAAGTAATATTTAGAAAGGATTAAAAATGATTGGAAAACTATTACCTAAGAAATTATGGGATAAAGTAAACAATGGGGATATTGAATTTCATAAACTTAAATTTGTAAAACATGAGAATTTTGATGGTCCTAAGATTGAATGGATTAAGACAGGTAAAGAAATAAATGGAATACAATTAGTAACTAGAGATTATATATATAGTTTAATCTTTACTGGTAAAAGGATATCTACAAGTGAAGAAATTATTAGACAACAAACTATTGATAAATTAATTAGACATGCTGAAGGATTAGATTGGTAAAATTGAAGAACAAATATAAAAAATAGGAGGTGAAACGAAAATGACTTAGGTTAATATTCCAAGATCTCCACCTTATTAGTTTTTTAAATAGGTAGTCTAACATAAAAACTAATAGGAGGAAAAAGTCATGTTGAAAGAAACAAAAAAATATCTAAAGGAATTAGCAGAAGAAATAAGAGAATTAAAAAGTAAAAGGAAACTCCCAAAAAGAGGAAATTTATCTCTTTGGGATATTGAAAGTAACATAACCAAAAATAAATATCATTATAGACATCACCATATTGCTTACTGTGAAATTAGAGGTAGAAAGAGAGAAGAAATTGAAATACCTGCATCAAACAACCTTCCAAATCAGAAGTACATTGACCAAATTAAAGAAAAAATTCTAAAGGAATATAATGAATCAGAAGTTATACGTGCTTGTGCGTAAAGATTTAGTTTATTCCTCTCCAGCTGTTCAAGCAGGACATGTAGTAGCTGAATTTTGTTTAAATTCAAGTTCAGCTACTACCTGGAATAATCGTACTTTAATTTATTTGGAAGTTGAAGATTTAAAAAAATTAAGATGGTGGTGTTTTAAATTAGAAAAGAAAAATATTGAATGGTTTGAGTTCAAAGAACCAGATATGAATAATGAACTCACAGCAATTTGTATATTTTTAAGTGAAGAAAATACAATTTTTAATGGGTTGAAATTACTAGAATAAAATAAATGCCCAATTAGCTCAGTCTGGTTGAGCAGGAGTCCCTAAAACTCTGGACAGAGGTTCAAATCCTCTATTGGGCGCCAACTCCATTAATATAATTTGAGTCGTTTCCCAATGTTTGAAGAACAAACATTCAAATAAAACCAAAATTAGAAAGGAGTAAGGAAGTATGTCAGTATTATCAGATTTGTTTGTAGCGTTAGAAGGTAGTTTAACAAATGCTAAATCGGAAGCAGAACAGTTTGAAGGTGGAAAGAAAGCTTCTGCCCTAAGACTTCGTAAAGAAGCTCAGGTAAGTAAAAAGATTTGGCAGGAGATTCGCGTTGCAACTCAGGCACAGTTTAAAGCAATGCCCACCAAGAAGAGAGTGCCAAAGAGTTAAATATGGACTAAAGGTTAATTGTAATAACCTCCATTCTCCATCGTAGCATAACTGGAAATGCACTTCACTGTTAATGAAGGGAATTCAAGTCCGACTCTTGACGATGGAGCCAAAAATAGGGAGATATCAATAAAAGTGATAGAAAAATATTTATGTAGTATGTGTGGAAGAGGAGCTATAAAAAAATTTAAAAATGGAAAATATTGTTGTTCTGATAATGTATCTCAATGTCCATCTGTTAAAGAAAAGATTATAAAATATGCAGTAGATAATAGTAATGAAAATAATATAAAAAGAAGAAGAAATGATATTTTATACAAAATGAAAAATGGTGATGAAATAACATTACAATCATCATATGAATTTATAGTTGCTATAGAATTAGATAAAAATAATATAAGGTGGTTCAGACCATCATACTTTTATTACTTGGATAAAGATGGAGTAAAAAGAAAATATTATCCCGATTTTTATCTTATAGATCATGATATATATTTAGATCCAAAAAATGAATATCTTGTTAAGAAAGATTTATATAAAGTAAAATCTGCAATGAAATGTAATAATATAAAAATTATAATGTTATTAGAAAATGAATTAGAATGGAATAAAATATATGAATTAATAGAAAATAAAGATAATTTAAATTATGATAATCAAGATATCAAAATAGATAAAATTGAAGTCTATTCAGTATCAAAAGACGAAAGACTTGAAAGAATTCAAAAATCAAAAAATAATGAAAAATCTGATAAACTCAAAAAAGAACGAGAACTAAAAAGAGATGAAAAAAGAAAAATAAGAGATTTATTAAAAAGTCAAAAACATTGTGGAATTAAAAATAGTCAATATGGAAAAATTTGGATTACAAATGGAATAGAAAATAAAAAGTGGAAAGACAATGAAGAACTTCCAGAAAATTTTTATAAAGGAAGAACTTATACAGGATGGTAAATAATAACTCTCACTGGTGTATGGGAGGCATCCATGTTTCGGGAGCATGTGGACAAGGTTCAACTCCTTGGTGGGAGAATGGGTGAAATAATGAATTATGAAGCTAGATTATTAATTTCATTAACATCAAATATCATTGATTTATACACAAAATCAAACCTTAAAATAATAACTGGATATAGAAGAATAGTGATTGGAGAAAGAGGTCCTTATATTGAATTTGATAAAAAGGATTTAATCTTCAATAATTTCTATATTCCAGAAGATAAAAAATATAAATTAAGTTTAAAGAATTGTTATTACATTGAATATAGAAGTATAGATGAATCTTTTGTAAAATTGTATTTTCAAAAGAGATCTGTAAATTATGCAGATTATTTAATTGGAAAATACTATATATCTCCATTTGATTTATATTTAGAGAATGGAGAAAAAACTATACAATAGGACAATTAAAAACATGAGAGAAATGACTGATGATGAAAGGTTAATATTAATTAACTTAGCTGTTGAACCAACAGAATGCACATGTAGTGAATGTAATGATAATGAATATTGTAAATATGCTTTTGATCCCTATAATTCATATGGGGATTGTTTAATTGTGAAATGAAAAAGGAATAAAAATGGCGCAAAAAAATATTAAAAACTTAGTTAAAAATAAAGAGTGGCAAGAAGTCAGAAGATCACTTTTGGGTAAATGGAAATCTGATCCCGAATGGTGCTGTGGTCAACTAAGAAAATTTTTAGGATCTGTTTCTACAACTTCAAATGATAATTTAAGAATTATATTAAATTATACCACAGGATCAGTTTTTAGAGCTAAAGTTATAACACATCCTTGTGTTGCACAAATAAGAATTCAAATATCAACTGAGATAAAAAAAAGAAAAGCAATGGGTAAATGGGACTAGATTTTTAAGTCTAGTCCCATTTTTTACGACAATAATAAATACATAGCAAATTTTTATATCATAAAGAACATAATATAAAGGCGAAAGGATTATTATAAATGATAAAAGGAATTTGGGGAAATGAATCTATTTCTATTCAAGAAGTAATCAGATGTAATGATCCAGAACCCGAACTTGAAGAATCTACGGTTATAGTTACTGGAGGTAATATTTATTTTTACTCAGATATTACTTCAAAATCTATTTTAAATTTAAATAAAGAAATAAAAATTTTAGAAAATAATTATATACAAGAACAAATTCAAAGAAATCAATCTTTTATTTCTCCGATAAATTTATATATTATGAGCTCAGGTGGAGAAATAGTTTCATCGTTATCTGCTATGGATACAATTTTAAAATGTAGAGCACCAATCAATACTATCGTTGATGGAAATTGTGCATCTGCTGCAACTTTTCTATCAATTGTTGGAAAAAGAAGATATATAAAAAGAAATTCTTTTATGATGATTCATCAACTATCTGCTGGTGCTTTAGGAAAATATAATGAAGTTAAAGATGATATTAGAAATATTGAACAATTAATGAGAATTATGAAAGATATTTATAGTAAATATACAAAAGTTCCAACTAGAAAATTGAATGAAGTTTTAAAACATGATTTGTGGTGGAAAGCAGATGTTTGTTTAAAATATGGACTTGTTGATGAAATATTATAGAAGGGATTAAAATGAAAGAAAAAAATGAATATGTGATTGTATCTCCTCATTGTGATGATGAAATTATAGGGTTATATGAGTTGTTAGTAAAGAAAATTAATCCAATAATTATCTATACTTGTGATATGAGTGAAGAAAGAAAAAAGGAAGCTTTAACTTTAAATAAATATGTTCCAGTAAAAGGTCAACTTTTCAATAAAGAAGTTCCTCCAAATTTATTAACTCCACTTCAAACTTTATTTTTTCCAGACCCTACTACAGAAATACATCCTGACCATAGACTATATGGTGCAAAGGGAGAAGAGTTAGCTAGAAAAGGAGTTGATGTTATTTTCTATTCCATAAACATGAATGCTCCATATATTCATAAAGTTTCTGATTTCAAAGATAAAAGACATTTATTAGAAAAAGTTTATCCTAGTCAAAAAAATTTATGGAAATTTGAAAACAAGTATTTTCTTTTTGAAGGTCGATGCAAATGGATTTTCTAAAATCAATTGAAATTTGTGGAACTGTTTTAACTTTAATCGGAATTCCTTTGATCTCATGGGAACCTAGAAGATTAGGAATGTGGTTTTTATCTATAGCTACAATTTTTTGGATAGTTTTTTCTTGTTTAAATAATTATTATTATTTACTTCTTCAAAGTATTTATATTTTATTCTTTGATGTCTATGCTCTTTGGAGTTGGAAAAAGAAAGGTATAAAATTTTAAATAGGAGTACATATCATTATGGAGTCACTTTTCGTTAAAAACATTTTTGGAGTTAAATCTTATTTTGATGTAGATGTAATTATGGAAACAGAAGATCAAAAAGTAAAAGTGATAAAATCATGGAATGGTTATTTAAAAAGATTAAAGTTTAATGAAAAAGAGAAATGCTATGAAGTAACAGATGAAATAAAGTGAAAGGGTGTATGTTTAAAATGAAAGGAAAAAATCCATTAAGGGGAATAGTGAAACCAGAGAACACACCATGGGAAGGATTGTTATATGAAGGAACAGTATTTTGTCTTCAAACTTTTAAAAATATTACTAAAATTCAAATTTCGGAAATTATAGATAGAGATCCTGAAGCTGTAAGAAAAGAACTTGATCGCATAATCAAAAAATCTAGTTTAAGTCATTGGATTATTGTAACTAGAGATGAAAATAATAAAAAAGTTTTTAATTCAACTCCAGAACTTAAAGAAATATCTTTAAAAGTTGCTTGTACTATTGGAAGAATGACTTGGGATGTTTATGCAAGAATTGATTTGCAGGTTCAAGATAAATTAGATAAACAAAAACCAAATAAACCGGAGTATTATTTAATAGATTTACTAAAAAATTTATCTCTTAATTATAGATATGTTGGAAATGGAAAACCAGAAAATAGAATTAAAATAAATGGAAAAAATCCAGATTTTATTAATGAAAAAGATAAAACAATTATAGAATTTTTTGGTGATAGATGGCATGGAGAAGAATTTAGAAAAGAAAAGGGAATAGATACAAAAACTAATATTGAACATGAAAATGAAAGAATAAAAACATTTAAAGATGTTGGATATCGTTGTTTGGTTATATGGGAATCTGAATTAAAAGATGAAGATCTATTAGTAAACAAAATAATAAATTTTTCTAAAGGTTTAAAAATATGTCAAGGTTAAATTCAACCATATGTCTAATAAGAAAACTAACTCATTAATTTATTAGAACAAAATATAAAAAGGAGTTTATCATGGTTGAAAAATGTTCTTTTGGATGTGGAAAAGATGGAAAATATCAATTTAAAAATGGAAGATGGCGATGTGAAAAAAATCTTTCAATGTGTCCTATAATTAAAGAAAAAATAGGAAATTCAAATAAAGGAATTCCAAGACCAAAGTCACAAAAAACTAGAGAAAAAATGAGCAACTCATCAAAAGGAAAGAAAAAATCTCCTGAACATTGTGAAAATATAAGTAAAGGTTCAAGAGGAAATAAAAAATCTCCTGAACATTGTGAAAATATAAGAAAATCATTAAAGGGTAATATAAATATAACTGGTGAAAATAATGGAATGTTTGGAAAAACCCATTCAGATAAAAGTAAAAAAATAATAGGTGAAAAAACAAAAAGATGGGTCAATGAAGTAAACAATGGAAAACCAGCTTTTTATGGAAAAAAACATACAAAAGAATCAAAAGAAAAGATGCGATGTATTCGTATTAAATTATTTAAAGATGAAGACTTTCTTAAAAAATTTAAAAACTCGATAAAAAATTATAAAATACAAATTCCAAACAAACAAGAGATAATAATTTTAAATATACTAGATGAAATTATTCCAGAAAAGTATATTTTTGTTGGGGATTTTAAATTATGGATAAATGGAAAAAATCCTGATTTTATAAATGAAAGCGAAAAAAAGATAATAGAATTGTTTGGTAAACATTGGCATAAAGAAGAAGATGAAAAAATAAGAATAGATCATTTTAAAAAAGAAGGTTATGATACATTAGTAATATGGGATTATGAATTAAGAGATATACAAAAAATAAAAGAAAAAATATTGGAGTTTGAGAAAAATGAGAAAATTGATAATATCTCCTATGCTTCCGGTTAAACTTAGATATTCAGAGTGGTTTGTTTATGAAATAAAAAAACAATTAAATAGTTTTTTTGATGAAATAGTAGTTTTAGGTGAAAAAATTATTACCGGAAAAAATTTTAATACATCTGTTGAAATGTTTTCTCCAATAAATGAAGCAATAATATTTGAATTAAATCAAATAGATGAATTTTTAAACCTAAAAATAGATAAAAATAAAGATGTTTTATTATCTTTAGACATTTCTTTCCCAGGTTTTCTTTCAAATGTTTTATATCATAGACCTATGGAAGCATATGGATATTGTCATGCTACATCAAAAAATAAATATGATTATTTTTCTCCAGTTCGATATTCAAAATTTCAATGTGAAACCAGTCACTCAAAGTTATTTAAAAAGGTTTTTGTAGGAAGCGAATATCATAAAAATAAATTGGGGTGGGATAATGTTAAAGTTATAGGATTACCAATTCCACCTTTTCAAATATATAGAGAAGAGAAGAAATATGATATTATTTCTGTATGTAGACCAAATAATCAGAAAATTACTAAAGAAATAGAAGATGTGGTTGAAAAAGATTTTGGAAAAATAGTGAGACAAGAATGTAATACATGGGAACAATATTATAAATTCCTAAGTGAAGGAAAAATTCTTTTAATTAGTAGTAAAGAAGATACATTCAATTATTCTATAATGGAAGCAATCATGAATGGAACTGTAGTATTAGCTCCAACTAAATGTGCTTTTCCTGAATTATTAGAAAGAGATTATTTATATTCTGATTATAATGAATTGAAAACTAAAATAGAGTTAGTATTGAATAGTAAGTTATTACCTCCAGTTGAATTAAAAAATCAAGATTTAGTAAATAATTTTTATGAAAATTTAATTAAGGAAATGAAATGACAGACGAAAAAACACAATCTCCGTACCAACTGTATAATTCTTGGCTTTTCAATCCCGATCAAAAGATTGAGATACCAAAAGAATTACTCAAATATAATTCACCAATTACAATATTTTATGTATTAAATATGTTTATATTAAATGGAAAACTAAATTCATTTTTAAATGAGCATTTAAATAATATGGGTGTTTATTATTTAGAAAAAGAAGAGTTGTTTAAATTTCTGAAAAACTGTGTTAAGGATTTTAAAGTTCAAAAGAATAGTATTCCTTTTATATCAAGAGTAAGAAACGAAAAGTTATATGATGCATTAAGAAAGAAAATACCATTCTTAAAGAATTATGAAGTAAAATTATTATCAGATATAGTTGATAAATCAGAAGAAAAAGATGGAATTTATAATGCATTGAATTTAGTTAAAACTGAAAAACCAAAAAAAATTAAGAAAATAAAACAAAAAAAAGAAAAAGAAAATATAAAAGAATATTTACAAGGTAATTATCAGATGACTGAGATCAGCAAATAATAAAAGTTCTCAGTCATCTGATTTTTTGATTAAGCAACTAAAGATTCTTCTATACTTTCATCTGGATTTTTTGATTCAAAAAGTACTGAAGTCATCTTATCTATCATTTTTATAAGTGCAATATCTTTTTCTTTTATAACAGGATTAAATGACTTTGACTGTTGTAAAATTCCAGTCCCCTTGCATTTTAAGCACTGAATTTTTGGAATAGTTATGACTTTTTTTCTGATAATTTTTGTTGTTCCTAAACAGAATCTACATACCTTACCTTCAGGATATCTATCTGTAGGATAATATACATAGATTCCTGTTCCATGACAGGTTCTACATGGTCCTATTTCAGACCACCCATCAATACAATTATTACAAGGAACAGGGATAAATCCATTTACACAACGTTTACATTTAATTATTTTAGTTATTGTTTTTGAAATTTGAGATTTCCAATCTCCAGTTCCTCCACATGCTGGGCAATTAGAAGATTTCAAAAAAATAGAAGGTTGAGTTAGATTTTGTTTTAAGTGATCGTCCGTTTCCATTGTTTCTTTTCCTACCAGATTAGAATTATTGGTTTGATTAAACAACTGACTTAAAATTTCCTGACCGCCATTTACCATAAGCTACCTCCTTTTAAAATTATTAAAATTATATTAGTTTATAATTAATATATATAATATGGTGTTTTTAAATGAATTGGGTAAAAAATTTTAACATGAAGAACATATTAAAAAAGAAAGGATTGAAATTTGTTTAGTATAAAATCTTCATTAGCAGACTGTATGTCGTGTGAATTGTTTTCTGCAAATTCCTGTGTTCTCGAAACAAACTGTAAAGACTTTCAAAATGTTGACATTGTATTCGTAGCAGAAAATCCAGGTCAAGATGAAGTGGAAAAAGAAGTACCTCTGATAGGCCGAGCAGGTCAAACATTCAGAAAATATTTTAAAAAATATCATTTAGATAATATAAACTATCTTTTAACAAATGTAGTACTATGTCAAACATTAACAAAAGATGGAAAAACAGGGAACCCATCAAAGGAAGTAATTAAAAGATGCAAGGTTAATTGTTTTGATATTATTGAGAAATGTAATCCAAAGTTAATTGTTTTGATGGGAAGTTCCGCTGGAGTTGCATTTGGTGTATTTGATGGGAGTGGAATAACTTCAATCAGAGGAAGTCTTTTTAAATGGAAAGGTATTGATATATTATTAACACTACATCCAAGTTATATTAATAGAAATAGAGAAGAAGAACCGAAGTTTGAAAACGATATTAGAAAAGCTGCTGAAATGATGGGTGTTAAATTTTCAGAAAATAAAGCAGTGGATAATGACTCAGGAAAGAAAGGAATTTTTTATTATAAAATTCCTGATAAATATTATACATCTGACTATAGATTAATTGATGTTCAATATTTGAATAAGTCAAATGAAGTAGTATATATTTTTAGAGATAAAGATAATAATAAAATTTATCATAAAGAGAATGATACATATGTTTGTTATCAAACTTTAAGAGGATCTTCATCTCCATTAATTTTAGAATATGATAAGTTAACTCAAGTTAAGTTACCATACAGACAAAAAACAACATTAGATTCTAAGATTACATATGAAGGTGATATTAAAATTACGGTTAAACATTGTCAGGATTATTATTTAAAAAAAACAGTAGATGATACTCATATTAAATTAAATCCTTTATTTTTGGATATTGAAACATATTCAAAAACTAGAGAATATTCAACAGCAGAAGAAGCTAAAAATGAAATTGCAATGATTGGGTTTTGGTATGATGGAAGTCATAAAACATATGTTGTTGATCCAAAATTTTTAAATATTGAAACTCCTGTTGAAAAAATAGATTTAGCTAAAAATGAAGAAGTTCTTGTTTTTAAAAATGAAAAAGAAATGATAAATGCTTGTTTATTATCTATTAGGAAAATTGATCCCGATATAATTACTGGATGGTTTGCAGATGAATTTGACCTTCCATATATTGTAAATCGTTGTAAGAATTTAGGAATTAATGTATCAATTATTAGTAAATTTAGCGAAGTTGAAATTGATTATCATAGACATTCTGTAAATATTGCAGGAATAGTTGTTACAGATTTATTATATTTATATAAAATGTTTACAGCAGCACAAGGACAAAAAGAAAGCTATAAATTAGATTTTATTGCTAATTTAGAATTAAAGGTTGGAAAATATGGAGATAGTTTTAATTTCTCAGAAATGTTTAGAAATAATCCATCCGAAGCAATTAAATATAATATGCAAGATGTTAGATTACTTCCAATGTTAAATGATAAAATGAAACATATTGATCTTCAAAATAAATTAAGAGAAACTTGTAAAACTAATTTTGCAGGTGCTAAAGGTGCTATGGGTCAATTAGATTCATTGATTGTTTCATATTTAAAAGAAAAAGGTTTTTCTTCAAAGAATGCTTTTATAGAAGGAAAAGATTCTAAATTTGAAGGAGCATATGTAAAACCCCCAGTAACTGGAGTTCATGATTATATTGTTGATTTTGACTTTACATCTCTATATCCCAGTTTAATTTTAACTTATAATATTGGAGTTAATACATATGTTATGAAATTTGATGATTATACATTAGGATATGATCTTGCTTATAATAAAGATAATTTACCTAATGAAATGAAAGTAATCATTGACCCATTAAATACAAAAAAAGAATGTATGGTTACAAAAGAACAGTTATTAAAAAGGATTAAAGATGATAATTTAATTTGCACAATAAATGGTTGCTTTTTTAAGAACCATGAAAAGGAATTATCTTTTTATAGTCAAATATTAGAGATGAGATTAGCTTCAAGAAAAGAATATAAAAAGAAAATGTTTGATGCTAAAGTAGCTGGAAATAAAAATGAAGAGCAACTATACAAAATTAGACAAGAAACAGAAAAGATAATCAGCAACTCACTCTATGGAGTGCTCGGGAACAATGCTTTTAGATTTTATAATATTGATTGTGCAAGATCAATTACGTTAAGTGGTCAAGAAGCATTAAAAACTAATATTGTAGAATCTAATGCATATGTTGATTATTTAAAAACAGGAAAACTAATCAGACCCGAAATAATAAATAAACATGATATGTATTCAGAAGAATTTAATCCAGAAACAAAATATATCATTACAGGAGATACTGATAGTGTTTTCGTTGTAGTTGATTCTTTATTAAATAAAGATAAACCGGAAGATGAAATAGTTAAAGATGTTCTAAAATATTGTATTGAAATTCAAACATACTTAAATACAGAAATTGTAAGGTCAATCGTTTCTAGACATTCAAATTTTCCTAAATATAATAGATTAGAATTAAAAAACGAATTAGTGATAAAAAGAGGATTATTTTTAGCAAAGAAAAGATATGTAAATTATATTATTTTTAATGAAAATCAAAAAGTTGATGAAATAAAGGGAATGGGGATAGAAACAAAAAGATCCGATTTTCCATCAATGTCCAAAATAAAATTACAAGAATTAATAGATTTGATTTTAAAGTCGAAAGTTGTTAGGTTTCCTATTTTATTAAAATTTGTAAAAGGTGTTGAGTCTGATTTTATTAAAATAATAAAAGAAAGGAAAAAAGAAATATCTAGACCTGTATCATTTGGTAAAAAATTGACTGATTATAAGGTACAACCACAGGGCGTTCGTGGGATGATTGCATGGAACACTCTTGAGTTTAACACATTTACTGTTGGTAGTAGAGGATATTTATTTAAGATTTCAGGAATTGATTTAGAAAAAGCTCCAAAAGAAGTTGTTGATAAGTACAATAAAGAATTTTTATCAAGTGGAAAAAAATTAGATGTTATAACTCTTCCAGATGATATTGAAGAGCTTCCTGATTACTATTTTATTAATGAAAAGGATATGCTCAAATTTGCTTGGATTGATAGATATAATCTTATGCTCGAACCACTCATCCCTAAGACAAGTTTATTAAAATTTTAGAACTAATTTATATTCTGCTGACTCACAGTATCAAGTTTTTAATTATTCAATTGATGTAGCATTAGTTGAATATAAAATAGCTATCGAATTTGATGGTTGGTATCATTTTGATACTGAAGAACATAAAGAATATCACAAAAATAGACAAGAAAAAATTGAAGGAGAAGGATGGAAATTTTTAAGGTATAATATTTTTCAAAAATTTCCAACTAAAGAGCAAGTTGAACAAGATATTATTAAACTAATACAAGTATAAAAATTTGAATCAAAGAACATAATATAAATAGAAAGGATTTTAAATGAAAACAGTAAGACTTTTGGAATTGATAAATTACACATGGCAAGGAGAGAGCGTAGATTCTGGAAAGAAAATGCTTCTTCTAAGATTTAAAAGATGTAATAGAGCTCATGGTTATTTAGAAAAAAATGGGTTAACAGCATGTAGTTTTTGTGACACAATCGTTAAAATGCAGGTGATGCAAGAAGCAAATTATAATATTAAAGATATACAACTTATGATTGATGAAAATAATCTTGGTTGCCTCATCAGCGGTGGTGAACCCGGATTTGGATTTAATTTACAATCAACAATAGATATTGTCAATTTAACTAAATCATATCTTTACAATATTGAAACAAATGGGTGCAATCTTGAAAAAATGATTGAAGGAATAAATAAAAATAAAAACGTAACCTATGTTTTATCTCCAAAACTATTTACAGATGAAGATTTTAGTTTTTATAAAAATTTAATTGAAAACATTAAAGATAATGATAAAGTTATAATCAAACTTGTTACTGAGAATAGACCAGAGATACATCAATTTTTAGATTTTTTAAAAGAAACGAAGTTCAACACCAACAGAATTTGGTTAATGCCACAGGGAAAGTCAAAAGATGAATTAATTAAAAATGCTCCATTTGTTTTTGATATGTGCGAAAAATATTCAGCAAATTTTAGTTCAAGAGATCATGTGATCTATGATTTTATTTAGGAGGAAAAATGAAAAAAGTTTTAATAGAAACAACAAATGGTGAAACAAAAGAACTAAGAGCATTATTTGATAAAGAAAATATGATTCATGGTTCTCTTGTTCTTGGAGCAGATGTTGAAGAAAGTATTATGAGTGTGTTATTTTATGAAATTGTAAATAGTTTAATTGAAGAAAAAATATCATTAAATGATATAAAAAGTATAACATTTGAAGAAATAAAGGAGGTGACAAATTAAAGTGTATTACAATAAAGTATATGAAGTAGGAATATGTATTGTAAAAAGAGATGGTGAAGACATTGAGTCGATGATTAAAAGATTCAAAAAGAAAGTTAATAAGAGTGGAATCTTAAAAGATCTTAAAAGAAAATCTCAATTTGATAAACCTAGTATTGCTCGAAGAAAAAAAGAAAATGAAGCAAGAAGAAGATTAGAAAGAGAAAAAAGAAAAGAGTATTTTAAGCAAAAAACAACCAAAGGAGAAAGAAATGAAAAAGATTAATGCAATAAATGATCATGTTATTGTTGAAGTAGTTATGCCAAAAGAAAATACAACTGAAGGTGGATTAGTTCTTCCGCAAAATGTAGAAATTGAACCACAGAAATATGGAAAAGTTATTAGTGTAGGCGAAGATGCTAAAACAATTAAAGTTGGAGATGTTGTAGCTTTTGCTAAGTTTGGTGGTCAAGATATTATTCTTAATGGAAAAATAATTAAAGTTTTGAAACTTGGCGAAATATATGGAATTATTGAAGAATAAAGGTGAATATGTTTGTTATGAGTGCAATGGAGAAGGTAATTTTATAATAAATGAAGTTTATACAGAAATTTGTTGGGTTTGCAAAGGAACTGGAAAAATAGATTGGATTGATAATATTATTCATCCTGAAAGTTTAAGTTATTGTTTTGCGCATTATTCAACAAGTGGCGATAGTTATTGTTCTTCTTATTATAATGAGGAGAAAAAATAATGGTAGAATTTGAATGTTACGAATGTGGTGGAACTGGATGGCGTGTAAAATTAAATAGAAATATGAGAGCTTACAAATTAAAATGCTATACTTGTAATGGTGAAGGAAAATTGGATTGGGTTGATAATATTATTCCTAATAAAGATCACTGGGAAATCATATGGAATGATATGTCCAAAGCTGTAGGAATTCCAATTTCACATCTATGTGGTGGTTATTATGATGGAATTTGAATGTTATAATTGTAAAGGTAATTGGACATTGGAAAAATTTAGAAATTATAACTAGATTAGAAAATGATATTAAATGGGCAAAATGTTCAATAACTTTAGAAGAACTTATGAAATTAATAGAAGAGGATGGTGAATAATGGCAAGTGGATATGCTTTGGCTGGATTTGAAACTCTTTTTAATATAATTTTTAGATTCATGAAAGCAGCTGAATTCGAAAACAATTTTACAAAAGATGATATAGCAAAAATATTTACTGACAAATGTGATAAGTTTCTCCATTCATATGGTCAAAATTTCAAAAACAAAAAAAATTATAGTAGGCACTCAGCAGCTGAAGCTAAATGTTTAACAGAGTGTAGAGATTATGGATTTTCTGAAAATGCTAGTTACTACCTTGACAGTGGAGCATTTCAAATTTCAATCGGGATGCTTAATAAAAAAGAAACAGAAGTTTTAATGAAAATTTATTATGAATTTCTTGTTGATTATAAAGATACATATCAGAGAGCATTTATTTTAGATGTTCCACCTGGACCAGGATGCACAGTTTTTGATAATTTTTATGATGTTCATAGAATGAATTTTGAATCTTATAATAAAGCAAGAACCATGCCAAAGGAAGTAAGGGATAAAATCATATATATTCATCATTTTAGAACTCCAAAACTTTGGGATATTTATACAAGTATTTTAAATCATGAAGATATGTTTAATGATTTTAAATATCATGCAACAGGCGGGATAGTTGCAAATATGGGATCTGATATGACTATTCCTTGTATCATTTATGTCCTTCCTTTAATTCCTCTTATTAATCAAGCTTTAAAATTTAATAGAAAAGAATTACACTTTCATATATTGGGTGGAGCTACTCATAGAGATCTTTTATTTTATGAGTTATTTAAAAAGGTAGTTAGAAAAGAACATGGACTTGAATTATATATAACATACGATTCATCAACTATATTTAAAGGATTTATGATGGGAAGATATATTCCATTGATTGATGGAGATTTAGTTAGAAAAACTGATTTAAGAGGTATTTGTTTAAATATGAGATTTAATGAAGAAGGAACTGTAGTTGAAGTTTATAAAAAAAGAATTAATGAATTTGCTAGAGAAAATAATTTAAAAGAAATACCTTCAACTAAAGATATTTATAATTCAGATACTGGAACATTCTATAATGATTATAAAATTTATTCAATGTTATATATGATAAGTTTATTTGATTATGTTGAAAAAATGTTTAGATCTAGAGTTGATGATTTATATGAGTTATATATGAGTGGAGAGTTAGCTGATTTCACCGAAGATGTAAATGGAATAACAAAGAACATAAATTCAGGAAGACAATCAAAAAAACAAAAATCAAAAACTACAGCAATTTCAAGGTCATTAGATATGTTGGTGAAATTAGACGAAGAATATTGTCAATATATAGTAAATAAAAGTTTAGCTAAAGATGAATTTGTTGAATTAACAAATAATAGATTATTGAGGTTTTAGATGAAATGTCCAAATTGCAATGGAAAATTTACAAATCCAGAAGAATCAGTTCTTTGGTGTAATTTTTGTCATGGAAAAAAAGATTTGGATTGGATTGAAAATATATTTGGGGTTACACCAGGATTTCATTCATTTTCTTTTGATTTAGATTTATCTAATTCATTTGGAATATCAACTATGAATGAAATTGCAGAAAAAATGGCAAAAGAAATAGCTTTAGAAATAGATAAAGATATAATGTTAAGAATGTATAAAGGTGAAATATTATGACCTGTGGTGCAATACAAGAAGATGGAAAATTAAAATGTCCTCATTGTAATGATGGTTATAAAATATTAGTAGATGATGATAATCCAGATGGTCCTATTAAAACACCTTGTAGTATATGTCATGGAAAAGGAAGAATAAACTGGGTTGATTTAATAGTTCCCACATCTGGAGGTTTTTCTGGATATAGTGGATTTTCTGGTTATTATAGTACACAAGGAGGTGCTGGTGGTTATAGTGGTATCTCAGGTTATGTAGGATATTGTGGAATAAGTGGATGTTCTGGTTATAGTAATCAACCAGCAGGAAGTCTTTTTTATGATACTCAAAAAAATAACATAAATATTTCAACAGGTGATGGAAATTGGGTGGAGTTATGAAATGTTTAAAGTGTAATGGTGAAAAAGCAGGAAATGATATATGGTCTTTTGGTGATAATTATTGCGATTTTTGTTGTGGAAAAGAAGACTTAGATTGGATTGAAAATATTTTTGGGGTGAAAAGACCAGTTGAATTTGATATTTGGAATCCACCTGCTAGTTTAAAAAATACAGATAAAATAAAATTATTAACTGGGTTAAAAAGGAAAGGTCAACAAATATGATTACTGAGTTATTTTTGAATACATGTTTTATTCTTACTTTAAATAAGAATACATTAATTAAAAAAAATAAAGCATTATTTAGAGATATATATAATATAATTTCTTTTTATGAAAAAAAGGAAAAAACCAATATTCCTATATCTATAAAAAATAAATTGGAGTGCTTACAATCTATATGTAAATTAAAACTTGAAGATAAATTATCGGAAACAATAGTTGATAGTATTTTAACAGGTGCAAAACACAGAAACATGGAAGATTTTTTAACATCTATAATAAATGAAAATTATGAAGACGCTATAATTTATGATGGAATATCTCAAGTAAGAACCAGAAAAAAATTAATATCATTATTATCAAATTATGCAGAGTTAAATAAATTTTTAGAAACTGTAAAAGCTGGATCGTTTGATACTGCTGATAACATTGTTTCGGATTATGAAAAATTTGTAAAATCAATGTACTCTGATTTAATGGAAAGTAGTAGAGCAGTAGAAGTAGAAGCTTCATCAAGTTTAGATATTATGAATGATGATTATAATAAAGTTGTTGAATTAATAAAAAAGAAGTATGATAAAGGAAATACCATAGCAACCGGGTATGATGTTCTAGATTATAAAGTTTTTAAAGGTGGATTTGAAAAATCAAGACTATATATCTTTGCTGGAGGTTCTGGTGGCGGAAAATCTACTTTGATGTTGAATTTTATAGTTAATGATTTATTAACTAAAAAAACATCTTATGAGATTCAAGAAGATGATGGAAAACCAAAAGTTCATTTGGTTATAACTCTTGAAAATTTAGTAGATGAATCTTTAATGAGAATGTATCAATGTATGTATGAAAAAACAGATATTCAATTTTTGAGAGAGATTAATTCTGAAAATGTTTCTGACCCACCAGGATATGTGAAAAATCAAGTTATAAATAAAATAGTTAAAGACAATACAACAGTTTTATTTAAATATTATCCAAAATTTTCAATAAGTCCAACTGATATAATGATGATTATGGATGATGTCAAATCTATATATGGTCCAAATTCTATTAAAAGTTTATATGTTGATTATTTAGATTTATTAAAATTAGATACAATAGCATATGATCAATATAGGTTAGAATTATCTCATATAACCTCTAATCTTAAAGATATAGCGGTTCAATATAGTATTCCTGTAATAACAGCTTCTCAACTAACAAGAGATGTTTATAGAGGAAATTTAGAATCAAAAGATTTAAATATGGCTATGATGTCAGAGGGTATAAAAAAAGTTGAGCATGCAGATTGTATCATAATTATGTCTAAAGATAAACATCAAGATATAGTTCATATGAATATTGGAAAAAATAGAAATGGTATAGCTAATTTATCATTAGATTTTAAAGTTGATTTTTCAATGTTTAAATTTCTTAATGGATATATGGTAGTAAATAAATCTAAAACCGATGAAGAGATTGTAAATGATAGCGATACCACAATTTTTAGTGGGTTAAATGTAAATGACATGCAAGCATTAGATAAGATAAAACCAGAAGAAAAAATAACTATGTTTTAGTCCGAGAAACTAACTAGTGACTAACACCTTAAAAATAAAGAACAAATAGAAAATGAAGCAATATTAATATTAGGAGGATTGATTTATTATGAAAAAGAAAATATCTTATGTTGAGCTTTTAAAAGAAGCAATTTCTGAATACGATACTAAAGCATTTAATGTAAAAGGTCCAATGCTTGACCCAATTATTTCTTATGATGGGGGTGGAGAACTTCAGACTCATAAAGATGCCTCTTCAGTACTTGAAAGATATTATTTCAAAGAGAAATCTTCTGATTCTAGATTATTTGTAGAACAGGATGTTCAAGAGAAAGAACCAGAGGAAAATGAAATTGAAACTGGTGAGGAAGCTGAGGACGTCAAGAAAACTATGGGTGATCTTGAAGATGAACTCGTTGAAGAGTTTATGCTAGAAGATGATGAAGAAGGTGGGGAAGTTAAAGATGCAGTTAAAGTTCCCAAAGAATTTGAAAAGGAAGAAGGTGGGGAATTTGAAGGAATAGCTGAAAATATGGAACAAGCTGTAATTGAAAAACTAATTTCTGAAATGGAAGAAATTGAAACCCCAAAAGATGAAGAGACAAAAGAAGCAGGAACAGGTTTAGCTTCCGAAGAGGAAGTTGATAAGATCGTAGAAGATTTAGAACTTGAAATGCTTATGTTAGAAGCAGAAGATGAAAAAGAGGAAAAAGAGGGTGAAATAAAAGAGAAAGAGGGTGAAGCAGAAAAAGATAAGGGTGAAGCAGAAGAGGAAGAGGGTGAAGCAGAAGAGGAAAAAGGAGAGTTAGATGTAGATAAAAAAGTTCAGAAAGAAGATTCTAGTGGTTTAGGAATTAAAAATAATTCAGCATCTGATCAAATTGAAGAAGCTTTTAAACTATTTAAAGAACAGATTGAAGGTGCAGAAGAGAAAGATGAAGATGAAAAAGATAAACTGGGTGAAGCAGATGAACTAGAAGAGTTCTTTATGGTTGAAGAAGATGATCTTGAAGAAAAAGAACCAAAAGAAAAAGAAGATGAAGATGAAGAAGACGAAAAAAAAAAACNNGAAAAAAAAAAAATAAATAAAGATGAAGAAGATGTAAAAGAAGGAATGGCTGGAGCTGCAGGTGGAGCAGCTGCAGGTGGAATGGTTGGTGGTCCTCTTGGAGCTGTAGTTGGTGGAGCAGTTGGACATTTGGCTCAGAAAAAAGCAAAATTATAATTTTTATAGATAAAGATAATAAAAAGAGGGAGTTGTAATAACTCCCTCTTTTTATTATGATGAAAGGAGATGATAAAGTGGCAAATAAAAAATATAAAGTTGGAATATATACTCCAAATAAGATTTTTTTAGTTAAGGGAAAAGTTGTTAGATCACCATTTGAAGCTGAAGTTTCTGAAAGAGAACTTCAAAGTATAAAAATGAAAATAAAAACAGATGGAATAGATAAATATTCAATAGAAGAAATTACACAATTAGCAGAACCTATTATAAAACCATATTATACTAAAGAAAATATAGAAAAAAATGATGAATTAATAAAAACAACAGATATTAAAATTGAAGAACTTGAAGAAAAGTCAAAATCATTGTTAGATAAATTTATATCTAGCTGAAAGGTTGATTTAAGAAATGAGGAGAATAGTAATATATCAAGAGAATACAGAACCAATTATTTTATTTGATAAAGATTTTTCTGATTTTTCAAATTATATATTAGAATTTTCAGAAATAATGAAATATAAAGAAGTTATAACATTAGAGGTATCATCTGGTACAGTAATATTAAAACCTTCAAAAATTTCAAGCATTAGTATTTCAGAAGTTAAAGATGAAGAGTTTCCCATAGATATAATCACGGATGGTGAATAATGATACATATATATGGTATTTTATCTTTTATTTTTTTATTTTGTTTATTATATGTATTTTATAGAAAAATAAAGAATAATGAAAATTTAGATTTTATTAAGTTTTATGAACATTACTTTATTGTTTTAACAATACATATGGATAAAGCATTTGAAATAATATATAAAGAAAAAATAATGGTTTATTCATTAGAAGCAATGAAAATAAATGAAAGTCAATTTAAAACTGTGTCTAAAGATTTTGGATATTTAGTTTTAAAAATGATTGGTCCAGGTTTGAAAAAATCTTTTATTAATATGTATGGATCAGAAGAAACATTTCTTTTTAATGTAATGGAATATTTTAATACTAAATTTGAAAACGATGAAATATATAAAACAACAACCGATGAATTAATGAGTGGAGATACAAAAGAAGATTTTTGGAAGAATATTAATCAAAAATAGGAAACAAAAATAAATGAATCTTTTAGAAAATTACCTTAGTTATTTAAGCGAAACAGATTCATTATCCGAAGCAAGTTATGAGTTAGGACCTGTAAGAGATGTAGCTAAAAAAGGATTGAAAAATCTTTATCGTGGTGCAGCAATGAAAGATGCTGAAGGAAAAGTTTTACGTCATACCACTGATAAATTTGGTAAATTTGTAGTTCATAATGCAAAAGTTGGAGCAGGACAAACATTTGGATGGACTTTACTTGTTACTCTTGGTTTAGGAGCTGCATGGAAAGGGTTAAATTTTGCTTTTAGTAAAGCATATAGAAAATGTGGTTTTTCAAAAGGTCCAGGTAAACAGATGTGTATGGCTAGAGAAAGAATTAATATACTACAACAAAAATTAGTTATATTAAATAAAATGTTAGTTAATTGTAATAAGACTTCAGATCAAAATTCCTGTAGAGAAAAAGGACAACTAGAAATTGATAAAGTAAAAAATAGGATTGAAAGTAATCAAAACAAATTAAAAGAAATAGCAGAAGAATCTATTAATATATCTGAGCAAAAAATGGCAGCGGCTGCAGTTGGAATGGCCACTGGAATTGCAGCTGGGTATGCTATGGATTTTGCACTTAAAAATACTTGGAGAACAGCATTAGCTATATTTAGTCAAGCTTCCAGAAAATGTGGAGTATATAAAACTGGACCTACAAGAGAGCTTTGTATGTCTCAATATAAATTAATATCATTAAACAAACAACTAGAAGTTTTAAATCAAATGGAAGCTAAATGTGCAACACAAAAAAATCCAGAAGATTGTAAAGATAAAGTTAGTAACAGAATAGAAAAAACCAATACTCAAATTCAAATCCAAAAAGATAATATTACTGTTTATAAAAAAGATGTTGAAATTGAAAAAAGAGAAAAAGAAATAAAAATTGCTAAAAAAATGGCAGCTAAAAATATATAAAACCAATGCTTAAAAATATATAGAACAAAATAAAAATATAAAATGGAGGAATTAAATTATGTTACTATATGAAATTTTATTAAAAGAAGTTGAAGGTCCCGAACTAGATTATCTTGAGGAATATTTGATTTTAACTGAATCTATTACTTTAAAAGAAGCTAAAAAACTTATAGCTCTTGTAGAACAGATGCATCAAAATGTTGAAAAACAAATGGAAGGTAGATTTCATAAACTATTATCTAAATTATCAGCAAGTTATAGTGCAAAAATTAAAGAAGCTAGAAAAGCAGTTGCTTTAGCTAAAGCAGAAGGAAAAAGTACTAAAACTATTGCTAATCTAAATGTAAAACTTGATAATTTAAAACAAGCTTTTAGTGTGAAAAAAGCTGAACTTGTTAAAAGATTTGAAAATTTAGTAAAGTCGGTGGGTGATAAAGCTGCAAAAAATAAATCATTGATTAGATTAAAAGCTTTAAAAGTTAAATATCCTAAGACTGCTAAAGGTGGAAAATATGCTTTAGCAGGAACAGCTGCAGCTGCTGCAGGTTATGGTGCATACAAAGTATTTAAAAATAAGAAGATGGCTAAAGCTAAAGCTTAATTGGATTCAAGGAAATTAATTTATGATACTCTATGAATTTTTGTTAAAAGAAATACGGTATGATAAAAACTCAGAATTAGAGTATCTCGAAGAATATTTAATTTTATCTGAATCTATTACTATAAAAGAAGCTAAAGAACTTATACTTCTTGTTGAACAAATGCATCAAGATGTTGAAAAGCAAATGGAAAAAAAAATTAAAAAAGCTTTAACTAACTTAACTATAAAATATAATAAATTGATAAAAAAAGCAAGAGAAGATGTACTGAAAGTTAGACAACAAAGTGGTAGTAGTGGTAGCATAGTTAAAAATAAATTAATACAAATTGATAATTTAAAACAAGAATTTAGTATGAAAAAAAATGATCTTATTAATCAATACAAAAAAATCATAAAGAACCTTAAAGATAAAGTTAATGGAAATAAAAAAATAATAAGATTAAAAGCTTTAAATACTAAATATCCTAAAGGAAAATATGCTATAGGTGCAACTTTAGCAGGAGTTACGGGTTATGCAGGATATAAATTCTATCGTAATTATATGAGTAAAGCTGCTAGAGAATGTGCTGGAAAACAAGGATTAGATAAAGAAAATTGTATAAAAAAATATAAAGAATTAGCTAAAAAAGAATTAAAGTAATAAAAAAGTTTTTATAGCGCACTAAATATCCAAAGTATTTAGTGCGCTTATTTTGTATAATTAGTGAGTAAGAAATGGAGAAAGAATAAATGCCACTAAGAGATGTTTTTAATAAATTAAAAACTACAATTGTTGGAACGAATACTTCAGATATTGATTTGAAATTAGATACAGCAGTAAAAGATATTACTGCTTATAGAAGTCAAATAGGAAGAAATGGGTACATCGAATTAGTTAAAAATTTAATATCAAAAACAGGACTTGATGTTCCTTCATCATTTGCTCAAGCGACTACCTTGACTCCTGCTGCATTAGGTCAAGGAACAAGATTAATGAGATATAAAACATATGAAGGAATCGTATATAATATAAATTATTGTCACAGAGCATTAACAGTATTAACAGATAGTATTCTAGCTCCAGATGATATAACTAAAACAGCATTGGAAGTAAACCCAACTACATTTTTAGAAGGTGAAAAAAATGTAAGTTCAGATGTAAGAAATTGTAAAGAATTAATAGAAAAATTAAAACTAGAAAATGCATTAGATATTATTGTAAAAAATACATTACAATTTGGAGATTTCTTTACTGAAATTGCAGATGCAAAAACAGCATTAACTAGTAGATCAGCAATATTAACAGAAAGTTATTATTCAGATAGCAATAAAAATCTAGAGTCTTTTATATCTGAAGGTGAAGATAAACAAAAAATGAAAGTAATATTAGATTATTCTTCATTTGAAGATGATAAAAAGAAATCTAAAGAAAAGAAAATAGATTTAGCAGATGTTCATCTTTTATATTATGAACCAAAAAGAGTTGTAAAACTTCAAAGTGATATGTTTCCAGTATGTTTTGGATATTTAATATTTCCTCAAGCAGTTCTTAATCCATCATTAATGATTCAAAATCAGATGGTTAATTCAATATGTCAGAATATTTTATCGAGTTTAAGTAAAAAAATTCCAAATCTTAATAAAGATACAGTTAATACAAATGATCTTAAAGATATTATTAATACAATGATGAGAGAATCTGATCCATCTAAAACAATGAATATACGATATGTTCCCCCTTCTAAAATACAGCATTTTATGGTTCCATCAACTAAGTTTTATCCATATGGGGAATCTATTTTTGATCCTAGTGTATTTACAGCTAAATTAATTATAGCACTTGAAACAGCTCTTGTTATTTATAGAATAAATAGGTCAACAGAAAAAAGAAAAATTTCAGTAGAAGTTGGATTACCAAGAGATGCTAGAAAAGCTATAGAAAAAATTAAAGAAGAGTTTAGAAAAAGAAAAGTTAGTATTGATACAATAGGAACAGTAGATACAATTCCATCAATGATTAATACTTTTGAAGATATTTATTTACCATCTAAAGATGGAAAGAATTTTGTTGATGTTACTTCATTTGGAGAAGGAATGGTTGAAACAAGAGGTAAAGTTGATGAAATAAAAATGCTTAGAGATACTTTAGTTTCAAATCTTGGAGTTCCTGCTAGTTTCCTAGGTATTGAAGAAAACATGAATGCAAAGTGCATACACTTAGATTCATCAATTAAATTATTATCTAGTAAAAGAATTTTATTAAAAGAATTGATTAATGAATTCAATGAAAATGGAGAAATAAAAAATAAATATACTTTTTCCTATGATATAGAAACTGGAAAGATAGTTCCTGGAAAAATTGTTTGGGCAGGAGTTACAAGAAAAAATGCTAGAGTTGTTAAAGTTACTTTAGATAATGGAGAATTTGAAATAGTAACTCCAGATCATAATTTTATGTTAAGGGATGGTTCTTTTATTGAAGCAAAAGATTTAAAAGAAAATGATTCTCTTATGCCATTATATACAAAAATAACAAATGCTATGACAACTCTTCATAAAACTCCATATGTAATGGTTTATCATCCTGGAACAGATACCTGGGAATTAGCTCATAGGGTTATTGCTAAAGAAATGGGAATTGTAACAGATGGTGATAAGTTAAATGTTCATCATGAAGATTTTAATCCAATGAATAATAATCCTGATAATTTAAAAGGTTTAACGGATTCAGAACATGTTAGAGTTCATCTTGAAAATAAACATTTTCTATCAACAGGGAGAGGGAAAGTTAAACTAGAAAATTATATAGAAGAAAAATGTATAATATGTGAAGATAATTTTATTAGACATATTGCAACAAATCAAATAACTTGTTTGAAAAAAGAATGTTTAAAAGAAAGAAAAAGATTAGATGGTTTAAAATCGTGGGAAAAAAGAAAACATAATTATCCACCAAGTTTAGAACTTATATGTCCATATTGTAAAATACATTTTATAAGAACCGATAGTTATATAAAGGGATCAAAATCTGGAATAATCACATGTGGAAAAAAAGAATGTTATAAGAAAAGTTTCATAGATCTTAATAATACACCAGAAAGAAAAAAGGTTTTATCAGAAAGTGGTCATAAAGGTGGAATAATTTCAGGTCCAATATTGAGTGAATATAATAAGATTCATGGATCTTGGAATAAAGGATTAACAAAAGAGACTGATGAGAGGGTTCGTATAAATGCAGAGAATTGTGTGGGTAGTCATTTAAATCATAAAGTAGTTTCAGTTGAATTTTTAGATTATACAGTAGATACTGGAGATATTACAGTTGAAAAATATAATAATTTTTCATTAAGTTCTGGAATAATAGTTCATAATAGCACCTTAGCAGAAGAAAATGTACAGTATGCTAGAACTATTGTAAATAATCAAAAATATTTTACACATCAAATAAATGATTTGATTAAAAAAATATATGAGATAGTTGATCCTGAAAAAGCTTTAACTATTCTTGATAATGTTAGTATAGCATTACCTCCTCCAAAATCATTACAATTTGAAAGAGAAGCTAAATATTTATCTGATTTAGCAAATCTGGTTCAAACTCTTGAAGGAATTGGTGTTCCTAAAGATTGGTCTAAAAAGAAATATCTAACAAGTATTGATTGGGATGAAGTTAAGAAATTTGAAATAGATGAAAAAATAGAAAAATCGTTAGGAGTTGATAAAGAGGTTGAGGGTGGAGAAATGGGTGGAATGGGTGGAATGGGAGAAATACCTCCTGCAGGTGGCGGAGGAATGGGAACATATTAAAGAACAAATAATAAATTAATTATAAGATTAAAAATAATAGGAGTTAAATAAATAAATGAAAAAACTTTTTCCACTTGGAAATAAAATTGATCAACTTATAAAAGAAGCAGTTGATGAAGTTGAGGATGTTCCTAATTTAGATTATGGTGGGGAATATGAAACTCAAGTTCCATTAGCTGGTTTACCCAAAGGTGGATATGGTTATAAAAGTAATGATATGTATAGTGAAGATGATGAGACTCCTGTATCAATTCCTAAAAAGAAAAAAAGAAAAGTTATTGAAGAGTTACCTCCTAAAGAAAATTATAAAGAAAAACCAGAAGTTGAATTTGATGAAGATGAAGAAACAGATGAAAAATGGGATGAATTTGAAGATGATTGGGATGATGAAGAAGAACTTAATGAGCAAAAAAAAGTAAAAGATAAAGATAAAAAATCTGAAGATAAAGAAGATGATAAGTCAAAAGATCCAGGTGCACAACAACCAGATCAAGATCCTAATGCTATGATAGATCCAAAAGGAACTGGTGGAGAAGAAGAGGAAACAACACCAGATCCTAATACAGGAGCTGCAAATGCAGTTAATATGGGAGGAATGGATCCTAATGCTATGGGAGGAATGGATCCCAATGCAGCTGGTGGAATGATACCTGGTCAAGATCCTAATGCTATGGGTGGAATGGGTATGGGAATGGAAGGTCCTCCACCTAAAACAGCAGAAGAGATTGGAAGAATATTTGAATTAAAAAAGATTTATGCTAGATTATTAGCAGTAGAAGAACATCTATCTTTTAGTTCTGATGAATTATTACTGAAGTTAAGAGATTTTGTAAGTCAAACAATTGAACTGTTTGAAACATTAATTTCAAATATAGATTCATTCAAAGATCAAATTGATGATATAATTGTTATGTTCTATAAATTTATAGAATATTCATATAGTATTATGAGTAGATATTATAAAGTAAAAGAAAAACAAGATCAAAAACAANNTTAACCCAAGGAGGAATGTAGTTATCATATCAGAAAAATTACAGATAGCAAAAATTATATATGAAAGTAAATATTTGACTAAAGATCAGAAATTAAAGTTGATTAAGGAGATTGGAGAGTTAGAAAAAGGAGAACAATCTGCTGCTTCTAAAATGTGGCATTCTGGTGGGGTTATAGGTCTTTTTTTAACTAATATAACAAATAAAAAAAATAAATGTATTGATAGTTGTAATCATATAGCTGGTGCTAAATTAGGATTTGGAAAAGCAGCAAAAACTTGTAGGAAAAAATGTATGGAGCAATTCTATCAAGCTAAAGCAAATACTTTAAAAAATAGAAAGAAATAATATTGGAGACTTAAATAAAAATATGTTATGTGATTATGGATGTGGAAATGAAGCAATACATACTTTTAAAAATGGGAAGAGATGTTGTAGTGAAAGATCAAATAAATGTCCAGAAATAAGAAAAAGAAATTCCGAAACGAATAAGGTTAAACAAGCTGGTGAAAATAATGCAATGTTTGGGAGAAATCACTCATCTGAATCTAAAAAGAAAAATAGCGATAGTCATAAAGGTCAAAAAGCTTGGAATAAAGGAATTTCTCCATATAATAAAGGAATTTCTCTAATTGAAATGTATGGAGAAGAAACAGCAAATGAAATAAATGAAAAGAGAAGAAAAAAATTAAAAAACAAATCTTATGTTGAGTTACATGGGGAAGAAAAAGCAGCAGAATTAAGAGCTCAATGTGGTAGTTATCATAAAGGACAAACATGGGATGAATATTGGGGTAAAGAAAAAGCTACTGAAATGAGAGATACTTTAAGTAAATCTTTATCTATTGCAATATTAGAAGGTAGACTAACAGAAAGAAAACCAGGAGGAAAATATAAATATTTAACTGGAAGATTTACTTCTATAAAAACTAATATGACTTTAGTATATCAATCTTCATTTGAACTTGCAATGTTTAGAAAATTAGATAATGATGATAATGTTGAATGGTTTAAAAGACCAGATTTTTGGATTTTATATTATTATGATGGTGTTAAACACAGATATCATCCAGATGTTTTAGTTAAATTTAAAAACAAAAAATATAATTGTTTATATGAAATAAAACCATCAGACCAATTAAAAGATAAAGTAAATATTGAAAAATTTAAGGCAGCTATAGTGAATGAAGAAAAATTTAACTATAAATTTGAAATAATAACTGAAGTTTTATTAAAAGATGAAATAAAACAAATTTATTTAGAATTTGGTATACACTAGGAGATAAAAATATGTCCAAAATAATAGTTGAAGGTGCTGTATATCAAGAGGCAGAATTAATTAAATCTGACTCTAAGAAAGCTCTTTTTAGAATGGTATGTCAAACAAGAGATGAGGAAAATCANNAATCATAGATTATATCCCGGTAAAGTTTTAGATGAAGCTATGAGAAATTGTAGACCAAGAATAAATAATAGAGCATTCATGGGGGAAGCAGACCACCCATGCCCCAGCGGAGTAGAACAACATGATGGTGTAAGACAAACTACTGTTTCTTTAAAAGAAGTTTCTCATATAATAACAGATTACGAGTGGAAAGGAAAAGAACTAATTGGGCATTTTGAAACTACCTCTACTCCTAATGGATATATAATTTTAGGGTTGTTGAAAGATGGTGTTGGTTTGGGTGTGAGCATGAGAGGAATGGCAGAACTTTCTAAAGAAGGAGACACCAATGTTGTTCAATCTCCATTATATATTATTTGTTATGATTTAGTTAGTTTACCTTCACATAGAGCAGCTGTTGTAGATATGAATGAGGTTCGATTTGAATCTAAAAGATTTCTTCATGAAAGTTTTAGATGTAATGATAATGGAACTATTTGTACTCCAGATGGAAAATGTTATCTTCCTGAGTACTTTGATCGTCTTGTAGAATCTAAAATAATAACTTTCTTTGATAGATGGATTTAAATTTACTAGGAGAAAATTAATATGAGTACAAAATTAATTACTCAAAAATTTATAATGGAATATAAAAATATCTCAAAAGATAAAAAAATTCGTATTATAAAAAAAATTTGTGAGCTAGATAAGAAACATAGTGATTTTCTTAAAAATTTAACAGAAGCACCATTACAAGAAGTTAATTGGAAAGTTGTTGGTTTTGTTGGTGGTCTTAGTTTAGTTACTCTACTTTCCCTTTGGAATGAAAATAGGGATAAAAGAAAAAAATACAATATTAGTTGGAAAAAATGTAAAGACAAATACAAAGAAGATCCATATCATAAAAGTAAATGTGATGAAGTATATTATAAAGAAAAAGAAGCTTTAGAAAAAAAAGAAAAAGAACTTAAAGATAAAATAAAAAAAGTTAGAGAAATAATTAAAAAGAAAAAAGCTGAAGAAGCAAAGGATAAATTAAAGTAGGAGGAATATAATTATGTCAGAAAAATTACAAATAGCAAAAATTATTTATGAGAGTGATTATTTAACTACAGAGCAGAAAATAATGTTAATTAAAGAGATTCAGGAAAGTACGAAAAAAACTACAATGTCTGCAGTAGGATTCGTTGCAGGGTTACCATTGGGTTGGGCTGGTTATAGAGTAATCAGAGGAGCATTTGATAAATGTTCTGATAGATGTGGAACTTTTAAAATTAATAATGAAGAAAGACAAGCATGTCTTGCAAAATGTAAAGAAGAATTAAAAAGAAAACTAGCAACAATTCCAAAAAATAAATAACTTATAATTTTTAAAATACATTGAAAAAGGACTATAGCGAATTATGAAAATAGTATCTATGAATTCTGTAAAGAATATAGAGATTCAAAACAAAGAAATGTTTGTAGAGAATATTCTAAGTAGAGTTTCAAGATTACTAAAGGATGAAGATAAAACTATTATTGGACCTAAGCTTAAAAAGATAGAAGAGATGGAAAAAGAGTTAATAAATAAAGATTTAAATTTAAGTAACTTATTACTTAAATCAGATGAAATAAAAAAAGATACAACAGAAAAGATTAAATCATTAAAAGAAGAAAATTCAGTGATAAGAAAAAAACTATTAGAAATGTTGAATGGTGAATAGATATGAAAATAACAAAAACAAATATACCAGATTTTAAAGAAACAGTAGAAAAATCAAAAATTGATTTAGCAAATAAAGTTTTATATGTATTAATTCCATTGATGAATAGTGATTATCAAAAAAAATTAAAAGAAATAAAATCTTTGAATGAGTTATTGGTAAATAAAAAGAAAAAAGTTAATTTAGAAAAAGCAGACTTAGAAATTTTAATGAAAGATTATAATGTAAAGAAAAAAGTTAAAACTTTATTAGAAAGAATAATGAAGCTTTTAGGTTCTGGATTATTAATTGGTGAATTTAAAAAAGAGATGTTGGTTGTTTTGAATGTAGTAGAAGAATTACCAGAAGATAAATTAAATTTTTATTTGGGTGAAACAGTAAGAGTTTTTAATAAAAAGCTAAAAAATAATCAGTAACTAACTAGAATCCAAAAAATGGCTTGAGAAGGAAACTAGAGAGTATAATAGCGAATTTAAAATAAAAGTAATTGCTAATCCCATAAATAGTGAAGAACAAATTGAAAATAAAAAGTTTTTAATAGGGTATGGATAATACCCTAAGTTATTGAAAAACCAAATTAATTAGGAGGAAAATAAATTATGAAGGAACTACTCATGGAGGCCTATAAGGCTACCAAGAAAGTTTCCGGTATCGACCCATCCAAACCTGGAAACATGAAAGCAATTTTAGTGGATGATAAAGCATTTGAAACATATATGACAAGTTTGTCAGAAGGTCTCGAATCAAAGAAAGATAAAGAAATTTTTAGGGTACTATGTGAAAGTACCAGAGTAAGTTTGCTTGAAAATTCAATGTTTCAGATTAATCCTTATGAAACCTTAACTATGCCTATTCTCCGAGTTTTTTATCCTAAGCTCGTAGCAAAAGAAGCTGTTACAGTTTCCCCTATGGATAAACCCGAAACTGTTAAAGCATTCATTAATGCTAAGTTCTCTCCAGCAAATGATGCTACTCAGTATCAGGCACCTGTTATTGGCACCGATATTTCTGGTGGTCCTGGTTTGGGAACCACAACTGCAGGAACGGCAGCTGTTCCTCAGACAGCTTTTGATGTACTTGGAGCAATTGGTACTAATAATACTAATGCCCATCTTGAGAGAGATTTCCAGATTATCGCAGTAACAGATGGAACTACATGGGCTGATGTTTCTATCGTTCCAGCTGTTGAAGGTCATTTTAGTTCTGGTGTAACTGTTACAGGTCATTCAGATGTTATTTCTGGTATGGTTGATTATTTGAATGGTACTCTTTCTATTTCTAGTGCTACAGGTAAAGTTATAGATGTTAAGTATACAGTAACTTGTTCACTTGAAGAAAACAGAATCAACCCAAAAATCACCATGACAGTTGATAAGATTAGACTGTATGCTAAAGATCGTCAGATTCAGTCAAATTGGACCATTAACATGGAGCAGGATATGCGTGCTCTATTTGATGTTTCCATGCAGGCTGAAATTGTTAATCTACTTGGTCAACAGATTGCTCTAGATATTGATAGAGAAATCGTTACCTCGTTGTTAACAGCTAATAGTAGATTAAATAAAGCTACCCATCAAGGTAACTTTGATAGAACCGCTCCATCCTCATATCTATGGGGAAATAAATATTGGCATGAAAATATTATTCCTGTCCTAAATCAGTTGTCAGCACAGGTTTATACAGATACCAATATTGACTCTGCAAATACTATTCTCTGTAATCCTCTAGATGCAGCTATTCTAGAAGATCTAAATGGTTTCGCTTATACAGGAACCTCTTCAGTTAATGGTGATGTTGGTTATCGTACTGCAACAGTAGCTGGTGGAAAATGGAAGGTTCTAACTAGTTCTGTAGTTCTACAGGGAACCATGGTTGTAATTTATGTTCCTACAGACGAAATTAGATCAGTTTATTTCTATGCTCCTTATGTTCCTGCTATTTTGCATCCTTATCCACTAGGATATACACCCAGCTTGACCATTCTTTCAAGATATGCTACAGCTCTTGTAAGATCAGCGGGTATTGCTTCTATGACAATTGGTGCTTAAGAATTAACGGCAGTCGCGTATAGTGTTAACTTAACTTTAAACCTCTTAAATAAAAATAAGACTCAGACCTAAATCTGAGTCTTATTTTTTCGTCAATTCATTTGATATAAACAATGTTGATGAAGCATGTTTTTGTGCTATCTCAGTAGAATATGGAATAGCTTGTCTAATTACTTCCCGACAAGCTCCTATAAATGCTCTTTTTCCTTTAAATGGCATTCTTCTTTTAACCACTTCCCTTGCAGAGATTAAAGAAATAAATATTGCTTTATCAAGTAAATCTATTTCTTCTTCAGATGCTACATCTCTTAATTGTTTCCCACCAAAACGATAATAGTGAAAACATGTTTTAAGATATTCTGGAAATATTCTGCAAAGTAATAGATCCATAATAGATCTATATTTTTTCATCTGATCGTTGGAAGCAAACATTCTTAGAAGTTTTTGGTGATTAGAAGCATCTTCCCATTTTGTTAAAAAAGCTTCAGAGCATATAAATATAGATTCTGTCATCGGATCTTCTTGAATTTGTTTTTGATGTTGACCAATTCCCACTGATAATTGTAATTCGAAAGACATTTCTTTTCTCCTTTCTTAAATTATTTTCATCTCATTGTTTCTTTCCACCCAATGTTAAGTGAAATCATGAAATGATTATTTTATTAATAATTAATATATAGTAAAAAGTTCTAAAACTTAACCAAATTTTCCTACCTTCTTTTCTAATAGTTTCATATTTTTTTCACCGCAGAAACAAGAGGTTTCATCTTCAAATCTTACGATGAATCCATCAACATCTCCGTGCTCAATACTTTCTACTACCCCGTGTTTTCCATGAAACCCCTTATCGGTTCCTGTGTAAACAATTGAATCTCCCTTTTTAAAATTGTCAGACATTTTTTATCTCCTTTTAAAATAGTAAGTTTAAAATCATGAAATGATTATTTTATTAATAATTAATATATATAGTAAAAACTTATAAAACTAACCAAAAAAATAACTCCAAATGTAGATGGAGTTATTTTTATTACTACAGACAGAAAATTTAAATTTTTGAGGCTACAGCAACTCGGTTTACATAGAGCTTATTATCTTTTATTTCGACAATTCTTCCTGGTAGAACTCCAATTCTTTTAGCTTCTTTTTCAAGCCACTCTGTACCAGAAATTAATCCATATTGAGTTTGAAATAGAGCTCCTGCATTTCTTCCAGCATCAAGATGAACCATCATGTTTCCCCACTTTCCTTTGGTTTTTAAGTTCCGCTTTTTCTGCATCTGTTTTTTAACTAATACTCTTTTTTTCTTTACCATAATTATTTTCCCCCTTCTCTCATTGTTAGTTGTTAAGTTATTTGGTTTACTCTTATTTTTCAAAAGTTCATATGTTTTTTTATTCTATGTGGTTGTTCATTCAAAGCTGAGTGGACAAAATGGGCCCGAGATATAAGACCTACAATTCTCTTATTGTTTAATGATAAACCTTTTGCAGAATCTTCTGTTTCTGCGCATATGAAACAAGTTAATGTTCCTTGTATAGAATCATTAAACCATCTAGCTAAATAAACTTGATTTATTGACCCACATTTGAGACATTTATAAGTATGTCCTTCTAGATCACTTAAATCTCCATTTCCTGCTTCTAAATCAAATTGACCAAAACCATGTTGGTCTATATTCTTTTAACATAATAATTTCCCCCCGTTTTTCTTAGTTAGATGTTAGGTTACTTAAGTTTAATATTAATCTTCTAGAGATATTTCTTTAATTTCATCAAACATCCATGAATCAACATCAATGGGATCAAAATCCTTATAATCTCTACATCCCATTCCTGGTTCATTGAACCCAAGATTTCCTTGTTCACAATTTTCTTTTTTCTCACATTCTGCGCATGGAATAAATTCATGAAGATGTTCTACTATCTCTTCATTTAAAGATGATTCAAATGGAGTAAATTTTTTATAATCATTACATCCAAAACCATCTTTTTCTTCCATGCACTCTATATGACGTCTGCAATCTTTGCATTTAATTAACATCTGATATTTCCCCTTTTTCTTTTTTGTTAGATGTTAAGTTATTTGGTTCACTCTTATTTTATCATTTTTTCTTCTTACAGAAAATTTCATGGGCTGCCATAGTACTTTCTTTAGCTGCATCACTAAAACTATCCCATGCTTTTTCTGCTTTTTCTCTTGGTTCATCTATACCAACAAACGATTGAAGATCAATGATTGATTGGATTCCTTTTTCTCTATCATATTTCATTTTATTGTTACTCCCTTTGTTATTGGGTCTAGATAACAAACCCAAAGTTCAAATGCTCCTAAATTTCCAAAAATTGTTAAGATTATCTCTCGAACCTTTTTCCAATCAAGTCCGTCCAATCCACACCCAATCTTTGGTATAGCAAGGTATGAGATATTCTTGTCCCAACAAATCTCTCTACATTGCACAAGAGAAGCAGTTAAAGAATCGTAAGTTGGTTTATGCATGAATTTTTCTTTGGTTATCAGATTTAGGACCCGACCAACTTTTACACAAGTTCCTACTTTTAAACCTGGTTTCAATGTTTTCATTTTGATCTGATTTCTAAAATCTCTCAGTAACTTAAATTCATTGACAAATTGTACAGCAATTCCAGCACCCATTTTTCCATCTGCTGATATACAATGAGCGAAAACAAATCTCGGATCTCTTTTAAGATCAAAAAGATCCATTCTGATTTCTTTATACCAATTTCGTGTTTCCATTTTTAGCTCCTTTTTAAGATAGTGGGTCCAAGAGGATATAAATCTCTAACTGATCGACTATGCGCAGATTAATCTGCCTCTGATCTACGGACCCATATATCTGAATTAAATTTTATCTCTAATCCTATAATCATTAAAACTAACATCAAAGACCCACCATAACCACTGAAATGATAGTGGACTGGATTTGATACTAACCCGATATGGAAAAAATGAAAAAGTATTTTTTTTAAATTCTATTGTTAAAACCATTTTATTCTCCTTTTAATCTATTTTTATTTTTTTATTATTTTTTAAAAAACTTGATTGTAGATCGGGTTTTCACCGATACCGTCTGACCTATCTATAGTTTGCTCCCTCCTGTAGCTCAAGAGTCTGAGGATCCTCAATATAACCACGAAGTATCCCAGAGTGTGATCCGCTCATTCATTAAGATTACATAACCCACCTGTATAATGAAAAGTTGTTCACATTCAACTCTTCACTACCGACAACAGATTATTTATCTCTTACATTTCAGGCAGCTCCACATACCCGTAGACCAAACTCCCATTAAGGAATCTGGATTTGTCGCGGACGGAGACTTTTTCCGCAGGTATATTCTTGCTATACCGCTACAATCAAGTTTATTATATAAAATATGGGGTAGGGTTTCCCTACACGGTAAGGTAGCCACCTGACGCTGGTTCCACCTATTTTACACTCATCCCGCTTCACCGAGTTATCATTACAGAAACCTCTCCACGGAAATATTGTAACCTTTGTGATGATCCGGTTAGAATCATGAACTTTTGGTATAGACCTCTTAGAGGCGGAGTTCAGATCCAATCATCTACATAGCGTCTAATTCCGCCACCCATATTTATAAAACAAAAATTCTTTTCATAGTAATTAATATATATAGTAAAAATTTTTAAAACTAACAAAAAAAATTGACAAGAAAATTTCAACTTGGGGAAATTAATCCCCGAATTAAAATTTTTTATGTAATTATAATTATATTACTTATTTTTTTCTGAAGATTCATTTTAATTGATTCAGGTGTTAATGTTCTTTTGTTTTTGAAATTATCTTTTCTAAAAAACTTTTCCGATTTTTCCAAGTGCACCCCCCAGCGCTAAAACAAAAGTTGTTAGAACTTCTACTACTTACCGCAAAAATCATTAATTCGCCTCCTTTTCGAATTTTACTAAACTACAAACAAAAATAACCTTTCTCTTAATTATATTTAACTATTTTCAAACTTCTGAATCTTCTGAAAAAACAGTCTTTAATTTATCCCCCATTTTAGTTAGATAAAAAATGACTCACCCCAACTGGAGAAACATGATGGGGGTCATGCTCTCCTTACAAAGAAAACATCTTTCTTTTGAATTTAAGAAGTATTTGTGAAGGAGACTTCCAGTATGGGGCTTTGAGAACGAATATATTAATACTCATTCTGTTAATTAATATATAGTTATAATTTTTATAACTAAATTAAATTTTTTCTTCTTGAATATAAGGGTAATTACTAATGGTGTAATAGATTTTATGAATTCCAATATATTTTATATAATTCATACAGCTCTCGCACGGTTTAGCTAACCTTAATTGTTTATTTTTATTGATTCTTACAATTAACATATCACATCCTTTTAAATCTGTTTTGGCTTTTATTATTGCATCCACTTCTGCATGAACTGAACCGGGCCATTTTTGATATTTGGGATGTAAGTTTTTAACAGATTTTAAGCATGAATTATGTCCTTTTGAAATTATTTTTTTCTTATTGAAGATAACACAACCTAACATTTGCTTATGATCTCCTTTTTGCGCTTCTTCAATAGCTATATTTATTTTTGGAGTTAAACAATTCATTTTATAATTTTAAAAGTTTAGTAACATATGAAACATAAATTGAAAGATAAGAATAAAATGAAATTGCTATTATTGTAAACCAAAATATTGTTTTTAACACATTTGGTAATTTTACTATTTCATCAAATATTTTTTTCATTCCTGCAAAATAAATTAATGACATTAAGCTAAAAGAAACTACTATTAAAAGTATATGAAGTTCTTCCATTTACTATTCTCTTCCTCCTTTATTTTTTATAAGAATTGGGGTAGATATCTGATTAACCAGCCTTCAGCACACCATAAAGCAGCTAGACGATTGGCATTTATACATCCTATGTGCGAGTAAGATGATGGTGTTTATCGTCAGAATCTCTACCCCAATTATTAATGAGATTAATATAAAACAAAAAATCCATTATATGAAAAATATAATGGATTTTTAATTTAAATTTTACTAATTTTTATACTTTATCTTTTTTACTTATCGCATCTTTGTATAATCTCATGATAGACATTGATACTGCTAATATTAATAATCCAATCATGAATTGAGGTTCTGTATTAAATGCTACATCCATCTGTCTTCCAATATAGGTAAATAAAATACTTGAGATACTTATTGTAAATCCCCATGAGCATATATTAAAAAGAGAAAGACTATTATTCATAATTTTCTCCTATGATAATAATAATTTAATGGTATCTACAACTGGATCAGTAAATAAAGTAACCATGATGAAATATAATGCAAAAGATCCAATACTTTCAATAAGTTTCATTTCTTTAAATTTAGAATGTATTGAAGTTATAATAAGACCTCCAATTATGAGGCATCCTAAATGAAAATATGGAAAATTTCCACCAGTTGTCATAGATCCTTCTGCGATTGAAAATCCTGCCGTCAATAAAACTACTGCTAATGTCATGATTAAGGTTGTTATTTTTTTATTCATTTTAGTTCCTCCTCTTTTATTTAGTCTTTGTATTATATATATACAAGAACCATTCCATAATTGAGAAACTTTTAAAATATATTTTCTCATTATAAATCAAGGAGTTGTAAACTTTTTTTAAATTAAATTTTGGAGAAACTTAATGAATTTAATAAAACATTAAGTTTCTCCATTTTTTCTTTTATACAAATGTAACAATATTCATTCTATTCCAATTTTTCAATTCACGACCAACTTTGGCATTTGGTTTTCCATTTAACATGACTGCATCTGCTGTATAATCAACTGTAAACTTATTTACAATAGAAGAACCGATTCCAATCATATCATATGGAGCATTGAATTTGTTGAAGAATTCAATTTTTTCTTGGTCAAATCCACCAGAAACAATTATTTTTAAATTTTTAAGACCAAGATCATCAAATGTTTTTCTTGCTTCAAAAACCAACTGAGGACAGACACCAAAGTTTTCTTTGGATTTAGGAAGAGATTCATCTATTAAAGATCCAGATGTATCAAATCTTACTCCAAAAAGTTTCCCTTTTCCTGAACCTATAACTTCATCAACATGATGTCTGTTATCTCTTAAAAATTGTTTGCAAACAAGAAGATCAGAAAATGGGTGTGAACTATAAACATTTCCATATTTTTCTTTTATTAACATCGAAGCAACACATTTCAAACTTGTTCCGATGCAATCATTGTCCCAGTCAACAAGAACAATTCTATTAATGTTAGGATCAATAATTTCATCAAATTTTAAAGCTGCTTCAACAGTATTTCCTTTATAAGCAGCAATTAATAAATGAGGAATTGTTCCAATCCCATCATATCCCCAATACTCTCCATTGGCATCTGTTGACATTAAATTAACACCACCAATAGAACAGGCATATCCATCAGGAGCTTGAGATACATAGTGCCTGAATCTTGCTGGAAAAAACATTAGGTTTCTATCAGGACCTAATGCGTTAACTGCCCTTCTGACTGATGTTGCGACTGCTGATTGTTGAGCAAGGATTCCCAAAGTCGGAGTTTCCAAATGAGCAAAATATTTTGGATTTCCAATGATTCCAATTACAGGTTCCATACTTTTAACTTCAGAACCTTCATGTAAAGCGTGAACTTCTATTTCAGAAAACATTGGGATCCATAATTTATTTAACTCATTTCTTAAACCTAAGAAATCTTCAACTTCATAATCTTTACAATTATAAAGATCAATTTTTTGCATTTTAGAAAACAGTTCCCATGCTTGAGTTCGATCCTCATAGAATCCAACACAAGAATGTAGAATTTGAATTACTTGCTTTATTCCACATACAACACAATCTTTTCGTGGAAAATATTGATAATGAACATTCTTCTCATAATTATCTTTCATGAGAATTTCTTGAGTTCTTAAAAAATATTTATCAGTATAATAACCAATTCTTAACGCATTAGTGTTAATTTTTGGAGTATTATATTCTGTCATTTTTTACCCTTTCTTTTAAATTTATTTATGCAGAAGGTTGAGCTACTTTTGCTTTAAGGGCAGCTAGTTTATCTGCCACAGCACCACCCGATGATAGTGCTTGAAATTGATCATCCAAAGTTTCTCTTTTTGAAGCTGATAAGTCTGCCAATGATTCGGCATGTGCTTCTTGAGACATAATTTTCTTTTCCATTGAAGCCATTTCATCTAACGGACTTCCACCGCTAATTTTTGAGAAAGCTTCAGCAGATTTTACCATTGTTTTTGCTGCTTTTGCTCTTGAAATAAGAACATCAGCGTTTGCTTGAGTTTCCTCAATCTTGTCTTTTAAGATGCTCATGTTTTCTTTCATTTTTACTGTCTGTGCATGAGCATCTGCTAGAGGACCTTTAAGCTTTTCAATTCTATCTTCAATTTTTGTTTCTTGTTCTAAAGCTTTTGTAGCAAGATCATCTCTGTTTGCTTTTACAGCGAGAGTAGCATTTTCTCCCCAATGTTTATATTCGGAAAGTAAATTATCATATTGTTTTTGAAGTAATTTTTCTGTTGCAATTGCATCACCAACAGCTGTAGAAAATGCTTCAAGTTGATTTTTTGCATCTTCCAAATACAACTTAATCATTTTTTCGGGATCTTCTGCTTTAGATAACATTTCTCCTAGATTCGCCCGCATGATATTTGAAAACCTGTCAAATAAATTCATAACTTTAATTTCTCCTTTTTTTATTATTTTTTTGCAGCATAATTTGAGATTATTGAAAGCGCTTCTTGTCGAGTAAAACCTTCTTTTTCAAGAGCTTCTCGAGCCTTTCTACAAAGACGTGCAACTGTGTTGAAAAATTCATTATCGTTATCAATTGTCGTAAATACTTCTTTTACTTGCTGAATCATTTCATCCATTTTTATTTTCCTTTTTAACTTTTATGATATGTTTTTATATCACTATTTAAAATTTGATGACCTTCCCACATTGTAATGAATCCATCACTTTGGTCAATTTCTACAAATAAGAAAACTTGACCAGAGAATAATTCATTTAACTTTATATCTGCTTCTCTGAAAAAATCCCAATATTTAATGTTTCTACGATCTTCAGATCCATCTGATTTAATTATTTTTAAACTACTATTCCATCCTTCTTTTCCAGACTTCAAAGCTTCAAATATGATTTGTGATCCATCCTCATTTGTCTTAATGAATTCTTTACATTTTGCGGCATCTTGAATTCCTTCATCAAATTCACCTTCGTAAAATATTTTCATTAATAACATATCACAATCTTGAGGACTTTTTACTTCTGAAAAATTTATCTTTGAATTTAATCTTAAATCCCAGATTTTACCAGTATCTTCAAGTTTATAATCCGTATGTTTAAATAAATTTCCACCAGCATATCTGCTATGTTCAATAATTTCAGATACATTGCAAGTGAATGTGTCCTCTACTGTGGTGACTTCTACAAAATCACCACAGTAGACTTCCAAAGGATTAAAAATATAATCTTCCGGTTTTTTTCTTTTTTCTGGTATTTTTTCTTCCTTTTTAAATGGATTTTTAAAATCAAACATTTAATATCTCCTTCTAAAGAAGAAATACAACATAGTCCCAAAAAGAGCAAGGGTAATAATTACAAGAGATATCCATACCCAACCAAAAGAACTTTCTTTTTCTTTAGGTGCATTATACACAAGATCAGGATCAACTCCAGGTTGAACATAATTTGGATCTTTTTTCATATTTTGTAATTCCATTGCTCTTACTTTTGCTTCAAGTTCCCTTAGTTTTGATTCTTCAAATCTTGATTTATCAACTGTATCCCAATGGTTAAATAACCACATCATTGTAGCAACTTGGAGAAAATTGTTGCTATAACTATCTCTATAAATAACTACAGTTGATCGTGGTGTATAATAACCTGTTGGTCTGTAATTTGTATATACAGCGGATTCTCTTGTGGCTCTTGTTGCAGCTAAACCTGAGGACTTATAATCTGAACTATTGACTGATTTATAAGAATCAAATTTAGCTTTTGAACTATCATGAGAAGCTCCAGTTCTTGCTGAGCTATCATATGATGATTTAGCTGATGAACTTGAAGAAGTTTTTCCAGAGAAACTAGAGGCAGAAGATCTTGATCCTCCACCACCAGAAAAACTTGAACTTCCACCCCTGGATCCTCCGCCACCAGAAAATCCTCCACCCCCTCCACCACCTTTTGCTTGTAAATCAGAAATTCCAAAACTTATTAATAACACACACATTAATAATATTGTAACTAAATATCTTTTCATTCTTTTTTCATCTCCTTATTTTTTCTTCATTGTTAATGAATATAAACTTCTGCCACGATAAAACATAACTTTAGTTCCATCTTTACATAAAGTCATGGATGAATCTATATCAGGATCTTTTATCTTTGTAACATTTGACTTTGAGGAATTAAAAAATACATTAACTTCTTCATCTTCATCTATGGAAACACAAATCCCATTAGATAAAACTGTGAAGTTTAAGTTATTCCCCAAATCAACTTCTTTGGTTTCAATTATTTGATAGGTAGAATAATTATCAGAAAATTTAATAGTAAATTTATAATATTTACCATTTTTAAATCCAACAATCATACAAATTTTACTTTCATGTTTTCCAGAAATTATTTTATATCCATCTAGTTCTGGAAATCTAAACTCATAACATGAACTTAAAGACAAAGATTCTTCTGGAACTGGAATTGTCAAAAATGCTTTACCTAATACATTTTGATAAACTAAACCATCTAAAAGTATACTAGATTTTGGCATTATCTTCCAAACTGATTTAATAGAAACAACAATTTTATTAAAATAATGAACATTCAATTCTGATAAATTTCCTTCATTAACAATATATAAAGTATTGTTTATAAGTAATCTATCTGAATTTGAAATGGACAAAATTTCAGATTTTTTATTAACTAAATCAAGAAGATATAAGTTATTATCTCTTGTATTAAATAAAATAGGATTTAAGGATCCTTGAGCTAAAATAATATCTGTTTTTGGATTTATTATCTTATAACCTGTATTTCCAATGAATATTTCTTTTATTGTCTTTACATAAAGAGTTCCATACATTGATTTTATATCAACAATTTCATCTGGAAACTCTTTAATAAAAGAAATTTCAAAGTTATTGGTCGATTGAACAATTTTAACTTTGACAGGAACTACATTCATAAGACCTGAACTCATTGGTGGGGGAATTCTTTCACCTTTTTCAAATAGCTTTTTATACCACGTCATATATTGAGATGGAATATGCCCAAAATCTCTAACCGTAGGTGGAAGATGAACATCTTTATCAAATATGGAAATATTTTTTCTCATTCTTTCTTCCAATCCTTTGACTTGATGTTTTCCTTTAAATGGGTGAATTCCAATAAACAATTGACATGATACAATTGCAAAAGAATACCAATCAGTTAAATTATTAAATCCTTTTGTCTGCCAATCTCTAATGCTTGGCATAATAACTGTTGCAGGAAAGGATTTGGTTTGATATGAATCAACATCAATGAAAAACGGATTGTCAAATCCAATCTTGCTTACAAGATAATTCATTTCATTTCCATCAACTAATAAAATATTTTTTTCATGGATAAAATAAATAATATCCTGCATTTTATCTACAAGTTTTTGAATTGATGTATCCTGAACTCCATTGTTCTTCCTGAATTCATTGGTAAATAGTTTACAAATTGGAATAGTATTTTTTATAGACTCCATTGTAAATCCTATTGGAGTATTTTTAGAATCTAGTAAAAAATCCAACGGACGAACAACGTTTTTAAGATTTAAAACAGAAAGTTCTTGAATTTTTTCATACTTTATTACTTTTGTTTTATCTGTATAAATCTTATAAACTAAACCGTCTTTTTCGTAAACCTTACCTTCTCCACCTTCTGCAAGGAAGTCATTTTGTTCAAGATTAACAGTTTTGTTTTTCCCTTGAATTATTACTTTCATTTGTTTAATTCCTTCCATTTATTCATTACAGATTCTAAGCAAAGTTTAAAACAAGTATCCCAACCTGCTCCATTTGCTCCTGAACCATAATTAAAACGTGCTTGATTAATTGCTCTACCACATTCCCAAATACAGATAAATGTTAAAGCATCAAGCAATGTTTTTTCTTTACAAGCTTTTTCTACCGCTTCTTCAAGTTTTATCATATTCTATTTTTCCAGAAACTCCGTGACCAGAAAATCCTCCAGTAGCGGGTTTAGATAAATATTCGGGATCATCCCTTGGGAATCTTGTTCGAAATCCTGCTTCTCTTTCTGCGTTGACCCATATTTCTTTTGCAACTTCTGTCCAAAAACTTTCCCAATCTGCTTTTAAAAAATATTTATCCATTTTTATTCCTTCTTTCTATACCTCCAAACCCAATATCCATGATCATAATCTGTGGTTTTATATTCACCACCGCGAGACTCAACCATTAATCTTAATGTAGGTTGAAAATTAAAAAGATCATGTAAAATCCATATACCTCTTCTTTCAACCCACTCAAACCACATTTTAATATCTTCTCCTGTTTCTGTTTTATCCACTTTAACAGGATACCAAGCAAACCATGGTTTCCAATTTGTTTCTATATCTTCCCTTTTTTTAATTCGTTCTCTTTGCTTTTGTTCTGAATTTCCACTCCATTCCATTTTTTATTCCTCTTCTGAAAAATAAAATCCAGCAACTGAAATATCATCGGTATTATATATATTTGTTTTTACTAAATCTTCAATTGCTCGACCAACTCTTCTTTTTATGAACTCACCATTTGTATTTTTAAAAGATGAAAATTCATTAAGAATTTGTTGATAATGAATTCTTTCACCTGTTTCTCGATTCACAAAAGATTCAGTTCCATCAGACATAACAAGATAAGATTTTATATCTTTTATAGGCATTTGATCTATCATAAAGTCATCAAACTTTGTTGGTATTTTTTCTATATTTCCGCATAGATCTACTTCTACATATCTTGTTAAATAATTATCTTTACTTTTAGCATAATTTTTAAAGATTCTATTTCTTTCATAATTTATACCCATTTGATATGCTAGATAATATGGAGCATTTCCATCGAAAGAAATAGTTTTTATCCAATAATTGTTATCTTTAAAAATTATTAATCTTTGACCATCTCCATAACAAATAGTATGAATAATTCTATCTTTTATAAATGAAACTATTAAAGTAGAATCCATACATTCAGTTGGTATTTCTAAAACTCTTAGTGCTACAGACATTTCGTGCAACATATTACTTTTGAAGTCATAGAAAAAATCATCGGTAATATCTTCAAATTCCATATCTTTAAGTGAACTTAATAAAACTTTTTTAGCAGATAATGCAATCAACCTTGCACCTATATCTGTAAATCTTGATGAAGAGCACCCATCACATATTATCACATATGGTAATGGGTCTTCTCCGTATAGTGCATAATCCTGACAAGTTTTATGAACATTACCATTTGTAAAATATGCGTCAACTCTTATCATTTTTACCTCCAATTTTTATCTGAATATATTCCTTCGTTTCTATCATATTTAAATTTTTGAAATTTAATAGCGCTTTCTATAGCTTTTTCTTTTGAATTTTCTACAAAACTATCGCAATAATCGTTAGTATTGCACCATCGCCATTCTTTTGTAATAGAATTTTGTTCAATTCTCCACCCATCTGGTAATCCAGAAGAATAAAAGGTTTGATATTGTTGAGTTTGACCTATATTAATTAATTCTTTTTTATAATGAGAAATTTTATAATATAAAAACCATAACTGAAAAATTATAAGAAATATTAAAATTATAATGATAATATTTAATATTTTTTTATGATGTATTAATTTTTCTATTTGATCCATTTTTAATCTCCTACTGAAAGGTTTTTAACTATACTTAGTGCATGAGTCCATGTCTGTTCTTTAATATATGAAGTCATTGCTCTAGATTTATATTGTTCTTTATCATTAATACTTCCTGTTGTTAATGACCTGAGGGCATATTCTTTTGCATCTTTTTCTTCAATAGATCTTTGGTATTCCATCTCTTCTAGTATTTTTTTAATTCTTGGATTCATTCGTTTTTTCCTTTGGTAAAATTATTTTTAGGACAAGTTTTTTATAATAATCTACTTCTGATCTTGAAAGTCCTAAAAATTTTGGAGAATTATTGACAAAAACTGCCCATGAATATTGATCGTCACCTTCATGCTTTCTAGCAGTTATTTTATGCTTTCTAAAAAGTTTTTTTAGATCTTCTTTGCTAAGATTCTCTACAGTATATTCTGTAATCATTTTTAAATCTCCTGATATATAAATTCCCCCACTCCATAAAATAAGAGTGGGGGATAAAAATAAAGGACCTATATTTTAAAATGTGGCACTGATTGGTCCGCTCTGAGCGCCTGTTCCTAAAGCTTGAGATTGACTCGAAATAGACTTACTTACAAATGCAGCCAATTTTGCAAGTCTTTGAGGGGTTGCATCACCAGAATCAACATACTGTGTCAAATCAGCTTCGTTTTTAAAATTAGCTAAATATTGACTACAATCTTGTGTATTTACTCCAATCAAAATCGTAATTAAAGATTCTATGATTTCTGATTTTTTTGAATCTTCAACTTGTTTTTTAATGGAATAAAAATTAAATTGTGAATTATTATCTACACCATCTGTGATAATATATACTGCTCCATTTACATTGAAATCTTGATCCATGAGATTTTTGGAATAAGCTAAGGTTGCTCCAATTGATTCATAAGATGCATCGAAAAGATTTGTCATACCATTTGGTTTAAAAGGTTTATAATCATTTGGATCAATCATAGATAAAAGTTTAAATCCATGAATTTCAGATATTCCAACAATATTGTTGAATATTGTAAATCTGATTAAGAGATTTTCAGCTCTCGGACTTTTTTTACACGCATCAACAACAGTTTTTACACATTTCAGAAGATCATCTTGAAATCCATTAACACTTCCTGTTATATCACAAACAATGGAAACAAGTGTATATTCAGTTGCTCCAAGATTTTCTGGTCTGATGTGAGAAAATTGAAATCCTCCACCACCAGGAAGCTTCGTAAGATCCATATTATCGGTCATAAGTTTTGGCATTATTTTATTCCTCCTTAAATATTGAAATCTGCTGCTTTGCAGGTTTTCATTCCTCGTCCTGTCATTTCCTTGACAAAATCAATCCCAAGTTGCTCAAAACCAGGAACTGAGGAACAAGTATCTTCCAGCAAGACAAACTTCAAAATATTGTCTTCGCCAAAATTATTTGCAATGTCTTTGATTGTATTTGCAACACAATGACTCAAAGCTTGTCCAGAAATAGCAATAACATCAGCTTGTTGTAGTGTTTGAATCAACCTTGTATTTAACATTGTGTCTGGATCTTTGGGATCAGGAACATCTGCTTGAACTGCAGAATAATGTTCAGTCCAGAAGTTACTTCCCTTGGTTACATAATCAACCATTGCAAAATCAGCTTCCCATTCATTAAATGCCTCATAAACAGGTTTTATAACATTATGCCCCCAACTTCCAATAAGACAATGAGGAGGCCAAATACATAACATATATCTGTTGTTCTTTTTCAGATATTGCACATATTCAACTCCTCTTTTTTGAAACTGAGGGTTTGTGGTTCGCCATTTTCCATTCGAAATATCATCTTCCGAAATGAGAGTAAATGGGTTGGGATGATTCCCTTTGCTATCTACCCAAAAAATTGGATGAGCAATATCAATGAGATGATGAGTATCAAGAGTTGCATGAATATCATTGATTTGCTTTTTCATTCTCTTGATAACATCCGCCAACCTCACAGAATCTTTATCTGCACCCGTAACGAAAAGATTTCCTTTTGGGTCACAAAAATCATTCTGTGCATCAATAATCAAAAAATCAACTTTTTTCATTTTTCTCCTCCTCTTTCTTTTAATAGTTTATTGTTTAAATTATGTAGTTACTAAACCTATTTTCTACTCAATTCTTTTATCGTAGTCATATGGAGTTTTATCAAATGCTGGCATAAATGCCCATAAAAGTAAATAAGCAATCATTCCAGTTCCGAAAACGATACAACTAAATACAAATCCTGCTCTCCACATCCAGGTTGGTGTTCCTGTAAAATATGCCCATCCAGCACAGACTCCACCAAAAATTCCTTTTTCTGTAACCCGTGCAAGTTTTGCTTTTTCACCTTGAACTGGTGTTTTAGTAATTCCTCCACACCCTATCGTTGCAAAAAGAAAACAAACACACACCATAATCGCTATAATTTTTTTGAACATTTTTAATCCTCCTTTCTTAATAATTTGGAGTATATCCAAATTGTTTACTTGATAATTCTCCACAGTCTGAACATTGTAAAATTATTGTTATTCCTGAAACTTTACCCCATGTTTCATGCTCAATTTTAGAATCTTTAACCCATTTATGTTCGCAAACTACTTTTGGTGCTAAAAAAGCTAACCCACATTTTTTGCAATATTGATAACCATCTGGTTGAACAATATCTAATTTATGTCTACATAAAATCATCATGGCATAAAACTCTCCATAAATCTTGATCTATTTTGTTTTATATGTTTCATTATATGACTACAAACTTTTACCGCATTTTCTTTTGCCCATCCCTTTTTTTGTAATACATCTGTCATTGAATATAAAGATAACTTGATAGAATCAGATGAAACAAATTCTCTACCTAAACAATTTAAAAATTCTTGAAATATGGGATCTAGATAAAAAATATTAGTATCATCTTTTGGAAATCTATCTTTAACATCAGTTCTCCAACTATTTAAATTAGAGCAACAACCTGCTCCAGCAGATAATTCTTCTCTATAAGATTCACCTTGTGAACCAGGAAGTTCCATAAGCTTACAATAGTATCTTGTTTCTCTCCATTCAAGAGAAGCACATCTAACTACAGCTGAACCATAAAGCCTAGCTCCAGCTGAACAAGGAGATTTAATACAACAAAATCCACATCCTACACAAGATCTGATTCTTCCAATTTCCAAATCATCCATATTTATAACTCCTTAACTTCAATTCCTAATTTTTCTTTAAACCAATCTGCCACTAAACGCCTATGACAAAATTCACCAGGTCTTTCCCAGCAAAGAAGAATTGAATCTTCTCCTAATTCATCATAAACTGTTTTAGGATTTAACGTATCTAATACTTCTTTTTTATATTGTATAGTATAAAAAGCTGCATCTCCATCTTTTTTAAATTTTTTAAAAAACCAAAATTTAGGAGCTAACTTTCTATATTCTCTACCTTTAAAAAAAGATGGACCCAAACCAGCTATAGAAACTGACTTTGGATTTTTTCCAGCTCTTTGAAAATTTGAAGTTCTCATTTGTTAACTCCTTTTTGAAAGTTTGATGTATTTATTTTTCAATAATAATTTTTGAGATTTCATAAGGTGGATAAAAAGTTATATCATAAACTGTATGAATTTCAATTCCACTGGTAAAAACTAACTTAGTAAATAATTCAGGATTTCCAGAAAACTCCTTTACAACTTTAGTTCCATCTTTAATATAAACAGATGCTTTCATTTTTATACCTTTTTATTATAATGATTTAAAAACCTTTCATCATCCTCTTTTGATAAACTTTTACCGTCCCAATCAAGAATTCCTAATTGTTTATCAATTTCCCACTGTTCCCTAAATGATAAAGCAAAATAATTTTTTGGTCTTTCAAATGTTTTTTCAAACATTTCTCTTTGTGTCATTTTTTACTCTCCTTTTTATTAAAAATAAAATGGTTCCATCATATGTCTTTTACTTTTACTACAAGGTTACTTTCTATTAGACTATAAATAGTCATTTTATATATTATAACTTCTTAAATATTCGGGTTGTCAAAGAACATGACAATATGATTTCTAAAAAATAAAATTAAGAATAATGCCCGTCATTCTATTTTAAAATTTAGATGGAACCATTTTATTTATTTTTTCTTCCACGGTTTTTCGTCTGATACATCTTTCATATTATGAATGGGAATTATTTTATCCAATATTTTTGCAGTTGGTTCAATTGCTTCTTCAATTATTTTTGAATCTTTATAGGCATCTGGAGATTCATCAATTGTTCCTTTACCAACAGATGTTGAAAATATCCCATTCATATCTTCTTGAAATTTTTCTAAATCAAGTTCTTGTTTTGCTCTACTTCTTGAATAAACTCTTCCTGCTCCATGAGGTGCTGAAAAATTCCAATCTGGATTTGATTTTCCTTCACATAATAGAATCCCATCCCTCATGTTGAAAGGAATAATCATTCTTTCTCCAATATAAGATCTAATAGCACCTTTTCTTATGATTTTGTCTGACAAATCAATATAGTTATGAATTGTTTCAATCATATCTTTTATAGATGGACTTCCTAAAATAAAAGAAATTTCCTCCATAATAATTCTTCTGTTAGTTGAAGCATATGATTGACAAAATTCCATATCATCTAGATATCCTTTTACATCATTTCCTTCAAGAAAATCTAATTCAGAAGTTTTTACGTTTTTCATTTCAGATTTAAATTTCAAGATTCGCATGTTCCATTCTTTTTTTGGATGAATTTGTTTAATAGCTTCTATTATTTCTCTAGGATCACCATATTCTTTTTTAGAAGCTCTATCCTGCCAATATTCACAAACTCTTTTTCCAAGATTTCGAGATCCAGAATGAACAGTAACCCAAATATCATCTGTATTTTGAGATCGACCTACTTCGATGAAATGATTCGATGTTAAGTGAGGTGTGACTTGATTTGATTTATAATTATGGTGGGATTTTCTTTAAAATCGTCTGCCCAGACAACAATAACAGTATATCCAATATTTTGAAATTTTTCGATTCTTATTTTATCTGCTTCCCATATTTCTTTCGCAGTTTTATTTACTTTTTCATTGTAATAATCTTCTTTATAAATTTTCGGGTTGCAGTGAAAATAATCTCCAAAATATTCTATTATTAATTTTCTTTCTTTATCAATAATGTCTGGGAAAAACCATTTTTTATTAATTTTCAATGTAGCTTTTTCTTCAAAAGATTCATTTATTTGTTTTAGTTGTTCAAATAATTTCTTTTCTATCACACTAGAGTTACAAGAATATTCATTTTTTACTATTAATCCATTTTCCCAACTATTTTTCATTGCTATAGATCTAATATCTCTTTGATCAGGATTTTCTTTATACCATTTTATAACTCGAGCAGATTGCTCTTCTTTAAATCCTTCTCGTCTTGGTTTAGAAACTTTTGAAATTATATTAGATCTATATTCTTCATTTTTCCATTTTTCAGTTGTTGCTATTCTATTTTTTGATGATATTCTTTCTAGTGCGTCTTTTGAAAAAGTTTTATTAAAAAATGGATTATTTTCTCCATTTCTATCTCTACAATGATTACAACAATTTGTTTTATTGTGGGATATTTCTTCTCCGCAAACTTCACAATAATATAAAAGATTAAATTTTTCCTTATATTCTCTTATAGAAAGTTTGTGATTATTTTTAACATGAGAAGCTAATTTTCTTGAAGTAGAAAATGTAGTCCAACAAATCAAACAAATAAACATACACCTCACTTTTTTAATCCATAGTATTTTTATTTTGTTCTCATTACTACTATGGTCGGACTATCGCATCACTTTTTATTAAAAAAAGTGTTCTCTCGCTTAGTCTCTCACGGTGCAAGTATCTTTTTAAATACAGCTTCCGCCCTGTCATCCATGACTGGACTTCCAAGTCAATCAGAGAGAATTTCAGATTAAGGTCTGGAGGCAATCAATTTACCACCACCTAAAGTTCCTAAACTTTTAACAGCATATTCAAACTCACAATTAACTCTTTTACATATTTCTTGAACCTCTTGATCTAATCGTATCTTTCCTTTTTTATTAATATTAATTCCAAAAGGAATTCTTTCACGAATTTTTTGATCAAGTTCTTCATGGTTGATATTTATTTTTCCAACATTACAAGAAAGCATACCACAGGAAATATCAACACCAACAACATTGGCCACTAATTTATTTCCCATTGGCATAGTAAATCCAATTACAGATCCTTTTCCAGAATGACAATCAGGCATAATTGAAACTGGATTTGTAAATGCTTCATGATTGATCATTTGGATGATTTGACCTATGCAATTTTCATCTACCTGATCAATCATGATTTTAGCGGTTGTATATTTACCAGTGGTTTCAAACATATTTATTCCTCGTCTTTTAGTAGATAATCATTATTAAGAACCTTAAATGACATTCTTCCTTTATTTGAAGCAGAAATCATTTTTTTAGAAACAGGTCTACCAACAATACCTTCTCTTCTATTAGTAGTTCCTTTATATAGTCCTTTAGCTAAAACTAATAACTCTTCTAAAGTATATTTAAATTCAGTTATTATATGATCTAAAGGAACCATATTTAATCCCATAAGATGACAAATTTGTAGAATCTCGGGATAATTATAATATTCATAACTATCAAGATCTAAAACATCAAACACAAATAAATCATGATCTTTTAATTTGAGTTTGTTATTTTGAATTCCTGGTCCACAAATTTCTCCTCTTATTGCAATATTTTTCTTTGAAGATTTAACCTGCTCTTCAATTTGATACTTATCAGATATTTTCCAGTAAACATTTTTTTCATCTTTAAAATAACTATTGTTTCTAGAACATACATGATAATCTTCATTTTTTATTGCATAAGTAGCTGAAGTTCCATCACATTTGGTTGTAAAATAAACCTCAACTCCATACAGTTCATTTATAATATCAGGAATTGATTGAACCCTAGTTTCATCTGTAATTGGAATTCCAAAGGGCAATCCTGCTCGTCTGATTTTTCCACCCATACCAAGAGGAATTGGTTTTTCATATTTTTCAACTCCAATTAACTCAGAAACATCATCTCCTATTTTGTAATCTTTAAAAGGAATATATTTCAGATCAAATGGTAAAGAAATACCTTGAGAAATTTGACCACGAAGTTTAATTGTTTTGATTCTGAAATTATATTTTTTTAAAAATTCAAATTCTGGTTTATCGGGAACTACTGTATCTATTTCAATATAGACACAAGTATCACCTTCTTTGAATTCTCCTTTTGCCGCTACAAGTTCCCATCCAAGAACTTTTATTTTTTCTATTTTATCAGCACCCTCAATGGGGTCAACCTTCAGANNNNTTTGAATTGATGCCAGCATTTAATTCACCTCTCAACTATATCTTTATAATTTTTCACTGAAACAACTATTGTTCTTAAAGTACTTGGTCTATTATTATCTGTAACAGCTTCTTAGAAGTTAGTTCTCCTCGTATTTTCATTAAAAGATTTCCCAATATATTCTTTCCTTTGATTTTTTTACAGCTATCACAATAACAATCTCCCCAAAAGTTATCATGCCAATAATTACCTTCAACAATATCATCTTTTACTTCAAGAAGTTTTTGTTGAAGGTTTTTATTTTGGAATTTTTGTCTTAGTAGTTCTTCCATAATCCCTACTTTAACAGTTTCCCAATCTTCTCTGATTTTAGATTGTTTTCCTAATCTTTTGGAAGCACCAGGCGAACAATTTGCTGCTCTAAATTTGTGTGTAGGATCAAATGATTTTGCACTTTGATAGGCATTTTCTACAGATGGATATTTTATTCCATTGTAAAAAATATCAATCAAATAAAAATTACTCAGGAAATCTAATTTTCCTGAAAAAGATTTTGTCTGCTTAGAAAATTGCATTTTTTATTTCCTTTTTTTACTTTGAAGTTTTTTCTTGTTTTTATTTTTATGTGATCTTGGAGTATTGATAACTATTTTATCTACTCTTTTTCCTACTGTTTTAGGATCTATCTCATGTTCTTTATTCCACTCGGTTCCATATTTGTTTAAGTACTTAGAAGCTTGTCGTTTTGTCTTAAATTTTTCCACCATTGAAGCAAAAAATTCTTTAACTTTTCCAAATTCTCTCATTTTTTTCTCCTTTTTAAAAAAAGATTTTATAGTTTTAATTTTTATAAAGAACAAATTATAAATTTATTATCTCACTAATTAATATATATAGTAAAATTATTTTCAACTAATAATGAAAGGGTGGTGGATTATGTCTGAAAAACTAATATGTATGGAATGTAAAAGAGAGTTTGGAAAAGTAACTATGCAACATCTTCAAAAAGCTCATAATATGACAATTGAAATTTATAGAGCTAAATATCCAAATGCTAAATTAGTAAGTGAAGAATCAAAAGTAAGAACAAAATATTCAAAAACAGAACTATTTACTAAGAAGGAAGATGTTATTACAGATGAAGAACCAGAATCTATTTTAACACAAATTGAAAAAACTCCAATTATCAATAGAAAAAAATTTGAAGAGTTGGACTTATCATTTGTAAAAAAAATAAATATTCCTTCTTCTCTTAAACAAA
>QGNH01001270.1_pt1 | contig 54070 bp, 78 predicted proteins | sample 1735481 | NCBI WGS metagenome assembly QGNH01 (sample SAMN09239004, study PRJNA386568) | Viral metagenome, whole genome shotgun sequencing project.
TGTTATTTGGAATCTGCAATATTTAACACCTAAAGAAAATAGACAAAAAGGTAATAAAATTATATAGTTATGAGCCAGTCGTATTACTACCCGCCTTCAGGATCAGGATCTTCGTCTAACGCCTCAGTAGCACCAAATTTAGGACCAATACCAGGTTCATCAACACTCATAGCCGGTGACAATGCTGGTGTACAAACACCAGTTACCGTAAACTCAGACGGGGCAGTACTAACAACTCCAGACGCAGGATCACTTCAGAACGTAAACTTAACGGAAGTAGGCGGAGCAGCTGTCAGCTTAGGACAGAAGACCTCTTCAGCTTCTATACCAGTGGTGATAGCTTCAGATGACACCGTGGCTATAAGCGCAAGTTCTCTCCCCTTACCAACAGGTGCAGCGACATCAGCATTACAAACTTCTGGTAACTCCTCGCTAACGACCATAGCTACTAATACAGGAACTATAGCTACCAATACAACAGGCGTAGCGACGGCTGCTAACCAAGTTACAGGTAACAGCTCTCTATCGACGATCGCTACCAACACCACGGGGGTATCTACCGCAGCAAATCAAGTAACAGGAAACAGCTCATTAGCAACCATAGCTACCAACACGACGGGCGTAGCGACTGCAGCTAACCAAGCTACTGAGATATCTAGCCTAAGCACCATAGCGACGAATCAGACTAGTGGTGGGCAGAAGACTCAGCTTGCAACGCCAACAGCTCTCACCATCCACCAAGCTCAGGTTACCATCGGTACTACAGCCGTTAGACTTACGTATAACGGATCAGCTCCTTCAGCAACTAGGGTAGCCCTAGTGTTCACTCCGGCTCCAACCTCTACCGCAACGTTCTATATAGGATCTTCCACTGTCACCAACGCTGGCTCTACGGCTGGTATAGCACTGACAGCCGGACAAACTTTCATAGCTAACAACGACGCAGGAGACTACTGGGTAGTCGCTAGCGCATCAACCTCAGGCTTGATCATGGAGCAAGAGTAGACACATGTCAATCTTGATAACCAACGCAGTACCAGCTACTCCCACGGCCTTCACCGACCCAGCTCAGTTCGAGAACGGCGGTCTAGAGGTATCATCGACAGGCGGAGCAGCTACCATAACGGTAACTCAGGCAGACGGAGCTACGGCACCGACTACTGCTAAGCCAGTACTAGTTGGTATAAGAAATCCTACAGCTACCAATGGTGGTTACAACGTAAGAAGCATAACTAGCGGAACGGTATCAAACACCATAATCTCCGGCGTCACTCTCGGATACAACACGGCTCCAGCCACAGCTACCCTATATCACTACCTTATCGACGTGAATGGACTAGGAGCTATGGCTATGGGAACGGCAGGAGTCATACTAGATGAGAGCCAGCTCCAAAGTGCAGTATTCCCCTCAAGCGTAGTGACTATCTCGATAGCTAGTCCAGCCGTAGTTAGCTTCGGAGTCCCACACAACTTCAACGCAGGCGATGCGGTAGTATTCACTACTACTGGCTCCTTACCTACAGGTATAACTGCAGGAGTAGTATATTACGTGGTGAGTCCAACACTATCGACCTTAGAGATCGCTGCTACCCAGAACGGTACCGCTATCAACACCTCTGGAAGCCAGTCTGGACAGCAGCGAATCAACGTAGCTGGAAGCAGGCTGACTATAGGAGGCGTAGGAACTGTAGTATCTAACGCAGCCATTCGTCTCGTAGGGACCTCTACGTACTCAATAACTACGGTAGGAACGTGGCCTTCACCGTCAGACGTAGCGTTGTACCCAGAATCAAAAGTTTTAAGCGACCTCAGCATGGTCGTAGCGCCTACATCGCAATCGTTCATGTCAGGTTCTGGCACGTACTTCACTCCGACAGAGCCTTCTCCTCTATATCTTAGAGTAACGATGGTAGGTGGTGGTGGCGGAACATCAGGAGCTGGTGCAGGAGCTACTACTCCTGGAACTAACGGTTCTGATACTAGCTTCGGATCGTTCACCGCGGTGGGGGGTAACACCACTATCAATGGTGGTAGCGGAGGAAGTGGAACGGCTGTAGTAAGAATTCCAGGTGGTTACGGATCTAACGCAGCACAGAACGGATCCTTCAGCATAGGCGGTAACGGTGGTGGTAGCACACTAGGGTACCCTACGTTCCCCCCGATGGCTGTAAGTCCAGGAACAGCAGTTGCCGGAGTTGCCCCTAGTAGTGGTTACGGAGCTGGAGCAGCAGGTCCAACTGGTGACCTAGCAACGTTCGGTGGTGTGCCAGGAGCCGGTGGGGGTGAGTATGCAGAGGTAGTCATCAGCTCTCCTGCAGCTAGCTACTCGTACAGCGTAGGTGCTGGAGGCTCAGCCGGTACTGGAACTGTCAACGGTGCTGCTGGTGGTGGTGGGATCGTAATAGTACAAGAGTTTTATACTTAGATAGATAAGAAAGAGATAGATTATGTCAGATACCTTAAAAGCATTTCAGTCGACGACGGTAGTAGGATTAGGAACTTGGACGCATACGGCGTTGAATACCTCTATGTACTATGTTTCATGCCAATCCACGGAGAATCCTCCTTCAAGCTTATCAATTACGATAAGTCAGACAGGGTCAACTTCGGTGAGCGTAACCTCAACTGTGCCGGCTGCAGGACAGATCGCGATAAACCTAAGTAAGATCTTCAACTGCGTCGCAGGTGACGTACTATCAGTAGCGATATCCTCTAGCGCTCCGATAGATCAACAACTTAATACGGTTAAGAGCACCATAGTGGTGAGAATAGGACAGTAACATGCACGCAGCGAGACAATCAGTATTCAGCGGGTTAGGATCAGACACTTACATCGTAGGTACAGCCGGACCTTACCAGATCGTAGCTAAGACTACAGATCTCCCCCCTTCAGGGTTGACCTTGACCATCGCCCAGACGGGAAGTGTGTCATTATCTACCTCAGTGACATCAGGAAACGTACAGAACCACATAGAGTGCAACTTGAAGATGAACTGCGCTGCAGGAGACACCTTGACGGTGACGTTGGCATCCTCAGCTGCAGCCGATCAACCACCGAACATGATCAAGACCACGATAGATCTAAAACAAGGGGCTTACTAGTATGAACTTGAACCAATCAAACGTGATGGCGGGTAAGGGAACTCAGACGTTCACGATAGGAACTGCAGGAGTCTACAAGATGTCTTGTAGATCTACGGAGATTCCTCCGTCGGGACTAACGATCACCCTATCCCAGTCCGGATCAGTAACTGCTAGTTACTCTTACACGATCTTGAGCCCTTTACAGAACAATCTGAGCGGTGAAAACATCTTCTTATGTGCGGTGGGTGACGTTCTAACATGTGCTCTAACGTCTTCTAACACCATCGATAATCTAGTCAGCAACATAAAGAGCGTAATAACCTTGAATCCCGGAAATTAGTTGACTTATGAAATACTTAAGCGCAAACGTACTGTCAGCATCCGATACTACTAGCCAGACCAGTGCGAAGATCGACTCCGAACAGTTGGTTGGTGCTAGCTTTCATGCCTATTTCGGTGATTCAACTGAAGCAGGTACGATACAAATTCAAGCATCCAATGACGTATGCGACTTTAACTACCTTGCTAATAGCTTCACTCCGACGAACTGGGTAAATATTCCCAGCGCTACTGGTACCTCTACTGCTGGATCTCCTGTCTTGATCAGCCTTCCAGTCAGCAACGGATTGATGTCCTTCAGGTGGCTCAGAGTGGTATATACCAATACTACTCCTGGAACTTCAACCATAAACGTCAACATATTCGCAGTGGCAGAATAAGATTACTATGAACAACGATGAGCTTATCACAAAATTAGAAAATAAGTTAGAGAAGATAAGCGATCATCTAAGATCCATAGATATCACTCTAGCATCTCAGCACGTCACCTTAGAAGAGCACATAAAGCGTACTAAGCAGCTAGAAGAAAGAGTAGATCCGATAGAGAAGAGCGTATTGATGTTTCACGGCTTCATCAAGTTCATCGGAATGCCAATAACACTACTTACAACTATAGCAGCCATAACAGAGATATTAACGTACTTTAGAAGATAGAGAAAGAGGAAATAAGATGGAAGCATTATTTCCCATTTACTTCATAGATGCTCCAGAAATCCTAAATACGTCAGTGACCCCAATACCAGGATCTGCGTCCTTACCCTTACAAATAGTAGCTGAATCTGGACTAAAGGCAGCATATGCCGTTCAGTACATAGATTCCACAGGTGATTGGATCGGGCTGTATACGGGTAGCGTTGGTAATGAGGTATTGAGGTGCATCATAGGTGGTGGACTATCCTTAACTGTGCCAGTAGTCATAGCACACAACAGCAGAGTGTCGTTACGATCTATGACTACTTCTCCCATAACCAACGGTAGGTTAACAATATCCTTCCTAGGTTACGGTTGGAACGGAGTGATAAGTTAATGGCTACGACGCAGATCAAAGACGGATTTGACGGCGGTAGCGATAACCAGTTAAAGGTAAACGCAGACGGCTCCATAAACGTAGATGTAACTGGTGGTGGTGTAGGAAGTAACGTAAACATCACAGAGTTTGGCGGAAGTCCGGTAACGATAGGTCAGCAGACTTCTGCTAATAGCTTGCCGGTGGTAATAGCTAGCGATCAGAGCCCTATACCGGTGACAATAGAAGGAGTGAATCCCAACCAGAACTCTGTATTGGTATATAATCAGGTGGCAGCAGTTCCGGTAGGTATAACTACTACTATAGCTACCTATACTGCTCCGTCGTCTCCAGTGACGGCTTGCCTATTACTGGTGTCTGTAGCAGGAGAGAACGTTGGGCAGTGGACCGTAACGAATAGTGTGGCGGGAGTATACGACCAAAACTATACGTCAGCTGCAGCATTAAATGAGTATTTTAACTTTGAAACAGGATCTTCGGTAGTGCCTGGGCAGGTAATAGGCGCGGGAAACACCATAACGGTATCGGTTAACCAGATTGGGTCCTCCTCTGGTAACTTTAACGCTAGGATACAGGTATTAGAGATAGGGTAGTATGACTTTAGAACAGTATAGATTGAAAGCAGAGTTATTAAGAGTTCAGGCCGCTAGGGCTGAAATGCAATATATCATAGCACAACGAATGGAAGAGATTCGAAGGCTAGAAGATAATATTACTAAACAAGACGGGGCAGAGAAAACTCTGCTAGAGAAGATGAAAGAGTAGGAATGGAATATGGCAGACTTCAATTCAAGTTTACCTGTACGTACCCAGAATAATGGAGACGTAGTAATAGAAATATCAGACGGCACTACGCCGTCGCAGAAAGCTGCGGTCAATAGTGGAGGATCACTACAAATTGCTGGACAGGGTGTAGCAGGAACCCCAGCCGGCGGTGTAGTATCAGTACAAGGTATTAGTGGTGGAACTGCGTTGCCAATTAGCGGGACAGTTACTGCAACGAACCCATCTGTAGGAACTAATGCAACTGCTGGACCAACCTCATCAACTCAGTCTGGTGGATTAGTCTCAACTTCTTCACCTTCCTACACTACTGGAAATTTAGAACCGTTATCTTTAACCTTAGCCGGAGCTTTGCGAGTTGATGGGTCAGCTGTTACACAACCTATTTCTGGTACCGTTACGGCCACAAACCCTTCCGTTAGTGCAACGGGTGCAACGCCCCCTGCTAGCATAACATATATTGGGGGTTTAGCTTCTACCACTTCTCCAACAGAAACCAGCGGAGATATTTATGCGTTATCTCTAACTACAGCCGGTGCACTTAGAGTCGATGGATCTGCAGTGACACAACCTGTATCCGGTACTGTAACTGTTGGATCTATTACAGGTGAAGTAAACGTAAACTTAAATGAAGTTGGCGGAACTGCTTTTGCTCTTGGTCAAACGACCATGTCCGGATCAATTCCGATCACTATTGCTTCTAACCAATCAGCTGTTGCTTCTAACATCACACAAATTGGTGGTGCAACGCAATCAGCAACGAATCCTTTATTCGTTGAGTTAACTAACGGAACAGCTGCAATCAGTGAATCAAACCCTTTACCCGTAACATCAAGTCCCGCAAGCACTGGAACGCCGATATTATCTTACACAGATTCGGCTTCTATTGCTGTTGGATCAAGTGCAACTCAAACAACCACTGCTGGAGGAACCAACGGTTTGTATTTGCAATCTATTACGGTATCTGGATCGGGTAAATTTAAAGCTACAGTAGCCATCAATGCCGTAACTAAATTTGCTGTATTCAACTCTACAGCGCAGCCATCCGTTACTATTCCTATTCCTAACAACTTCTTATGTCCAACTGGTGACACAGTGGTTATAACAATGACTAATAACGATTTATTGGCACAAGATTTGTATAGTACAGTTGTTGGTATTCAGATCTAATTAAGAAGGTTGTATGGCAGATATAAGTTCACGATTACCTACTACGGATTTTGCCGATGGGGTCGACGGAGCAGTAGCTCCTACTCAAAGCATTCAAATTGCTGGTAAAGACATAAATGGAAATTTACAATCCATATTAACTGAAACAAGTGGAGCCGTAGATATTAATATTCCCACTATAACTACTACAGGAACATTAACTAGTTTGGCTTCAGTCGTTACTGCCAGTTTAAGTAGCTCAGGATCAGTTAACATTGACGTTTCTGGTCCTGGGTTTGTAGGCACTATTACTGTGTTAGAAAATACTCCTTCTTCAGCACGTCAATTAGGATTATTTAATTTAAACGGAAGTACAATACAGGCTAATATAACTGTAAATGGTAATTATAGAGTAGTAGGAGCTCCTATAGCTCCTACTATATCTGTTCAATTTAGTTCTTATACTTCTGGTTCGGCTACAATTAATATATACGCATCTACTTCTACTTATATAGTTCAACCATATTCTGCTAATGCTGCAAATGTTTTAGTAACCTCATATTTAAATGATAGCTCTGGTAATGCAATAGCATCAATAAATAGTCAAATGGAAACTAGAGATGTATTAAACGTATCGTCTCAATATAGAGCTCAATCAGTAACTACTACTGCTACAGAAGCTTTAGGATCGGCTACTATTCTAGCAAACAGGAAGCTATTGCATATAACACCAACCAATGGTGTAATATATTGGGGCTATAGCAGTGCGGTAACTACGACAACAGGGACTCCTTTATTTCCAAATAATACTCTATGGTTATCCGTTACTGATAATGTGCACGTGTATGTTATTGCTGCTGCTACTGCAGACTCGCGCGTAGGAGAAGTATCCTAATGAGTAGTCAATTTGGAACTATTTCAGTACAGGGTCTATATAACATATCTACGGGTCAAATCACAACTACTCAGACCTTATCAACTACCACTCCAACTCAGATGACTAGTATGACACTGGCTGCGCCTCCAGCCGGAACTTACCTAGTATTTTTTGATGGCACGGTACAGACCGGAACAGGGGGGAATAGCGTTACAACCTATTATTATTTAGGAACTGTCGCTACCGGTGAATCTAGAAATATACAATTTCCTACTGCTACTTTGATTGATAGCGGGTATCCTTTTACGATGGCTATGCACGCAGTTCTTACTGTAAATGGTTCTCAAAATATAAATGTATATTGGTCTACAACCGCATCGGCTGCACAACAGTCGACTTTCTTGAATCGCAGATTATCTGCGATAAAGGTAGGATAAATATGACTCCAGAACAATGGTTAATTTCTCAACTGACTTCAATACTTCAAGCTAACAACCCTGGTGCCTCTAGTGACGAAATATCTCAGCTAGCGACTGAATTAGCTGAGCTTTGGATTAACTTAATATTACCGAACTTGCAAGTGGATTTGACAACTGGCGCCATAACCTTTAACGTACCATCGAGCTGATCATGATAAAATTTTTTAGAAGATTCTTAGCCTTTTTAAAACGAACTTTCGTAACTGACTGTCCTAGATGCCACAAGCATTTCTACGGTACTGACTCTTACGGTATACATCTTAAGTTCAAGCACAAGAACTTTAGATTCGTATGTCATCGTTGTGCGTTGGAGCATAAGAAATGATATCAATCATACATGTTATAGCGTCACTAGTAATTCGTCTTTTCAAGAAAAAAGCGGTAGAGGCCGTGCTACCCGAAGAACCAGCTATTAAAGACGATGAAGACGATAAATAGTCAAGGATTAGAACTCCTAAAACGCTTTGAGGGCTGTAGACTTAAAGCATATAAAGACATCGTGGGTATATGGACTATCGGCTATGGTCACATAGCCAGAGTATATCCAGGACAGACTATAACACAAGAAGAAGCTGATCAGCTTCTAGAAGAAGACTTAAGACACTTTGAAAGTGGTGTTTCTTCATTCGTCAAGGTTAATCTGACCGATAATCAATTTAGTGCCTTGGTATGCTTCAGCTACAACGTGGGCTTAGGGTCATTATTAAAGTCGCATCTATTGAAGAGGGTTAACACAGAAGACTTTAGAGGAGCTGCTCAAGAATTCTTACGGTGGGATAGTGCGGGTGGAGTAGTTAGACGGTCATTGCTAGTAAGACGAGAAGCTGAAAGAGCCCTCTTCCTATCATAGTGCGGGATTAGAACTCTATAACCTATTAGAATATAATGGGTTATGCCTGTATCTTCTAAATTCTTGTTCGAAAAAGTGCGGGATTGATACTATTCTCCGCATCTAGATAATCTTTTAAATTAGATAATAAATGGTGTATGTACTTCTTATCGTTAAGCTTTCTATTCAATCCTGATGGATGTGGAAGCTTGAAGTAGCTTCTATTCCATAGATTAATCTCCGCATAATATGCGGCGATATTTCCTAGCACTATGATCTTATCGTATAAGCTCATAACGCCCAGCCCGTGGTGTCTTAGATCTATGTCTTTTTTAGTAATCTTACCCATCTTGGAGCATGCGTTCACTATGTCGCATTCATCGATGCTATGTCCAGCCTTCTCTAGCCAAGCCGCTAGAGTCTCATAGGACTTAGTCCCAAATAGGGGCATAACCTTATTAAGTTCTGTCTTAGGATTCTGAGCGATGATCAATATCACCTTTCGCATCCCTTCTTGGTGCAGATGCCTGGAGTTATGAACAGCTCAGCTACTAGATCCTGATAATATTGTGGACCACCCCACTGCAGATCTTCGTCTGTCAGTAGGAACTGATTCATTATACTGTCGGGTAGGACATGATTCTTTTCAGGATGAAGATATTCTGGTCGTACGCTAGAGTAATCATAATGATCTCGATGAAGAACGCAGTGACCCAGTTCATGAAATATCAGGATCTTCCTCACTTCTGAGCTAGCCTTGTCCCAAAACTTCTTATCTATCACGATCTTCTCTGGAGAAGTCTCCCAGCAGATCCCTACGGCGTGTTTTAGAGGTTCATGAATATCACCGAATTCTACTCTCATAGACATTACCTTAGAGACATCGCGACCGTAGAACTTTCCATAGGCGATGAACTCGTTCTTATACGTAGCAAACTCGTTATAGGCTCCGCCGATCTCGGCAGCTAGAGCCACTATAGCGAGTGCTACTGCTATAAGATAGGCTTTCATTTGAAGATCCTTTTGATCTGATTGTCTATGTTTTGGTTTGTGATAATGCTGCTGGCATCTAGCATGTTCTCAGGTACGGTCTTACTAAGTAGCTTAACTTCGCTGAACAAAAAGAATTGAATTGCTTCCAGGGGAACAGCATAAGAGTAGGGACTGTTTCTATCACCGGCGAAGATCAAAGCGGCTAACTCTCCCCTACTGTTAAATACTGGCGATCCTGAAGACCCGGGTTCGATAAGAGCGCTGGTCATGATGGATTCGAAGGCTTTAACGTCTGGCATCATTCCACCGTTAGAAGCGCAGATCCATACGCCTCTAGCCGTGTGCTTGTCAAAATCTGTACATGGGTGTGATCCGACCTCTACCATGATGGTCAGCTTATATGAGAAGTATCCTTCTGTAACCATGGTTGGTAATAGGAGAGGATGACCGACTACTGTAGCTCTTTCTCCTACGATCGGGCTAGTCGGTGCTATGGCGGTATTAATATGAAGATTTTCTTGAACTTCGATCAAGCAAAGATCGTACTGTTCTGACTTTCTATAGTTTGCAACTCGATGCTCACTAAGATCCGCACTGATTACCAAGCCGCCGTTTGCTAGAAGATTGCATACGTGACCGTTGGTCAGTACAGTAGAAGTTTCTTGAGTAGAGGAGATAACCACTCCGCTTCCTCCTGATGTCTTACTATTGCTGACTACCATTACTGATTGTTGTACTTCGTAAACAGTCTGCGGAAGACTACTCATGGAGTTTATGGCGATCAGACCTAAGGTTGCTAGTGTGATTGCTAAGATCAGATTTAATTTTGACAAGTTAATATCTCCTTACCTGTAGTTTAGCTGGAACCGTCTCCCATGTCAACTTTAATCGGCACCACGCCGTACTCTTCTTTTAAGAATCTGCACTGTTCTCTAAAGTGATTCAGTGTATACTTATGGGTGGGGTCACGAAAGATTATAACCTTCGCGCTGTCCTTTCCTGGGAACCGTCTAAATGCCCTACCGCACTGCTGCATGAAGGCGTTACGTGACTTACCTAGTCCGGCTATGACTACGAACTGACACGGTTTGGTATCAACGCCTTCTCCTAAGACTCCAGTCGTTCCTATGATAGAGGTAGTCTTCCCAGAATTGAAGTCGGTAAGGATCTGTTTTAAAGATCCGTCTTGGCCGTTGGCAAAGGGATCTCCAGTAAGCTCCACCAGCTTCTTACCGTGTTCTATCTCCTTCACTAGGCATATCGCAGGAGTAGAAGCTTTGGATAACCTGGCTAGGATTAGGGCTATTATGGTATTTCTTGCGTGGTTTAGAGTTATAAGGGAATTATATACGCTAGGCCAGCTTTTAGGGTTACCGGTAAACTTAGTCCTAGGTACGTCAATGTAGTATGCCTCTAGGGGTACTATGTGTCCCTGATCTACCGCATTAGAGTAGTCTACCTCGTAGATTACCTTTGACAGTACGCTTTCTAGGAGAAGTCTTTCGTTATCCTGAGACCTAAAGGGAGTGGCGGTTAGGCCAAACTTATAGTATATCTGGGACCAGCAGAACTCGTTCAGCTTCCTATAGGTTTTAGATGCTGAGTGGTGGAATTCGTCGATTATAACGCAATCACAGTCCGTGACAGGTATCTTGGTGTCCAGAGCATCGACGTTTTCTACACGAAACGGGGGAGTTTGGGAAGTAAATAGACTGCTGAGGGTCTCTGTTAGCTGTCGTTTTAGCTCTAAGGTGGGTACTACGACTAGGGTCTTAACGTTCAATTTATTGATTATCAGGGCTATCAGATAACTCTTGCCAAAGCCAGTCGGAGCTACGATTATCCCACGACCCTCATAAATGCTCTCCAAGGCCTTCTTCTGCAGTTCATAAGGGGGATATAGCATGCGCATGCTACTCGTTGAAGGAAGGGGCCTTGGCGCTCGTCTAATGTCATTTAAAACGTAGGGCATCCGTGTCTTTTTGGCATACTCCTCGAAAATGTACAAGAGTCCGGTCGGAAATGCCCCCTTTTTGGTCATCAGGTAGCGCTTATCGGACTTAAAACCCCCGGTATAGTAAGAAATGGTAGGATTTAGCCTATATGACATCAGTTCCCTAAGATCCTTGGTCTGATCCATGTTCAATCCGGTAATCCAACAGGTAGAATTGTGAACCTTAAGCTCTACACTAGGCTTTGGCATGCTTTGGACACCAGGTGCTATGATTGGTAGATCCTACCTTATCGGACCCACACTGGCATGGGGGGTCCATATACGGAAGGTCGTTGTCCATCACTGTTGGTAGCGGTACTCCACTGAATAGCTGATCAATCTCATCGCATATGCAAGTGCCGCTAGGCTGCGCTGCTGGACAATTAGGATCGCACGGCATCTACCGAACTCCCATCTCAATCAGCTGTAGAAAGCACAGTATGGTTAGTAAGATCAATAAGTACCTATAGTTATCTCTGGTATATTTACTCATGACTAAAGTATACCTCCATGGGTTATAAAATCAATATAATTATTTTTCACTATTCCTTCACTTTTTCCTTGACAGCTATAAAAATTTCCCCTACAATCTAAGAAATGTAAGTCTTCATTCTTTTTTTCTCTTTGTTTTTCTGGAGGAAGGTTAAGGGGAACACATTAGAACTTAGCTAGAAGCTTTAAGCGGATACCATTCACCAGAAACGACATTTCTTAACGATATCATATAAACTGATAAAAATCTATCATTCATCGTATCTTAGCTCTTATTACCTTGTTTACTATATCAAAAGTTGATTTACTCTTGACTTTGATATCATTTTTTAATATAATCATATCATGAACTACAAGTATCCCGTAGGAACTGTAATAAAAACTTCTGATAGTACCATAACGATACTAAATCAAGACTTATATGGCACTATAATGTATGGCCCCAAATTCGCTGCGCCTGGATATAAGATTAGCGTAGCGCATGACCCCGGATCCCCGTGGGCCGGTACGGACTATACCAGCTTCGTGGATCAAGCCGTTTTGGAAATGTCCATCGCAGTGAATGGCAAAAAGCCCTTCGCCACTCCTCCCGCGAACGTTGCTGCCACCACCACCACTACTACTATAACCTTAGAAGATCCCCATAAGGGTCACGACGTTACAGACAACAAAGTATTAGGAAAATCATGGCAGTACTGCAGAGACTGCTGGAAACATTTTAGAACTACATCTCCTGCCACCACCACCACTACTACTATAACCTTAGAAGATCCCCATAAGAGTCACGACGTTATAGACAACGAAGTATTAGGAAAATCATTCAAGTACTGCAGAGACTGCAAGAGAGAGGTATCATGAAGACTAAAGAAAAGCTAGCTATAGAGTGGCAAGATCATCAGCCAGAGCTGAATGGTGATGATATCTCTGCTTACACATCGGACATGCACGATCTAGCGTACATAGCAGGGTTTGAGGTGGCACTTAAGATGGCAGCTAAGTTCTACACGGAGAACTTAGCGTACACTAAGGAAGCTTACAGGAGCAAGGATCTCGCAGAGTATTGCCTGATGATCGGTAACGAGGATGATGATAAGTCTTAGTAAGAAGGAGATCGACTTCGTCAAGTCAGTTCTTCGTCAGTGCGTGGTGAGTGTAGGGTGGGATAACAGGCTAACCCTAGAAGAGAAGTGGATCATCGCTGAGAAAGCTAACACTATAATTGATAAGTTGATAGTAGAGGAAGGTAGGATTAAGGATGGCAAAGGAACAAGTAAAGGACGAAAATCTCGGAGAGTGCCTAGAGAAGACCTGTCGTGAGAAGGCGACGCGGCTAACCTTCTGTCCTGAACATTTTGATCAGTTCAAGTTTGGTTGCATAAAGAGGAATGGGCTAAGACCAACTGACTATGAGAAGAAGATGGACCACTATCTGAAGAACAAGAGTGTGCAGCGATGACCTTTAAGACTGAGGATCTAGCTAAGATGTTAGAGATCTTGAAGGACAGCAAATCCATCGACGTGGCTCTAGACAAGATGAATCTGATAACGTTCACGGCGTACATCGGCGACACAGAAGTAGAAGTTACGATATTCGAGAAGACCGGAAAGAATCCACTAATAGTCAGAACCAGTAATTTCGTAGAGGTGTGGGGACAGAAGTCGTGATCTACTTCACCTCTGACCAGCACTTCTGGCATAGTAACATACTAAAATACTGCCCCAACAGACCGTACGCTACGGTCGAAGAGATGAACGAAGCACTTGTGTCAAACTGGAATAATCTGGTTAGGCAAGAGGATGAGGTCATATCTGTGGGCGACTTTTCTCTCGCTATAAGACCAGTAGAAGTTTATACTCCTAGATTAATAGGAAAGAAGACCATAGTAGCTGGGAATCACGATTGGATCCATCCCCATCATAAGAAGTCAAACACTCCTACGAAGCAAGCTCAACTAATCGGGAAGTATCACGAAGCGGGATGGGAGACCGTAGTGACTACTGAGATGCGTCTTTATATACCCACTATAGGTGAGGTTAAGATCTGTCATATACCATACTACGGTTCTGAGGATCATCACACCGACGATAAGTACGCCAAATATAGGCCCATCGATGATGGTACCATACTACTTTGCGGACACGTTCATCAGTCGTGGAAGACATCTAGGAGTAGTAAAGGAACCCTCATGATAAACGTAGGAGTAGACGTGTGGGACATGAAGCCTGTGAGTATGGATGAGATCGCGACGTTGATCAAGAAAGAGACTTCTTCATGAGTCAGTTAGTAGCGTACCCAGATCCTAAGCTATCAGTTAAGGCAACTAATGTAGAGAACTTTGATAGATCCCTGCAGGACCTAGTATACGTCATGCTCTGCTGTATGTACGAAAATAACGGTGTGGGGTTGGCGGCTAATCAGGTAGGCTCTGATCTCAACTTATTCGTCATGGATCATACTTATAGTCAGGGCATACCGCAGACACCTATGGTGTGCATAAACCCGGTGATAGTTACGCAATTTGATTATCTAATGGTTTCTGAAGGTTGCTTATCCATTCCGGGATTGCAGACTACCGTGAGAAGAGCTAAGAATCTTCTTCTAAGGTACCAGGATATGTCCGGAAGAACTCATGATGAGGCTTGTACTGGAATAAAGGCACATATCGTACAGCATGAGTGCGATCACTTAAATGGTCTAACCTATCTAGATCGAATTGGTAAGACCAAGAGAAAAAAACTCTTAGAAAAATAAAATCCTTGCTCTGACTTAAAAACTATCATATACTTGAATTAAGCATACGACCTTACCCCAGTCGCTAGCCCCCAGCGACTGGGGACCTTCGTGGATAAAATTATGAGGAATAAGCACATCATAAAAGTTACTATGGAAGAGTGGATTAACAACACTTCGCAATCTCTCGTCATGCAGAACTTTGACATAATAAAAGAATTCAGCAAGAATCATGAACTAGCTGTTCTTAACAAGCTACTAGCGGTATTTATACAGCAGTTCATAGAGATCTCTGTGACTAACACTCTAGGAGCTCACGAAGAAGAGTTTGTTACTAAGGAGCAACGGTATTCCTATGTTACAGAAAATTTTAATAATCTAAAGCAGCTATTGCAGGCCCACATAGGGGATGCCTTTACTAAGTCTATGAACGAATTTTCCTTGCAAGAATTAGAATATTACTGTCAAATAAAACTAGTACCAGAACAGAAAAGTTTACTGTCGAATTGAGGTATCATGCTACAGGCTCTTTTAAATCTGATAAAAGTAAATCATCCTAAGACTGGAAAGCCAGATGTAATACTAACCATGGTGGTATTTGTAATTGTCGTCTGCGCTATAAAGTTCCTATTAGATGGCGTAACATTAAAGTTATTTGGTCATGTTATCTCCTTTGGTCACACGGATTCTTTTAGTTACGGTTCATTACTATCGCCCGTATTAGGCGCTCACGGATTTATAGAAGGAAAGAATGCTAGCACCTATAACTCTATAAATCGAGTTGACGATCCAGATCAAGGAGAGCAGTGATGGAATTAACTACGAAGCAGAAGATTATTATAACCACAGTATCGCTAGCGGTGGCATTCGCTACTGGACGATATACCGTTCCTGTTAAGGTCAAGACTGAAATTAAGACAGTGGAAGTTGAGAAGATAGTTTACAAAGAAAAAAAGAATACTACCCGTAAGAATAATAAGACCACCACTATCGTAGAACATAAAACTAAGGACGGGGACGACACAATCACAACGGTAATAAAAGATAACGATGACACCCATACAGTAGCTTCATCTGATACGACTAAGAATGACAACAAGCAGAAGGATGATAAGAAGGAAGTAGTAAAAGAAAGTGGTCATCTAACGATATCGGCATTAGCCGGCACTAACATAACTGGAATTCCAGCATCTCAAGGTATAATCTATGGCGGAGAGATTCAAAGAAATCTGATCGGCCCCTCCGTCATTGGTATCTGGGGACTAAGCAACGGTACCTGTGGTGCCAGTTTGGGCTTGGAGTTTTGATGACACATTACGGCATGAGAATGATACTATCCCTGATATTATTCTTTTACTTCATGATCTTGATTGAACACCTATCTGATAAGAAAAAGGAATAGCATGGAACAGATTAAAAAATTTATAGAAGAGCAGTCCAAAGATCTACCCGTAGGAACAGCGATCAGCTTCAAAGATGCTGAAGAGAGATCCGGAGAATTCTTAGCAGCCTTAGCAGCCATAACCGATTGGCGTCATATATTTTCCAAGGAAAAGATAAAGTTATTATCAATACAAAATAGCACCTATGCTGAACAACTGTCAAAGTGTACAGGAAAAACAGTAACAGAGAATAAGATCACCGTTGAAGCTAACAAAGAATACATCAAGGTAAGAGAATCCTTGGAAGATATCGAGAACGACATCAATTATCTAAAAGCTTATTACGAGATCTTTATGGCAGCCCATATCTTTTACAGACAGATGGCTAGGGGAGAAAATGCCTAAGTTCAACATGGCTGGACTTTCCAGCGACGTAAAGAAGCTATTCAAAGATGATCCAGAGTTGGCTAAGCAAATTGGTGTAGGATCTGATTTATCTAAACTTACCGATAAAGATTATATAATAATGCCATCTTGGTGGCAGAAAGTCACTGGGGTTCCTGGTTTACCGTTTGGAAAGCTAGTCATGATAGCAGGAGATAGCGATTCCGGTAAGACCAGCGCCTGTATAGAAGCGATGAAAGCAGCTCAGCAACAAGAAGTAGGAGTTATATATGTAGAAACTGAAGGAAAGACTACTGAGAAAGACCTTATACAATGGGGTGTTGATCCTTCTCAGATTCTACTCATTCAATCATCAATTGCAGAGGAAGCTTTTAAACTCCTCTTCTCTACGTGGGATGCTTTTACGAAAAAATATCCCGACTCGCCTTTACTGGTCATTTTTGACTCAATCGGGAACGTTGTTAGCCAAAGGGACTCTGAACTTGATATCGTTGAACAATCGTCTGCTCCCGGAGGAAAAGGAAAAATAAATCGTTTGGGCATAAATAAGATGGTTGCGAAACGGAAGCAAGGAAATGCAGCAATACTACTCATAAACTATACCTATGATAATATAGGATCACCCGGAAAGACTAATGCAGGCGGCAAGAGTGTAAATTTTTTCAGTTCCTTGACATTTCAGACCTCTAGAAAATCTTGGCATGAAAAACAAGTAAATGGACAGAAAGTGCGTATCGGCGCCGATGTACAATGGAAACTATTTAAGAATCACCTAAATAAATCAGCTAGCAATAAAAAGGAGTTTATTCTTAGAATAACCGCTGAAGGAATACAGTGTGTCGAGTAAAGTTGTACTTATATCAGACATACACTATTCTTTGAACACACTCGAACAAGCTAAGGAATCGCTTTTTAAAGCATTAAGAGTTGCAGAAGATAGAAAAATACCTCTAATTATAGCTGGAGATTTGAATGATTCTAAAGCTATAATTCGAGCAGAAGTAGCCAATGAACTTATACGCCAACTCAGTACATACTCAACCGTTAGAGTTTATATATTGATAGGAAACCACGATCTGATAACAGAAAAGAATAATTACGAGCACAGCTTAGCTTTTTTAAGACCCTACGCCAACGTAATAGACACCATGACATACTTACCCGACTTGGACGTATATTTAATTCCATACCAGAACGAAGCAAGTGAGCTAAAAGAAAAATTGTCACTTGTACCGTCTGGCTCGACAGTGATAATGCACCAAGGGTTCTTAGGTGCCCACATGGGAGAATATGTTAGAGATAGGACTTCCATAAGCACGGAGCTAGTTAAGAATTTTAGAGTATTTTCTGGCCACTATCATAGACATCAAACGCTTGAAACTGTTACGTACATAGGTACCCCATATACTATAACCAGAGCAGAAGCATCAGACGGTCCTAAAGGATTCTTAGTTCTTCATGATGATAATACATTCGAACGAGTAATTCTGAAGCTTAGAAAACACACAGTTATAGAGATTAATCAAAACCTTACAGAAGATAACATAAATTCGTGTGAGACAGTAGATAATACGGATATAGTTTTATTGAAGATTTCTGCTGATACCTATAAACGCGTAGAAGAATTAAAAGAAGAAGTATTTAAAAAATTACCAAGTAGGGATATGAACTGTAGAGTAGAAGTAACTTTATTAAAATCTGATGAAGAAAATATCAACATAGCTGAATCTGTAGACGACGTATTCATGGATCTTTTAGAAAAGACCGGCGACGAATTGGCCAAAGAGTTTTATAAGGACTTTAAATGAAATTATTAACTTTAGAAGCTGATAATTTTGGTTCATTTCGACACATTCAGTTATCATTTGACACTCCTACTCTAACGGTTGTAACTGGGGCCACCGGCGCGGGCAAGAGCACAATAATGGACTGCGTGTCGTGGATATTATACGGTAAGACAGCTAAGGGAGGAAATGTAGATTCGATTAGATCATGGGATAATAATGACACACCTACGGTAGGGAAAATTTCTCTTTACGTAGGATCAGAAATGGTAGTAATATATCGTATAAGAGGTAATTCTCATGAAAATGATCTCTACTGGACAATCGCTGGAAATGAACAGAAATTTAGAGGAAAAGATATTAAAGAGACTCAGGCATTACTTGAGTCAAAGTTATTACTTAGTTATAGCGCGTACGTGGGATGCGGCTATCTTAGTGAATTCTCTCCTTCGTCGTCTTTTTATGTAGCATCACGCTCAAAGCAAAAAGAACTATTAGAAGGAATTGTAGATCTAAGCATACCTATAAGAATAGAAGAAAAGGTTAAGATAAAGTTATCACAGTTAAAAAAAGACTTTGTCAATATAGATGGAAACATTTTAGAACTAAGAGGAAATATCGTTAGTACAGAGATTGCTTTGGCGGACGCTTATAAAGCTTCAGAATTATTTCAAAATTCTGTTCAGTTCCAATTATCTACGTTAAAAACTAAACAAATTGAGGCTGAAGAAGAATATAATAGTAATAGAAAACTTTTGGAGTATAAGTTAAGAGGACTTAAGGAAATATTATCTTTCATAGACTCACAAATATTCACTTTAAACACCTCTATTTCTAGCATAAATAATAAGTGCAAAGAATGCGGATCCGAAATAAGTACACCGGGGTTAGAGGCATTACTTGAAAAGCGACAAGAATTGAACGATGAGCTTTACAAAAATCAACATCAATACGATTATACTGCTCACGAACTATACGTAATGCGACCGAACAATGCCATACTAGAAAAGATAGAAATATTAAGTAGTCAACCTGATCCTTTACGAGAACTCATACCAGGGTTGATCGAAAAATTGGAGCAATTGAAGAAGTATTTAAAAATACTGGAGTTTAAGAACACCAAGTATAAAAAAGAAGAAGTTGCTTTAGAAACATTGAAAAATGTATGCGTTAATGCCAGACAGGTATTAACCGTTCAAGCCATAAAACGGTTAGAATTCACAATCAACTCATTCATGACTAAGTACTTTAATTCGGAGTTCTCAGTGGAATTTAAGGTCGAAAGTGAAGATTTAGACGTAATTATTAATAAAAACAGTCATGAGTGCTCTTACTACCAACTATCCAAGGGTCAACGAGCCATGCTAAAGCTAACGTTCGCGGTGTCCTTCATGGGGCAAGTAGAAGATAACTTTGGAGTAGACTTAAACGTACTGTTTCTAGATGAGCCGCTGGATGGTCTAGATGTAAATTTAAAAATTAGTGCATATGGCCTATTTGAAGAGCTAAGTTTAAAAAAGTCAAATATTTATATAGTAGACCATTCCCCTGAATTTCAGGGGATGTTTGCTGATAAGCTAACCGTAACATTAGAAAATAATGAAAGTATGATAGCATGATCAATAAACGGATAACCGTAAAAGAACGAAACCTAATAAAGGGAGCTATCAGACGAGTATTCAGTCGCTCTGAACTAAGGTTATCTGTACTAAAAGATCAAGCCATAGCCAACCACTATGATCCGAGCAGGCCAAGAGTAAAGAAGTGGAGCCTATGCGCTTCCTGTTTGAAGGATGTACCTACATATCTAACCGAAGTTGACCACATAAACCCGGTGGTACCCCTTAATAAGACCTTAGAAGATATGTCCTGGGATGAGTTGATAGACAACATATGGTGTGATATACTGAACTTACAGTTGCTTTGCGAAGAATGTCACAAAGAGAAGAGTTCTAAGGAAAGAAAATTAAGGAGAACGTTGAATGAAACCAAAAGAATTAAGAAGCCAACTAAGAAACGTCGTAAAGGAATTATTACCGGATCTGCTAGCAAGCGATTTTAACGCAGCGAATCTTAAAACTCTAGAAGTTACTGTTGACAAGCGAATCAAGGAATTAGAAGATTTTGTAAAAAAGACCCTTACAGAAATTAACGATAGACATAAAGACACTATGGGATACCTAGTTCGACAGGTAACATCAGCGAAGGGGAACAATGAAAAAATTTAAAGGACCTAAGATACTATTTTTAGACATAGAGACAGCACCCATATTGGCATCAGTGTGGGGATTGTGGGAAAATAACGTGCCATTAAACATGATAGAAAAAGATTGGCATGTTCTTAGCTGGTCAGCAAAATGGCAACATGAGGATAGAGTTATGTACGCCGACCAATCGTCTAAGGAAGATATAACAGACGACAAGACCCTAATGGTATTCATCTGGAAGCTTCTTGATGAAGCAGATATAGTCGTAACCCATAATGGAAAGGCGTTTGATCATAAGAAACTTAATGCACGGTTTGTAGTTAATGGACTGAAACCTCCTAGCTCCTTCAAGTACATAGATACCTTCTTGATAGCGAAGAAACATTTTGCTTTCACTAGCAATAAGTTAGAATACTTGTGCCAACATCTTAATGTTAAGTATAAAAAACATAAGCACGAAAAGTTTCCAGGCTTTGAACTTTGGAAGGCATGCCTATCAGGCAATAAGGAAGCTTGGAAAGAAATGGAAAAATATAATAAGTACGATGTCTTAGCTTTAGAAGAGTTGTATAGAGCTCTAATTCCATGGGACAACTCTATAAACTTCGGCGTATACGAAGAAGCAACTCATCCGAAGTGTAGCTGCGGCTCTGTACAGTTCCATTCTAAGGGTTTTGCCTATACAGCAACAGGAAAATACAGAAGATATGTCTGTGCTTGTTGTGGATCAGAGAACAGGGACAGAAATAATCTACTAAGTAAGTTGAAGCGTAAAACTTTAACAGTAAAAACAACAAGATAGTTAGTATTGACTTATCCTAGGATATATGAGAATATAGAACTATGAGATACTTAATTATCGTACTAATTCTTAGCATAGTTAATTCTCCAATAGCTGAAGCGAAGGAGAAGAAGTATTCCAGGCCAATAATTCTAAAGGCCCTACATCAAGCTGCCGAAGAAGCAGATGTCCCTTTTAGACTTCTATACGCTATCTGCACAGTAGAATCCGCTTTAAAGCCCAAGGCCTTACACAGACAAGACGGCGACGGTAACTCCTACGGTCTATGTCAGATTAAGCTGGTGACTGCCCAAGATATGGGTTTCGCATCTAATGCACGTATCCTATTTGACCCATATGTAAATTCTTACTATGCTGCGAAGTATCTTAAGTTTCAAATGAATCGTTACGAAGATGATTGGGTAAGAGCTATCGCAGCTTATAATAAAGGATCTAGTCATTTTAGAATCTCTAACGCAGAGTATGTCAAAAAGGTAATGGATAAGGCTATAGATTTTTAAGGACTTATGGTAAATTGGAAAAAATTAGCTAAGCTCATTCCAATCAATGTAACCTTTGGTCGTAACGCCATGTACGAGATAGCTTGGATAGAAGAGTTTAAGGATCTAAAAACTTTAGGCGAGACCCGATTCGAACCTAATCAGATAGTCATAAAAACCAAGCAGACTCCAAGGATGACTGTCATAACCTACCTGCACGAATGCCTTCATGCTATAAGCAATGAATGCGGTGCCAATCTGACTGAACCTCAAATATTGGCTTTAGAAAAAGCAATATATTACGTGTTAAAGTCTAATAACGTATTTAAAGATAAATAACTTGCCGTTTAAAAATTATTAGATTACCATAGAATTATGCCCGTACCTGAGTATGTTCTTGATAAGGATGTAAATTTTAGAGGAAGCCACGGCGATGTTATAACTGTCCCAGCCGGAGCATTTTTAAAGCCGATAGAATACTGCTGGGTTCCAAAGCATATATTAGACGAATATGTAGGGAAGAATATCGACAAACACACATTCTGTTATTGTAGATACGGCATACGGCTGATTCATAATGATCTGATAAGGAAGTTATAGATATGCTAGAAGGAAAGAAGTTCGATCAAGAAAAAACTAGATTAGATCTAATAAGTCCACTTGCTCTAGAAGAACTTGGCAATATACTAGCATATGGCAGTAAGAAATATGATTCATGGAACTGGTCTAAGGGTATAGCCTATACAAGAGTAATAGCAGCAATTCTTAGACATACGACAAAGTATCTAATGGGAGAGACCATAGATCCAGAATCTGGAATATCACATATGGCATCGGTTATGTGCAATGCCATGTTTCTATTACACTTTGAAAAGTTAAAACCAGAGTGCGACGATAGACCTAAAGAGGTCTTTAAGAAGTGATAACGATTAGGGCAACCAGGCTAATAGCTGTCGATATAGACGAAACCCTAGTAATCTGGAACGGAGATAACTATAGTCTAAATGGAGAATGCCTTATAAAGATAATGCAGTTTCATAGTAGAGGCCACTCCTTGATAGCCTGGTCTGCAGGAGGAGCTGAGTGGGCAGAAGCGGTAGTAAAGCAATTTAATCTCGAAAAGTACTTCGTGGCTTGCATGGGTAAGTTTGACTGGTTTATCGATGATAAGCCGGCAGACCAATTTATGGGTGAAAATATTCGTGTATTACCCTCATGAATATGTTATACTATTAACAAGGAGAAATAAAAATGGCACTTAAACAAAAATTAGATGTATCACTAGGAACTCTCATTAAATTGGGTGGAATTGATAAGACTACAGGAAAAGCAAATCCCACCTCAGTAGAAGGTTACTTTTTAGGAACTAAGGAACTTACAACTAAGGCTGGACCAGCAAAGGCTCATATCTTCAAGACCGCAACTGGCAATAAGTTCATGTTTGGTAAGACCAACAGCATCAGACTACTCACCAGTGACCTAGTAGGACAGATGGTAGAATTGAAGTTTACAGGCATGGGTAAAGCAACCGCTGGTAAGAACGCAGCATATGAATTTGTAGTCTTCCACGACGAAGATAACGTGATCGATGGTATCGAAGCAGAAGCTAGCTCAGCCGAAGAAGAAGAACCCGAAGAGTATGAAGATATTGAATCTGTAGAACGAATTCAATCCTCAGCTAGCACTAAGCGAGCAGTTCAACCTACTGAGCAATCTGCGGCAGCAGTTAGGGCTTTATTAGGTCGTAAAGCAAGCTAATCTTAGCAATAAATCGTTAATGAAGATGGGAACCAATGATCTATCGATGCATTCTTCCGTCTTGGGCACAAGAAGAATCACCCAATAAGCCCCCCGTATTAGAAGGTCAATTCTCAGAAGAGAAGATCGCAGAATTAACCAAGGATGGTTATAATATTTACTTTTTACCAAACTATCCAAGCATCTATAATCCTAATAAGATAGTAGATGGTTCTGATATAGACGTTTTTAGATACGTTTATGTAGATTTTGATTTGAAACATGACAAACTGTATGGATCAAAAGAAGCCTTTGTAGAAGTAATATTACGAAATAAAGATTTTCTACCATCAGCAATAGTAGACTCTGGCAATGGAGTTCATGTTTACTGGGAAGTAAAAGATCTAATAGCATTAGATTTTTTGAGATTTCAGAGAAGATTATGCCGACACTTTACTACGGATGAAGCTGTATCTAAAATTTATCAACTGATGCGAGTACCTAATACGTTCAATACTAAGGTTAAAGGTGCTTTTAAGATATGTAAGAGCTTATATACAAATCTAGACATTTCATACACTGTCCGACAGCTTGATCGGATAATTTCTCCAATATCCAGCAAAGATTCCGACTATTGTCAACAGCACTATGATAAGACTTATAATCCTAATAAAAATAATATAGATATAGACGATCGAATTCCTAAAAAATTCTTAGATTTGGTTAGGAGTAGCACAGAAGTTAAGAACATATGGTCCGGTAACCTATTAGATAGGAGTAAGGGAGACTATCGACTGGGACACATAATGTTTGCTAATTCCTTTACTAAGGAAGAGGCTATATCAGTCCTAGTTAATAGTGGAAAGGCTTTACAAAGAGCTCCTGTACACCGTCTAAGCTACGCCAGCAATATAGTAGATCAGATCTGGACTTACGAATTAGAAGAAGATAAGAACTTAGACCTATCCAATAGCGTTAAGGAAGTGCTTGATAAGTACGGTAGCGGATTAAAAGGAACTCGATTTGCTTGTTGGTCCCATTTCGACAATACAGCTAATGGATTCAGATTAGGTCAAGTTATAGGCTTAGTAGCTGGGTCAGGCGTAGGTAAGACAGCCGTTGCTTTAAATATGTTTCTAGGGTTTGTTAAGAATAATCCTGATTACGATCATTTCTTCGTTCCTTTAGAGCAACCAGCCAATGAGATAGCTGAACGTTGGAAGATAATGTGCGAAGGAAATGAGGATCTTTACGAGAAAGTACAGATCCTTAGTAATTATAGCGATGATGGTCAATTCAGACATCTATCTTTCAGCGATATTCGAGATTACATTTTAAAGTATCAGGAAGTTAAAAAGCGAAAAGTAGGAGCCATAGTAATAGATCACATCGGCGCCCTGAAAAAGAAGGGAAAAGAAGGTGAAAATCAAGATCTTATGGATATATGTCATAGCATGAAAGCATTCGCAATAGAAACTAATACGCTCCTAGTAATGCAATCTCAGGCTCCTAGACAAAAGGCAGGCATCGGAGATTTAGAGCTAGATAAAGATGCGGCTTACGGTACAGTTTATTTTGAGTCCTATTGCGACTATCTTATAACACTATGGCAACCGCTTAAGAGGTGCTATATAGATCCAGGCTGCCCAACGGTAACAGCATTCAAATTCTGCAAGATAAGACATAAGAAAAAGGATTCAGACGTGATCCAGGAAGATCTTCCATATATACTCTATTTTGACTCCAAGAATGAACTGATGCGGCAGCTAACAGAATCAGAAGAAAAAGCCTTTTCTTTTTGGAACCAACAGGCTATCAATAAAAGAAAGAAAGATAAGAACACTGATGTCATAAAATATAAGAGCGCAAAGACAGAAGGTCTAGATGGCAAAGCTCAACACACTTAAGACTAAAGAAGAGGTACTTAACTTATGCACAATCATAGAAAATTCTTATGATTTTGTTAGCTACGACACTGAAACCAACGGTGTTTCTACAGATGCTAAAATAATCGGCATATCTATATGTGGAAATCTTGAAGAAAGTCATTATATAGTTTTAAGATACTGGGACATGGAGTCTAAAGATCTATTAGATCTAGAAACATTAGAAGTTATTGCAGAGATTTATAAGAAGTTATTGCAGAAGAAGCTGATAATGCATAACTCAGTGTTCGATTGTTGGCATACATTCTATAATTTCGGAGTTGAGCTCATGCCTTCGGTTCATACCGATACCATGATATTAGGTCATCTGCTAGATGAGAATAGAAGAAATGGTCTTAAAGAGCTTTCGGCTACGTTGTTTGGAGAGAACGTTAAAGACGAACAAATCGCCATGAGAGAGAGCGTATATAAGAACGGTGGAGTTCTTAAAGCTGACAACTATGAACTATATAAGGCAGATATGGATCTAATAGCAAAGTATGGAGCACAAGATGCTTTGTTGACTCTAAAGCTTTTTTATAGTTTTGTTCCACAACTTTACGAAGAAAAGTTAGAAAGGTTCTTCTATGAAGAAGAATCTATGCCCTTACTTAAGGGACCCACCTATGAGTTAAATACGTCTGGTTTAAGTGTTGACCCTGACAAACTCTTGATGTTAAAGAAGACTATAGAAGTAGAGTGCATGGAATCTAAAGCCATAATATTAAGTGAGATTAACGAATTTGTGAAGGATAAATATCCCGGAACTTCTAAAAAGAATCACTTCAATATCGATTCTAACTTACAGCTGAGTTGGCTATTGTTTGACGTACTGGGAAATTATTTTGATAAATTAACGCCGGGCGGCAAAGAGTTCTGTAAAGATAACGACATTAAGATCCCCTATAGCAATAAAGCTAAGAGAGATTTTATAGAATTTTGTAAGACTAATAAAGGCCAAATATTTAGCGTAGGTCGATATAATAAGAAGACGAAGAAGATGGGAGGAGCGCTAAAAATAAGAGATTTCTGGTCGTACACGTCTTCAGATAAGAACGTATTAGCAAAATTTGCTGATAAATATAGATGGGTTGCGGAATTACTAAAGTACAATAAAAATATGACTATACTGAATACATATGTCATGTCCATAGAAGAGAAGATGAGATATAATGTCATTCACCCTAGATTTATCCAACACGGCACGACTTCAGGGCGATATGCTAGCAAAGATCCTAACTTCCAAAATCTTCCGAGAGACGACAAAAGGGTTAAGAACTGCATAGTATCTGAACCCGGTAAAGTATTCATAGGAGCTGACTATGCCCAGCTTGAACCTAGAGTTTTCGCTTCAATTTCAGGAGATGAAAAGTTAATAAACTCCTTTGCCAACGGTGAAGATTTCTACAGCGTAGTCGGTGCCCCTATCTTTGATAAGGAAGGATACAGCCTCATAAAAAGTGACCCAAGATCATTTGCTGCACTATTTCCTAAACTAAGGGATAAGGCCAAAGTCATAGCGTTAGCAACACCCTATGGTCGTACGGCCTCGTTTACGGCAGAGCAGATGGGAGTTACGAGAGAAGAAGCTCAAGAGATAATGGACAAATACTTCGGAGTCTATCCTAAAGTAGAACTTATGATGTTAGAAAGTCATGAGCAAGCGAAAAGACAAGGCATCGTGTATAGCTTATTTGGTAGGCCAAGAAGGATGCCAGAAGCCAAGAACCTCGAGCAATCTTATGGTAACACAGAGCATAAGGAATTACCCTATGCGGCTAGAAACATATTAAATCTTAGTATGAATCATAGGGTACAAAGCACAGCCGCTAGCATAATAAATCGTGCTAGCATAGCTTTTTATAATAAGATAAGAGACTTAGGCATAAAAAATTGTAGAATAGTTATGCAGGTTCATGATGAATTGATCATAGAGTGCTCAGAAGCTGACAGTAGTGTCATTGCTAACATACTCAAGCAGTGCATGGAAAATACCACAACATTACCGGGGGTAAAGCTACAGGTAGAGCCTAAGATAGGAAAAACTTTAGCAGATATAAAATAAGTGTTGTATATTACACTAACATGTGTCATAATAAGACTATGACACATGTTAAACGTTTAATTAAGCAGTTATTAGGGTTTTTTCCTTCCAGACTACCAGTAGGTATGTCAGAATTTGACACATGGGTAGATTCTCTAACTTCTACCTACAAGTTGGCGACCTCCGATATGACCACGATCAAATGGGTCTTAGCTAGCACCATCGTTCGGTTGAACCCTACCGTTGCGTATAAGTCTAAATTTTATTTTTATCTAGTTATTCAAGCCGCGGCCGCAAAGGAGATCGCCGGCGGCGTATTCGTGAAGATCAAGGAAGATCAAAGAGCAGCAATTGCAGCTAAATCTGTAGACTCTGAAGTCAAGTCGTAATGACATTCGATACTGCGGCCTTTAAAAAATTACGAAAAGAATGGCTAAAAAAACTTGAAGCTGATGGTTTTGATGATATCGAAACACATAATGGTTTTTTAAAATCATACAGTCATAACATGTTTCTCAGCAAAAGTTCATCTCCTGTTCAAAATGAGGCTAAGACTATCTACTATCGCTTAGCCGGTCAATTTTTATATTCTCATAATTTTGATAATTCTGTAGACCAGCTAATATGGGAGCATCACACCAACTCCATAAGTGTTGAGAATATTTCTAAGATTCTAGCTAAGAAGAAGATAAAGATGAGCCATGCGACCGTACATAAGGTAGTGAAACGGCTGTCTAAGATAATGTTTGAGAAAGAGCGGATAGAAAATGACGAAGAATGACCTAGTCACTATAAGACCTATGAAGGAGTCAGATAAGAATTTTATCTACTCAACATTCTTGATCGGCTTATTCTACGGTAACAGCTGGTTTAATCTTATAGATAAAGATACCTTCATGCATAACTATCATAAAATCTTAGATATATTATTGTCGAACCCAGACACGGTAGTCAAGACGGCATGTCTTAAAGATGATGCCGATACCATCGTAGGCTACTCCATAGAAAAAGTCGATAAATCAGTAGTCCACTGGTGCTTTGTAAAGAAGGCATGGCGCGGTATAGGAATAGCCAATAGTCTAGTTAGCCATGAGGCAAAGATTACCACTCACATGACTAAGGCTGGGATCGCAATCTGCTCTAAGAAAAAGATTGCTTTTAACCCCTTTGTGTTGTAACATGTATCAATAGGAGATTTGTAATGTCTAAAGAATCTAGAACAGTAGAAGAGATCCAAAAAGATTATACCGGGTTGTGCTTAAAGGCCGGACACCTTCAATATCAAATTTCAGTCCTAACAGAAGATCTAAAAGTAGTTAATTCTACCCTAAAAGATCTAAATTTTGAAGCTGCCGCAGTAAAAGCTGCTGAAGTTCCAAAAGAACCTAAGAAAGAAGATGACAATGCGTAGATATGTTAAGTATGCTAAGTTGCAAGGGACAGATGCCTTCCTACCCGTGCTAGGTAATATTGGATCAACGTTACCTCCTCTCAATAAGAACATCCCCGGTCTTGAAATGTTCATCGATTCAGAATTTCCAAACTTTTTGACCGTGAAGACCCCGACTGTTGAAGCCATGGTGCCGCTTACTAACATTCAAGTAGCTGAGTTCAAGAACGTTACAAAGAAAGAAGAATCTTATCCTGGACATCCTAACGTTTCCGGCGCTGTATGAAGCGTATAGTCGGAGGCTATAAAGATGAAAATGGAATATTCATCAAAGAGTCTGAGACTATAGATTTCAGTTTAGATGGATTCTTAGAAAAATATCTTCTTATCCTTCATAGAGAAACGAAGAATCTCCTAGAAGAATCTAAGATTGGCAAGTTAGACAAAGATAGTAGCCAATGCGTTCGAGATAATCTTAAGCTTATAATGGAGCTTAAGAAACAAGAAAAAGCTGTTCTTGATAATTTAACCGACGAGGAGCTAAAAAAATTAGCTAAGAAGTATGAAGAATAGGATTACGTCTACGCCTTTTGAAAGTATGCTGATGAAATGGCCAGCGTGGCTTATCTGGATGAAATATGGAAAATCTCATATCTTAATTCTATTAAGAGAGATACGATCTCTCCGAGAGACGGTAGATAGCCTAGATAACCAATTGCTTAGTTCTCAAAAAAAAGTAAAAGAATTGGAAGAGAAGTTACGCAACTTATATAGTACATATATAAACTACTTCTAGAATGATCTCTTCCAATAAAGCTATAGCCCTAGCCCTAAGCAAGCGAAGTAAGAAGAAGGAAGAGAATCTAGTCTTTAACCTTTCTTCCTACTTATTTCCAGAACAACTACGGTTCGTTCAGGATGAATCCCCCAATAAATTAGCAGTGTGCTCTCGACGATCCGGCAAGACCATAGCTTGTGCTGCTCATCTCATCCACACAGCGATCAATAATGATGGAGTAGTAGCTCTATACATAACGCTTAGAAGAAATAATGCTAAGAAGATCATATGGCGGGAGCTAAAAAAGATAAACAAGGACTACAAGCTTGGCGGAGTAGAAAATATATCAGAGTTATCCATAAGCTTTCCCAACAATTCCATAATATACTTATCAGGGGCCAAGGATACGAATGAGATAGAAAACTTTCGAGGATTGGCCCTCAAGCTGGTATATATAGACGAGGCACAGTCTTTTCGAGAATACTTAAAAGAACTTATAGACGACGTGCTAGCTCCAGCTCTAATGGACTACGCTGGCACGCTATGCTTAATCGGTACTCCAGGAGCTATCCCCATAGGCTATTTTCATGACTGCGCAGAAAGTAAAGGAACCACCTGGTCTAAGCATTCATGGAGCTTTTGGAATAACCCCTTCATAGCACATAAGTCAAAGTTGACTCATAAGCAGATGCTGGATAGGGAGCTCAAACGCCGCGGCGTCACTGTAAGCGATCCCTCCATTCAACGGGAGTGGTTCGGTAAGTGGGTGCTGGATAGTAACTCCTTGCTACTGCATTATAATAGCCTAAGTAACAACTTCACATCTTTACCGGTGATAACGCCCAATAAGTACAACTACATAATGGGAATAGACCTTGGATTCGATGATTCAGACGCTATAGCAGTAATAGCGTGGTCGGAGAATAGCAAGGTAACCTACCTAGTAGAAGAAAAGGTCGTATCACAACAAGGATTAACAGAGTTAGTTGAGCAGATAAACGACATGAGGGCTAGATACGACATAAGTAAGATAGTTATAGACCAAGGGGGTCTTGGTAAGAAGTTAGCAGAGGAGATCAGACGAAGACACCAGATACCGGTGCAACCTGCCGATAAGGCTCGTAAGATGGAGAACATAGCGTTTTTGAACGATGCTATGCGAACCGGAAGGTTTATGGCAGGCGAAGCTTCTAAGTTTGCACAGGATAGCTATCTAGTTGAGATTGATCATGATAAGTCCACTCCAGACAGGATAAAAGTATCAGATAAGTACCACTCTGATATCATAGATGCCGTCTTATATGCGTTCAAGGAGTCTCCCGCGTTTGGTTACATGCCAGAACCTGCCAAGCCAGCCATAGGATCGAAGGAATGGGCAGATGCACAAAGTAGTGCCATGTTTGAAGCAGAGCTTGAACATTATCAGGAGCTGAATGAAGTTCATAGCAGGATATCTAACCTAGGTTGGGATTCTGATGATGATAAGTTTTAGCCATTAAATTCACTAATATTCACTAATAGTCATCAAAATATAGATAAAAAGACAATAGTAGTAGGAGAATGCTGCCTTGCTTCCATTTCTAAAGAATAAAAAACGAGACGCTGGAATATCAATGACTTATCGTAAGCGCGACGAAGAACCAAACGAGCGTCAGCAAGACGAAGTACATCCGGCTGTCATGGCAGCTGCTGAAGACATCATGAGAGCTATAAGTCAGAATGATGTTAAGCATTTAGCCTTAGCCATACAGTCAGCATTTCAGATCTTAGATTCTATGCCCCACGAAGAGGGTGAGCATACGAACGATGACGAGATGTCTGATGACGAAGAGTAAGAATACGCTAGTAAGGCTCTCAGTTGAAGAAGAAGCAATATACTTCAGCTCCAAGTGGTATAAAGATCAAATAAAGAATAAACGATTGATGTTAATTAGGCTTAACATATTAAAGTCTAACAGTAATATTCATTAGAGGAAGAAATAAAGATGGCAAATTCGATAACAGAACCAGCAGTATGCAGCTTAGAAGGACTAGGAACTATATCCTGCCATGTACTAGTAGCTGGCTCTAAGAATGTTAAGGGAAAACTAACCTTTCCCGACCTGATCACAGGCGCAGCAGCAAACTCTCAGATCGTAGTGACCATGAACCTAAACGGCGGATCAGCCTTCTATACTGGCCCCGCAGGTATTCAGAGTTTCGAATCAGGCACATACGCCAACCCCGGTGATACTATCAACGTAATCTTAACATCATCTCTACCTCAAGATGAGATGCTAAATACTGTAAAGACAACCATCTCATTCTATTAAGGAAATATCATGCCACTATTAAAAGGTAAAAAGAACGTCGGTAAGAACATCAAGACAGAGATGGCCGCAGGAAAGCCCCAAAAGCAATCAATCGCTATCGCACTGAGTGTCGCCAAGCGCAACAAGAAGAAGTTCGATGATGGAGGAAGCGTAAGCCCATCTCCAACACCGACGCCTTCCACCAGCACAGATCAAGCGCTAAACTCTATTCGTAAAGCCTTCGGTAAAGCAGAAGGCGGAGATGTCAATGACAAAGAAGACATCAGTTTCAATAGCGGAAAGAAGCCTTTAGAACACGCTGATTGGGAAGATGACATCACTGTAAGACAGGCACAATCACCTTCACCAGCAAAGCTCGGACGCCCAGGCGGAGTCTACAGTAACAGGTTAGAAGATGAAGATCGTCTGCAAGGCGCCTATCCTCCAGAAGATCCCAGCAAAGATAGACCGAAAGCATCAGATGAAGAAGTTGGACCAGACAGACAAGGACCAGCAGTTCCAGACATGGAACGAGAGCATAACAACGGTCGAAAGCCCTATGCTAGAGGCGGAGAAGTAGACCTATCAGAAGGTCAACCATCAGACGAAGAACGAATCATCAGCAAAGCCTCAGAGATGGCAGCTAAGATGGTAAGACGAATGTTCGCTATGGGCGGCATGATGCCCAAAGACAGCGGTATGGAAGCAGCTGAACGATTTGATGAAGCTGACATGGAAGACAGATTAGCCCCCTCTCACGATACGAGTCCCTCCTCAGAATATGAGTCTCCTTACTTCAGCGGGCCATCAGTATCAGACATGGAAGACGAGCACAGTACAGGTAAGAAGCCTTACATGATGGCAGCTAAAGGTGGTATGGCTAAGCCTAGGTCTATCGCTGAGCACATCAGGATGAAGAAGATGATGGCCGAAGGCGGACGAGTATCAGGCGGCAACGACGTGATGGACGACAGTGACGAAGATCACGGCACAGTAGACCTAAGATTTAACTCCATGGAGCAGCCCAACGGTTTCTACAAGCGCAACGAACATGCAGCACTTAAAGAGAACTACGATGCAGATTTAGACGGAGTATCTCAGCCAATGGATTCTAATGAAGATGGAAGAGAGTTGTCAGACGAAGACGAGCACGGTAAGAGCATGATTGAGATCATTCGCTCTAAGATGCGCTCCAAGAAGTCGATGGGGTAGGACTGTCATGAGTCTACTTCCTGACTCCAAAGAACTCACTAAACTAGTGAAGCTGTGCCGAAAGCTAGGCATAGACAGCTTCAAGACTACTGAATTCGAGTTCACACTGACTAACACTCAAGCACCCACTTACTCTAGACGAAGGCGTAAGGGTTCTAAGGTACAGGTCCTTTCTGACACTACAGAAGACAAGATAGACAACACTCCCGAAGAGATACCGACTAATACTCTCACAGAAGAGGAAATGATGTACTGGTCTGTAGCGCCAGGTGGGCAAGAAAGCTAACCTATGAAGATAACACCACGCTCCGTCGATAACGTAATAACAGCTAAGACTAGAGACAAGCAGACTCAGAAGTCAGCCTATAAGTGGTGGGAAGCTGACAACGACGAGCAACTTACAGGACAGATCTTAGGCACGGTAGCATTTCTTAAAGAAAATCAAGCATATAAGCAACGTCAGGCAGCGATCTACGCAAGACTATACGGCAACATGAGCCTGTTCTCGTTCGCAGGCACCAACATGTCCAAGCTAGACGCTATGACCGGTTTGCCTAACGATAGACCTACCTTCAATCTTATTCAGTCAGCGATTGATACCCTGGTATCAAGAATTGGTCAATCAAAACCAGCACCTACCTTCCTAACAGATAACTCTGACTATAAAGAACGTAACTTAGCGAAGAAGATGAACAACTTCATACAAGGTGAACTCTACCAGACCGATGCCTACGAACTTTGCACCATAATGCTACGGGACGCTCTCGTACTAGGAACAGGGGTTCTCAAGTGTTTCGAGACCCAAGACAACAAGGTGGGTCTTGAAAGAGTACTAAATACTGAGCTGTTCACGGATCCTAACGAATCCATATACGGTAAGCCAAGACAGCTGTATCAAATTAAATTAGTTGATAGAGAAGTTTTAGCAGCGATGAACCCCGGTTATAAGACCATAGTTAAAACCGCCGCAAATGCCTATCCTGACTCTTCTGGCGACTCTAGTAACACAGTGGCTGACTTGGTCATGGTCGTTGAAGGGTGGCACCTTAGAAGCGGTAATAAGGCAAAAGACGGAAGGCATGTCATCGCCTGTAGCTCTGGCATCTTATTAGATGAGAAGTTTGAGAAGGATGACTTCCCATTCGCATTCCTACACTACTCTCCAAGACTCCTAGGATTCTGGGCTCAAGGACTGGCTGAGCAGCTGATGGGTACTCAGATGGAGATCAACTCTCTTCTATTCACGATCTCTAAGTCGATCAAGCTAGTAGGTGTACCAGTGGTGTGGCTAGAAGAAGGCTCTAAGGTAGTTAAGGCTCATCTTAATAACGACATAGGTCGTATAGCTACGTACCGTGGGACAAAACCCATATATGAAACTCCCCAGTCTGTTCATCCAGAACTTTATGAACAACTTCAAAGACTTATCAACTATGGTTACCAACAAGCAGGCGTATCAGCCATGCAGGCAGGAGCTCAGAAGCCAGCAGGACTAAACTCTGGTGAAGCGCAGAGAGTATACGACGACATATCGACTGACAGGTTCGCTACTCTCGCCAAGAGATACGACGACGTCTATGTAAGTCTCACATACCTCATCACCGACCTAGCTAAAGACATCGCTGAAAGAGACGGCAAGTACCAGACAGTGTACCCGAATAAAGACGGTACCAAGATGGTTGACCTTCCTAAAGCTAAGCTGTTACAAGACGACTTCGTAGTGCAAGTATTCAATCAATCAAGTTTACCTAGGGATCCGGCAGGCAGGATGCAGAAGGTGACCGAGATGATCCAAGCCGGTATGATCACCATAAAAGAAGGACGCAGGTTATTAGATTACCCTGACTTAGAGCAAGTCGAAAGACTAGCTAACGCTTCAGAAGAGAGAATCTACCAGATCCTAGATAAGATCGTAGAAGACGGAGAGTATACTCCTCCAGACATATTCATGGATCTAGACCTAGCTAATGAACTATCAGTTAAGTACTACAACCTCTATAGTTCCGCAAACTTAGACGAAGACAAGGCTCAGATGCTCAGAGACTTCTTCTCACAAGTACAAGCTTTAAAACAGGCAGCAGTTCCTCCTCCTCCGCCCCAAGCAGCTCCAGGATCCGCACCCGGTGCACCACAACCAGCAGCAGCTCCTCAGCCTCTTCCTACATCTTCTTTAGTTCCTAATGGTGGCATTGGAGGATCAGGTTAATGCCAATTTGTAGATTCTGTAACAAATCAGAAATTAGGTAAAAGTTTGATCTCCAGTCAAGGGATCTTAATAAGAAGCAACAACAAAACCATACCCGTTGATTCGGGTAACAAAGTAATAAACGGATACCGGACAGGTATACGAAGAAGGAAATAATATGCCAACGATCACACCAGTAGCAGGCCCAGTAATAAATACCCCAGCATCAACTACCGTAAGAACACCCACACAGCTGAAGGTAATAGAGAATCTTAACAAAGTCATGACTTCCAATGCAGGTCAATCTCAAGAGACTCCAGTAGTGGACCCCAATAAGGTCTCAGTAGAGGAACTAGGGGCAGTCAAGACAGCCGAAAGTAGACAAAATGACATTAGTGTAGAGTCCAGTGCGACTACAGCCTCGGAAGAAGCTTCAGCTACCGCAGATACGGAAGTTAAAGCTGAGCCAGCAAAGGCTGAAGACCCACTCTCCTCACAGTACGCCGTCTTCGCCCGTAAGGAGAAGGCGCTGCGCGCTAGAGACCAGCAGCTCAGAGCGCGAGAGGAATCGCTTAGAGCCAGAGAAGAAGCCCTCAAGCCAGCAGCCACTTCATCAACTCCTTCGATTGATCCCTCCAAGTTCGTAAGCAGAGAAGAGCTAGCAAAGAACCCCCTCCAGGTACTTAGTGACATGGGACTAACCTATGATCAACTAACCAACCTAGCCATCAACGCACCAACTCAAGAAGAGATGCAACGAAGGACCTATGAGTCCAAGATCGAAGCTGAACTGAAGCAGATCAAGGAAGCTCAAGAACAGACTCGAAAATTTTACGAAGAGCAGCAGAACCAATCCTACAAGCAGGCAGTAAGGCAGATAAAGCAAGACGCCGAAAGCTTGATAGAGAGCAGTCCAGAGTTCGAGACCATAAGAGCAACGAACTCGATTGATGACGTGGTTGAGCTGATCGAACAAACCTTTAAAGAGGAGAACCGTCTACTAAGCGTAGAGGAAGCCTCGAAAGCTGTTGAAGATTATTTGGTAGAAGAAGCTACAAGACTTGCCAAGTTAAGTAAGATTCAGCAGCGGCTAAGACCAGCGCAAGCTAGTCCTAAGAAGCAAGAGCCAGCATCGCAGCCAGCACAAACGCTTAAGACCCTAACGAACTCAGTATCGAGCTCTAGGCCGCTAACGGCTAAGGAGAGAGCGATCCTAGCGTTCAAGGGTGAGCTCAAGTAACACGATAAGAACAGTTATAGATCTGTAAGTCTATAAACGTACTTATCGACAACAATAGTTCGCTTATAAACGAACATAACCGGAGTAAGGAAAATGCGCCCATAAAAGGAACCGCATCACCGACGCTTCAATAGGATACGCAAATGGCCGCCATTTACGCAAACTCATCCAACCAGATCGCAGCTCTCAAAGAGTTGTACACGGATGATAAAGAATACATGAAGGATCTAGTTTACAAGGAAAACCCTTTCCTTGCTCTAGTTCCAAAGAACGAATCTCCAGACGGGTTCGCTGGTAAGTATATCCCAGTACCCCTCGAATACGGAACACCCCAAGGGCGATCGCACTCATTCGCTAACGCTCAAAGTCAACAGACTGCTACCTCGCTGGCAAGTTTCTTCGTTTACACTATCGAAGACTACCAGTTGGTAACGATCACCAACCTCTTGATGGAGCAAACGAAAACCAGCGCTGGCGCATTCGTCGACGCTGCTAAGCTCCAGATGGACGGCGGGTTCCGCAACTTGACCAACAACATCGCATTCGAACTCTTCGGATCAGGAACTGCAACCAGAGGGATTTCCTCTGCTGCTTCCACACAAGCCGGCGTAACGGTTGGTGGAACTGTTCTCCCTCTGACTAACGCTCAATCGATCGTTGCCTTCGAAGTAGGGATGCTCTTAGTGGCATCTGCTACCGATGGTGGCGCCCCCTCTACCGACACAGTGACTATCGTCAGTGTCAACAGAGCAACAGGCGTCGTAACGGGAACAGCATCAGCTGCAACTCTATCCGGTAACTGGGCAATCGGAACTGGATTGGCTTACTTGACCATCTCCGGAGACCTCCCAACAACCGGTGCAACCAGCACTAGCTCTTACTTGGCTCTTTCAGGACTAGCTGCCTGGATCCCAGTAACATCTCCTGCCACCACAGATAACTTCTGGGGTGTTAACCGATCTGCTGACCCTACTCGTCTTGCCGGACTTCGATTCAACGCAACTGCGTACACCATCGAAGAAGGTATCACGAACGCTCTTGCATTCTCCAACCGAGAAGGTGCAAAGCCAGACATCGCTATCATGGACTTCGCATCCTACAGCTCCCTAGTTAACAGCTTGGGCGCCAAAGTGCAATACGTCCAAATCAAGCATGACGAAGTCGAAGTGGCATTCGAAGGTATCACCTTCCAATCCGCTTACGGCCGAGTCACAGTGCTTGCTGACCGCTCATGTCCCCCTCAAACCTGCTACCTCTTGACCATGGCAACATGGAAGTTGAGAAGCTTAGGCAAAGTGCCTCACATCTTGAAGTATGGGATGGAAGGTTTGGAAGGGCTACGAGTTGGAAACGCTGACGCTCTTGAAATCAGGATTGGATATTATGGCAACCTGATCTGTAGCGCACCAGGGTGGAACTGCGTAGTTCAGCTCTCAGCTTAATTGTGTTATAATAAAATCTGATTAGATTTAAGGCCCAGGGGCGAAACTCCTGGGCCTTTTTATTTTCTTGACAGATTGCGCCACAAAAAATAAGTTCGCAATAACCTAATTTCCTTTAATAAATAAACAATTTAGCCACAACCAAAATAACTCTTGACTCTCCCAATCCCCAGCGGTAATCTCAGTATAAGAGGTAGTTATGAAGAAATTAAGACTCTTTTTACTGATGGTTTCAGTGGTATCCTTCCTAGTAGGCTGTGCTCCTGTGTCTCATATATCGAAGATAACTCAACAGTTCTGCCGAAACTCATTTAACATGTACACGAACGAAGTAAATGGATTCGGTATAGGTACTGCCACGGAACAGCAGGTAGTAGATGCCTTAGGAGCCCCACTCTCTACTGACACAGCTCTAGATGGGTCTACCTGGTACATGTATGGTGTGTCAGAAGATGAGACGGATGATCAGCAGACACCCCTATGCGGCCGGTATGGCTTCAGGTTCGTAAACGGCGTGCTAGCAGGCGTACAAGCTATTCCAGCCTATCAGAACGAGCAACCTCAATAAGGAGATTATGTATGAATAACGATAACCCGATCTTTACAGGAGTTCAGATAGTCATGGGAATCTCAGCGGGAGTAGCAGTGGTTTACTTCCTGTTCGCTCTGTGGTTCGTATTATTGAACAAGTTTGAAGTGATAAATCTAGACTCGACGAAATGGTCTTGTGCGCAGCTGGATGCTTCGGATAACTGCGTAGAATATAGAAAGAAGTAATATATGAAAGCAATACTAGAATTTAACTTGCCCGAGGAGCATTCAGAGTTAGAAGCAGCTAGTAAGGCATCATCCTTACTATGTGTCTTAGAAGAGCTAGACAACTATCTTCGTGGTAAGACTAAGTACGCAGACGCAGATCAATCAGAACTGGTGACTCAAACGTATCAAGAGATCAGAGATGAGCTTAATAGAATCATCCATGATTTTGAGGTAGAACACCTATGACTATCATGACACTATGCGTTCTGATATTAATGATTGCAATCGGATTTTAACCTGTTAACCTGAGAGTAGGAGATATATGAAGAGTAACAATAAGAATATTGCAGTAAGTAGGATCAACCTAGACACACTAGTAAAACTGCAGAAGGCCGGGTATCAAGTAAGCGTTAAGCAAGTGACCTTACAGCCAGCTAATTCTCAACTAACCTACTGCTACGAGCAGGATATCAAGGCCTACAAGAATAAGTACAGGTATGAAGTAGCTCCTCAGGACGACGGTGGAACTCCAGAAGTGTGCAGAGTACCGCACATTAAGAAAGGTAAGTAGAATGTATCTAGTCTCCTACGCACTCTTAGATTATCCGACTCCCATAGTTCTAGAGTTCGATCGACTTATAGACGCTAAGGAGATGATCGAGATCCTAGAGATGGACATAGAAGCCCATCACATAAGCTTAAAGGTTGAGGACATATGAGTTTGAAGTATGACATAGTGCCCTACGTGGACGGAGATGGATTAGTAGCGCCATCCTTAGTGATACCACCTAATTCTTATAGGACATCTGATAATGGACCTCTATTCACTGCGATCTACTACATACTATTACAGCAAAATGGAGAGTTTGGATCTAAGGAGTATAACGAGTACGAAGCTACATTGACAACTTGCGTAGGTTCTGACAAACAACTCCATAGAGCTCCTAATGACACATCTCCTGATCAGATAGACGATAACCTCGGTGCCTTAGCGGCACTCGCTCAGCTAGATATCCCCCTACCATTTAGCCTTCCCCTTGCTCTATGGAGATTTCCTCAGCTGGTGTATGCCTACTTATTAGCCTGTGGGGTTCCTTCTTTGCTGATGCTACCCTTGGCGATAATAAATTCTATAATAATAGCTACTTCTTGCTTTTTTAGTAATAAGAATGATTCCAGCGACAGGCAACTAAACTGGTGTTTAATACAAGCTACATCAAAGAAGTCGTGGTTGGCTAAGTTAGCGGCAAAGACCTGGTATTGGAGACAATCCAAGATCTACGGAACTAATAACGTGATGAAGGCTGTAGCAGAGATCTACTATCCGGCTGGACATCCATTCATAAGCTATTGGAAGGAATGATATGGATATACACTTTACATGCAGATATTGTGGCAGTAAATTCATAGTAACTGTTTATCTTCCGAACAAGGCTTGGATGGAAGAGCAACGTTGTAGGGTCTGTAATGATCCGAACCTTAAGGCTAGCGAATACACGGAAAAGAAGATAAACTATTACCAAGGAGCGCCTAAGTTCAAGGATGAAGAGCCAGAACCTGAAAAGGATAACGAAGAGGATTTAAGTGAGTACAACTTCTTCACGGATAATTATGACGATTCTTATTAGAAAGGAGCTTATATGAACTTAAAAAAGATATTAAAATTACACGCTGAATGGTTAAAAAATAGCGAAAAGGGTGCTAGAGCTGATCTCTCTAGAGCTGATCTAGCAAATTTAAGATCAAGACACTCAATAGTACCAGAAATAGGTGAATTCATAGTTTTTAAGAAGTTAACGTCAAGCGCTATCGCTACGCTATTAGTAACCGCCGATAGTAAAAGAGTTGGAGGATTACTCGGAAGAAAATGTAGAGTTTCTAAGGCAAAAGTTTTAGAGATAAGCGGAGGATTAGAGAAAGACTACGATAAACGCACAGGTAAATTGCTATATCAGGTAGGAAAATGTGTTGAACCAGATAGTTTTGATGATGATATTACAAAAGAATGCACGAATGGAATACATTGTTTTATAACCAGAAAGGAAGCTGAAGAATATGATGCGAATTAAGAAGATTGAAGATGTAAGCTGGACCGATAATCTAGAAATATCAGAAGAACTAGAAGTATGTCAACATGATAACATAGAAGAAGGGCAATGTACTAATTGCGGTCGACGCTCAATAGACATATACGATGAGATGTATAATAGAAGATACGGAGAGTAATTGTATGAAATATCTGGTACTACTATTCATGTTACTGTCAAACTCCGCTCTAGCAGAAGTCCCCCTCCCGTGCCCAGTGTATCAGGATCCTAATCTACTTAATAAGATAGCTGTTAGGGTGTGGATAAGTGACACTTGGAAGGGTACAAAATTCGTAACTTATCCCAGTCCCGACGCTTTCTATGATGATTTTCATACACTAGCAGTCATAGGTTACATAGATAAAGCTTGCTGGATGAAGATAAAAGATCAAGTTCCTTGAAAACATTGAACTAATTACTTCTAATAGATGAAAACACGCTATTAGAAGCTTGAGATATCCTCACACTTCGCCCTGCGCCGATGCTTCCCGGTAGCAGGTGATTTTAAAGGAAGCTATCTCGAGGATATTTCAATGGGTAACTTTCGTACCAACCAATTTTCCTACTCTTTTGCTCAACCTACTCACCTATACGCAGCAGTATCCATAGCTGCAGCTGGAGCACCAACCATCGTAGCTAACACAGGGATGGGGATCAGCTCTATCACAAGAAACAGCACTGGTAACTACACCATCGCTCTCAGTCAAGCTTATTACGCCTTGTTGATGCTCAAGGAAGTTCAGATCTCATCCTCTGCTCCAACAGCTCCTGACATGTACATCGTAACCAACTCTGTAACAAGCTCCACAGCACCTGCCGTAACTGTACAGTTCAATTCAGCAGGAACCGCAACAGATCCGGCTTCAGGAACGATCATCCTAATAGACATCGTTCTTCAGAAATCTTCTGTCAGGTATTAATAGATAGCAGCCAGGGTGACCGCTGAAACTTCATGTCCCCTGGCTTTTCAAAGTCAAGGCGGTCTAGATGGCTTTTCCATCCGTTCCAACGAACTTCCAAGTCCAGCAAGCCAACAGACAAGTGTGGCTGAACTGGGCTATCAGTGCAGGAGCTACCTCCTATCAGGTACAAAGAAGTACTGACGGCGTAAACTTCACGCTGTTAGCCTCTCCTACCATCAATAACTACCTAGATACGGCTGTTACGGTAGGGACTCTGTACTACTATCAAGTCGCTGCTACTAATACTGGCGGAACTAGCCCATATACATCTGCTCAAGCCACTGTACCCACACCCACCGGCGAGATGTCACTTTGTGAGATCAGGTATAAGGCTAAACAGAGAGCAGACATGATCAACTCTCAGTTCATATCGGATACTGAGTGGAACACCTATATAAATCAGTCCTTGTTCGAGCTGTATGACATCTTAATAACGACCTACGAAGACTACTACATAGCCCCCCCTATCGTATTCACCACCGTAGCTAACCAGAACTTCTATCCCTTACCAGATGGTGCCCTAACCTTCAACAACCAGCAAGGAACCCCATTCGTAGCACAACCCTTCTACAAGCTCAGAGGGGTAGACCTAGGCATCAATAGCGCTAACAACGCCTTCGTGACGGTAGGAAACTTCAACTTCGAAGATAGAAATCGATATGTCTATCCAAACACTGCTTCCACCATCTACGGTGTGTTTAACCTACAGTATAGAGTTATGGGTAATCAGATAGAATTCATACCACCTCCGTCTGCTAACCAACCGATCCAGATCTGGTACATTCCAAGGATGGTAGAGTTGCTACAAGATACTGACATAACGACACAATCCGTGTCTGGATGGATAGAATATGTCATCGTTAAGGCAGCATACTTGGCCCTATGCAAGGAAGAATCGGACACCAACAACTTAGTTCTTCAACTAACAGCATTGACCAAACGAATAGAAGAGACTGCCCAGAATAGAGACGCTGGAAGACCCCAGAGCATCACAGACGTCAGGACTAATGGTAAGTGGGGAACTGAAACATATGGTTATGGCGGCAGTGGCCCAACAGGCGGGTACTAAATAGATGTCATTACCGATATATCAAGATCCTAACAAGAACCTAATGCTACTTCAGACCCAGTGGAGCTCTCAGCTGAACCAACTTCTAGTAAATCCTTCTTTACAGAGCATAATCCTAAGTAAAGTCAGCTTGATCAACGGATCTAACACCATCAATCACATGCTGGGACGTAAGCTACAGGGATGGAGAATCGTTAGACAGAGAGCCTTAGCTAGCATCTATGACAACCAAGACACTAATCAACAATCTAATCTTACCCTAATCTTAGTAAGCAACGCAGCAGTAGTCTGCGACATAGAGGTATTCTAATGGCAAACTCTACCATCAGCCCAAACATGAACCTTATCCTCCCAACAGTGGGTGTTGATCCGGGACCCGACTGGGCGACTAACTTAAATGCATCCCTAAGCATCATAGATCAACACAACCATTCCTCAGGAAGCGGAGTTCAGATAACTCCTAACGGACTTAACATATCCTCAGACCTATCGTTCCAGATGAACAATGCACTATTACTTAGAGCTTCAAGATATGCACCTCAAACTTCCCCCCTAAGTGGAGCTGCAGACATTGGTGAGACCTACGTAGCTGGAGTAGACTTATACTACAACGACGTGAACGGTAACCAGATCCAGATAACAAAGAACGGTAACATAGCTGGAACATCAGGATCCATTGCAAACCTGGTACCACCAGCTTCAGTAAGCTACGTGTCTGGAGATGAGACATTCGTATTCCAGTCTAACTCTACTACAGCTGCAAACATAGACGCAGGGTCATACGTCTTAAGGAACCTAACTTCTGGATCGTTTGGACTGACTCTAGCACCACCTACCTTAAGTTCTAACTATACGATAACTCTCCCAGCCATACCTTCTTCCATCTCCCTCTTAACCATAGATACCAGCGGTAATCTTGGTACGTCTTCTGGAGCCGTTAACGCCACCCTAAATAGCCTTATTACTGCCAGCGACGTGGACGTCGGTGGGAACTTATCTGTAACCGGCGATGCAGCCATTGGCGGAAGTACTTTCACAGCAGGAAACTCAACGTTCTCAAGCGTGACTACGGTAGGCGATACCGATGTTGGTGGAAACTTGGCCGTGACTGGCATCATCGGTGCTAACGGAGGACTGTCAGTACCAGGTACAGCCACGATAGGAACAGCCAGCATAGGAACCCTCGGTGTTACAGGTAATGAAACCGTTTCAGGAGCTCTTGGAGTAACCGGAGCCATCCAGAGCGGTTCTAGATACGTAAACGTAGCCCAATTTAATGCCGGTTACAGTCTAGGCATCGTAAGGGGCATAGTATCATCAGGCGGAAGTCCAGCAGGCGGAGAAGGTTTCGGATCTTCTAGCGGGGGCACGGGTGTCTATAATATAACTTATAGCAGTCCGTTCGGTGACGTACCTAGCGTAGTAGTTACTCAGACCTTCGGAGGATCTACATCGGTCGACGTCATAAGCAGCAATAACTCCGGATGTCAGATCTTGATATATAATACCGGTGGTGGTGTAAATTCTGGTTTCAACTTCATAGCTATCGGAAGGGTATAGAATGCCGCTTAACAAGCAGGCCATTAACCTAAACTTCGGACAGGGTGTGGATCTAAAGACCGATCCGTTTCAGGTCGCGGCTGGTAAGTTATTATCACTGCAGAACTCTATCTTCACCAAGGGTGGTCAGCTGACCAAGCGAAACGGCTTTGGTGAATTAGCTTCTCTTCCTAACAACCTATCAACCACGGCTACCACCTTTCAAGGGAACCTAGTAGCAGCTGGTACCACATTGAACATACTCTCTGAAGACACCATGACGTGGTTCAATAAGGGTAACATACAGCCTCTAGACCTAACTACCATCCCACTAGCCAGGAACTCTAGAAATATAACGGTGTGTGATGCAGTAGTAGCTCCTGGTACGGGCCTTACCTGCACGGTATTCTTAGCAAACGATGGATTTCAGTACTACCAGGTATTAGACTCGCAGACTGGACAGATATTAGTTAATCAGACGGTACTACCCTCCGGCTCTCAAGTAGCGAGAGTGTTTAACCTAGGTAACTACTTCATAATTACTTTTGTTACTACAGCTGGACACCTACAGTACATAGCTATACCATTACTCAATCCAGCCTCTCCGTCAGCGCCTACAGACATAAGCACAGTGATGAGTACTTCTCACCCAGGATACGACGCATACGTATTCAGCAACAGCTTGTACGTAGCGTACAACGCCAGCGACGTTGGTGGAGCGATCAGGGTAACATATATAGATTCATTATTAAATCAACACGGCACTGTCGTCATAGCTGGTCATACCTCAGATCTTATGTCAGTCAGCTCGAACCAAGGTAGCGGAAGTCAGTTCATATGGGTTACCTTCTGGGACTCAACCGACAACAACGGCTACACTGCTGCTTATAACGTTGCTCTGATTCAAACGTTAGCACCCGTACAGGTGATCGCAGGGATCCCGATACAAGCATTAACATCCTCAGCAGTCAACGGATCTCTGACGGTACTGTACGAGACGATCAACGACTACGGGTACGAAGCGGTGAGAACAGATTATTCTTCCTACGTAACTGTAACCAACACTGGAACAGTATCAGCTCCAACGATAATACTAAGAAGCGTAGGGCTAGCCAGTAAGGCATTCTACTTTCCACCCAATGATACCATATACTGCCTGTTCTCTTATGGTGGAGCACTGCAGCCTAGCTACTTCCTTGCAGACATCAACGGTAACATAATCTCAAAGCTTGCATACTCGAACGGTAGAGGCTACGCCATAGATGAGGTACTACCCAATGCTAGCGTATACAACAACACGGTATACATAAGTTATCTATACGCAGATCAACTGATAGCAGTGAACAAGAATCAAGGCGTGACAGTCCCAGACGGGGTGTACGCACAAGCCGGAGTCAACTTAGCAACGTTTGTCATACAGGATCAATCCCTGATAACGGCCGAGCTCGGAGCTAACCTCATGCTGTCAGGAGGGATCCTGTGGGCATATGATGGAGCCAAGCCCGTAGAGCAGAACTTCAACGTGTGGCCAGAAGATATCCTTGTGACTACGACGGGCGGCGGTGGTTCTATAACAGCTCAGTCTTACTTCTACTATGCAACCTACGAGTGGACCGACGCTCAAGGTAACCTTCACAGATCAGCTCCATCCATAGCTTACGAAATAACAACCACCGGTTCTACCTCAACTAACACCATCTACGTACCGACCCTGCGACTAACGTACAAGAACGGAACCAACCCAGTACGAATAGTGATATATAGACAATCTACGTCTCAGCCCATACCTTACCAGATAACATCCATCCTCAACCCGGTACCTAATAACGAAGCAGTTGACTTCATACAGTACTTCGACACCCAGTCTGACTCTCAGATCCTAGGGAATGTCATACTATACACGGAAGGTGGAGTAGTTGAAGATATTGGACCTCCAGGCGCGACTACCATGACCCTATATAAATCCAGACTATTCCTAGTAGACGCAGAGGATCAGAACCTACTGTGGTTCTCCAAGCAGGTGATAGAAGGAACTCCTGTGGAGATGTCAAGCTTACTTACTCTTTACGTAGCACCTACTATCTCAGCACAAGGATCGACTGGACCAATCACAGCCTTGAGTGCCATGGATGACAAGCTTATCGTATTTAAGAAGGACGCCATATACTACATGACGGGTGATGGGCCGGATAATACCGGAGCCAACAGCGACTTCAGCGACTTCATATTCATAACAGCTACGGTAGGGTGCATGAATCAAGATAGCATAGTGTTCACTCCTGCAGGACTAATGTTCCAGAGTGACAAGGGAATATGGCTACTAGGCAGAGATCTCAGTACTAGCTACATCGGAGCTCCAGTAGAAGCTTACAACTCAGCTAGCGTAGAGTCCGCACTCAACATCCCTGGTACTAACCAAGTTAGGCTGACGCTGAACAACGGTGTTACCTTGATGTACGACTACTACTATCAGCAGTGGGGCACCTTCACAAACATACCAGCAGAGTCTAGCACCGTGTATCAAGGCTTACACACCTATATAAACTCCTTCGGCCAGGTATTTCAGGAGAGCCCAGGATCTTACCTAGATGGATCATCTCCTGTACTTCAATCTCTTACTACCTCTTGGTTGAACCTGTCAGGACTTCAGGGTTACGAGCGCTGCTACGCCTTCTACCTACTTGCTAACTACATAACTCCTCACAAGTTGTCCATAGGAATAGCGTACGACTACAACCCAGCTATAACCCAAACCAGCATAATATCTCCTAACAACTACAATAATCCCTACGGCGACGACAACCTATACGGATCGACGTACGTCTACGGTGGTACAGCTACGGTCGAGCAGTGGAGGGTATTTCTAGCTCAACAGAAGTGCGAAGCATTCCAGGTTACGATCACAGAGAGCTTTGATCCCTCCTTCGGTACTATAGCAGGAGCTGGTTACACGTTATCTGGTATGGACGTCATAGTAGGATCTAAAGGCGGGTACCCAAGGATGAATCCTAACAGGAGTGTTGGATAATATAATAGCCAGTTAGGCTTCTTATGTATAGTATAATAGACCATTAGAAGTTTTAATGGTGTGATGTAGTAACCCAGAACAGGGATAAGTAGTGATTATCCCAGAAGAAGTATAATTATGAGATACATGTTGGACGTAGAATTTCATAAGGACCTGATATTCGGACATTATAAATCTTTATGTGGTTGTTATATACTAGATTTGGGTTGGATTACGTTAGAGATAGTGGATACAGTAGCTCATAGGTGCGAATCTTGTAATAAGATGTACTGTGAAGGCAACTGTCTTCCTAAAGGATAATCAGCAGTTACATGAAAAGTTGTAAAAGGTTGTAAAGTGTATAACGTAAAGATATTTCCATTCGATAAGTCAAGACACTCACATGATCTGAGTACCGCTATGAAGTACAGACGAATGGAATCACCGGCTGATAAGATATCCGCCCTTCCAGAACTAGGGTTAGTAGCCTACTGGGACGGTGAGTTCACAGCAGCGGGCTTCATAAGGAAGGTAGAGGGTGGTTACGGGATGATAGATAGCTACGTTACTGATCCTAGGATAAAGGACGTAGTTAGGAACGATGTGTTAAATGCTCTTACTATCCAGCTGTTAGATCTTGCTAGAGCTAACGGCATAACTAATCTCATAATGTTCAGCGTAGACGAAAAGACTATTATAAGATCATACAGGCACGGATTCAAGAAGCGACCTGATACCGTAGCCACGATAGTCTTAGAGCCTAAGAAGCTTTCGGAGTAAGATAATGTCTTTCATCGGTAACATGTTTAACGCCTCACAAGGCTCCGGATTTCAAGCACAAGCAGCTCCCATAACTCAGACTACGACAGCCGGCCAAGTAAATGCAGCGCAGAACCAGGCACAATCCGGTATAAATCAACAACAGAACTTTGTAAACGCTCTAGGCGCGCAGAATGGTCTAGCAAATCAATCCAACGTCTTCAACCAACAACAAGGCCTAGCTAACCAACTGCAAGGCGTAGCTAACGGTACAGGACCTAACCCAGCTCAAGCTCAGTTGAATCAGAACACAGCTACCAACACAGCTAATCAGGCAGCCTTGATGGCTGGACAGCGTGGAGCTAGCTCTAATGCAGGACTTATAGCAAGACAAGCAGCAATGCAAGGTGCAGCTAACCAACAGAACGCAGTAGGACAAGCTGCAACTCTGGAAGCTCAGCAGCAGCTAGGTGCCATGGCTCAACTAGGACAGCAACAAGCTAACCTACAGAACGTAGCTGGACAGCAGATAGGCAACCAACAAGCAGGATTAGGACAGCTAAATGCCTATCAACAAGCTCAGCAAGGCGCTCTACAAGGCGCAGTAAATACTCAGAATCAACTCGGTGTTCAGCAGCAGGGTAACATCAACAGCACCAACGCAGGAATCGCAGGATCCAACATCGGAGCTCAGCAGGGATTAGTATCAGGAATACTGGGAGGCGCTGGAGCGCTACTGGCGGCTAACGGCGGCGCAATTCCCATGATGGCCGAAGGTGGAGAAGCTAAGGTAGTTGGACACCTGATTCGATACGCTAAGGGCGGCAAGGTTCCAGCCCTGGTATCTCCAGGAGAAACATATCTTCCACCGAACAAAGTTAAAGAAGTAGCCAAGGGCAAGGATCCACTCAAGGTTGGAGAACGGATCCCCGGCAAACCTAAGCATCCAGGTAACGATTACAGAAACGACACCGTAGAGAAGACTCTAAAATCTGGCGGCATAGTGATACCAAACAGTGTCATGCAGTCTACCAACCCACACGAATCCGCACACAAGTTCGTAACAGCTTTGTTAGCAAAGCAGAACATGAACAGAAGGAAGTAATGTCAGGCTTCAGCATAGATCCTAAGAAGCTTCGTAAGGTTGCCTCAGATGAGGACACCACTACTCTTCAGCACTCTGATGGACACAAGATCGTCATAGCTCACAAGTCCTTACCTAAGCACATCAAGGCTCAAGTAGAAGCTATCCCTATGGGTGATGGACCTGATTCTTCAAAAGTAGAAAAGAACAGTAAGAAGTCTACACAAAAAGAAAAGATGATGGCTCACGGCGGTGACTGTGACTGCGCTATGTGCTCTGGTGGCATGATGGCAAAGGGCGGAGATCCAGCAGAACTTAAAAACCACAACGAGATCGTAAAAGGTAGAGCTATTGCCATGTCTGAAGGTGGCCAAGCTCCCGAGATAGCCATGAAGAAGCGTCCCATCGACGATAGTATGTCTAACAACCCAAAATTAGAAGAAGCTCACAAGACCCTACAGCCAGCTAGAATCCCCCATGGTGGCAAGCTGCTAGCTACACAACTGAACGCCTACGCAGACGGTGGAACAGCAACGGCTGAACAATCACCCAGCAACGAAGATTTACCTCCTTCGCCTCCAGAAGCTACGCCTGATACTCCTGCTGATACCACTCCAGCAGCGACTGTACCCGCTAATCAACCACTAGCTATGACGGAACCAGCTGCCGCAGCACCAGTAAAGAATACTGTAGGTGACACTAGCTTACCGAAGACCCCAAAAGATCCCTTAGACGTAAGCGGTGAAGCATCCATGATGCAGTCGGGCTACTCTCAGAAGCTAGCCGGTGTTAAGGGCGAAGCTAAGGCTTCAGCTCAGCAGGCAGCGACGGAACAAGCAACTTTAGACGCAGCAGCTAAGACACAACAAGACGCCTTCAACCAGTATCAGCAGAAAAGTAATGCCTTACTGAACGAACGAGCAGGCTTACAGCAGGCAGTACAGAACGCTCAGATCAATCCTAATCAGCTTTTCGACAACCAAAGTACTTTCCAGAAGATCCAAACCGGTATCGGACTGTTCTTAGGAGGCTTAGGAGCTGGTATTGGTCACACCAACAACCAAGCATTAGACTTCCTAAACAAGCAGATCGACAGAGATATAGCCTCTCAGCAAGCAAACCTAGACAAGAAGAAGGGTTTGCTAGCAGCTAATGCAGAGAGTCTAGGTGATGTTAAAGATGCAGCCGTCATGACGAAACTCATGATGCAGGATCACGTTCAGACTCAACTTCAGCAGGCGGCAGCTAAGTCAAACAGCGCGTTAGTGCAAGCAAGAGCCAATCAAGCAATCGGCGACATCAAGATGCAGCAGGCACCATTATTCCAGCAGCTAGCCATGAGGCAATCTCTGATGGACACAGGTGCTACTATGGCACAACCTGGCATGATGCAACAGATGGGTGCTCCTGGGCAACAACCTACAGCAGGAGGGATGCCTCTGAGACAGGTAGATCCATCCATATTTCTACAGACTATACCAGATAAAGAAGACAGAACCAAAGCTGGAGTGGAGATCGAAAGAGCTACCAACACCAGGAAGATGTCAAACGACATCATGAACTCGTTCGAAGAAGCAGCTAACGACTACAGCGGAGCCGGTAACAAGGCATTATCCGTACTTAAGACTCCAAGATCAGTCGGTGCTCTACACCAAGCCATGCAGCCTACGTTTGCGGACCTGGAAGGAACTGTCAGGCAGGCAGCCATGGACAACACCTTCTCGAACATCACTCCTAACGCCATGGATACTGAAGCTGACATCGAGAAGAAGCGTAACGCTCTCCAGCAGTACATCAGATCAAAGGCATCTGCACCCTTCGCCAAGAGCCATGGTATCGACCTAGACAAGTTTGCAACCACTAACACCATGCCAGAAGCAAGGCTTAACCCTCAGCAGCAGTCATTCCTGACCTGGGCCAGACAGAATCCTGGTAACCCAAAGGCTCAAGCCATATTCAAGAAGCTTGGTATAAGCCAGTAAGGTATCAAGATGGCTACTCAGATCGAACCAGCCGGCTTAGACGAGTTCCTAGCCTCTAACGCCAACGTTCCAGCCCAACAGACCCTGCCAGCAGCTCCTAGCCCAGAACTGATGGCTAAGGCACCTGAACCAGCCGGCTTAGACGAGTTCCTAGGCTCAAACAGCAACGCTGGCACCTTCCAAGAACAGTCCCCTACAGAGAAGATGTACGGTACACCCTCACAACAGGCTATAACCGCTCTAGAAGGCGCAGGACGAGGCGTTGCTGGTCCTTTGGCACCCTTAGCTGAGGAAAGCCTTGGCGTTGATCCTAGGGCTATCCTAGCGCGTCAGAACACGAATCCTTTGTCCTCCGCCGTAGGTGAGGCTGCTGGACTAGGTGGGTCAATGTTGACAGGCACAGGAGAAGGTGCATTGGCAGCCAAGCTTGGTACTAAGGCAGTCGAACTTATGGGGTTAGGTGGAAAGAGCGCCACGTTAGCCTCCAAGATAGGTTCTATGGCAGCTGACAACGCTGTTCAGTCCATGCTGGTAGCTGGATCAGACGAAGCTTCCAGGATGATGATAAACGACCCTAACACCTCTGCTGAGACAGCTCTCGTAGATACCGGCTTAGCTGGTGCCATAGGAGCTGGAATAGGTGGAGGCTTAGGCGTGGTATCCCCCTTATTCAAGGGGATAGCTGGTGACAAGATAAGTCAGATGGTAGAAGACTTCAAGGGTAGGATTCACGATCATGTGGTCAATCCAGACCCAGTTGCTGCCATGACGGACGAGCTGTCGAACTATCACTCCAACATGAAGAGCTTGGCTGATGACGTCTACGGACCTTCAGGATTAAAATCCCAAGATATAGCCAAAGCCATCCCAGAAACCAAACCAGAGATGATGGCTCAATCTCGGGAGCTGAGCAACTCGGTATCTGACACCATAGATAAGATGGCCAACGAGCCCAACAGATACCCTCAACGACTAGTTGGTAGGCTCACTGACGACCTCACTAACTACCAAGCAGCTCTAGACAGCTCCCAGACCGGTGCAGACATATTTAATGCTACTCAAGACCTAAAGCAGAAGCTTCAGGGGTATGCCAAGTTTGACAAGATGGTTAAGCCAGTCGATGATGCCTACGACTTCGTATCTAAGGCTAAGACGATGTCTCACGACTTCAGGACGGCCTTAGAAGATCCTTCCGTATGGGGTAAGGCAGCTGAGAGGCAGCAGGCCATAAATACGGCATTTAGAGACTACATGCCAGCACTACAAGACTTCGAGAAGAGGTTTACGACTAAAGTGAGCGGAGAGCCAGAAGTAGATGCCGGTAAGATTAATACCTACTTAAATCAACTCGGTAAACCCAACGCCGAGATCAAGCAGAAGATGCTACAGAACTTCATAGACGCTTCTGATAAGTACAAGAGCGTAATAAACCAGTCTCACATAAACCTAGGACTAGATGCTCCAAATCTTAGTGCCCCTCTCAACGTAACTCAGAGTACCCTAGGTAAGAAGACTACCGGAGCAAAGCTTGCAGACATATTCATAAACAAGGGACTAAGTGACGCAGGCGGTAAGACCATAGGCGCAGCGGTCGGAGCTTCTGTAGGACACAGCATGGGTATGGGTGGAATAGGAGCACTGGTGGGTGAGCACGCCTTAGGACCCTTCTTCAACTCAGTACTGCCGGCCATAGCTAAGCCCATGCTAGAATCAGTAGGGAACCCAGCAGGACTAAAGTCTGCCATAGACTACAACCTAAGCGTAGCAGCTGGTAACCATGCTGTAGACAGAGGAATGAAGAACCTATTTAATGGTGTCAAGCCAGTGATAACTGAGAGCATGATACCCTCGGTTAGCGAGAAGACAAGATTAGATAAGAAGTTAAAAGAGATACAGACTAATCCAGAGGCCATGACAGACGTAGGTGGAGACATGGCTCACTACCTACCTAATCATGCTACTGCTCTAGGGCAGTCTACAGCAACTGCGGTCAACTATCTAAACAGCTTGAGACCTACCAAGGATAAGGCGTCTCCACTAGACTCCACACCAGTAATATCGCCTACTGCTAAGGCTAAGTACGAGAATGCATTATCAATAGCTCAGCAACCTATGCTGGTGATCGAGAAGATGAAGGCTGGAAGGTTGACATTGAACGATATAGAAGCGGTTCAGACTATGTTCCCTAGCCTGTATAAGAGGCTATCTAGTAAACTAGTGGACCAGGTTATGTTGGAAGTTAGTAAGGGAAAGCAGATCCCGTATAAGCTTAAATCTGGTATCTCCATGTTCATCGGACAACCATTAGACAGCACCATGAAGCCAGAAGCCATACAGTCCGCTCAGATGGTGTCTAATCCTCAACAGCAGCAACCTCAACCTAATCCTGCAGTCGCTGGTGGACGTAAGAAGGGCTCTCCTAAGGCTCTTAGTAAGTTTGGTCAGATGTATCAGACTCCGACTCAGGCGGCAGCTGCTGATAAGTCTTCTCGAGAGTAATATTTCTAGGAAAATAGATATAGTAAAAAGTAACTATAGTGCAGAATAAAGCGAAAAAGTACGGAATTAGTACTATTAGATTCCAATTAGTCGTATATATCAAGAAGATAGTCCTACAAAGCAGTCCTACGAATCCTAGCCAATTACTGGATACTGATATGCCTCTAGCATGACCTTGTTTGAAGAATAATAGTATTTGCGGTATGTTACTGTATGTAACTATAATCGCACCAATTATCCCAAC
>QGNH01000495.1_pt2 | contig 54005 bp, 57 predicted proteins | sample 1735481 | NCBI WGS metagenome assembly QGNH01 (sample SAMN09239004, study PRJNA386568) | Viral metagenome, whole genome shotgun sequencing project.
ATCCAAAACCACACTAGAATTATAGACTTGCTAGGTCTCTTAATTCCGAAGTTCGCACGGGTGAGTGCCGCAAGGTCTTGCGAACTTCGGAATTGGAACATTAGGGGCAAACTGGTTTCATGATCCGAGCGTTAGTGTCCTGTCTCGGCCGTGCGCGCGGCCCATTGATCGTCGCGGGCTTTTTGCTCGCGGCGTCCTTCGCGGCCCACGCCTTGGGCATCGAGCAGCTCGAAATCGTCACCAAGGACGGCGTGCGGGTGTTCGTGGTCGAGATGGCGGTGACGGAGGAGGAGCAGGAAACGGGATTGATGTATCGCCGCGAGCTCGCTGACGGCAAAGGCATGCTGTTCGACATGGGCGAGGAGCGGCCGGCGGTGTTTTGGATGAAGAATACGTATGTGTCGCTCGACATGATCTTTATTCGCGCCGACGGCTCGATCGCGAGCATCGCCGAGAACACCACGCCGCTGTCGGAGGCGCGCGTCTATTCCGGCGCTCCCGTGCGGGGTGTGCTCGAAGTGGTGGCGGGTACAGCCAAGCGCTACGGTATCGTGCCGGGCGACAAAGTGGGGCACCGGCTCTTCACTGGGCACTAAGCTTTCATGGAGGTGTCGTCGTGGCCGGGCTTGTCCCGGCCATCCACGTCTTACTGCTTTGCAGGGAAGAAGGCGTGGATGCCCGGCACAGGGCCGGGCATGACTCATGAGAATGATCACATTCCAGCATAAACCGGTTTGGCTTCCCGCCTTGCGGGCGGAAGGCACGGCGGTGTAATCGATAGCCGGACGTCCGCCGTATGGTCGTCATGGCGGGGCATAGCGCAGTCTGGTAGCGCACCTGGTTTGGGACCAGGGGGTCGCAGGTTCAAATCCTGCTGCCCCGACCAAAATTTCCCAATGGCGGCGGGCGATTAGAAAAGGCGTTCTGACGCCCGTTCTGACATGGCGTTCTGACGTTGTTCACCCATCCGAATTGTCAGGGGTGCGGGCGCGCGCGCGAGCATCGGCGACATCGCGCACACGTTTTGCCGTACGTCGGATGTAACGCATCGTGGTTCGTGGCTCGGCGTGCGTCATATGGTCCTGAATGCCCCGAAAATCCGCCCCAGCCTCGTCCGCCTCGGTCGCGGCACCCGCACGGGCGTCCATCGACCAAATTGCGTCAGGGATCGCCGCAGCCCGGGCAATGGACCTAAACCATTTGCGGTAGGTCCTCTCTCGAATGGGGAGGTCATGTTCACCCTTCACAATGGCGCCCACCCTTTGACTGTGCGGGACGGCATCCAGGAGCGGAAATAGCAACGGATATCGCTTTAAATCGAATTCAATGGGAGCCCGGTTCTTTGACGTTCGAAAGCGTAAGCGCCAGCCGGGGACGTTGTCCCAGCGGAAATGGCCAGTCCACATCTCCGCACCGTAGTAGATCGCGCCCGGGATCTCAGGACGGGCCGGCGCCCATTCGCCTATCAAGTCGCGCTGCCGGCACATCAACTCGAATTGAGCGGCGACGCCGATCGCCATGGCGGGCTTGCCGAGCTCGAGAGCCTTTTTTACGAAAGCAACCACATGCTCAATACGGAGCTCCTGGTCCCGGGCGCCCGGCCGCTCAAAACGGAGCATCGCAAGTCGTCCCACGAGAGTTTCGCAATCGGCAAACCCGAGAGCCGCGCCAAATCTGAGGATCATGCGCAACGCGGATATACAATCGTGCGCGCGCTTCTTTCGGTCAGGGCCGTTCTCGGTTTTGGGTGCGCGCCAGTTTTTCCACCATCTGCGAGCGTCGACTATAGTGAGCCGGCGGATTAGCCGATCGCCAACCGTTGCCTCTAAAATTTTCAAAGAGTCCGCGTAAGCGGCCCTAGTGTTGGGTTTGACTTCTCGAAATGGGCTGTCGGGGTGTGTTTGGAAGACACCGCTTAAGCTCTTTACGGTACCGTCGTAAAGGAAGGGCCGCTCGGTAACTTCATCGGTGCGACCAAGCCAGTCCATGAGGCGCGCGGTAAAGTTTTCACATAGCTCGCTCAGCTCTTTTTCGGTCGCGTCTTTGGGCAATGCGATCGTTCGGGCGGGAAAATTTTTAGTGTTGCGAACAATTTGGGCTCCGATCCAATAGGCAGCTTGTGTGCCGTCGGTTCGTCGGCGCCATTTCAATCCTGGTTTATCGCTTCGACGTGGCATTTGGCCAGTGTTCCTCGCCGTCATCGCCGCCGGCTTCGGAGGGATTCTCGCCAATTCCGTTCTCCGCGTCCAGCCATGCCCGCACCGCCGGCCAGTATCGGCCTCCGAAAGTGGGCTGCAGCTTAGGAAACTTGCGCAATTCAAGCGTGCGAAGAGCTATGCGAAAACGCCGCTTGCCGATCCGTGGACAGAGCCGGTTGCGCAATTCGTCATCCGTCACGAAAAGAGGAGTCGACGGTTTGGGGTCGATACTCATAAGGTTACTTCCGAACTCAACGAGCTTGAATTATGCCGCAAGGCGGCCTCAGCGCACGTCGATTGTTTGCTGTTGCCGACTTGGATAGCTTTATCTTGCTGACGCCAATGGTTGGATTATTTGCCAGCAGTCCGATCTCAACATGATGAGATACAACTGCATGCAGCAGCAACAGGACATAATTCGCGAAACGCGCACCGCGCGCACGACTCGCTTTATCTCGAAGGCGTCGGGCAAACGGTGCATCAATCTCGCCGAGCGCGGTATGGGCTTCTCGGTAGGGAAGCCAATCGATGACGCTTTGAAAAGCTGCGCGGCGGCGGAGATTGTGTTGGCGATATTGGTCAGCTGATTGGAAAGACTCAATCGCGTCCTTGAGCGTGCCAGCTTGAGTAAAATGCAGTTTTTTGCTGCTCGCCTTTATCCTGGCGGTTTCGGCGTCAAATGCCGACGTTCCCCACGGCGCGCGAATTCGAACGCGGCTTTTGCGTTCGTAGATGAACTCTTGGTCGTTCACGACGTATCGCTTGAACGAGAGGCGTTGGTTCATAAGCGTCATTTTTTACCATCCGAAACGCCGATGGCCGGATTTTGGGCCCAGAACTCAGTCGAGTAGATGGCGCGAGACGCACCTAGCTTTGTAGATTTGGAAGAAGCGGGCACCTGTAGCGTTCGGCTGGGCTTATCTACCCAATCGGAAGTGATTGGCCGCCCGCCATGCTCGTTGGCTTTGTGCCTTGAGAGCCGTTCTAAAATAACTGTGAAGTTCACGAGCGCGGCTGACATGATGAATTTCTTTTCTTGCCGTTTGCTTTTTGAAGGCGTCGGGCGGCATCGGCAAGCGCCTCATCCGCATGTCGATGTACTCGTACACAGACGACATTTGAGTGATGATCACGTTCGATCACTACCCATCGGCTGCCCGAATTGCGTACAGCAAGCAGGAGGCTGGACTTCCGGGTCGTAGTCATCAGCGGAAGCTCGGACGGCGACCACACAATCCATATTGCGGTATTTTTAGACGCTGCTGTTCGATTTCGCGAACCAGCGGGCTTTCCGAATCCGTTTGGGGCGCATCAAAAACGGTGCGGAGGATTTTCAGCGCTTCGGCCCTGAAATCGTAATCTAGCCGAAGGGCACAAGCCGGCGGCGTACAAGGCTGAAGTTTGCTGCGACTAGGCCTAAGAAATCGAATTAGACCGGCATCAGGTGCTTCTGCCCGGGCAAGGTCTTGACGGCGGCGGTTGAATGTCGTCGAACGCGAAGAGTTATTGCCAGCGAATGCTGGGATGGGACAATGGTTCATGTCGCGACCCTTTCTCGCGGCGAGTTCGGACGGCGCTTGAACGCCGTTTAGGACGGCCCCCACAGGACATTTCCTTGGGGGTTCTGTGTGTGGATTTTATCCGCGCCCCCGCACTTCGCGAACGGAACGATTTTCACTGGGCGCCTTATCGGCTTGATCGCGCTGCTATTTCAGCGCTTCGGCAATGTAATTTCGGGATGCTATGGGCGGTACTTCGTTCGCGTGATCCAGTTTGAACAAATTTCAAAAGTTGTTATAACAACCCAGGGGAGCAAGTGGGTAAATGGTCGCCGACAGCGTTGAAGATCCTCGTGTTGTGGCGGACCAAATTAAGTACTGGTTGGACTATTCTGAAATTTTTTACGACGCATTTAAGTTTGAGAAATATCTCGGTCCTAACTGGTTTGTCGTGCATGAGTTACTTGCCGGTCCGGATATAACGACTTTTTCTGCTTTTTTATCGACGATTCAAAAAATCGGAATCACTCGCAGTAATCCAGGTCATGATGTTTCTGAATTTCTCGATCATTTACGAGAATTGAAGCATATCGCTTTGATTGATCCAGAAATCACGGACACGAAAGGGAACAAGATAGCAATAGAATTACACGAGAAATTGCGCGTGTTTCCAGCTCGCACCGAGATTCAAATTTTGGATAAGTTGAAGAAGGCGGGTGCAAAATTCACGCACGAACTGACTGAAGGATTATTGGGTAGACAAAAGGCCGATGAAATGCAGCCGGAATGGCCCAAGCAGTTTGAGTCGGCTTACAGGTTTATGCGGAAATCGTTTATTCCAAAGTGGGAAAATCTCTTAGAGAATCTCGCACTGGAATCAGTGTCCGGTACCCACATGAGTGCAACGACGATTTCTAACCAACTGAAAAAAAATACGGAAGTTTTCGTAATATTGTTTAAGTTATGGCTCGCAAGATTAAAGGGTGAAGATGCCGAGGGTTTCGATGTAGAAAAGCTGCATGATATGTCGCTAAGAGTTCGCAAGGTTGCATTGGTAGCTGTCCGAAATTGCATGTCCATGTTGGAAAGGTGCAATTTGGTCAGTTTAGTGAATGATATTGAACCAAAAAAATATCGGCTCAACGAAAGATATGACGGTTTATTCGATAAATTTGCTTGCGATCTCTTGCCTCTGAAAAGTATGCTTCGCGAATGTCTTAGACCTATGGTCAAAATTTAATAGCTCGTGGCGTGAACCGGCACTCTACAAAGTGTGCTGAATGAACCACACAAAAATTTTGAATGAACGGAGGCGGTTAGACACTACGTCTAAGTCGCCCTTGACTCGTGTATTTGGAGGGGTATGGAGGAAAGTGTAAGCCATTGAAAACAAAGGAGAAATCAATGCGACTTATGCTTCTTCTCATTTGTCTAACGCTTTGCGGCAGCATCGTTTCCGCCAGGGCAGAGCTGCTATTGCAATCAAAAATGGAGGCAATATGCCGACCTTCAGCCCCGGCCGCATATTCCATTGAGCGCTGGAAGCGGCAAGGTGCGTGCACAAATGACTGCTTTGTGTCTCGGCTGAAGTGTTCGAACGGTAAAACGTTCGAACTGCAATCCGCGGTTCACCCTGGTACAACGCAAATACAGATGCTTCTTTATAATTGGGCGCCGTGGTCGTTCATATTTTTTCTGCTGCCGTTCTGCATCATCGTTGGCCTCGCGACGGCAGGATCAAACATTTTCAGGCCGCTGCTTGCGGTCAATGTGCTGGTCGTGGCCTACGCGATATTTGCCGCCTTGTTTTTTTACGTGAGCATAATCGGTAACCCCTGGAGCGAGTGGGCTTGGCTCGAAAGCCTGCTTTTCCGCAATCCCTATTCTTTCGGCACGATCATGTTCTTTTTCTTGGTCGTGAATCTTCCGGCTGTGTGGCGCTCGCTTGAAGATTTCTTCTATCGCCATGCGGCTATGCCGGCGATTGTGCCGTTTAATCGAATGCACGCCGCCGGGATGCACGCAGCGCTCATGCCCAACATCTATGAGTTTGTCGATCCGCGCGAAACGACTTCGTATTACGAGCGGGAGACTGACCGGCTGCGCGCCTACAAGGAAAAGCTCGATGCTCAGACGGCCTTGGCTCGGGCCTATCTCCGTCACCAGCGTACCCGCAACCAACTGAACGACTAACGCGAAAGGAGAATGTCATGGGCTTTAAACCGACTCTTGAGCTCAACCCAAGTGAAATGCCGGGTTTGGTCAGAACCCAAATGCCGCCGCGTCATAACGCGCTAGCCGTTGTGCCGCCGCCGCAAATGGTCACGGTGCCGGCGCCGTTCAGGACGCCGGCCACAACGTTTGGCGCGAAGCGCCTGACGAAATACTTCGACGCGCTGACGGCGGCCACCAACTCACAGAGTGGCTATCTGCGTGCACGGGCAGAAGCAGCAAAGTCATTCGTTGCCGCAGCCCGCGGGGCAAACGAAGTAGCGGAGCTACCGGAAATTTGCCAAGCCGACACTGAGGTTCGTCGTCTGCACCGGGAGCGTGATTTTCTCATCGCTCGTACTGAGGTGGAGCAAGCGCGATACGGGTTCTACGCGACGCAAAACGAGGTCGACAAACTACGCCGACCCCGAATCAAGAAGGCGCTTGGCAACAACTCCGCGGCCATCAACGCGTTGATGAAGACGAAGGTCGACATGGAGGCACTCGGCGAGGACACGACGGAGCTCGATCGGACGCTAGCAATTTTGCAGAACGCTTGAGTCATGGCGGAAAAGAAGGTGCGGCTGCCGGAGATTCGGGCGGTGCTAGACGCCCGTTTCCCATTCGCCGCCGAGGTGCCTGAAACGGTCTACGAGACCGGGACGGTGGTGCTTGGATTGGCAAATGAGCAGCCGGTCGCGATTTCGAGCCGGCCGCGTTTCGAGCATTGTCATTTTATTGGCACGACGGGCTCCGGCAAGACAAATCTACTGGAGCATTTAATCCGACAGGATATCAAGAATGGCGACGGTGTTTGCGTCATCGATCCTCACGGCAATCATCCGGACAGTGTGTACCGCTCGCTCATCAACTGGTCGTTTGCCAGGGGATATCACAAAAGCCGCACCATTCATCTCATCGATCCCAATGCGACCTCATACACGACGGGCTTCAACGCGTTGGCGCTGCCTGATGCGCAGACCAGCGTCTCTGTCGTCGCCGGCACGGCGCTCGAAGCGTTCGAGCGCATATGGAATGGGGAGGACACTCATAGCAAGCCGACGATCAGGCGAATCCTTAAGGCTACCTTCGCCGCCTTGGCGGAGCTGCAGCTTACTCTCTCGGAAGCCATACTGCTGTTCGATCATCGCGATGTGCATGGCATTCGCGCTCTGGCGATCGAGAAACTGACTGACCGATATGCCCGGGCGGTTCTTGCCGATCTCGATCAACTGGCGCAATCCGACCGGACGGGCCTGCGCTTCCGGGACGAAGTAGTCGGCCCCATGAACCGCTTGGCTGAGTTTATCAGTGCGCCGGCAATTCGGCGCATCATCGGCCAACGGGACAATGTAATTGATCTTCGGGCGGCCATGGATGAGGGGCACATCATCCTCGTCAATCTATCCGGAGGTGACGCTGTTAATGATGCCGACGCCGAGCTGCTAGGTCGCTTGCTGACGCGCTTTCTATTTTTCCACGCTAAGCGCCGCAAGACGAATAAACCCTTTTGGTTTTATCTGGACGAATGTCAGCGGTACCTGTCTGGCGACGTTCCAAACTTGCTGGCGGAGGCCCGTAAATTTCGAGTCGGGGTAACGCTCAGCCATCAATGGCAATCTCAACTAAGCAAAGACGACGAGGAAATTCTCGCTGCCGTGCACAACGCAACCAATCTCAAGGTGGCATTTCGGATTAAACATCCGAAGGAAGCCAAGGAAATTGCTGAGGCGATCATTCCGCTCGACCTAGAAGCACCAGTGAAAATCCTGACCAAGCCTACGGTCGTAGGGAGTCGCCGCGCCTGGTTCGACAACTGGAGCAAAGCCGAACACGAAACCTACAGCACCGCTGTGTCGCAATCGGTCTCACATTCAGAGACGGATACCGAGGGCGATAGTGAAACCGACATGGCAGGGGAGAGCTCCGGCTGGAGCGTCTCCAACGCGATGACCGCCAGCCAAACGTCGGTCTACGACGGGGTGAGCTTTGGGCCCGTGCAGAGGAGCTACGGCGTAAGCGGCGCGAGAACAGACGGAACCACCGGCGGCCGAAGCGCGGCGCGCACAAGTGGCAAGAGTAGGAGCCACTCCGTCGGCACGACAACGAGCGAGACTGTTACCGAAGGCTACTCACACGGCCATTCGGAAAGTCACGGTGCATCGGAGGGCTTGGAGCCAGTCTTTCAAGATTTGCCGAGTGCCGTCCACGGCTACCAAAACGCGTTGTATTTCGCAGCGCAAGCGCTTCGATCATTAGCGGCAGGCGAAGCGTATGCGTCGTTCGTTGACGATACAGGAATGCATACCGGGCGCGTTCACGTTCCTCGTGTCAAACAAATATCCGTCGCAAACGATACGTTCGCCAGAATACGAACGCTGCTGTTTGCGAAGAGTCCTTCAGCAACAGAAACGCCGGAAGCAACGCTGCGGTTGGAGCGGCGCGAACAGGCGCTGCTTACGCAGGCAGCCCAAGCGATCGACGCGCCGAAAGAACCAGATATGCCTAAGGATTTCCGCGTGCCGGCGCCTAAGCGAAGCGGAAGGCGATAGGCCAGGAACCTGAGGTATAATATGGCAATGGATGCTGCGGTAACGCAGAGAGCAAAGCGTTTCGAACGTCGCGCGACACCCCCCGCCTTTCAACTGACCGATCGCGATCTCGTGCTACTGTCGCATATAGCGCGGCATCGCTTTCTTTCGTCTGCGCATCTTGCGGCCCTCGACGGCGGAAGCCCGCAAAATGTTTTGCGTGCGCTTCGGGTGTTGTTCGATCACGAATATCTTGATCGACCTAAGGAACAACTGGCAACGATGCCAGTCGACGGATCGCGGCCCTATGTCTATGGGCTCGGCAAACGCGGCGCGCGAGAGCTCCGTGAGAACGGCCACCGGATTAATACCGATGTTGACTGGACCGAAAAGAATAAGCGGGCGGGCAGCAAGTTTATCGAGCACACGCTACAGATCGCCGATTTTATGGTCGGTCTTGAGTTAGCTTGTCGAGGAAATAACGGCGTAAATCTTTTGCGAGAACATGAAATTATCCAGGCGGCGCCCGAAATCACACGGAGGGCACGAGAGCCGCTGCGATGGCGGGTGGAGCGCATTGAGCGGGGGAGACGGGAAATCACGACCGTCGTTCCTGATGGTCTCTTTGCGCTGACCTTCCCTGATGACACTGCCTCATATTTTCTTCTTGAGGTAGATCGCGGAACGATTCCGATTACCAGAACCGATACGGAGGGTACGGCCGCTTGGCGCAAAAATATTTACTACAAGTTAGCCACCTATTACGATGGGTGGAAAGCGAGTCGGCACGTAGAACAATTTGGAGTCAAGCAAGTTCGGGTGATTACAATTACCAGCTCGGCGAAGCGAGTTGAAAATATGCTGGCCGCGATTGACGAGATTACAGAAGGACGCGGCTCCAATTTTTTTCTATTTGCCGATCGAACCAAGCTTGAAATTTCCGATCCTCTAAATTTTGAATGGGTGAGTGGAAAAAGGGAGAATGTAAAATTGATTGACTAACTTTTTTTGATGTTGTCCAGCGCACGAGTAATATTGTTCCTCACGGTCGTGAGCAATCGAAATTTTCCAATTGGCGACATGACTTTTGCTTCGGTTATCAACTGTTGTTCAACAATTTTGAGCCAAGGTTTTTCTAAAGCTAGGTCTCGCTCTAGTCCACCGTACTCATATCGCATCCCAAATGCGCGAAAAATTGTGCGCTGTTTCGAGGGGTGCAAGCTCAATAGAGTTTTAACGAACTCGTCTGGATCAATGGAGGCTAGGATAGGAACGTTGTGATAAAGATTATCCGGGCTATTCGTCAGGCAAACGTGACGCAAGTATAGGTCAGGATCAGCTTCCATCTCTTTCAGCAGCTGTAGTCCCAATTTCGGATAACTCTTTTTAACTGCTCGATCAGCGACCTGCACTAGATACTTTTTTAGCTCTCCAAATTCAGTGCTCTCACTATCTACAAACGCTAAACCTGCATAGCCATTAAAATGTAACTCCCGGGAATCAATCACTGAAGTGTCGATTCGGCCCGCCTCGTAGAGATCTTCAATATAACGCTTACCTTCCACAACCACCTCTGAAAGTGATCTCCCAGATACGTTATTTCGCGCAAGAAAGAGCCGCAGTGCAAGAACGTGCAACAGCTCTCCCGCCTCTGAAAACTCTCGAGCTGCGAATTGCTTCTCCATTTTATCGTGCGCGGCAGCAAGTTCCTTGTCCGTCCGGTCAAAGAAATGCCAGACGGTAATCCACGATCGTTCATCGGCAACTGTCACGAAATAGCGGCTGCTATCTAAGCCGGCACGAATCGCACTTTCGTCAACAATTCCTTTAACTAAGATATCCGTGAGTACTTCGTCAGAAAGTACTTGATCGGCCAAATCTACTTCCGGGTACCTCCGGCGTGAAGCTCCTTCCTTGCCTTCTTTCTCCGTGGCCGCCGCAAATAACCAATTTGTCCGCCACTTAAGATCGTCAGCACGTAGTCGGCCAGCCTTGATCTCAAATGACAGTGCGAAGATCAAACGAATTAGAGCCGTCATTGCCTCCGCGTTTTTGCGATGTTGCCCTGTCAAAGCGTCGCAAATCCTCTCGAAATCCCACATTGTCTGTTGAAGGATACGGAGATTATTCAGCCCAGATTGCGCATAGATCGCCGTTATATCGGCCGCATTCTTGAGAAATAATGATTTCACTTCGGAATTATTAATTTGCGTGACGAAATAATTAAACGCCTCGTCGAATGCAGATTGGACTTCTAGAGTCTTGCCTACTAATTTTTCTCTGCGCCGCCGATATTCGTCGTTTTCTTTCCGCTCTTCGCTTTTGTCTGTGTCTATTCGATTGCCGCCAGCAATTTCATTTTCATTGGCGATAATGATGACCTTGCACCCATCGTGCTCCACAAACTCGTTTATGTAACCCATCACCACATTGATCGGCATCTCACAACGTTCAAGATCATCAAATACAAAGATGCGGGCATTAAACTTATCTACGATGTCACCTAATTTAAAATCGAGCTCGATACCCTTAAACTTTAGGGCTGCCTTGGCGATCCGACCCCCTATCTTCGCGAACTTCGATCCAACTAATGGATATATAGCCTCGATCAACGCACTATCGATCTCGTTGAGGGTGGTAAGGCCGAAAAGACTCACGTAAACGTATTTGTCAGGCTCTCGGATCGTTTTATTTAGGAATTGCTTGACGAGATAAGTTTTACCGATTCCCCATGGTCCGTTGATCATTACGGCATAATGCGGAGAGTGGGGGAGGGACAGATAGAAAGTTAAATAGTCTTTGACGTGTCGGTTGTTGTCACTGGCCGCTTCTTTCTGATCTGGCATTGCTGTTACTCCTTGACGGAGTCGTGGATTGGCTGGACCTCGTGTTCGCACTTGGCAACCACTTGATCGAGAAGCGCAAGGTGCTGAGCAATGTGCCCCAGCGCCTCTTGCCTCTCCGAGGCATTCTTCATCATCGTTGCAGACGCGATAGCTTCGACCGTCGAGTTGTATTGGAATATTAGTCTGACGAGATGCAAGCAACTGGGACCTGCGATCTCGCCTAATAGGAACAGCTTATCAATATTCCGCTCCAACATCGGCGTGAGCTGAATTGGTGCAGTTAGTTGTACGCTCGCAGGAAAAGATTGATCTCCGACGTGGAACTTCAACTTTGACAATCCATCTCGCGCATTCTGTATCATCGTCGGAAGCATACAAAGTTCAGGGTATATAGCGACCGCGATACCGCGCAATTCTAAACGGTCACGTTGCCTCTGGGCCGCACCCGCCGCGCGCACGGACCATACAACTAAGCCAAGCGCGACGACGGCCGCACCGGCTTGCAACCACGCCGGAAGCAATTCCGGTTTGAAAATCCATTCACTGAGAAAGGTCAAATCTTCGATCCCCTGGACTATTCGGCAAGCGTTTTTCAGAATACCGCCTCCAAGAACTGGCAAATTGTAATCTGAAGTGCAACAAGAATTGGTTGCAGGTGAGGGACAGATATTTTGTTCTGCAATGAGAAGGGGCTAGGAAAATATGACCAAATAATTTCCTTGGTGGGGCAAACGGGCATTCCCTCGGAGCCAGCACAGTCGATCGCGCGACCACGACCAGCGGTGTCAAGATTGCGCAGCACCCGCAGGGCTTGACCTTGACTCCGGCGCCAGGCGGGGGCGTACGATGACGGTAGGGAAGAGGCTCTCAGCCTCAGCAATTATTTCACTAATGGGGTTACGTAAAACGTGGTAATACACGCCCTAATTTAATATGCCATAGACGTTATAGGACTTGTAGCAAGTAGCTTTATTTTCGCGTATTAATTATCAATGACACATACCAGACGCGAAGATGCGGCCAATTCTGCCGAACTTCAAGCCGCATCTCTAAGAAGAGGTCCACATGTATCAGACTTTTCAATACGAAACTATTGCTTTGAATAATATCGAACTCGACGAACGCAATCCTCGTATAATTACTCAAAATAAATTGAGCACTCAGGAGGAGATTCTTGCGTATCTGTACGAGCACGAACAGTTAGAGGCATTCATAAAGAAAGTCATCCACGAAGGAAAAAATCGCGGCGCCGAGCGGCCTTATGTGATCAGTGAGGGTAAAAAGTACGTCGTAGTCGAGGGCAACAGTCGCGTGGCAGCCTATAAGGTTCTTACCGGCTTGCTAACGCCTCCGAAAAATCAACCTCCTACACCGCAGGTTTCCGACAGCGTAAAAGCATCACTCCTTTCAGTTGATTGCAGCATTGCTCCCAATCGCGATGCGCTATTGCCCATCATGGCACAGTCGCATTTCGGAACCGGCGATAAGAACAAGTGGGGTTATCTCGGAAGTCGGAAGGCGGTCTATGACGAATGGACGGCAGGAAAGTCCGTCCCGAAGTTGGCAACAGTATTTAAGTTATCTGAATCCCAGATTCGGGACTTAATTCTGGAATATCAACTTTACCTTGAAGCTCTGAAACTATCGTGGTCCAAGAAAGAGAGGCAAAAACTACTTCAGCCCGATGTGGCTTTTAACCCACCAGTTCGCTTTCTGGATTCGGCGGGACACAAGGAAAAAACTGGTATCGAGTTCGACAAAGTGAATATGAAAGTAAAGTTCGGACCCGACGCCAAAAAACGATTTAAGCATCTGGTCCTGAAATTGGTGGTGCATCCTGAAAAGGGAATGGGTGCTACCGCGAATTTCGACCAGGTTTTTGGTGACTTTCCTGGGGGCGCCGCCAAGTCGGCGAAAGCGCAATCCGCGAAACCCTTAAAGGGAACAACAATAAAACCCAGCCAAGCTTCTGCTCAAAAACCCTCAGCTCTCTTTTCATATCCGGTAACAATCAGCAATGGTCTGATAAAACAATTAATGTCGGAGGCAAAAGATTTAAACTCCTACAAGTTTCCGGCCTGCGCGACCTTGTTGCTGCGAACAATAGTTGAAGCAATTCTCAAACACATAATTGACGCACAGCACGCCAATAAGACCGGAAAGGTTCTTTCCTTGGAAGGGTGTTTGGACCTCGCACTCACAAATCTCGTCAATTTCCCAAGTGATCAAAAGAAAGTTCTCAAAGACTTTCGAACTCATCATCTGGACTATTTAAATCTCGGCTCGCACGCGAACGTCATACCAAACCAAACGCGTGCACTAGCTGTTCGGGACGCAATCGATCAGTTCGTGAAGAAACACGTATGATAAACTCTCCACTTAGATATCCCGGTGGCAAAGCTAAGTTATTCCCCTTTTTTGCCGAACTAATTCGGATTAACAATTTATTTGCGGTAGAGTATTGCGAGGCCTATTGCGGAGGAGCGGGGCTGGCAATTCGGCTGCTCACAAATGGCTTTGTAGATAGGGTGGCCATCAATGATATCGATATTTCCATATTTGCGTTTTGGAAGGCGGCCCTCGGCGAGACCGACAAATTCTGCAAACTAATTGAGACCACTCCGATCACGGTGGAAGAGTGGAGGAGACAAAAAGCGATTTGGGTGGCAGGCTCAGCCTCTAATTTATTGACGCTCGGATTTGCCACATATTTCCTGAATCGAACCAATCACTCGGGAATCATTGATGGAGGAGCCCCGATCGGCGGTTACAATCAATCAGGTCAATGGAAAATTAGTGCCCGACTTACCAAATCAGCCCAAGTGGACAATCTGAGAGCGCTCGCAAAGTTCTCAAAGCAAATAAAGGTTACAAAACAAGACGCGCTTTTGTTTTTCAAAACATCCGCCGACGGAAATGCATTGATTTACCTGGACCCTCCATACTTCCATCAAGGAAGGAATTTATACAGCAATTTCTACCGAGAAAAGGATCACGTAACCATCGCCCGTAGCCTTGCTCAAAAAAAGCAACGTAAGTGGGTTGTCTCGTATGACGATGTGAGTGAGATAAGAAAACTCTATCGCGGTTTCGGTCGACTTAAATACTCACCTAATTACAGCGTAAATCGAAAGATGATCGGGAGTGAAATCATATTCGTCAGCGATGCGCTTACCATTCCCGCGACTGCACATTTTGGAGAAGCGGCATAAAAGGAAGCTAAAGAGATAAAATGTTACCCCAGTGTTCACCCATGCGCGCAATCGCGTGCAGCGATTAAGTTGAAGGCTGCTTTAAGTGATTCTAAACTTTGGCGAGCCCGGATGGAATCGAACCATCGAGCTACTGATTAAAAGTTGTCTGGTTCAGCGTGCTTCAAGGACAACCAACGCACATGGTCAAAACCGATCCGGTTTACCCATATCACTATACTCCCGGACCTGGCCCCGCGGTATCAAGGTTACGTAGTAACTGGTAGCGGGCGAGCCAATTGCAGACATTATTTTGGTGCTATATTCGTCCCCATGCCCATATTTTATCTTGAACCCAAAGACGGCGACACGAGCGACCCAAATTGGGCAGCAACCTATATTCACGAGGGCGTCTGGCTGGTAGCTCGTGATCCTGACGACGCGCGAATGGTTATGCAGGGTTCTGCTCTTAAAGCGACGGACTTCCGCCCGGGCGAAACGATATTATCTTCCCCTTGGATAACCGGACGGCTAACAACTTGCAAAGCAGACAACCCACCCCACGAAATTCCTGAGGGTAAGATTCTCACCAAGAGCGGAAGGCTTTTCGATGTCTAATGGCGAGAAATTTATAACTAATACATTTGCTAACGGCATTAAAATCGTACTCTCAGAGCTTGACCATGATCCGGGTGGGTACGATGACGGTAGGGGAGAGGTGTGATAAGATGTCTGACATGAAGACCAAAGAATTGAAAAGTCTATTGGAACGAGCAGAGTCATGGCCGAAAGAGGCTCAGGACGAACTCGTGGAAATCGGCCGCGAGATCGAAGGCGAATTGCGGGGCGGTGAATATCACGCAACCCGCGAAGAGCTGCTGGCCATTGACGCAGCCATTGCGTCTGTCGATCGCGGTGAAGTCGCGAGTGATGGAGAAGTCAAAGCGGCATTCGGAAAATTTCGCTCGGCATGAAGGTCATCTATTCAAGGCGCGCGATCAGCGACCTTGAAACTATCGCCGGCTACTACCGCTCAGTATCCGACCCTGCCATTGCTGAGGCCGTAGAGCGGCGCCTTAACCGCGTAATTGAGCGCATTTCTACTGTACCCGAAAGCGCACCGCGCGTGGCACAGCGCCCCTCGGTACGTGTTGTCCCAGTAATCCGCTATCCCTATAAAATCTTTTATCGCGTGAGTGACGATACGCTGGAAATTCTTCACATCCGGCACACGTCGCGAGAAACGTGGAAATAGGTGATTCTTCTGAACTCGATAGGGCGAAGAACGGGCTCGAACCATATAGAAGAGACATAAAAGACGATTGGTCGGGCGGGTGAGCCCGTCGCGGGGGCGTTGCTAGTCAAGGACTTTTCGATATTCGGTGGGGGATACCATGAAGCACCCGTTATACCCCTGCTCTATTCTCCTTGTAAGGAAGAGCTGAACACCTCAATCCTAGTGCTTGAGTCCGAGGCCGTGAGCCCGCAAGCGGTGCATGAAAACTGTCGCTAACATGACGTAGAGTACGTGTTATAATCTCCGTAGTCATCTGGGATTGCATATGGACATTAGTGGCACTTTAGTTCTGACGCTAATCGCAGCGACAATCCCGTTTGTCGTTTGCATTTTTGCGGCATTCAATCCAGCGTCGCAGGTAAGAGACGTCGGAGATTATTATCTATACGACAGAGAGCTCGATGTAGACAGCTTTCTTAAATCGACTATCGGCTATTCGCTGCAGGTCGCGGCTATCGCTCTCTTTATTACCTGGACGTTTTCATATGGCATCTGGTGTTTGGTGGTGTGCGCCGCTTGGGGCGCGGGATATTGGATTGTCGCGAGGTTGGTGCAGAAAAAAAGGTTCGAAGCTTTTCTAGGGACCGGGCGAAAGGCAAGAGAAAATAAGCCAAACGAAATCGCGACTATTCATGGGTATATTCAGAGCCGTCTAGGCCCCTGTCCGGACCTAATCAAAAGGCTGACAATCTTAATTGTCTCTCTGGCTAGCGTCATAGGGCTTGGCGGCACAATGCTGACGGAGATTTATTACGGAACAAGTTTTTTTACCAGTGCAATTGGAATCGCCGCCCCGGATTTTCTGCTAGAAACAATCATACACCTCTTTATCTTGTTTTTCGGTCTCCTGTATGTGTTGTGGGGTGGTTATAGAGCTTCAGTCTTCATAGACCGATTTCAGACGCCGATTGCCTATGTCGCCTTTGGAATCTTCGCCCTTGGGTTGGCGACCTTTACGAAGAACGCAGCAACCTCAACATCAGCCGTTTGGATAGTTGGCTCGCTCCTTGTCATTTATGTTGGCTTGCTTTTTGGGCGCTTAAGACTTCTCAAAAAGACGATGCCAACTGCTCTATGGAACAAGGCGATTAGTTATCTTACGTTTCTTCCGCTTATTTTTCTGTCCTTGGGATGCATTCTCTTTCTATGGTCATTTCATCTCCCGAAAGACTTATGGAAGATTATGTTTCCACATGTAGACTCTACGATCGGATTTGGAATTGCGGGCGCCATTTCGCTAAGTGTGGCGAATGCTATTTGGCAACTCATCGATATTTCAAGTCTGCAGCGGTTGCAGTCCCTGGATATCAAGGAGGTTAAGGAACATCGAAGTAACATTGTATCTGCATTTCAGTGGATCGGAATCGAAACTGCGGCAGGGTGGGCCATTATTGTAGCGGCTTCGCTTTTACTCGCGGTCGGGGGGTTTTCGATAGCGGACGATCAAGTTTCGACGGTCGTTTTGCACTTCTTTCAAGGACCTGGAACATTTTCACTCCTGCTCCCTGTTTTTATTTTCGCCGTAGTTGTATTTATGGTTTCCACAGTCAGCTGCTTTATTGCCGCTCTGTCATATATTGCTCGTTATGACATAGCTCCGACTCTTAAACTCCTTCCGCCGGGTGGCCAATCACTCGGTGAAAACGATATTGCTATCGCGCGATTGACCACACTAGTAGTGGTCGTGGTTTTGTATGCATGCTACTCAGTTTTTTCCGCAGCTCTAGGTCACACTAGCATCGCTGTAATCCTCTATGCCGTGTACGCATTTCAACTTGCGATCACGCCGACGGTGCTCATTTCTTTGTTTATGTTAGACCGTCCGGTCAGTGCGTGGGCAGCAATCGGCAGTACTATTTTCGGTATGGGCGTCGCATTGTGGACCGCTATGCAACCTCTACCGCCCAGCTGGCTAGCATTCATTGGAAATGACTCATGGTATGTCATTCCACCGATCGCGGTGATCCTTGTCTCTTGCGTTGCTTACTTATTTATTTACGGCCTCATGGAGGCTGCAAAGACCTCGAGTCACAATTAAGATGTTTGATTTAATACAGGTCTTTGGCCAAGGCAGCGAATGGATACCCGTAATCGTAGCGTTTGTAGCGCTACCCGGGCTCTACATTGTTCTGGCAATCGACGTTCATAAGGATTACGCGGAGTTAGTTAAGCTTCGCATCACTGCCAATCGTAAATTTCGCCTTCCCCAAGCCATGTCTCTTCTTAAAAATATTGAAACAAAGCTGTACATCTTTGAATTGGATTGGTGGGTTGTAGCCGCTACCGGCGTTTTGCTCGTTGCGATTACAAGTCTCGGTGAATTGGTTCAGTTTTCAAGTCTAGCGCCGGCTTGCCAACTCAAACCCGTAGTGTCATGTGCACCACTATGCAACAGTATAGCAGACCCTTATTGTGTCAAAATGCTTAGTATTTTACGCCTGTACTGTGTTGTTGTGGCTCTTCTTTTATCTTTTCGAATCGGTTGGGCTCGGATTGCAGCTGCAAAAGATTTGCGCTCGCTGTATGCTACCCTCGGACGCAAGCGTTAACAGCGGAGATAAATGAGCCGATGCCACCATCCGGATATTCTCAAGGGCAAGCTGACAGCATCCGCAACTTCCTCATATCTTGCGCTGAAGCTCTGCACACCGAGGCCAATCAGAACGGTGAAACTTTAATGCGCGCCTTAGATAGAGAGCTTTCAGATATTATATTTTATTCTGAATCAAAAAAAATAGTTGAAACTCAGTTCGCCACACTTCAGCTTACTCTTTTGTTTTATCAGAAAATTAAAGACCAGACGCCAAAGAACTCGGATGAGTTTTGGCGCGCGGTGGAGCGCACGACCACTTCAATGTGTAGTGAAATTCTCGCTGTGAAAATCCCGCAGCGAGTGGATCGATTGGCCCGAGAATTTGACGCCTCGGTAAGTTAGCCTTGCAAATTGTAACTTGAAGTGCGACATTTAGCGTAAATTGATAGGTCGCGAAACAGATATTGTGCGACTCTTAAATATGGCCCTGTTGAGCCAAAAAACCAAGTAATGAAGCCTGATCCCCCTCGGAACTTCCCGCTCGTCTTTTTTTCTTACGATATATCTCCCCAATGTTACTTGGACGGCTCTAGCGTAAAATTTATCTTATAGACCATGGCTGTCGCGTGCTTAATCTCGGAAAGTGCACACCGAAGTTTCTCATCAATACCGTTTGCGATCACAATACCTTCAACTTGCTTCCCCTTAGCCACGTTTTGTCTCACCCACCCCATGTAACGCAGCAGCTGACCAACTGTCTCATCGCTGCTCTGTCCTTTCTTGAGTTCAATTACGATATAGTCTTTGCTCATCTTATCGAGGACTAATAGATCAATACGTCCAACATTCGTAGGATATTGTTGGCTTACTAGTTCGCCGTCTTCCTCAATTAGATCATACCGTTTACCGAGATCTGTCTTTTCCCAATTAGCAATCAAAAAATCCTCAAGATGTTTCTCAATAGCAAATTCAGATTTATCAAACTCGGGCGTAGTTATTTCTTCGTTTTCGTCAGGCAAGGCTTCTTTTTCAGGCTCCATATCGCTGAACCAGAGTTCCTTAATTGAGGGCAAGTATAGGAACTTCGCTATATCTCGTGGGGTACCGATTAATCCAAAAGTATTCTTGAAGCCCTCAATGATATCTTCGTTCGATAAGATGATTTGCTCGCCATAAGATTTAAACTTTTCTGGATTTCCTAACTCAAAGGCTCTTAAAATTCCAAAACGGTGCTTGAGTGATACGCAAGTAATAAACCGACTTGGATTATTGATTGCAAGAAGAGCGTTGAGAGCATTGGCGTTCTTTCCAGTAAGCCCATTCTTGTGCGGTTTATTTTGCTTAGCGAGACGGTCAATGAGCTTAACGAGATCTGGTGTATTAGTTGTATTGAAAATCTCATTCAACGTTTCCTTGATGTCCTTCTTTTCGACGAGATCATTAAACATTCGGTACCACAAGCTTTGCCGCACTTGCACGTGAGCGACCGCGGCGTCTATCTGCCATTTAAATCCACGAGCCTTGGAATCAATTAGTTTTATAATTGGGTCGTAGTCTGCAGTTTCCGAAAGAGCAGATGACTTTGTGTTAGGAAATATCTTTGATTGCCAGAACTGACGAAACGATTTTTGATGATCTTTCCAGCCGATCCGATCTTTCTCACGATCTGCTGAAGCCAAATATTTATTGAATTCTAGCTGAATCATTTCGGGTGTAATTGTCATAGATCGGATGTCCTTCCATTTCGGATTGACTTAGTCATATCGCAATCTGGCGCAGTCTCATTTCTAAGCATATTTTTCAGCTCGCGCTAACGCATAGCCATTGAGATTACTACATAAACTGCCATGTCTGCATTATTTGAAGCAGCCAGCTGTCGAGCGACGGAGATGCCGTAACTTCGTAGAGAAAGTCTCCGTGTAGGAACCATAATTCGCGCGAAGCGCCCATTACCGGATTGGTGCTTAAAAACTGCGTTGCTGCGGCGCCGTCGACAAGAATATTGACCGGATTATTCATGACGCCCGCATTGCTGCCCCCACCACCGCCGATGACTTCAATCGTGTTGGCGGCATTGTTCCAATCGGAGGGGACGGTCCAGCTGGTGCCAGAGGTGAGAAAAATCACCTCCGTCGAGCTTGCGTTTGCGAGATGATATTTTTGAAAGAGAAAAAAGAGCGCGAGAAATAGTGCGAGAGCCCAAATGAGTGCTCTCGGCTTCACCAAACTCAGAAATGTATTTTGGGATTTTATAAGCTGCGCGTATTTCTCACGCGCAGTTTTATTTTATCACGAGATAATTACGCCCTATCCCCTATCGAAACTCCCGCTCGATTATTGCGCGCGGCCGGCCGAAGTTTCGGCGGCTCTGCTTAACGACATCCTTGCTCTGATTGCGCGGTTGATAAAGCGGCGGCTCAATAAAGGCGACTCGTTGCGCACCATTGATCTGGCGCTGGTGCCTCTGTGAACCCAAGAAATAGATTTGGTCAGAAATACTCTGAGCAGTCACTCCGGGCACATTTGTAGGCACCCACATATTCTCCATATGGTAGCGTGACCTCACCGCCGGGAGTCTTCACCGCTTTGGTACCAAGTACTTTTATTCCTAAAATTACCGTTTCATTGCCGCGAAATGCGGTAGTCGGTACGCCAGTGGCGAGAATTTCTTGATTATTCCAGGAAAACACCGCTTCATTCTCGGCTAACATCCTTGCAAAAATAGTCTGGACTGCCACCACCACACCTTTGTAAACAAATGGGTTAGCGATAAGGTCTGGCGTGCGTACGAACGATTGATAGCCAAGATCATTTCGGACCTTTGTTTGAAGCGCCTGTTTATCCTGTGCTATTCTTTGAGCTTGGATCTGCGCTTGTCGGTTCGCTTCTTCTTGCGCTTTTCTTTTGACTTCGAACACTTTGAAGTTTTCAGTTATGGTATTTTCAACAACAATCCAACCACTTGTTTCATTGACTGCAATAGCGGCAATCTCGCCTATGCCCTGGGAGAAAATGTATATTGATGTCGCGGGGCGCATTTCTTTTTTTGCTCCCCACGTTTTCTCCCACTTATCAAGCTGGCTTCTGCAGTCATGGCGTGCCCGAGATTTCACATAATTGAAAAACCGTCCCATCATGCTTTCATTTAGAAATATGACATCATCTTTCGGCTCGTGTATTTCTATATGAGCTCTTACCGTCCAAATTTCCTTGAGTGGCCCCGAGTAAGATTGAGACTGTAGCGGTTGATCACAATCCGTTCCAAGGTAAATTGACACATTTTTAAATTCGTCAACGCCTACTTGTTTAGTTCCAGGTGCCTGCGCGGGCTCCGGCATTTGTGTTTGAGCACTTTGTGGAGGAGAAACTTGTTTTGATTCCGGATTTTTCTCTCTTGCTTGAAGTTTCTTATCGCAGTTGCTCAAATATATCGGCCAAGTCGTACCGTCAGGTATTGCGCCCGCTGCCTTAGCGGCGCGCCATTCGGCGCCGCATTTCCTTTCTCGCTCGAACATTGAGGCCCTATCATCGGAAGCAACTGGATTGGTTCCTTGAGCATTCGCCGTCGATATCTGATCGACAACTTGTATGATCCCGATAAGAGCAATAAATGCGAATAAAATGCGCATCAGAGCAAGCCCCCTGCAACCTCCAGTTTATGTCGGGATGTGAAGAAGCGTCAATGAGTGTTCTCCGTAAGGAAGTGGCTGGGAAAACACTTCACCAGAGAGGCGAATACGATTTTTATTGGCAGGAGATGACGCTTGAGCTGCCGCTCCCCGCCTGGAGCGCATTAACCGTGTTTGCAATGACGCTCGCCAAGAGCCATGCAGCGAGAAATATCCCGATGCCGATAATGGTATAGACAAAATTCTTCCGCGCTTTTTTTAACTCTTCAGGATTGCCCTGCGCCAACACAAATTTAAAACCCGCGTAGACGATAAACAGCACCGCAATCGGGATGCCGATTTGTATCGCGGCGGTGAGGAGCGCTTTGATGAGTCCACAAATGCTGTTGAAGGCAAGCGGATTATTGATCACGACGGGTTTTGTCATCTAAAAATTATAGCATGGAGGGTATCAAAGGGCCGATTGACGAACTCGAAATTGCGCGTCGTAAAAAAGATATTGTGCGGCGCTTAAATATGGCTCTGTTGAGCCAAATTATTGTCCCCTACCATTTTGAATCGTGAGGACGGTGCGATTATTTAGAAACTCCTATATGAACTGCTATATCTGCTCTTCGATTTTTTGAGCCGAGCGAATGCTTACGCTCAAAATTCAAGCCCCTCATTTTTCGTGGGGCTTCTTTCTGGTTGGTGACTTGTGGATACGCCGAATGCGCGGAGGCCGTCGTGGTTTATAATTAATACTGACATGGAACGTATGCGGTGGTTTACAAGGCTGTTGTTACTTTTTATTGCTGTGTTGGCAGCGGCCGTCATTCTTGTGTATTTGAATCGTCAGAGCGGCAGCCAGACAGCGCAAATTCGTAATTCCGAACCGCAGGATTCTGCGGTCCAAGCATTGTGGATGCGCCCTCTCATAGCTTTGCCGCAAACAGAAAGTCCCCCCTGTCTCAATACATATACGATCTATAATGGCCGAGCGTATTACGCGTCGATTCCGATCCTTGAAGCCGATCTCCCGACATTTGTTGCTCTGCCGACGAGCAACTGCGTGGCGTACGCGAAAGACAAAAACCACGTGTACATAGGAAATATGGGCTTAGCCTACGAAATCGTTCCTGGGGCCGATCCGAATTCGTTCGTTCCTTTTTTCGATGCCGGCGGTCTCACTCTCTACTCGGAAGACAAAACGCATGTTTATGAGACGGAAGACATTGCCTTCACCATCCCGGCCTCAAGTGTCGATATCGAGGAAATAGCAAGCGCTGATCCCAAGACATTTTCAGTGTTCTATGACAAGGATGGTTATTTCACCGGCTACGCTAAGGATAAAAATCATGTCTACTATCTTTTAGATTCTATACCTCTTGCCGATCCTGTCAGTTTTGTCGTTCTGCGCGGTATCCACGGGCTACTATATGCTGACGCAGGCGGATACTTCGACGCAGGGTTCGGAAAGGATAACGCGCGCATCTATTATGGTCGAAACCCAGTTGACGGAGCAGACGTCACAACCTTCACGCCAATTAATACTCCGTCTGGATTTTGGACTCTGTACGCTAAAGACAAGAATAAAGTGTACTGTGAAAACCAAGACGTAAATTACTTTGACATTGAGGTGCTACAGTCAGCAGATCATGCGACGTTCGTGCCTGAAACAAATTCAAGCGGAGGAACTACTGACTATGCGCATGATCAGGCCCATCAATGGCATGAGTGTACTATGGTAGGCTAATCTAGTCTGGGTTCACTGCGAGAGTCCGGAATGCATCTGCATTGAAGTCTATTTGTGCGTAATTGCTAGGCGCTTGTATCACCTTGCCTGTGCTTGCGTTGATTGTAACTTGAACACCGCTATATGGATCAATCGCAGTAATAGCTTTTATTCCACCAACCTCATTCACAGAAGTACCCAACATATAATGAGACACCTGGGCGCCGGCCATTGTTTTCGCGGTTCCAATAATGACCAGTAACTGAGGTCCGTTCTGCAGGGTCATCAGATTACTATTAAGAGAACCACGGGTTAAGTTGCTCGGAAGGATAGCTCCCTGGTTAACATTGTAGAAATTGTTGATCGGGACCGCTCCTTTCCCTGGTATACTACGCTCAACCATTGTGTAGACCGTGGCTAGACAGGTCTCCGCCATATAGGTACGTGACATGGGCCCGCTAAAATTATTTATCGACATCTGACTGATGGGTTGATATTGCGGCGCTGAGTTAGAAACTGCTTGTCCGCTTGGCTGCTGTTTCGACAGCTGTGTGGAACTTTGGGATATGGGTGCGAATTGTAATCGCCCAGCACTCCCCGTTGGAATCGTTCCCATCGTGCTCATTGTTTGACGCGTCGTCTCTCCTCCCACGGGTTGAAACGTCGAAGAGAACGTCGGCATGACCGAACGCGATTGTTGGACCGGCGCGGTCTGGCCCTGCGAGGTCACAGAGCCCTGATAGCCATACCGTTGCACCGCATTTTGTGGAGTGCCGGTCGAAATCAGCTGCCCGTTTTGAAAAACTTGTACCGTGCCATACGTTGTTTGCTTGAAAGTATAGTTCGTCGCATTCGGTTGTTGAATCTGAGGCGCTTGCTGGACAGTGATTCGTGGTGGCGGAGGCGATGCTTGGTTTTTAGACTGAGCAAGCGCGTCGTTTGCCAGGATTGTAGCTGTGAAGGCTAAAATCTCGACATATCGCATTGTTTTATTCCCCGCTTTATATCGCGCCATCCGCACGCATTTTCTCTACGATTTGCTGCGATGCCTGCGTAAACAACTGCGACATGTTGGTTAGTGTTTGCTTTCCCGATGCAACCGTCTCAGCTGTCCAAACTTGTTTGTTGGTCTGGGTATCTTGGAGATCAGCCCTGGTTTTCAACGCCAACATTAATTGATAGACACTTCCATCTTGTTTTAAGACATACATTTTGCTCGTGTTTTGATCCACCCCGATTATGAGAGAGCTATTAAAATTTATAAGTCCAAGTGGTTGGGAGTTTAAAAATGTGATTGTTTGGCCGTTGTGTTGAGCATTTGGAACTAGTTCCTCAACCACCCCTTTGTCGAGAATAGAAACATATAGGACCGCGTCAAATTCTTTTTGAACGAGGCTTGCTTTCTCCTTTTCAGACAGCTTGTTTGCACGGCCCTTAAATATATCGGGTCCGATGATCGCAGCAACACCGGCGCGTTTTAAGACGGGCAAAATCATCTGCTCCGCATTCAATCTCTCGGTTTCGTCGAGGTTTTCGACAAAGAGAGCCAGCCTGCTATACTTGCTAGCGGGGATATCGGCGCCGCTGACAATGCTTCTCGTTTCGATTGAGGAACAGCCGACAAGCAGCAAACCCGCAATGATAAATATATAAGGTCGTGCAATAACGCACACCTTTAGCCCCCACCCGATACAACTTCGAGTTTACGTCTTGGAATGATCAATGGTCAATCATGTCAATAAAAAAATGCTTGTGCGTCTTGGCATAGGGGATTTCGCATATTGACCCAACTTATATGCCGCTAGATCGCTTGATACGAACCTTCAATTGAACTACGGGGTCGACCGAAATTCCTTCGGCTTTGCTTGATAACGTCCTTGCTCTGATTGCGTGGTTGATAAAGAGGCGGCTCAATAAAGGCAACCTGTTGTCCGTTATCGATTCGACGAAGCCATGCTCTATATGGCAATTGTCCGGCGAGCTCTGACGCCGGTAACGGATCGAACTCTGGTGCTAAAATTTCTGCATCACTAGCGGATACACGGAAGACCATGAGCGTACCGGCATTGCCGAGCACCGAGGCACGAACATTGGGAGTGAGCTGCTCGATGAATTGATTTGCGAGCGAAAAATACGTCGCGAATTTACGGCTTTCTGAAAGAAGCGACGCGAATGTTTCCGTTGAAAAACTTTGAAACTCGTCGATATGAACGAAGAACGGCGTGCGCTCATGCGTAGCCAGTTCGCTACGGCGCATAGTGACGAGTTGCAGGTGTGAGAGAAGAAGTGAGCCAATCAAGTTTGAAGCCTGCTCCCCCACCTGACCTTTGGATAGGTTAGCGATGAGGATACGCCGGTCATCCATTGTACGGCCTAGATCAAATTTAGGCGAAACTTGACCGAGGATATTTCGGAGTGTCGGCGATGCCGAAAATTGTCCGACCTTATTTAGGATCGGTGCCGACGCTTCGGCTTGGAACCGTTGGTCGTAGCTTGGAAATTCTTCTGTCCAGAAGCGAGCAACAGTTGGATCAGAAATTCTACGAATGAGTTGGGCTCGAAATTTTTTATCAGTATAAATCCGGCCGAGATCCATGAGAGTAGGTCTCGGCGAGTCGAGAAGCGCCGCAACTCCATTGAAAAGAAAATGTTCGAGTCGCGGTCCCCAACTATCGCTCCACAAGTGTTTGAAGGTGGAAACGAAGCCGGAAGCAGCGAGAGCCTGGCTCTCACGAGGAACCCGCGCAAGCGGGTTGAAGCCGACCGGAAATTCCGTGTCGGCTACATTGAGATAGCAAACCTCGTGAGTGCGGCTCGGAGGCAAGGCGTCGATAATTGCTTCCGCAAGATCGCCGTGCGGATCGACGACACACACGCCTTCTCCGGCGTAGATGTCGTGCATGGCGAGGTTAAATAAGACGGTGCTTTTTCCGGAGCCCGATTTGCCGCAGATATAGACATGGCGCTCGCGCTCGTCGCGCGATAACGCGACGCCGTGGCCAAGAGCTGTCGTTGCGATGATTGGTGGTTTTGGTTCCATAGCCCGAGGCAGCCCCCGGTGCGAAGCGCTTCGCTATAGATGAAGCGCTGGTCTCGTCGTCCTTGTGGAGAAGGTGAGACCCGCCGGGCTACCTGTGGAGGGGTGTTGCCGGCGCGGTACGCAGGAGCTGTCTCAGAATTCGGAAGAAGAACACCTCCTCACTTGAGTATACCCGGCGACGCACCGGACTTGGGTGTGGATAGCTGCGAAGCGGCATAATTTTTGAGCACTCGCTACAGCGAGTACCGGGGAGCAATAGCGACCTCAAACTTGAGGACTTGAGTTAACTACCCCCCAATTTTGTCGGAGCCCCAAAGCAAAGAGCTGCGCCCCAGCGCGGCGACTATGCGACGGGCGTCCGGCAGAGCCGGCCGACCCCGTGGCGCCAAACCCGAAGCACGAAGCCGAAAGGCAAAGTGTGAAGGGTCGCCAGTTCCGCATTAGCTTTGCTTGCGGAATGGCGACACGGGGTCGGGCGGACAGCCCGACAAAATTGGGGGATCATGTGAGCACCTGCAAGGATTTGCGGGTGCGGAGTAAGTCGGCGGGGGTACAAACGGGTATGTACCCCTGCCAAAAATCGGCCGACTTTCCTTTTCCCTTTAGAGAAGTTCTTACACACACGACGCCTGTGTAGGAATTCTACAAGAACTCTATAAGGGTTTTCGTGTGGTTGCTGAAACCCCGTTCAGCACCAACACTTTTCATAATTTATAATCTGATTTTCTCGGGTCAGAAGTCCCAGTCTCTCGGGTCAGAAGTCCCACCCTTTCGGGTTAGAAGCCCCACTCATTTATTTAGTCCTACTTGTCCGCTTTGCACCCAAAAGCAGACTCTCAACCGCGGTCGCGGAATGTCCGCTAAGTGCCAAAAGCTGCCCTTGCACTTGAGGTTCGAAGTAACCAAAAGGCCGCCAATTAGGGCGGCCTCGTTGATCAATATTTTTCAGACGGAGTTTGCGGAAACCCCGATCTGATCAGGCCGGTGCCGGTGACGCGAGCGGCTTGCCCTTCTCCAAGACGTAGGTGCTCAGGACCCTGAACTTTTTGTCGCTGGCTTTGCCGCCGGCATGTGGCGTCTCGGCTGGTATCTGGTAGGTGTCGCCCATGCTATAAATCTTGGTATCCTGCCCTTTGATCGGCAGCTCGATAGCGCCTTCAAGGATATAGCTGGTTTCGATTCCGGGATGCGTATGCCGACCCACGACGGTTCCTGGCTCAACCGTCGCTTCCGCAAGGATAGTCACATAGCCCGGCGTGGGGCCGTCCATCTGTGACAGGATTTTTCGTGTAACGCCCGGCGTCCCAGTGGGCGGCGCGCCCTGCGCCGACGCATCCGTCGCAATGAACCCTGCAGCCGCGCAGATCGCGCAGCCCGTAAAGCCTCGTCGTGTCAGCATGATAACCTCCCTCCCGTGTCCGGATCGCTAGCATCCGGTTTTCTGGGACGAAAATAATAAGCCGCCGTAGTGGAGCGGACAAGGTGGGTTGAGCCGATTGTTCTGCTTGGGCGGTCAATGTCCGTTCTGGGTCAAAAGCGTAAGTGGCGATGCTCTAGCGCTATGTCGTTTCTTCCTCCAAAAAGCAGACATCGGTTGTAAGATAGCTTTCTGTGGATGGTATCGCTCAGATAAAGCAAATGCCGATCTGGTTTGATTTCCTCCACCTGACTCGGCATTTGCGCGTTAAATTATCGACCGGAATAGAAAGCTCGAACATGGCAGGAATACCAACAGGACTGCCTACCTCTAAACTCGCGCCTTTGTAGGTGAGATTGCGGACCGTACAATCGATAATCGACTTGCCGCCGATCATGATCTTCCCCACCTTGAATGTGCGTCGTCGGGTTTCTTTTCGGCGCTCTTCCATTGGGCATCCCCAACGCAAACGCTCCGCCTGGATTCTCGCCGTGGCGACGAAGCACTCGCGAGCCGCGGCGCTATTCTTTGGCGGTCATAACTGTTTCAATGCCGCATTTTTTACAAACGAAAACCACCCGGTGCTTTTTGGTACCAGGTATCAGCGTGCTGGATTTTTCGACCATCTCAGCCGCGCACCTACGGCAATTAGGCGGCTGAAGGATATTGTCTGCCATAGGTAAACACCTTGGCTGCGCCCAATAGGGGCGCCTTAAACCGATGAAATACAAGCCCGCAATGTAATGCGCACCTGAGGCTCCACGCTGAGCTAGAGGGGCGCCTAGCCGAGCGTGCCCCGGCATCGTCCGGGGCTTTTGGATGTCCGCTTTGCGTCATTAGCAGACATTGCGGTTAGAGCTTGCGATGTCCGCTTTACCCCCAATAACGGACATTCGTCATTGGTGGGGCGGACGTTGATGGCGTTCCTTCCACTGTTGGAACGTCGGTAGCTTAGAGGCGTGGCGCTCCCTGGTGATGCGGTTTTTTTCGATTTCATACATGGTCTTTGCTAGCGAGCCTTTCGCGGCAAATTGGGGTGCTTTGTTGTAGGCGAGCTGTTCGATCGAGGCCTTCTCCTTGGTCGGTAGGGATGAAAAGAGTGTCTCGGTAAAAGACCGGAGGAACTTTTCAAAGGAGAGTTGATCGGCCTCCCGTCGCTGCCTGACTTCCACTGCCGCAGCTGTAGCCTTGGTCGCAACACGACGCACCCGCGATTGGAAATAGTCAGCTAGGTACTGCTTCAGGCCGCCCAAGGTCTTTACGTCAAACCTGGTCTTTTTAGCCTCGGCCAGCGCGTAGTCGATAAACTCCGGGACTACCCCAAAGTCGATACGGGTGAGAATTTGTCTTGCTGTTTCCACATCCTTAGGCGAGACGAATGAGAGCGGAGCGGTGGATTTTCCCAAAAGCTTTTCTTGGAAAAGGCGCGCGACCTTTAGCGGTTCACCGATCTCTCGGTGATCAGTATGGTAGTTCCACTGCAAGGCGCTCTGATGTTGGTTGCGATAAAAGCGTGCGTAGTCAGCGAAGAACGTGGGTCCAGGCCGGAAGGAAATAACAAAGCCCTCGCGGGTCTGCGCTTTTTCGAGATGCCAGGAGGAGAGTAAGCCGGCTTCGACGAGCTGCTTGAGGTGGCCGCCAAGTTGGTCTTTGAGAATGTCGGATTTATACAGCAGGACCTTGAGGCCGCCGAGCCACTCGGCACAAATATCGTCGTAGCGTTTTTCAAATTTGAGACGATCTTTGTGGTGCCCGTCATAAAGATTGGCGAAGTGATAAAAGAGTCGCATGTAGAGCGCCTGCCCTATCGAACCTAGGCGGCCCATTAAAAAGTGATTGAGACAGGTAAAATGATTGTCTTTAAGCGAAGCAATGATAGGCCGAGCGAGAAGGACCGAGCACTCTTCCATTGTCGGGCTGTATTCGTCGCGGCGAGCTATCGTAATCTCAGGAAAAATATTGAATGTATGCTCAATCCATTGGTTGCGCTCTTTGTTGAAAATACCGGTTTCGATGAAGGTGCTTTGAATTTCTAGCAGCGCTCGGATGATTTGATCACTTGCACTTCCGCCCCATTGCTCGCGCCCGATAAGGCGCGCTAGTTCTCGTTGGCTGAATGAAACCTCATCGCGTACAGGTCGACCATAGTCGGAGTGCTTCTTGATAATTGCGACAAAAACTTTGTGTGCGAGTGGGCCCGGCTGTCCGTAACGAGCATTCGGCCGGATAAGGATGCGCTTGTCCTTCACTCCCCTATTCAACTCGATATCGTGGGTGTGTGTCGCTGCGCGTTTTTGGTCGTGGCAAAATAGCGCGCCGGCAACGCGCAAGAGCGTATTCTCCATGTAGAGTTTATCAAACGGCTGCGCCTGTTGTCCGGCGCTCTTAGTTTTTTGAGCGTTAGCCACGACGCCATCGATTATACCCCGTGATTTTAGACGCGAATTAAGCGGCGCTGTGGAGAGCCGACTAAATCTGGTCCGTCGATGTCTCGGAGCGCGATGAATCACCTGACGGGTCGTAGCGCTTCCCCGGCGCTGCAAGAAGCGGCGCCAGCATCGTCTGAAGCCTATGAATCAGTGTGTTGGTTTCTTTTCCTCGTTCAAGAAGGTCTTTGATTTGCGTGTCTTTCACGCCCACTTGCCTGCGCAAAAAATCATTCTCGCGTTCTAGCTGCGCGACGTAGCGGTCGTCTTCCCTGCGAACGTCAGCGTCTGTTTGTGGCTGTTGGCGGCCGTCAGTCCTGTTTTCGTCCTTATTTTCTATAGTGCGAATGGACGCGTCTGTTCGCGTCCGGTCGCGATTGGTCGCGACTGTTCGCACCTCATTTATGTAGGCGATATGACGCTCGACTGAGTACGGGGCCACAAGGTATTTTTCACCGGTTTCAGTATCTACCTTGTGGCAATCCAGCTTGGATAGGGCACAGTATTTCTGGATAGCGCGGATCGTGCGCGGATAGCCGGCCTTGGCATACACGTCGGCCGTTTGATCGATTGAAAGGGAATACTGGTGGTCCGGCGAACGTTCGCGGCTGGACGCGTCCGTTCGCGGCTGTTCGTTGCTCATTACTGTTGATGATAACCTGCTCGCCTCCACCTCTCGCCGGTTATCCCCAGCATCTGCTATTGTGGGCTCCGTTCGCCGCAGGGGATGTCTCTCAAATGATGTGGATGGTTCGTAGCCCCGCCGGGGAATACGCTGAGGAATTCCTGAAAGGGGGTTTTGTTGCGCTCGGTTGGACACGGGCATTTAATCAATTAAGTACAGCGCAAACTCCAAAAGACTTCTATGCGGTCATTCGAAAAACGTATCCCGAATATCCAGATCAAAAGATTATTAATACAGGAAGCCAACTGCATAAATTCTTTCGAGTTATGACTGAGGGCGATACTGTACTCACATATGATACTGCTCGACGTACATACCTTGTGGGAAAGGTAACAGGGCGCGTAAAGCACGATTCTGATGCGCCGGGGGGACTTCATAACGTGAGAACAGTAAAGTGGGAGCATGAGGTAGAGCGAGATAAACTTTCACAGGCGGCAAGGAACACTCTGGGAAGCACGTTGTCGATATTTCAGCCGTCCGAAGAAGCTGCGGATGAAATTCGTGAGGCAATCAAAAAACCTGACCGGCCCGCGCCCGTGGATGTCGTGCCAACTGCGCAAATCGAAGCAGAAGATCCATTCGCCAATGCTTTGGAGAATTCGCGTGAGTTCATTAAAGACAGATTGATAAAACTGTCTTGGGACGACATGCAGAGCTTGGTAGCGGGAATTCTGCGTGCGATGGGCTATAAGACAAAAATTTCAGTAGGGGGTGGCGACAGGGGAAAGGACGTAATTGCTTCCCCTGATGGGCTGGGACTTCAACCTCCCCGCATTTTCGTCGAGGTGAAACATCGAAAAGGCCAAATGGGCGCACCAGAGGTCCGCAAGTTCATCGGCGGGCGCAACGCGCAGAACGACCGCTGCATATTCGTAAGCACCGGCGGGTTTAGTACAGAAGCTAAGTACGAAGCCGAGCGCTCGAATGTACCGCTGACGCTAGTCGATAGCGATGACTTAGTTGAATTATTGGTTGAATACTATGAAACGGCCGACGCGGAAACTCGTACGCTGATGCCACTCCGTAAAATATACTGGCCGGCGTAAATCGGTTCATTACGCCGCAGTGGGTAATTCCACATATACCGTTGAAAGACGTCTAGACGTCAAATAGAATCAGTTGCTTCGGAGGCCCCATGCATCGCCCGCCCGGCAGCGTACGTGATTCTATCGTTCGATACCTCACTAATGCCGGTGCTGCATCCCTGGGAGAGATACAGGCAGCAGTGGCTTCTAATCTCGGCCGCATCGCCCCGTCATCCGTGCGATCGTATTTAAATCTCAATACTCCTCGCATTTTTGAACGAAGCGGGCGCGGACGCTACCGGCTCAGAGGAACGAACGCGCGTTCGGGAAAGAAAAAGCGGGCCGAAGAGTTCAAACTCGGCAAGGCTCGGCTAATACAAGGGGATTGTTTCGAATGGCTAAAATTGGTCAAGGAACGCTCAATCCATGCGATCGTAACTGACCCCCCATATGGAATGATCGAGTATTCGGAAATTGAACAGGCGAAACTGCGCAACGGAAACAAAGGAGGCGTTTGGCGCATTCCTCCTTCGTTCGACGGCCATAAGCGTTCACCTCTACCTCGCTTTACCATTTTGAGCGATGACGATCGTAAAGCGTTGCGGCGGTTCTTCAGAGAATTCGGAAAACTTGTGTTGAAAGCGACGGTGCCTGGAGCAAACATTATCGTCGCGTCCAATCCATTGCTGGTTCACCTTGTCGCGGACGCAATGGCAGAAAGTGGGCTAGAGTCGCGAGGCTACATAGCGCGCCTGGTTATGACAATGCGCGGCGGCGATCGTCCTAAAAATGCGCATACAAAATTTCCTCATGTTAGCGTTCTACCTCGCTCGATGTTCGAGCCATGGGTCGTTATGCGTCATCCACTTGATGGTCGCGTTCAAGATAATCTCCGTAAGTGGAAAACCGGTGGTTTCCGTCGACCGTCGAGCGAACGCCCATTCGGGGACGTAATCCGGTCTTCGCCCACGTCCTCGTCAGAGAAAAGGATTGCTCCTCATCCTTCCCTAAAACCGCAAGCGTTTCTCCGAACAATTGTGCGCGGGGTACTTCCCCTCGGGGAGGGTGTAATTTGCGATCCATTCGCGGGGTCGGGGTCAACGCTCGCCGCGGCAAACGCCGTTGGCTATCAAAGCATTGGGCTTGAGAAGGATCCTACGTACTTCAAGATGGCGAAGAAAAGCATTCCTAAATTATCAGAGCTTCTTGTACACCCAGTTCTGACGTAGTTTCTTGATGCCTTCTTTGTGTAAAGTTGCAGTGCGGGTCCCTAGCTCACCACGAGCGTTCTTACGAAAATCACTTTTCTTGACGCCAAAAATATAAACTTCTTTGAATTCAAGTGGCGCGCGGTTTATTTGCGGCTCGGTCTGATTGTCGATCTCGTAGACGAACACACACAATGTTTGATCGCGGCCTCCATGAGTGTCGACAGCGCCTCCTTTTTTCTTTGTCGCTTTTATTTCGACGCCTTCCTTGGCCGCTTTGGCCGCGTTTTTTGGGTGAACGCCCTTGAGAATCAGATCGGGGTGACCATTGTGATATTCATTACGGCACAGACTGCGTGAATGCTTAGCGACGGAATCGGTGAGCATGTCAGAAAGGAATCCCGACATGTTGGCGGGTCGTAGAGTTTCATCGAGACGAGATAAACCCTTGTTCACGAGAAAATCGTTGGTGTCATACAAGAAATCGTACACATCTTGCATGGCCACTCGGAAGTCGTCGATACGTAAATTGTAGGGAAGAATCGCCTCCGCATTGAAACACGTCGGATCGATCGTTGCTCGATTAATGGATTTCTTCGCCACGGCGGCCCCTGCGCAATGTAGCGAAATATAAGCTGATTCGCACCAACAGAAACGAGACAACACTTACGCGCTTGCAGCAAGCCCTGAGGGGCTTGTAGCTTTACCGCAGCTCTCCGCCTTGTTCACCGTCGCCCGAATGCTCGGACGCCGGATGCGAGACGGAGGAACCGATGCTTGACATAGCTTCGACCCGCGTCTCTCCGGCGGGTCCACTTCTAAATCTCACGGAACCGCTTTTCTACAGCGTGGCGTTGTCTCGCCAGCCAGACGGCAAAATTTTTGTCGAGCTGACGGCGACGGCTGTCGACGAAGAAGGCCCCTCACTAGTCAATCAAGAAATTGCTAGCGAGCGTGTCTCGACGATCGATGAGGCACTCGCGCTCATTCGCGCGCATGTCAATATCGGCTAAATCCCATCACCACAAAGGAGACTTGTTATGGCAACTGCACAACAGCCCGCGTACCAAGCGTACACGGTCATCAAAAGGGAAGGCCAAGATGATTATTGGCTGAACATCGGAGCCGCATTTCCTCATCAGGATGGCGACGGTTTCAACGTCATGTTGCAAGCCCTACCCATCGGCGGAAAAATTGTTCTCCGTCCTCCAAAGGCCAAGGGCGAAGAGGAACAGCCGCCGGCGAATAACGGAAAGCGCCGCCAGGAGAACCCCGGCCGCAGTCGGAGATAAATTGCTCTTTGAACTTCCGAGCTCGCCAACAGGCTACGCTCGAAACTCAGGCCCCCGCTAATAAGGCGGGGGCTTATTCATTGAGTCAAAAGGTCATTTTCGCTATTGTCGGTTCTCAACTGCTATTGCCACACCGAATAGCCGCCAATGTCCGATGCCCCGTTGCCCGACAACATGGAGGCCGCCATCCGGTGGCTTCTCGGTGGCGTTATTGTCTTTGCTTTTGGCTTCGAGAGCGTAGTCATGCTTTTGGAGGGAAAATTCGTACTTTCAGGCCTCAGTTTCATGGCCGCTGTCGGTATTACGGCTGTTCTGGTTTATTGGGCCTATTTGCCTGCTATTGTTCTCGTTGGTGTTGGATTACTCGCGGTGGGGAGTTTGCCCTATATTTTCGTCGGACTGGTTCGATTTTTCAGACAGCGGCGGGTTGAAAAGCAAATGCTTATAATTGTCGGTTCCGCGCTCATTGCGGTTGCGTTAATTGCAGCCATTGCAGGCGGCGCGTTGCTTTATGTGGCCAACACAACCAAGCCAGGAAGCGGAACGGCGCAATCAGATGAACTAAATAAAGTTCGCCAAGAATTGCAGGCCGAGCGGGATTCAAAAGCCATTTTGGACAGTCAATTAGCTACAGCAAGGCGCGAACTTCAGACCGCACAACGACAATTGGAAACTCGTCAGATTACGGCACCAGTACTAACAGTAGAGCCCACTGGGGCAACGCTTTTTACGAAAAAAACAATACGCCAACTTCGAGCACTTTATGAAGGCCGCACAGCTTTGCAAGCGGAACCATTTATTGCCGATGAAAAAGGAAAATTAATTGATGTCGAAGGAACGATTGTCACCGTTTATAGCGGGATAGCGATGCTAACCTCGTTAGAGAACACGGGAGATCATATCGAATGCAGATTTGGAACGTCATGGAATGCGAAACTTAGTACTTTTCGCAAGGGAGAAATTATGAAAGTTCGCGGCACCGTGGCTCCACATCAAAACGGTGCACAAATCTACTTGGATAATTGCGAAATTCGCGTTTGAGCGTCGAATGGCAACTCCCAACAGGGGAGAATAGGGCATGTTTAGATCAATCCGTTAAGTACCGGATCATCGTCACATAGGGAGGGCTCGGCAAACGCTATCGGCATTGAACTTGAGCTTGCGTTTTCGATGCGTGCGGGTCAGAACGGCGCGCTATAAGATCAATGAGTTGGCGGAGGTTCAAATCCTGCTGCCCCGACCAATTTACGCCCGCGGGCGGAACGAGCGAGCGAGAAGGCGATGTTAGCGAGGATCTACAAACCGGCCCGCAGCGCGATGCAATCGGGCAGCGCCAACACCAAGCAGTGGGCGCTCGACTTCGAGCCGGAGACGCCGCGCGAGATCGAGCCCCTGATGGGCTGGACCGCGTCGAGCGACATGAAGCAGGAGTTGCGTTTGCGTTTCGACAGCAAGGAAGAGGCGGTCGCCTATTGCGAGCGCCACGGCATTCCTTATCAGGTGTCAGAGCCGCATGAACCCGCGCGCAAGAAAATCGCCTACGCTGACAACTTCGCCTACAGACGCCTCGATCCGTGGACGCACTGAAGATTTCGCGGCCCCGTAGCTCAGGGGATAGAGCAACAGCCTTCTAAGCTGTGGGTCGCAGGTTCGAATCCTGCCGGGGTCGCCAGTATTTCAATGACTTAGAATTTCAGCCTCACTGCCGCTTCAGAGTTTTCGGGTCATCGTTTTCAGAGTTTTGTTCTTCGGACGTTCGTCGCATCGCGCTCCGACCACGACGTCTGGTGCGCCCAGAGTAAACACCGATGAACTTTGTTTTGTACTGAAAGTCGGTCAGCGTTTCGCCGGTCGTTAAAAAGTGAGTTCCGACGCACCACCCGATAGCGGAAATCTCTCGGTGGAGCGGCCGTCCACAGCATCAGTAGGCGACATCGCACATCGTGATCACGCCACGACGCAGCGCACAAGCGTTTGATTTGACTCACGTTTATGATGCGATCATCCCCGCGTACCGTCGGGCAACATGAGTCAACGTTTCTGAGTTTTGGTATTAAACGGCGCGGCCATCGCGCCGTTCCAGTGGCAGGATTTATCACCGCCTGCTAAAAATCGCACTCGCCGACGCGGTATGGAGTTTCTCGGCCCTTTCTCACCGGGGGAAATCGGGGGCTATCTGTGATTATCTTCGGAAAGCGCCTCGGTGCTCAATTGAACGGCTATGATGGCAACCCTCTGCTCCCCGATCCGCTCAAGCATTGCGCGAGCAGTATCGATCGCTGGCGCCCCTACGCGATCTATCCTTCCGAACTGGCGTGGTTTCTCGATCATCTCGTTCGCAGCGAGTGTGATACGATCATTGAATGCGGCCGGTTCGACGGCGTAAGCACAGAGATTCTCGCGCAGTTTGTTCTCGGCAGCGGCCGCAAAGTCATCTCGATCGACCTGGAAATCGATGCGGAGCAGGCGACGCAAGCGCGCCAGCGGCTGACCGGCTACGACGTCGAACTGGTCGCCGGCGACGTTCACAGCGAGGTCCCTCGCCTCCTTGGCAGACTTGCGGGCAAGTCCGTCGCCGTGCTGCAGGATGCGGCCAAAGGATGGGAGGGACTGGCCACTCTCCTGGCTGCATCCGTCGCCGATAATGTTGGCCTTGTCGCGCAGCACAACCTCCATCGCGGCCATGTGACACGTTCTTTGTTCCAGCACCTGTCGCTGCATCCGGCCTTCATCGAACATTCGCCGGACCGACAGCGGTACCAGAAGCTCCTCGATGACGAACGCGAGTTCATTGCGAGCCGGCCGCCACATCGCGCTCTGGATCATACGTCGCTCGGAGTTATGATCACCGACCGGGTTCAAAAGGGCGTCATCACGGATTCGTTTGAAACATTGCGCCGGCTCTACGGACCATTTAATCCCAAGCGCGTGGTCGCGGCCTGGGCGCGCGGCGACTTCATGGCAATCCGCAGGATCGCATTGAGAGCGAGATTTACGTTAGCTAGGTTTAAGCCGAGATGATCGTACATGAGGTTCGTAATGGACAGCGAAGCCTGGTGCAGATCCGGTGTGGCGCCCGCTAGCGATCTTTGTCTGGACGATTTCCAGCAGGACGCGCCTTATGCGCCGCCGGCCCCGAAGCCGCTGATAGGGCGTCGGGACGCAGAGCAATGAGTATCGCGGGAGGTCAAGCCTTCCGTCGCCCCGGAAAATTTTTGTCCTACCTGGGACGTGTTTTCATAAATCGAGATTGGTGAGCAGCGGTTGGTCAATGTCCGCTTTGCACCCCAGAAGCGGACATGCCTAGCGCAAAATAATTGATACCTTTGGTCGTCGTCTGCCCCTTTTTCGAAGGCGGCCAGACAGCTGCGTCTACCTTCGAGAGAAGTTGGAAAACTGTTACTTTTCAGCCTAAGGTGGGCGTTATGCGGGAGATACAGATTACCCGAATTCTTAGGTCGTGCCGCACCCGTCGCATGAGCAAGAGGCGCCAGGCAATGATAGCTCCAGTTATCGCGCAAGTTTTGGCCAGTCCGGGGCTCCGCTTAGAAGATTTCGCGTCGGATCTTTCCAAACCGCCAGCTGCCGCGGCATCCAGTGGTGCGGTGAATATTGATATCATCGAGGGCGTAACCGCGACGCCACTCGTTGGCAACGCCGACGCCCGCGGGTCGCTATTTGAGCTGCTGACTACGCGGGACAGCCCGATCGAGCCCATCGTCCACGTCTACCAGGTGGTTACGGCACCCGGTTCGATCCGTGCTTGGGTCTACCATCGTCACCAGCACGACCGGCTCGCCTTTATCATGGGTCAATTCAAAGTCGCTCTCTACGACTCGCGGCCGGGCAGTCTCACCGAAAGTCGCCTGAATGTCTTCGCAGTAGGCGCCGAACAACCGTGCCTATTGCGCATTCCTCCCTTTGTCATTCACGGCGTGCACAATTGCGGTACCGAGTGGGCGGGTTTTATCAACATGCCAACTAACGTGTATTATCGAAACCGCCCTGACAAGGCGCGATTGCCGTACAATGACCCGCGAATTCCTTACGACTTTCATGCTCGATGATCCGTTCTTCTCCATAGTCTTGGCGACATATAACCGCGGTCAACATATCAAACCGACGATCGAATCGGTTTTGCGCCAGACGTTCGCAGCCTACGAGTTGATTGTTGTCGGGGATGGCTGCGACGATTGCACGGAAGAGGTGGTTACCTCCTTCGATCCTGAACGAGTTTCCTGGCGAAATTTGGCACGCAATAGCGGAAGCCAGAGTTCTCCCAATAATGAAGGGATCCGGTGCGCCCGTGGAGCATGGATCTGCTACATCGGGCATGATGATGTATGGGCGCCCAACCATTTGGCGCAATTGCGCGGTTTAATAGAGCACGACCGCACCGCCGATTTCGCCGTCAGCGGCTGCATCTTTTACGGCCCGCATGGCAGCGAGGTTTATTACGTAACCGGGCTGTTCACCGACAGCGACGCCCCATTCAAGCATTTCTTTCCGCCGTCCTCGATAGCTCACCGGCGTGACGTGGTAGCGCGTATCGGCGCGTGGCGCGATCCGCACTCGATTGCGGCGACTGTCGATGCCGATTTTCTGTTGCGGGCCGCGCAGAGGGGGCTGCGATTCACCTCCACCGGTTGCGTAACCGTGCACAAATTTGCGGCGGGCCATCGCTATCTTTCGTATTTGCGGCAAACGGCCGATGAGCAATGCGCGAAGCTGCGCGTGCTCGATCAGGGTGGCACCGGGCACGTCGAGCATCTAATTGAGGTTTCGAAGCGCACGAGCCGGTTCATGCCCATGTGCTACCCAGACTACTCGCTGTATGAGAAGGGGCGATTGTTCGACGGCGTGCGCATGACCAAGGGCCTGAATCGGCCGCCGCTGCGACCGTTGTCCGAACGCGCAGTTATCGAGCAGACGGACGAGCCACGTGGGCTCGATTGGTACGGCCTTGAGCATTGGAGCCGACCCGTCCGTTGGTCCGGTCCCAATCCGCACCCGAAAGTCCTCATACCATTCGTTGCAGACCGCGTGCGGCTGGCGATTCAAATTATGGCATTGGCCCCGGGAGCTAAGCCCGAGGCTCTCTCGGTGCTTGTCGAAAACCAAAAGGTCGATCACACGATGGAACATGAAGCAGATGGAATCCTTCGACTTTGCTTCGTCGCGCCGCTCAGCCGACACGACTACACTGTCATTAGTATACACACGCCAATAATGTTCTGCCCGCACGAAGTCGGCGATAGCGAGGATCGGCGTCGCCTCGGTCTAGCTGCCGCCGATATAATCCTCGACCCAATCTCGTGAGCTCGGATACTAGGGTTCAGACTCATAAAACGTAACCGGTTGATACGATTCGTGCTTTTGTCACTCATGGTTCAAGCCGAGAGGACTCGCCAACATCAAAAAAGAACTTGTTGCTAGAATAAGCCGGAAAGATCGCTAGCACTATCCGACGAGCTTCAGGTGCTCAAAAATCATATCAACGTTATATTGCGTTTGTCTCGAAATGATACCGTACCAGCGATTTATTCCGTAGATGGAAACCGGATTGAGTGATAGCAATTCTGTTTTGATGAATGGGTATTTGAATTCATTAATCAGCACTTCCCAGAAAAAATGGGTCGGGTTTACCGCACTGCCCATTGCAAGATGAGTTTTTAGACGCTCCATTATATTTCGTTCAGTCTTATCCCTACTTGAGTTATTACGTTCTTCTTCTGCGATTAGAGTTAGAAAGCGATCAACAAGCGTATAATATGGGAATGCAGCGCCTACACGGAACCCGCGCTGTAAAAAAAATTGAGTGAGCCCGACTTCTAATCGCCTGATAACGGCTTTTTTGTTATTCAACAAAGGTATTGTTCTCCAAAACTCACGAAAATTGCGCGATTGAAGAATGCGGCGGTTGAAATAATAGAAGTACGATTGAAGATGGTAGGCGTGTTCCCAGCTATCGGTTAGACCACAAATGTCGAATTCCTCAGATGACATACGGTCGAGGGTATCCCTTAATGGGAAAAGTGGCCCATACACGCTATCATTCATGAGGATGAGGGCTTCTATCGAGGACGAGTCCTCGATCGCAAGAATTCCTTCTCTGTAAGCACCGAAATCGTAGCCGACATTACGGCGTTTGAGAATCTTAGCGCACCATGGCTTGATCGCTGTAAGCTGTTCCGGTTTGAACTTTATTGAGTTACTAACAAAAATGATTCGAAAGCCCTCGTCGCATAACGCCTTAAGTGCATAGAGCACATATTCGCATATCTGCCCTTGTCGATTGAATTGCGAATAAATAAGCCACCGATTTGAACCGACATTTGGGTCATCACCGGCCCATGACTCTATGAGGTGCGGGCGCAATCGACGAACATATCCGATGATGATGCTCGTTTGGAATCTTGCTTCGTTCCATACTGTTTTAAAATTCAGTCGCGCCATAATTTTGTTGGCCTAATGGATTATTTTACGATGGATTCTAGTTTCGATTATGCCGCCAATTTCCTCTCACTTGCCTATATAGCCTAGATTGTGGGCGTACTCCCTCAGTGGAGAAGTGGAGGCATCGAACACCCCCACGATACCTCATGTTAGCACCAACTTTCGCGCATAACTCAAGTTCGCGCTAGGTATGACAGATGTCGTCTGCATATAGCCCGATCTGGCATCAGAAGCTCAAGCGTCCTGAGCATTGTCCGGTTTGTCATCATCAAGGTGATATCCCGCTTTTCTTGGATATCACTTCGTGCGTCTCGCCGCATCCGCAAATTACATTCGCTATTTGTCCGGAGTGCCGGACCATCTTTCAACTCGGGTTCAGCCCCCCGCAACATGAAAGCGACAAGATCCTCCTAGGTGACCTCCGGACGCACCTCAAGTTTTATGTCGAACAGGGAGCGGGACTTGAATCGCTTGTATTGCCAGTCTTCGTCGCTCGCGATCGTGGGGCGAGCCGCTACTTGGAGGTCGGCTGCGGTTTCGGTTTCAGCCTCGACTTTGCTCGTTGCGCATTTGGTTGGGCGATCCGCGGCATCGATCCTTCGATACTGGCACTAGAAGGTCGAAAGGTGCTGGGGGTGGATATCGAGAGCCGCTTTCTGACTGCGTCCGACGAGGGCAAAAGTGTCTACGATGCGATCGCAGCGGTCGAGGTTCTCGAGCACATCGAGGAACCGTACGAATTTCTAAAAATCTTGCGCACCAATTTGGCTTCGACCGGCATTCTCATTCTCACCACGCCGAACGCTGACTATATCGAATTTGCCCGTGAGAAACCCGGGTTTCTTGCGACGCTATCGCCTGGTTCCCATGCCGTTCTGTACACGGCGAAAAGCCTCGAGATTGCGCTGAGGGGCGCCGGCTTCGCAGACTTGCAGATCGCAGTGCGTGGTGCCACGTTGCTGTCCGTGGCCGGCGAGGGTGCCGCAGCGATTAACCTCGACGAGGTCTATAAGCCTGCCATTTATCGCCACTATCTGGAGCAGCGACTTGCGACTGTCGACCCTCAATCCATTCTTGGCATCGGTTTAGGCTACCGCCTGTTCAAACACCTGGTGAACACGGGCATGTTTGCGGAAGCCGGGTCACTACAAAAGCGCCTCGCTGAAGCAGTGCGCGCTCGTGATCGTATCGACATTCTTGATCCGCACCGCCTTGTCGCAGAATTGGCGAAGGCATGGGATTTCAAGGAGTACATTGAGCAGTTGCCGGCCTGCCTCGTTGGTCTGCTCTATTTTAGCGGCATGCTACGGCTGAATGGGCACGAGGATCGCGCCAGTGCTATCACCTATTTCTATGCGGCGCATGTCCTGGCGGGGGTATTTCGCCGTGCGATGCAGACGTTCGGCATTGACGATGGGGAAACCTCCGACCTTGAGCTACAGGCCCGCAGACACTTAGCTATGGTGCTCGATTGGATCACGGGCTGATCGACCATAGGCCCTACGTACTCCTCTGAATTACAACTCATTCGAGTGGTCGTCGGATCGTTCAATGAAATTGTGGACACGGAACACAGACCTAAGCTAGTGAAGAAATACAAAATAAAAGCTTTCCGTTGGCTTTTGAAAAAACAAGCACGGGACTCGCGTCTTTCTCGTGATTTAAACTTCCGAGCGCGGGCCTACAGATGTCCGCTTCGGGTAATAAGCCGACATGACGCCCATGAATTGCGATGTCTGCCTTACCCCAGAAAGCGGACATTGATCGCCGAGGCTAACCTATCCGCTTCGGGCAATAGACGCTGAAGTCATTCCGACAAAGAGAAAAAGAAAAGCCACTTCAAGCCATGTACGAAGCAAGAACTTGTCGGAATGGACCTTGAAATCATTGAAGGCGCCAAAGACTTCTAAGCTGTGGGTCGCAGGTTCGAATCCTGCCGGGGTCGCCAATATTTCAATGACTTAGCGGTCGTCTGCAATTCCATTACGACAAATCTGTTTTGGAGGCTGCTGTTCTATCTAGCTGAGCTACGCGGTCGGTCCGTCAACCGCGTCTGCCGAGCGAAAGAACGACTGCGAATAAAGATGCGAAAACTTATTCAGTTTTCAACACTGATCAACTTTTCAGTAAAATCCATCCAGTTCCGAAAACTGATCGGCTTTTGAGTAAATTGCCATCAGTTGGCTGTAGTGCTCGCGCGGAAATTGGGATTAAGAGCACCTGATCGAGAACTCAAGGACGTCCGCTTAGTGGCAGTTTCGCCGTGGGCACTTGGCCTCGATCGCTCAATCTCATTCTTGTGAAGAAAGCGCGCTAATCTGTCCCGGCGGCAAAGCGCGCTAATTGCGGACCGGTAATTTTAAGTACGCTGCACCGACAGCCGAGCCGACAATAACGTAGAAGCTGCCCCATTCGGCGAGTTCTGACATCTCGCGAGGGTTCTCTTCGAGTGCGTTTTCAACTCGCGACACAAGCCTCATCGGGCCAGGGGAGCCGTTTGAAACCCGCTCTAAGCGTTTGCATCTTTATATAGTTGCGCACCTTGCCCGGCGGAAAAGCGGCCTAGCTTCTTGGTATTTTCTCATGCGCCCGAGCGCGGTCAATATGCCTCTATAGTGCTTTTACCAGCTCGGAGGCGAATTCCGCCGTAATTACTTGTATCATTCCCTCGGATCGGGAGAGGGATGTGCTTTGCGCCGTTCAAATTGGCTGATTATTGCCGCCGCCGCCCTCCTCCTCGGCGCCGGGAGTGCCGCAGCCAGCTTCAAGATGGTCCCGGAAACGCCTTCCGGCGAGGCAACGCCGCCGGTGCTGACAGCGCCGCAAACTCTGCCGCCTTTCGTGGCCGCCGAGGAAGCAAAACTTCCGCCCGTTCCCGCGACGGACGAAATTGGCAAGGTGCTGACGCGGCTGATCGCCGACCAACTGCCCAACCTGCCGCTCGACATTTACCGCTTCGATGAAGCCATGCGCCGCGATTGCAACGAGCAACGCGGCAATGAACCGATGGTACGTGCGCTTATCATCACCTCTGCCGAAGCTTCTGATACATCCACCACCGCCAACGACATCGATTTGATCGTCGCAGCCCTTAAAATCCGAGGTGTGCCCGAGGCGGCGATTACGGTTCTCGACGGCTCAAAGCTAAAGGTGAAGCTTGATCGCGCAAAGCTGATCGAAGGCTTCAATAACGCGCTCGCTTGCGTGAAGTCGGGCGACCAGCTGATTCTTCATTTTTCCGGATTTTCGGCGCACGCGCTCGCGTGGCGGCCCTCCACGAGATTTATGCCGATCATCGAGCGCGAATCCGTGATCGCGGAATTCTGCAAAGTTGAAAAACGGCGCTGTGACGATTGGGCAAAGCAAGAGCCCGTCAATGCAATCTTTCGTGCCGCGTTTGAGCATTTTCCCGCAATCGTGCTCGCGGTTTCGAATGTTGCCGAGGCATATGACCATCGGAAAGAATTGACCGGTCTTTGGGATCTTGAGCTTGCCAATTTCGTGACGCAGATACGTAATCGGGGCGCGGACGTATTCGCTTTCCTCGACACCTCCTACGCGTCGGCCTATCGGCTCGGTGATTTACAGGCGGCAGCGCAGCAGGACAGGAATTGGCAGGCGCACGGCTCAAACAGCGGCCCGGATCTGATCGAACAGCCAAATCAATCTGACCGCATCGTTCCGCTATACCGGGACGCAGGAGGCTTTGCGGCCTTCTATGCCGCTGGTCCCGAAGGGGAAGCCTATGTGATCAAGAGTGGCGACAAGCAGGTGGGAGCTTTTTCGCTGGCCCTCTCCCATACCTTGCAGACTGAATCGACGCCTGACGTTGCCACGCTTGCGCACGGAATCGTTCGCACCGTGGCGACCGGAAATTTAACCGAAAAAAAGAGTGGCGATGAGCCCGAATTCGAGGCCTCGTCTTCGAGCCTGGCCGTACTCGCGCCGAGAAAGCCCCTGGAAGCGAATTCGGACGATATCGAGATCATCGAACCGGTAGGCACGCGCGGCGGCAGCGCCTTGCTTTTGCCCGAGGATGGCCCGGTCAGGATCGTCGCGCGTTTCAAGCGACCGGCCGAGATCGAGCACGCCATGATCCACGACAGGATTGTCCCGGTAGAGAGAGGGGGCACCTTCTCGGCTGAGATTCCGGCGCTTGAGCGCACTGAAACGATCAGTGTGAGCGTGCTCACGCATCAACGTCAGTATGTCACGCGTAAGATTTCTGTCGCGCCGCCGGCGGCACTTTCTCAGGCGCTCGCGCCGGGCCGGCGTTTTGCCTTGTTGATCGGGAATACGAATTATCTCGACAAGAGCTTCCAGCGGCTGTCCACACCCCAGGTCGACGTCAAGGCGGTCGCGGAGACACTGACCCGCGATTTCGGCTTTGTCACTTCATTGCCGGTCCAGGATGACAAAGAAATATCTCTTATTCTCCTCGATGCGACAGCGGATCAGATCTACGCCTCGTTCGTTGCACTCACCCGTGAATTGGGGGCTGCGGATCAGCTTCTCATCTTTTATGCCGGGCACGGCATTTTCGAAAAAGAAACGAAGACCGCCTATTGGGTTCCGGTTGATGCCCGTCCCGGTTATTACCACAGCTTTCTGGCCACCGATGATATCACCCGTGAGCTGCAGCGGATGAAGGCCCGCAACATCCTTATCGTCGCAGATTCCTGTTATGCTGGCGCCATGATGCGCAACAGCGAGCAAGGGCCGCCGGCCAGCAACGCTGACCGGGTTCAAACGCTCGTCAAGCTGGCGCGGCAAAAAAATCGCATGCTCCTCACTTCGGGAGGCAACGAGCCGGTGCTCGACGAAGGCGGCAAGGGACATTCGATTTTCGCCAACGCTTTCATCGCGGTGCTTGAAAACATTCAGTTTGATATTTTTTCCGGGCTTGATCTCTATTCGATCGTCCTGCCCGTGGTGAGCGGCAAGGCCAAGCAGGAGCCGAAGTACAACTTCCTGCGCGAGTCCGGCCACGAGGGCGGGGATTTCGTGTTCGTACGAACACGTCGACCGGAGGCCGCGGCACAGAAATGACCGGCGCTACGGGGCGCGCCCGCCCTTTTCACTTTTGTGGTGGCGCTGGAGAATAAAACCCCCGGCTCACGTCGAGGAGATGTGGCGGCGGTTATTGGCCGTCCTGTCGATTGGGAGCGAAGTTGGATTTTTTGCAGCCGCAATTGATGACATTTGTTGATTTTTATACTCAATCGTGAACCGGATAGATTTGATCACTTTCATACTCAGTTCGCAGGACATTCACTGCGGCACCGACCGCTGTACCAATGACGACGTTATAAAACAGGTTGACAAACATTACATCATAAGGTGTAATGTTTGTCATGGATCAACTAAGCAATGTTCTAACCGCCATTTCTCACCCTACTCGGCGTGCGATTATCGGCCAGCTAGCAAACGGACCTGCTCGATTCCTGGATGTCGCAAAGCCGTTCGACACTGCTTTAAACGCGGTGACGAAACACCTGAAGCTCCTAGAAAGAGCTGGGCTCATTGAACGCAGGAAACAGGGTCGCGAAGTCTTCATCTCGTTTCGAGGTGAACCTCTTCGCGAGGTTGCGGGATGGGTGCATGAGTACGAGCGGTTCTGGAACGAACGCCTCGACCAGTTTGAGCAGTATTTTAAGGACAAAAAACAAAAGAAGAAGAAATGACAAAATCAACGAAGACTATTGAATTTAAGATTGAACGAACTATCCCAGCTCCTCCAGGTGAGGTGTTCGATGGGTGGCTGAATCCAAAGATCCCAGGCAACCCCTGGAATGCAGCCGAAAAGTTTATTTTGGATCCGAAAGTAGACGGGCTCTTTTACTGGACGCTCAATGGGACGTCCCATTACGGCCGATTCACGGAGATCGAGCGGCCGGGTCGAATTCAGCATACCTGGATGTCACCAAAAACCTTAGGACAAGAGTCGATAGTTACTCTGACCTTTAAGAAACAAGGAGAAGACACGCTCATGACCCTCGTGCATTCCGACCTTCCGGATCATGAGCTGGCAATGGGACATGAGAAAGGTTGGAACTACTTTTTGGAAATTTTTCGTGAGCAATTTGGAAATGGCTCACGCAAGAAATACCGCTGGGATGACGCTCATCCGCCTGTGAAGAAATAATGCCGCTTTACTCCTGCGCCAGAAGTAATTCTGGCTATACCCAAAAGTTTGCCGCATTGCAGGTCAGTGCGGCTTTGTGGATCCCCTCAGTCGGCGGCACGCAAAGCCGGTGAGTGGGTAGGCGCGCAAGAGTTCCCTCGAGATGCCCAATTTTTGACTACAAGAAAGCGTTGCAGTCATAGGCGTAAGGGCGACCTATCTGGAGCTTGCATGAGAACTGTCGTGATCGCACTGGCAACAATAGCGATACTGACGGCGCCTGCTTATTCCCAAACCGGAGGAAAGCGGTCTAAGCAATCCGGATCAGAGCAACAGAGTGCAGAGCAAAAAAAGAAGAAGGCTGCTGATTTGGACAAGGCCTACAAGGATGCGCTAGATAAGATACCGGACAAAAATGAAAAACACGACCCTTGGGGGAAAATACGCTGAATTAATTTATAGAGTTGTGCGTTGAAAAGTCTACACGTTCGGTTTCATTTTTTGCAACCTGTGGCGCAAGAGAGAGTACAATGCGAAAAAACCTGCTGCTTTCGGCCGCTATCGTTGTCGGAGGCGGATTGGCCTATTATTTTTACTACTCCTCTTTTGTGCCTTGTGCGAAGCAGCCATTCTCGGATTTCTTTGGGGTTCCATCCCATGTGGCGTCCTGCGAACGACCGCTTGACCCCTCGGAAATCTCGCGTCGTCCCTAACAGGCCGGGTGCGTTACGACAGCAACCATATAGACTCGGATTGCGGTTGGGTCATCACTACAGATACATTCCACGTCAACGCCGATAAATGTCCGCTATGCCTCCGATAGCGACCGTCAGCTATCCCGGAGCAGACTGACGCGATGTGCCAAAGAGCTGCTGTGCTGCCGAGCCTGAAGCTTGCCTTGCTGGAAACAAGAGAAACGGCCGAGGGCGGCGCGTCCTTATTGTAAGGTCGGATTACGAGCGGGGTACTCAACGTTGGGCAAAGGCCTTGGCTTTCTTGCTCTTCGCGTCAATGTTATTTGCCGGTATTTGCCTAAGCACCTCAGTTATGGTCGGATGTTGACATAAGCTCGCCCGGGGTGCTCAAGGGGGGACAAGGGATGATCACAGATCGGCAATGTGCGAACTTTCTTACGGCTGCAATTGCGCTCCTTGTAATCGGTTACGGCGTGAACAAATGTCTAGCTCAGCCGGCCGACAACAACGTAAAACGGTTTGATCAAAGCATCGTTCCGTTGCCGCCCCAGTTACACCCAAACGGACCGCGAACAGCCGTAGAAGAATTAAGTCCTAATTCTCGCAACGCAACACTGTCACTCAATTTTGATCTTGCGACCAAAAATCTTGAAGACCTAAAGGCCCGGGTGGCAAAGGGAGAAACGATTTCTCCCAGCGAACTAGCGGCCAAATATTCCGGTGATGAAGAGAAATCTAAGAAGCTGGCCGATTGGCTAGCTCAGCAGGGCTTCAGTTCGATTCAAGTCAATCATGATCATACGTCGGTCTACGCCACAGCAACGGTAAATCAAATCGAGAAGAGCTTGGGCGCTACGATGAAAAACGTAACCTATAACGGAGATACGACGCCGTCCGCTACCACGCCGCCGATGCTACCTCGAGACGTAGGAGACGCCGTTATTTCCATAAATGGCCTGCAACCTTGGATAAAGGCAACCAAGCATTCCGTTTCACGCAAGGTAGGCGTTGACGCAAAAACCAGGGAGGAGCCAGTGTGCAACTCTCCTCATTATTATACGGTCAAAAACATCCTCAAGACTTACAATGCCGACAATTTAAGCGTCGGACAAGACGCCATTACTGGAAAAGGGCAAACTATTGCAATCTTAATCGACTCATTTCCGTTGACGGCAGATTTGCAAAAGTTTTGGCAGATGAACAATCTAAGAGTTACATTACAACAGATTCAATTCATCAATACTCAAGATCCACGTGCGCAATTGCCACCGCCAACTGGCGAAGAAACGTTAGACGTCGAATGGTCAAGTGGCATAGCACCCGGCGCAACCATCCGTGTTTATGGCACGGGATCGCTTAATTTTAAAGATATTGATAGGGCGCTGGACAATATTATCAAAGACGCCGCAACGCCCGGCGGCCCGCGGTTTGTCTCTATCAGCCTTGGCGCCCGAGAAGATTTGGTTGGCCTCGATCAAGTAGTGTCTTCCGCTTCGAGGTTTCTAAAACTTTCAGCGCTCGGCGTAACCACTTTTGTCTCGTCCGGAGATTCGGGATCGAACCCGAGCGAACCAAATGCAAAAAATCATGAGCGCGGCCCGGAAATTCGAGTCGAGTATCAAGCCTCCGATCCATGGGTCGTCTCTGTTGGCGGCACGACTCTTAATTTCGACACTAGCAAGAGTGAACTAATCGGTGAAACGGGATGGCGTGGTAGCGGAGGTGGGGTAAGTGATTTTGTGCGACGGCCGAGCTGGCAGGCTGCATATGGGCTTATTTCTTCTCCATTTCGCCTCGTACCTGATGTCAGCAGTGCCGCCGATTCATGTCCGGGCGGACTCGTCATTCTAAAAGGAGAAGATGTGGGCTACGGCGGGACAAGCTGGAGCACGCCAATGTGGGCCGGCTTTGGTGCCCTGATAGCTGAGGCTCGTCAGAAACAGGGAAAATCGCAATTGGGGTTCTTAGGGCCGTCGTTTTATAAGTTGCCGCGCGGCGTTGGCTTTCGGGATATCACAAGCGGAAGCAACGGTGCATACTCTGCTGGTGCGGGCTGGGACCCTGTAACCGGATTGGGAGTGCCTAATGTAAGGGAGCTTATTCAGGAGCTTCAGTGACACTAAATGCACATTTTCCTACAATTGTAACAGTGCTCGGACAGACCTCGCGTTATTGAATGTCCGCTTTGGGTCATTCGCGACCGATCTATTCCGCGTCAGCGCCGACTTATGTCCGCTGTTGCTCCGATAGCGACCGTTCGAGGCATAGGTCTGAATTGACGCGAAGTGCCAAAAGCAGACATGGCGCGCACGTTTTGAACGATGGAATTTGCCGCTAACTGAGGTGGCCCAAATAAAAAGCCCCGGACGACGCCGGGGCTTTGAATTCATCCGAAGCTTCGCTTTGAGATGTTGATTTCGCACCGTAGCATTCAAACAGTCGAGCGCGTCATCAATGTCCCTTGCATTCCATCCAGACTGGTTGACAGCCATCGGACCAAAATTTCCACGACTCTTGGGTTTTCGGCAGCACGCAACCAGACCAACCGGCAGCAACCTGTCCACCAGGATCATTGCGTGTGAGCGTTATGCAAAGATTTGGCATGTCGGACGGGCAGCAAAAATGTGTCCCGCCGCAGAGAATCCCACTTTGACATGTTTCCTCTGATGAACGTTGAGAACTAGGCGCCGCACGCTCGGCCTTGCTTGTCTTGTCCTTGCTTGTCTGCGCCACAGCGGCATTGGCGAAGACTAATGATGCGAATATTCCGGCGAGAATGAATGGCGTGCTGCGCATTGATTTTTCCCTCCCGAAGAAAGACAAACAATACGCCTACAATCTGCCTTTGCAAAGGAGCGGCTTCTTACGCTTCCAGCGGATCGTTCAAACAATTCGCTTATCAGAATTTTCACAGCGAGCAATTCTCTGCTGCTTGTTGTCTCCCAAGGTGGGCCCGGCGCATCATCGCCGGGCCTTTTTTGCGTCAATTTGTCAGTTGCCATCGCAAAAATATTGGACGAGTTTGGTCGGGGGAACTCCCGATGAATGAGCGCCGAACAAAGCGCCGTCAGCGAACATTCAAGGCGGGCAAGATTATTTTCAATCAGCAGCGATCGGTCCTCGACTGCACCGCTCGCGATATCACTGAAACGGGGGCCTGCCTGGTCGTGGGAAGCAGTGTCGGCCTCCCTGAGGTGTTCGAACTGCGCATTCCCATCGACAACGTGAAGCATTCTTGTCGCCTGATGTGGAGATCACCGGATCGAGTCGGTGTGAAATTCATTATCGACGAATAACAAAGCCCCGGCAGCGCAGGCAAGTTTATGCAGCCTGCGCAGGCTTGGCTGCGTCCGGGGCTTTTTGTTGAGTGGACGCATCGAGTATGTCCGCTCTCACGCTGAAAGTGGACGTCGGTACCAAGCGACCAAAATCCAACACACAGCAAGCAGTATGACGAAAATAACATTTCCTAGATCAGTCAACGCCGACAGCGCGAACAGTACCCACGTCATTCCGATCAAATATTTTGTCATTCGTCATTTCTCAAGCAAGTGACTTGTCCGTTAGGTGTGCATGATCAGCACCAGGTCGGCAAATTTCCGCTCAGGGTCAAAAGCGGAAGTGACGCTCTCTGAATTTGACGTCTGCTCTTAGGCAGTAAGCGGACATTGATCGGAGGCCATGCGTGTCCGAAGAGTATCGGCGGCCGGATTTGAGATGACCGCGGCCCATCGCGCAGCCCTCCTCGAAAACACGCGCGAGCGCGTGCCCCCCGAGTGGGGCAGGATCTGAGTGGGCCAAGACCTGAGTCGGCCAAGACCTGAGTGGGTCAGGACGCGAGAAATCTTGATCGCGCTCAGGCGGCTAGACACTGCGCGAAGTGCGAACAAAGCGGCTCGATAAAGCCTTCTAAGCCGTGGGTCGCAGCTTCGAAACCTGCCGGGGCCGCCAGCTTTCAATCCTGAATTCCGCCCATAAAATTCAAACCGGCGACAATACGCCGCACGAATTCCGCCATAGTCGGTCCCTCATAGTGACGGCCAGGGATTGCGACGTTACGAGCTCCGTCAGGCTTCCTTCCTATCCGGTCGACCTTGACGCAGAAAGAGCTTCGATGCTGAGCTTGTCGCCGGGGCCAGGAAGGGAATACTCGTGAACATGAAACGATCGAGCCCGGCGGCTTGCCCGGGCTGCGCTGCCGCTTGTGGCAATCTTCGCGGCTCCGGTCGCCGGGACCGCATTATGTTCGGTTTCATTTTAAGGGAGACAACAATGCGTTGGTTTCGTATCGCCCTCATCGGCTTGACCGGAACCGGGCTGCTGCCGGCGTTGGCCGATTACGCCCATGCGCAGGGAAATCCGTCGCAACCCTTCGTCCCCGGAGAATTGATCATCGGGTATAAATCCCCGCAAGACCGCGAGGACGCGATCCGCGAGATGCGTCAAACCAAGGAAAAGCTCCGCGTCCGCGGCGAAATTCCCAACGATATGCAAACCAATAAGGTCGGAGAAACCGCACTGCGGGTTCGAATCGACTTTCCGAACGCCGTTAAGCGAACCACGCGCGACAGTCCGACTTCGGAGCTTTTATTGCTGCAGGAAACTGCAAAGCAATTGAAGGAGAATGATCCGAGGGTCAAATACGCCCATCCCAATTGGATCATGCGCATCGATCCGCCGCTGCCGCCCGGGCCGAACGATGCGAAAATTCACCTGCAGAAGCTTGATGTCGGCGTCGAAGAAGCGGCGCCCCGGTCAGCGACCGCGCCCGACGATCCCTATTATGGACTGCAGTGGCACTATCAGCCGCCCCCCATGGGCATGAATGCCGTCGGCGCGTGGAAGATCAGCAAAGGAAGCAAGGACATCGTGGTTGCGGTACTCGACACCGGAATTCTGTTCAACCAGGAAGATATCAATGGATCGGGCAATGTTTTGCCCGGATATGATTTCGTCAGCCAGAATTTTTGCACCAATGAGGTGACCAAGCGACACCCTCGAGCGACCGATCCGGGCGACGCCTGTCCCGTGGGCGGACAAGCGAGCTGGCATGGAACCCATGTCGCCGGAACGATCGGTGCCGTCGGCTCGAACAATCACATCGGAGTCGCGGGCGTCGCTTGGAACGTGACGGTGCTCCCCGTCCGCGTTCTTGGACCGAAGGGCGGCTCCACCACTGACATTGTCGATGCCATGAGATGGGCAGCGGGTCTTCCGGTCGCCGGCGTGCCGAAGAACGAGCACCCCGCCGACATCATCAGCATGAGTCTCGGAGGCCCGATCAGGACCGAGGCGGGGCTGCTCGAATGCACTGAAGATATCTACGGCGAATACATCGACGCGATTAAAGAGGTGCGGAAAGCGGGCACGGTCGTGGTGGCGGCTGCCGGCAACGGCGAATGGATCGATGACGATAATCATGCCTGCACGCCGGACGCCAAAAACGCCCAATGCAAGCACGTGCAGGACGACGTAAAGAACAGTGCGCCCGCCGGTTGCCCCGGCGTCATCTCGGTGTCCGCGAGCGACGCACAAGGCCGCCTTACTTGGTATTCCAACTTCGGCGCGGTGACGATTATGGCGCCGGGGGGCGATACCAGCCAATCAGCGGATTTCGTCTTGGGCGGCAAGAAAACGCCGCTCGCGCTGGGTGTCTGGAGTAGCTTCAATAATGGATATCATGCGCTGAATGGGACATCGCAGGCGACGCCGCATGTTTCGGGGGCGCTCGCGCTGGCCCTCGCCGTGCATCCGGAATGGCGGCATAAACCCGATTTGATCGAGCAAAAGTTGCGCGCATCGGCGGTGACGCCGCCTCCGGGCGCATGCCCCCGAGACAAGCCGTGCGGAACCGGTCAGCTGGACGCGGCGAGACTTCTTGGGGCACGGTCCTCTATTGGCGACTAGTCGGCCCGGGCCGCGGCACCCATGATGCTTGATTTCTATTTTTCTTCGCTTGGAAGCAGCCGTTGTTCGGCGCCATGAACC
>QGNH01000411.1_pt1 | contig 53964 bp, 82 predicted proteins | sample 1735481 | NCBI WGS metagenome assembly QGNH01 (sample SAMN09239004, study PRJNA386568) | Viral metagenome, whole genome shotgun sequencing project.
GCGGTGATCGAGCCCATGATCTTTTCCTATAGAACCGCAATGCTGGAGCCAGTGACCATTTGTATGCTCTGCCCGTCACAATAGAAAAATGCAATGAAAGGCGAGCCCCGCGCGGCCCGCACATTGGCCGGCGTCGTCGCCGCGTCGCTGAGCAGATACCACCCGCGCGCCTGGAGCGTCGTGGCGATGTCGAAGCCGGCCTGGGCGTTGACCTCGGCGATTTGCAGCGGAGAAAGCGCCACGCCCGCCGCGAAGCCGCCATACTTGCCGAACTGCGTGATCGTTCCCGCGCACGCTTCGGCGATCAGGCCGTCACCCGCCGAATTGTAGGGGATGATGCCGACGCTGGTGAGCAGCGTCATGATGGCCAGTTGCAGCGCGTTCTTGATATAGGCGGCGTTGGCGTAGCTGTCCGCCCAAAGGAACGGCCCGCTGATCGCCCCGTTGTTCATCAGCGTGAACGTCTGGTTGGCGGTCCCGAACGCGCCGTAATAGCTGTAACCGTTGGCCTTCAGGTTGGCCGCCGTCTGCGCATTGGTCACGCCGGCCGGCAATCCGGTCTGAGACCGCCCAAACAGCGTCGAGCGGCCGTTGGGCGCGTTGAAGTTCAGGCTGGCCGCCCACGACGCCGCGAAGGCCGAGACCAGCGGGCCTGACGCGGCGAGGTTGGGGTCGTAAACGCCGAGCGTGCCACCGTAGCCGTCGAGCAGGATTTGGGCCAGCGCCGTGGTCGTGTCCGGCGTGACGGTGGCGGCGGCGGACTGCGTGCCGTCGATATATTGATAGTCGTCGTCCTGGCCGTTGATCCAGGCCGCGAACAACACCTTGTCGGCCGTCACTGGATCGAACGTCGTCACCAGCGAAAACCAATTCTGCGTCTGCGCGACGATGCCGTTCATGAAGGCGTTCGGCGTCGAAAGCGCCGCGCCTTGGGAAAGCACCGCGCCCGTCGCCGCCGTCAGTTTCAGCGGCGTGGCCAGCGTGCCCGTGGCGTAGCCTATCGAGCCGCCGGCTCCCAACGTGCCGCCATTGATGAAAAACGAGCCCGACTGGCTGTCGTAGGTGACGGCCGCCGACCCAGCCGTTATGGCGGTCGAGGCCACGGTTTGGCTTTGGTTGACGATGTAGGTCCCGGTCAGCCCCGTCCCGGTCAGCAGCCCCGCGATATAGGAGCCCGGCAGGACGTTCGTGCCGGCGAGGTTCTGGCCGACCGTGAGATTGCCCGAGCCAACCGCGCTCACCGTCATGATGCCTTCGGGCGACGAGGTGGTCAGGTTGCCGCTCGCCACGGTCTGCGAAATCGAGACGGTGAAGTTGCCGCTCGTGCCGGGCGTCCCGTCGAGTTGTTTGACGATGGTCGTGCCGGCGGTGACATTGCCGCCCGCGACCGTCGCCCCCGGTAGCACGGCGCCCGTCGTCGTGTTGCCGATGGTCAAGGTCGTGCCGGCGATGGAGGTCGTGTTGCCCGTCCAGTTGCCGACCGCGATGGCGGCGGTGACGGAAGCTTCGTTGGCGGCGAGGCCGGTCTGAATGATCGAGGCGGCGGACGAAAACGACGTGGCCGCGCCGAGGTTGATCGTGCCGGACGTGAAGGCGTCGCCGTCGATGGTGACGGTCAGATTGCCCGACAAAGCCTGAAGTTGGGGCAGCGTCAGGCCGGCGTCCGAACCGCTTTGCAGGTAGGCGGAAACCGGAGCCGACCAGGCGTACTGCGCGAACAGCATCGCGCCTGGCTTGATGGTCGAATTGTTGGGGCCAAGGAAATAGACCGTCGCCATCGCCGCTTCGGCCGAGTTCGCGCCGAAGAAGGCCGCGACATTCGCGGCGTTGGGGAACGACTGCACCGTGCCGACCGGGACGCGATAGGACGTGGTAAGGAAAAGGCCGTTGAGCTGGAACCCCGCGCCACCAGCCCCGATGACGGACGGATTCCACTGAACGATTTGCGACGCTGGGATGCTCTGGATTACCGGCGATGGCATCGGCTAGGCTCCCACGGGAAATTCTTCGGTCACGTCATACACGGCGGCGAGGGCCAATCTATCAGCGTATTGTTGTCCCGTCGATATAGCGATGTTGGCCTGCATATAGGCCATGATCACCCAGCGGTCTTCGTATTGATTCTCGCCATTGATGAACGGCATTTGACGACCATCGTCCGCATCAAGCGGGGCCATGTCGGCTGGCTGGGCGGCGAAGAAATCGTAACCGAAGGGGTCGCGGAACGCCGTGGTGATGATCTGGCAATTGTTGGTCGAGTTTGGGCCGTGAACGTCAAGCTGAATGCCGATGCGCGTCGGCTGCATCATTGACCGCAGACCAGCCGCCAGGGTTTCGGTGGCGACAGTCTGATTTCCCGGGGCGACCGTATATGTGCCCACGCCGCCCGTTCCAGACCCAAGGGCGGCGATTGTGGTGTTCGGGGCCACACCTACCCCAAAGACCGGCGAACCGACCTGTACGGCCTCCCCTGCGGTCATATTGGCGATGGTGAGCAGGTTGCCGGCGATGTTGCCCGTGAACACCACATCCGCCGCCGTGTCGATGTTGGTCTCGATCCGGTTGCGCATGGTCGGGGTCATGACGACGAAATCGGGGCCGGAAGGCTCGGCGACTAGGTTGTCCTGCCCGCGCACGACCTCGACGCCGGCCGGAAGGATGGCGACGATGAAGTCGCCCAGCGCGGTCAGGACTTGGGATTCGGTGATTGAGATAAAGGCGGTCATGCCGTCACCCATTCGCCAGCGGTCAGGTAGCCGTGCCAGCCGCAGTTTCTAGAGCCGGGCGATAGGGTGTGCAGAATCGACGGACTCAGCGACGGGGAGGTTTCGTTTCCATCCCACGACCATCCCCGCCCCTCACCGGACTGAACGGGGATGCGCCGCCAATCCTTGCAACCGCAAGGGCATACATAGGTGATGTCGGTTATCGCCGCACCCTCTTGGCGATGCCATTGCGCTGCGCCGTCCGGGAGGTCCGGTCGTCGGAAATCTACCCACTTAGAATAGTCGTCAAGGCCGTCGGTCCAGATGAGAGGGATGCTCACTACGGCACACCCTTCGGCTTACCGTCCTGAAGCTGGGCGATGAAGTGACACCAGCCGCTTGTGTCCCACGTTTCCACGAGCTGCACGTTGAGCCACCACTGGTCGAGCATGAACACCACGTCGCCGCCCTTCATTTCTGGCCGCTTGATCGCCTCGATATCGCCGAGCGCCCACACCGAGCGCAAAATTCCCTGCACGTTAAGCGCGTCAAGATGCTGGATGATCGGCCCATCCGTGCCGACGCCGCTCACCGCCTGCACCTGAAACGTCGTGTTGGGGAATTTCTGAAAGGCCGGCGTGCGCGTGTAGTCGGCATTCGAGACCGCGCCCGTGCTGACGTACAGGTCGCCGATCACGTTCGGGTTCACGCTGGCGATGGCGCCGTTGACCAAGGCGTGGAGATTCATCGCCACGCCCATCCGATGAGCGCCGCCGCGAAGATGATCACCGCCAGCGCCAAGAACCCAAGCGCGACCTGGCCGAGCGACAGATTGCCGCCTCGATATTCGATTGGCTGTTCGCGCGAGCGGCGACGGTCAGGGCGTGGGTTGGTCATGTGACCTCCACACCGACGCTCGCCAGCATATGGCCGGTTTCAATCAACGGCTTCGAATTACCCTTGCGCGCGATGGTCGATGCGGCGAGCGGCGGACTGGTCAGCGCGACAATCGACGCCTGAAGCTGGCCCTTGATGCCTTCGCCCGCCAGTTCAAGCGCCTTGTGAGCGTCCATGTCGTTGGCCTTCAGGAGCGCGCCGAGCGCCGGACCCCACGACGCCGATTTCTCGCGCACCATTGAGCGGAAGAACGGGCGGGGCGGTTGGCCTCTGGATGGGGCGCCGAATTCGTTGATCGCCGCGATCATCGGGACGGACGTGCCATCGGGGTACGTTGACCCGGCCAGGAACCCCACCTTGACGCTCGCCGCGTTCGTCACGTTCTCGCTGATTTTCGCCAGCGCGTTCGCCAGATTTGAGCCGCCTCGGATTTCTACCATCCTCGCCCCGCAAGGCCGTTCGGATAGTAGGGTCGGCCGTTGTAGGGGCCGCCCCAACCCACGCCTTGGGCGAAACGGCCGGGGCTCGGGATATAGCGCGCCTGCCGGTAAGGGGCCATGGCAGTGTATGCCTGCAAGCCCCAAGGCGTCTGCGCGTACCACGACGCCGAATCGGGCAGTGCGCCGAGGTCGAGCTTGACGCTGACCGAGCCTTCCGAAGCGTCGCTGATACGGCCGACGAGCCCGGCGGCGCCCGTCTGTGTCACGCTGCTGAGCGCGGCCAGGTGCGTCGTGAGCATGTAGAGGATGGAGATGCGCGGGCCAAAGGTCGTCGGATCGGCCGGAATGATCGCGCAATCGTCGTTGGCGCAATACAAGGCGGCTTGGCCGAAATAGAGATTGGCGGCGGGCTCGCTGACGAAATTGGCGCCGCCCGGCCCGAATTGCGGATAGAGCGCCGTCCAGTCGCGATATGAGAAGACCGCCACTGTCACGGGGGACTAGTCCTTCTTATCGAAGGTCCGCAGGCCGGCGGTTTCAAATTCGCGCATACGGGGATCGCCGTCATTCGGCGACAAGCGCGGGGCCATGGCCGGCAGCTTGGCCTTCTCGCGCGCCTCGGCCAGTACGCGCGCGGCGGTCGTTCCGTGGATGACGAAATGGTCGGCGAGAATGTCGGAGCCTTCGTTTTGCGTCAGCCATTGGGCGAATTTCTCGGCGTCAACGTCGGTGAAGACGTAGCCGCCGGTTTCCTCGCCGGGAATGGGCTGGCCGAACTTATGGGCGTTGCCCTTCAGCGTGGCGAAGCGCACGCGCTTGGCGGTGCGCGCCTGGCCATTGCCGTCGCGAAAAACCGTGATGAGGTCGAGATGCAGCCCGGCCGGCATCTTGCAGCCAACGGAGACGGTATCGGCCACGATCAAATCCCCGCCATTTGGGCGACGCCGAGCGGGCGATACCAGATCGCGCCCAGCGTGGCGGCGCTTTTCTTCTGCCGGAAGGACGAGCTGTCGGGCACGATCCGGTGAGCGCGCAGCTTCTCGTTGAAGGCGTAATCGACCGTGCGCTGACCTTGGATGCTCTCCACAATCAACTGCGCCGAATAGGTCGTGCCCGAGAGGTATTGCGGCGCCTGGATGACGCGCAGGTTCGGGAACACCTTCTTGATCATCTCGATGGCGGTCAGGCCGAACGAATTGGTATTGGCCAGATAGACCTCGGAAATCGAGTTCACGGCCAGAATCATCGGCGTGTCGAGTTCGAGATTCGAGCCGGTCTGCGTTTGCAGTTCGGCGAACATCGACTGTACGTCCACGAGGATTTCGGTCGGCAGCGCCAGCCGCCAGGACGTGCCGCCCGCCGCCTTCGTGCCCGGCGTGAGCGCCGCCGACAGGGACGGGTCGTTCAGGCCGCCGTAGTTCTGCAAGCCGCCGCCGATGCCGTAGAAGGCGGCGTTGTTGGCGAACTTGTCGAGAATGATGGCGCTGGAGATGTTCAGGCGCGAAACCCAATCGACCCTGGCGCGGCCGAAGCGTTCGGCTTCGAGGTCGCCCCATTCGGTGAACAGTTGGTAACGGTAGGCTTGGCGATATTCCCAATCGACGTTCGCGCCGGCCCGGCCGTTGTTGTTCCAGTCGCCGTAGGACGAGACCTCGCCCGTGCTTTCGACCACCGCGAAGCCGACCGTTTCATCGACCCAGGAACCCTTGCGCACCGCGCCGAAAATCTTCTCGGCATTGTTCGGGGTGAGCAGGATTTCGATCAGCTTGGGGTCGTAGAAGGTCGTCAGATAGGCCGGAATGCCGGCGTTCGGCGTCGTGATCAGCGTCGGCTGGGCGTCGAAAGCCCGGACCAGTTCGCTGTCTTCGACAATCGGTCCCCATTCGATGACGCTGCCGTCCGCCGCGAGCTTCGACTTGCGCGGCAGGATGGCGGTCGCGGCGTACATCGACGTGACGCCGACGTTTTCCAGCTTGCGTTGAAGCTCGGCGACCTCGGGACTTGTGCGGAACGGCATGTTTTTACCCAATCGCGCTAGAGGTGATCTTGATGACCTCGCCGGGCGCGCCGAACGAGCCGCTGGCGACGTACCAAGACGTTTCGGTCGCGCCCGCGATGTTGCCGGCCGTGATGTTGGCGACCGCCTGGCTCGGATTGACCGCGTAGGAGCCAACGCCGTTCGGCGTGCCATTGATTTGCGCGCTGACCACCGAGCCGACCGTGATGCCGGAGCCCTGCAGCCCCTGGCCGACCGTGACCGCGCCGCTGTTGACCGCCGAAACGGTCAGGTTGCCGTAGGTCGCTTCGATGGTGGTGTTGGCGACGGTCTGGTTCGGCGTGACGGTGTAGTTGCCGACCCCGGCGGTCGTGCCGTTGAGCTGGTTGATGACGATGGTGCCGCTGGTGACGCCGGTCCCGCTCAACGCCGCGCCCGCATAGAGCTTGCCATCGGTGACGGCGGTGACGTTCAGGACGCTCGGCCCTGTACCTGGGCCGATGTTATTGGGGCTGGGCGCGATGGTCGCGGTGAAGTTGCCCGAGGCGGCGGTGATGTTGCCGCTGATGTTGCCGCCGATCTGCACCGTGCCGGCGGCGGCGAGGGCGGAAATCGCGCCCGTGGCGTTGTTGACGAAAATCTTCTGGCCGGGAACGGCGACGGTGAGCGAGGTGTTCTTCGCCCAAAAGTCGCCCGCCGAGAACAGGTCGCCCATTCCGAATCCCTGCGGAATGACCAGCGTGGAGCCGCCCAGCCAAGCGGTGATGACCCCTTGGTGGGCGTTATGCACGAAACCTTGCGGAGGGCCGGAGCCCGAGTTGGTGACGATGGTTCCGGTCGCGGTATCGACCCAGCCGAAGTTGCCGCACGCCACCCCACCCGCGCCACAGATAAGGCCGCCCGGACCCGCGATGACGATGCGGCGGGGATTTTTCGAGGCGAAGTCGCCCGCGATGCCGGGGGCCGGTTGCTGATTGACGGATTGTTGAAACGCCATGTTGATCAGCCTTGAGCGAAATGGGCGAAGCCGGGGAACATCTTATCGACCTTCCCGACCGTTGAGGCGTCTTGCGCGATGCGCGGCATCGGTTCGGCCGGGTCACGGAGCATCTTGACCATGGCGCGGTAAGCGCTCGGCGGCACATCGTCCAGCTCGACGCCCTGATGATCGAGCGCGAACTTGTAAACGTCCTCGGCCGAGTCCATGGCGGCGGTGATCTCGCCAACGAACGGCATGACCTCGGTCTTGGCGGTGGCGATGGCGTTCATCTGCGCGATGGTTTCGGTGCGCGCGCGGGTAACGGCGTCGGCGATTGCGGCGTCCATGGCCTTCTTGTCCTTGGCCGCCTTTTCCTCGGCGTCCTTCGCGGCTTTCGCATCGGCGGCGGCCTTGTCCTTGGCGGCCTTCTTCGCCTTGGCCTTCTTCTCGGCCTCGGTCATATCGTCGTCATCGTCGTCCGGGTCGTCCTCGTCCTCGGCCGGGTCCTTGCCGGGCTTCGGCTCGTCATCGGCCGACATCTCGTCGTCCTCGCCGTCGCAGTCTTCCTTGTCCATCGCGTCGAGCACGACGGTCAGGCCCTTGGCGGCGTCTTCGTCCAGCTTGGCGTCCTTGGCGATACGGGTGGCGAGCTTGGCCTTCGACGCCTTGAAATTGGCCCGGTTCACGCCCTGAAGCGCATCGACCAGATCGGGCATTTTGGCGTCGGCGGCGATGAAGGGGCGGACGTAGGCGGCAACCGCGCCGCGAACGAGAAGGGCCTTTTTGGAGGTCAGACGCTTCGGCATGGGCGCGGTTTCCAGCTCATTATCGGCCACAACCACATCAGGACCGGCCCGACCCTTCGGAACGAACGCTGAATGGTTTCCTACTATGCCTAGCATCTTAATCGAGAAAGGGAAATTTTTATATGCGCCGGCCTCTAGAACCGGGTTATACCTGTAAGCGCAGCTAATTTCTTTCTGCTCGCCGCTCTCAATGCGGTCGATCATGTCGCGGTCCCAGATTACGAGGCTGTTGCGAAGATATTCCCCAACAAACTCCGCATCCGTTCCTGTAGAGCCGACAATTCTATCCTTTTGAGGCTCATCCGCTGACACGATAATATGCTCGTCCATCAGCGGGATATTATTGAAAGTGGGGGCGGCCTTGGCCAGTTCTTCGGGCGGCCGAAAGACCTGATAAACCGTCTCTGCATCGAGCCCTAGCGACGCATAGTCGGGAATTTCGCGGCCATAGTACGGGTTGACCGCTGCCTTGGAGATATTTGAGACGGCGACATGCATCCGGCCATCGGCGTCGAAACGGCGCGCTGAACGGTCCAGGGCGAAGGCGATAACGTCGGGGCGCGGCGACATGCGCCCAACCTACCACACCGCCGCTCAACGAAAAGCCCCCGGCGCTGGCAGGCGTCGAGGGCTCCTAGTCGGGGGGTATCACGAATCCAAGTGGGGCTTGGAGCGGACACTATGTCCGCGCGTCGGGGCGGTTGTCAATCGGTAAAGCCGGCGATGACCGAAACGCTCACGCAGCGGCAGTTGATGAGTTGACCCGGCCTGATCCACGCGCCTTCGTCTGGATCGAACCATCCCTTGGCCACGTCGTAGAGGTTGCCGCTGTTGGCGATATGCGATGGGCGCGGGTGACGACCGCCAGCCGAATGAGTCCATTTGGCCTGTTTGACCCCCAACTCGCGTTGCCGAACGTGCGTAATTGTCGCAGTCGCGAGCTGATTTTGCGAACGCGCGATCAAAGCAGCCCGTCGCTTCGTCACCCCATAGGTCTCGGTCAGCGTCTTCGAAAGCGTTCCAAGGTCACGGCCAGCCTGGACGCTCCGCATGACATCGCCTTCGATGTTTTTCAGGTGCTCGGCCGGGATGCTTTTTATCAAAGCCACGTTTTCAGCCGTCGTCGCCGTGATGGCGTCGTGCATGGCCGGCGTCATGGTAAACTTCACCGCGAACCCAGCCTTTTTCAGGCTAGCCCGCAGGCTGGCGTCCACCCGCTGAGCGGCGCTGAGTGCGAAATGCTTGGCCATTTCGTTGGCGAGGATGCTGAACCGTCGCCGCCAGGTCACGCCCAGCTTTGACATGGTGGCGCGCAGATCGGCGGCCGATGAAGCGTCTTGCGCGAGCGTCGGGGGGTTGTCGCTCCATGTGGCGAAGACGGTCTTCGTAATATCGACCTGCATGGCGGTGATTTCGCGGGTGAGGCGGACGCGATACGCCTCTGAAACACCACAGTTCGGGCGCACGGCCGCAAGCGTTTTCACCCCGCCGATGGGCTTCAGTCTAGCCAACGAGCACGGCCGATTTCTGAACGAGGAAATACTGATCGGGGCTGGTGATATCGACCGCGCCCGTGCCCTGCCATTTGTAGATGTAGGGGCCGGATTGGTCGGTTTGCAGCTCCATGGTGAAATTGCCGGTTGACGGGTGGTCTATCTGGCCGCCCGTGTACGAGGTCACGATGCCGTCCGGGCTCTGAATGAACAGAAAGACGGCGGTCGGATCGATGGGCGTCACGTTGTCGGTCATGGTGAACCCGGTCGTGATCAGGACGGTCGTGTCGAGGTCGTAGGTGTTCAAAACTGCTCTCCCGTCGTGATCTTCGCCGTCGCCTGGTCGCCAGTTTGCACGTTCGGGACGGCTTTGTCGCTTGCGGCGATGGCGTTGATGGCCCGGTCGGCGGTGCGAATGTGGGCTAGGCGGCGCGGCAAGGTCAGAATGCCCGTCGCGCCCGTCGCGTCCACGCCATTGAGGCTGATGGCGAAATCGACGCCCATCGCGCGCGCTTGACCCGTAGCGGCCAGCCCAGCGAGCGCCTGAGATATGCCAGCGAAAACCGAACCGCCCAAGCCCGTAGCCGTGACGCCAGAGATCGAAACCGTTGTTCCGGTGACGGCTACAACCGACCCGAGCGAGCCAGAGCCTTGATTTGCTATGAGGCCAATCGAGAGGCTTGGGCTTAGGGCGCCGACAGACCCGCTGACGTTATTGCCTGTAAGCCCGGAGGAAAGGCCGTCCGTTACCGCGCCAAGCGCTCCGGTTCCTCGATTGCCGACCACGGCCACGGTGAACGCGGGCGCGATAATTCCGAGCGATCCTTCACCAACAGCGCCCGAAACCGAGATAGCGACGCTAAGCCCAACCGACCCGAGCGAGCCGGTCGCCTGATCCGCCGTCAGTGGGATTGAGAACGCTGGAGCGACATGGCCCATTGACCCCGTGGCGAACACGCCGCCTAGGCCAATGCCCGTGCCAAGTTTCCCGGAAGCCCCCGTGGCGGCGCTCCCGTTGAGAGCGACGGTGAATGTCGGGGCGACGGCGCCAAGAGAGCCGGAGCCAGAGACTTGGCCAAGCCCTAGCGCCATGGCTGGCGACGCCAAGCCTACTGACCCGGCCCCGGAGACCTGGGCGAGCGCCTGGGCGATTGCGGGCGCGGGCGTCCCGACAGCCCCGCTCGCGCCGTTTTGTGTAAGCGCGACGGATAGATTAGGCGCGATGGAGCCGGCGGACGCCGAGCCAGAAACGCCCGTCAGGGCCGCGCTGAAAGACGCGATCGGAGAAACCGTTCCGACGCCGCCGGTCGCTGCGACTTGAGCAAGTGCGCGACTGACGCCCGGCGCAAGTGTCCCGACTGAACTTGTCGCGACGGCTTGGCTGACCGTTGTTGAAATGCCCGGCGCAAGCGTCCCAGGCGATCCTGTTGCCGCAATTCCGGTTAACGCGACGGTGATCGCTACAGCGATTGAGCCGAGCGATCCTGTCGCGGCGTTGCCGGTAAGCGCGACGCTTGTGCCTGTGACTGTCGGCCGGAGCGCCGCCGTGATTGGCCCCGGCGAGAACATCCAGTTCAGCGGGTTGTTGGCGATCCAGGCCAGCTCGAGCGGGCTGAATAGTCGGTCGCTGAACGAGACCGAATATATGTTGTCCGGGTTGGAGTAATTGCTCGGTGAGGCCGGATCGCCGCCAATGCTTAGCGGAAACGCAGTTGTGTATGTTGCTCCGGCGTTCGTAACCTTTTGGACGCCGTTTACATAGAGCGTCTGGATTGGTGTGGTGTTGTCCCATGTAATGGCGACAACGACCAGCTGTCCGGTTGTCCACAGGGCGCTGGCGGTGGTCATGCGCCCCGCGCCGCCGTCCCAGCCGCAGTAGAGCGTGCCGCCAGACCAAGTGCTGTCAAAACCGGCGCCCGAGTAGTAGCGGGTTATCGTATTGGTGGTTGCGCCGGCGTTCTGTTCCGCGCGAAAGACCGCAATCCACGTTCCGCGCGTTGGGTTAGGGGTCCACGTTCCAGCCGTGGTCGTTGACAGACCGCCCGCCGCCGCCCCGGTCGGGCTGACGAGACCCCAGCCATCGACCAGAGGCTTTATCGCCGCGCTTCCGCTCAGCGCCATCGCGGGCAGCGTGCCGCGATTTAGATACGGTCGCAGCGCGTAAGGTCCGGCCCCTAGTCCGTGGTAAAGGCTGATCGCCCAGCGCGGATCGAAAAGCGACGCGTGCTGCGGTTTCCGGTTCGGATAGGCTACATCGGGATCGAGGATGGCCAGCGCGGGCTGCATGGCCTAGCCGTTATCTTGGTAGCCCGAGAGCCAGTATTTGATCGTGTTGCCGCCGGTGGCCAGGGTCACGTTGGTGAAGTTGCCGAACAGCAGCTTGCACTTGCCGGGCGGGACGAGGATTTGCCGAATGATCAGCACCTTGGCGGCGGCGGCAGTCGAGACGCCTTGCGACCAAGTCGGAGTGCCGGCGTTGGGCGCGATGGCGGTCTGCGGGTCCTCGAATGTCGTGCCGTCCATCGAGCGCAGCGTCGAGAGGGTGACGTAGGCAGCGCCGGTCGGGGTGATCGAGCCGAGGTTGATCAGCACGTCGATCCACAGCTTCAGCGCCGTGGTGTTGTCGATTGTGGCCCCGGCGCCTGAGCCGAGGGCATAGGAACCAGTCGTCTTGGCGTCGAGATCGGCGGTGACAAAGGCGCTGGTGAGCGTGCCATAGACGGCGTCAAGTAGGACATTGCCGGCCATCAGGTCAGGTTCCCGGCCGCGACGAGATCGCCGGCGCTAACAGGCCCGGCCAGGCCGCCACCGCCATTGGCGACGCTGCTCTGCCACCACGGGACCACCGCGCCTTGAGCAAGAGCGGTCAGGGCCGTGATGGTCGGGCCGGCCAGCTTCCCGGCGTAGTAGGACACGAACATTGGGCCGACGAGCGGGCTGGCCGAGCCGCCCAGCAGCAGTCCCGGCATGGCGCATATCTGGAGCAGCGTTGACTGTTGCGCCGCCGTGAGCGCATTGAACTCGGCGAAGTTCAGACAGTCCAGAATCGCCGAGCCGCTCACCCTGAACAGCGTCGGGACCGAGCCTGTGACCATCAGGGCGTTGACCGCCGCGAGCTTCTGCGCGGTCGTGCCGCTCAGCGTGCCCCACTTGGCGACCAGTGCGTCGTAATAGGCCATCAAGTGAGGTTTCCCGTCGCGCTATGAAATCTGAATTAGCGCCGTGCCGGAGGCGTTGACGGGCATGGTCAGAGTGAACGTGCCGGCCGTGATCGACTGGGCGCTGAAGGTGAACACACCAACCGCCAAGCTGCCCGTCGATGCGGTGTTGTAGAGCAGCATCGTATCGAAAGAGCCCGATGAGGTTAGTGTCGTCCACACAAGGCTGGCGTCCGGGGTCCATATCGCCACCGTGCCGCTGGTGGTGGGCGCCGTGCCGTTGGTCACTGCGTTGCCGCCCGCGACATAGTTTCCGGTCGCGGCTAACTCCCCCGTCGATGAATAGGCCGTCGTCGCGGCGCCCAAGGTCGCCGTGGTCAGGAACAGCGCGCCCTTGAAAGTGTCCTTGGTGGTGACGGTGCGAACGCTATTGGCGGCCTGCGCCCCGAACGCGTGTGAGCCGTTCAGAAGCTGCATCTTGAACGACGTGCACATGGCCTGTGTGTTTGCCAAGGTCTAGCCTCCGAAATCCGCGACGATGCCTTCGGCGAAGATCGCCGTCTTCAATCGCATGTTCACCGAGCGATGCACCAGCTCACCGTCAAGCCAGTATTCAACCCACTCGGTATGCTCATTGTCGTTGTCCAGCACGCCATCGCGCTTTTCGAGCCAGGCCGAGTCCATCAGACCTTTGGTCGTGGTAATCAGCGCCATGCTTCAATCCCTATTTCGCCGACAGACTTAACACGCCCGCCTACACGCCGCTACGCTCTTGCGAACGCGGCTCGGCCTGCTTGGCCGGGTCGCCGCCGGTTTGGGGCGGATTGGCGACTTCTGGCGGCTCGGGAACGTCTTCGGGATCGAAGCTGAGGCCGTGGTAAGGCGAGGTTTCATCGTCGGCCAGACGCTTGCGCACTTCCTCGGCCGAAACCACGCCGGCCTCGACATAGATGGCGTCCGTGTCGGCGTCCGTCTTGCGCAACAGCGACTTGGCCGCTTCGTCAAGTTGCCACAGCGGCACGAATTCGAAGCCGACATTCTCATCGATCTCGCCGAATTCGCTGAGCTGGATGATGTCGAGCACCTTTTTGAGCGGATCGCTGAACAGGTGTTCCTGCGCCGCCAGGATGTTGTCGTAAAAGACGCGGATTTCGCCGTCAGATGTGGCATTCAGGCCGGCTGGCGTGATGCCCCACAGCTTGATCAGCGGAATTTGGCCTGGGCCGGCGAGTTGTTCCTGAGACTGCGCCTGGAGCTTGTCGATTGTGCCGAGGGGAACGGCCAGGTTCTCCATTTCCTCGGTCTCTTTGTCGATCACCATCAGGCCGCGATTGTCGCGCGTGGCGTTGAACACGTCGGCGCGGTCGAAAATGCTGTTCCAAGCGCCGCCGGCCAGCGCCGACCCGAGAATGGTTTTCAGCACCACAATCGAAAACGAGTGCAAGAGATCGCTGGTCGATTGGCGCGTGCGCAGCCAGTTATCGACGTAGGGCTTGGCGCGCTGGGATAGCGAAATGCCCCGGAACGAATAGGCCGGCTTAAGCAGGTCAGGCATGTGCGCCGAGATCAGCGGAATCAGGCGCGTGTGGTGAACGGTCTTGCCCTGGACGTACCAGAGTTGCGGCACGAAGAAATCGGGCTTGAGCGGATCGGTCGAATTGTATTGGGCCGGGTATGACCACATCGGCTCGACGCAGCGCAGATGCTTGAGCGCGCCCGGCTTGATGGTGTTCTTGCTGATCACCAGCGGGGATTTGAGTGCGCTCTCACCTTGGCCCAAGTCAGGGAATATCTGCGCGCCGCCGAAAAAGCCGTCGTGCTCGGCCGCCAGCCTGAACACGTCGCGGACCTTGAACTTGTCGCACGCCCGCTCGATCTTTTCGAGCTTGTCGGTGTCGGGCTCGTCGCCCTTGTAGGTGAATTTGATCCATTTGCGCGTCATTTCCTTGGCGCGCGTCTCGGTGATCAGGCGATATTCGGTTCGTTGGGTAAGCTCGGCGAGGTAGGGGAAACCAGGCCACGCCTCGCCCTCGCCAAAGCCGTACATGCCGGCGAAATCGGCGAACGGCTCGAAAGCGTAGTCCATGGCGATTTGAACTTCTTCGTGCTTCGGAACCCAAGGCGGCACGGGGGCGACGGGGAAGATTTCGAGGAACGACTTGGCCCGCGCCTGGATGATCGCCTCGCCGTGGATTTTCATCGGCGGGCGAGGATTTGACGGGCCATTGAACGGCGGCGCGGGCGGCGCGGCTGGGAGCGTCTTGGTCTTCCGCTCGCGCAGGCCCGTGCGGTGCTTCTTCTTCTCGCGCTTCATCGACGCCTGCCCGCCATGGCCTGTCTCGCTGCATTGGGGTCGATGTTCATGACCAGCGCCGACCCTACCATAGAAAACGCCCGCGACAGGGCGTCAACCTGATCGTCGTGCGTCGAGGCTGGAAAGCTGGCCATTTCCTCGATCAGCGCGCGGTTCCAAACGTCGGATTTGACCACGCTGACATTGCCGACGTTCACCTGCGCGGCGAACGGCCCGGCGCGCGTGGTCTTGTCGCCCGTCTCGGGGCTGCTTTCGACGCGATAGCCCATCAGCTTGCGGGTCAGATAGAGCACCTGCGTCTTGCCGGCCTGGCCAGGGTCTTGCGGCAGGCCGATGCGCACGCCGTAGCCGTCCTGCTTGGCCGTGTTCACGATGGCCGCCTCAACCTCGTCGGGACCGCCGCGCAGGCGCACCACGTCGAGGATGACGATTCGGCCGTCCTGCAACCGGGCGATCTTGGCGCCGACAGTCCAGTCCGGGTTGCGCGTGCCGGTCTGCGCGGTCGCCGCCAAATCCCATGCGCGAGCGATCATCCCGCCGGCTGGCGCGGTTTCGAACGTGCCGATTTGGGCTACCTTGAACAGCGTCCCTTTAAGCGGCGCCGGCCTTTGCTGGTAGAGCGCCGCCCATTCGCGCGGGCCAACGGCTATCTCTTTCCGTTTGAGCGCGTCGAGACCTTCCCATTCCGGCCATAGCGGCTCGCCTAGCGCCCGGCCGAGGGGATCATCGTCATCCTCGGCGATGGCGCGCAGGTTGAGGATTTCCCATTGGTCCGCGCCCGCCGCCATTTCTTGCAGCAGCCGGCCGGCGAGGTCGTCTTCGTGCCAGCGAGTATTGTGGCTGATCAGACCGTTCGCGATGAAGTTTTCAGTGCGCTCAACCTCGATATCGAACACGTCTTCAACGCCAATGAAACGGACCGACGCTATTGTGTCATGAACAATCTCGAACGTATCGAGCAGCCTTGAGCAGTACTTCTTCGGTTTTCCCGTAGCCAACGGCGAGGTTGCAGTCGTTGCAGAGCAGCCCACGAACCTTTCCGGTTTCGTGGCAGTGATCAACGCACAGCTTCCCACCCCAATGCGCTCGTACGTTCTTTCCTGGGAGTTGTCGGCAAACGGCGCACCTTCCGTCTTGGGCGAGAACGAGCGCGCTATATTCAGCCAAGCCAATCCCGTATCTGTTCCGCAAATGACGGTCTCGCTGATCTTTTGGGTTGACCGAGGGCGGTCTATGCCCGCTCGCCCACAGCACCTTCCCGTAGTGCGATGCGCAGAATCCCTTGCACTTTGCTGGTTTGTCGCACTCGGCAATAGCGCAGGCGACGCCCCTCCACTTTCCCCATTGACCCGGAGCATTGCGTCGCCCACGTCCAATTGGCGTACCCTCGTCCATTCTGGTCCATTGCCCCGATCAACGAGAAAGGGATGCCTCTCGTTGGCCCGGACGATTGTACCCGAAGTCGTCTTTATCTCATACACACAATCAGGACCTTGATTGGCCCAATTGCGTACGTGTGAGGTCGATAGTCGCCCGCTGTCGTATGTGGCAACGGCGTCGCCAGGCCGAATATCTCTCAGCGGTCTTTGCCGCCCGTCCGCCATTAGGACGGGTGTATCGCCGGTCATGCACTGGATCAAAACTATGCGGGCGCCCGGCTTCAAGCGCGTGATCACCTCGGCGCGATACCATGCCCACACTTTCTCGCGGATGGTCTCGCTGTCGGCGTCCTCGCGGCCCTTGATGGGGTCATCGATCACGAAAAGGTCGGCGCGTCGGCCAGTGATCGAACCGCCAGCGCCAGCCGAGCGATAGACGCCACCGTTCGTGGTCTTCCAAAGCTTCACGCTTTCGTTGACCATCTCGTAACCCAGTTCGCCTGGGTGCTCTTTGATCACCTTGATGATGCGGCCAGAAAAGTCCTCGGCCAGGTCCGCGCCGTGGCTCGCGCCGATCACATCGCGGTTTTTGCGTCGAGCTATGAACCACGGCGGAAAGAGCACGCTGGCGTAGGTTGATTTGGCTGACCCTGGAGGCTCGAACACCATGAGCCGGTCGCACAGCCCAGCCTCTACACGAGATAGCGCATTGATCAACAATCGGTGGTGACGTTCAGGCCGTTGGTCATAAGGCTCCAACGCCCGAGTACACCACGCCAGCAAATCACGGTGACACTCGCGACGGCGACACTCGCGCCAAAGCCTAAGCTCCCGTTCGGCCGAATCTCTCCAGCTCGGCTCTAAGCTCATCGTCGGTCAGTCTCGCGAGGTCATCGGCGTTGGCGGTGATGGTACGCTGAACGGGCTTGCCTTCCAAACGGTCGAGCGCCGCGCTGGCCGCCATGACACGCACGCCGCCTGGCTGTTCGTTGTCCGTGGCAAGGTCGTATAGCGTGGCCTTCAACTCGTCGGCCGCCGCTTCCTTTTCCGGCATCCGCGCCTTGTGAATCGCCATGGCGGTTCGGCGGACCTCAATCGGCGTCTCGCGCGGGTCTTTGCCGGCGCCCTTCGCGGGACCGCCCCAACCGCCAGTTGCGGGCATACCAGACCCCATCTTGACCTTATGGCCACGACCGGGACCTGGCGGGCGTTTGCGGGCCGGCGGTGACACGCTGAATGCTTCAAGCCGCTTGGCGTCGAGGTCGATGGGCTCGGTCATTGATTAATCCCCGTCTTCAACGGGTGATCCGCGCCTCGTCCATGCAGGTCGATCACGTCGCGGCAGAGGTCGAATGCGGCCAGCCAGGATGGTGCATCGTCGCCGTGGTCAAGGATGCGCTTGGCCTGCGCAACGAGGGATTCGGCTGTGACTGGCGGCCTTTCGGTCAGGCCGTAGCGCGATGAAAGCGTGTTCATAGCTCCGATTTAGCCCCTCTCGCCTGCTCGCTCAACAAAAACGCCACCTCGCGCTCCACCAGCAGCGGAATCGCGAACCCACCCGCCAGCCATCGCTTGACCGTGCGCTCGTGTTTGCCGACGTGAGCGGCGAGCTGCGTGGGCGTCATGTTGAGGGCGGCCAGGGCGCTGGCGAGGTCGGCGGGGGTCAAAGTTCCCCTTCGCCAATCGCGCTCATATAGAGGTCGATCAGCGCCTCTTTTTCCTGCCGTTTGGCGCGATCAGCCTTCCGTATGCGGATGACTTCGCGGACGATCTTGGCGTCGAACCCCTCGCCCTTGATTTCGGCGAACACCTCTTTGATGTCGGCCGTGATCGCGTCCTTGTCCTCGTTCAGGCGCTCGATGCGGGCGACGAAGGACTTGAGCTTGGCCGCAGCGTTCGCGCCAAGCACGTCGTTGCTGGCGCCGGTCATCAGGCGCCTTCAGCGTCGAGTAGCTGTTCCAGCGTCATCTTCCAAAACAGCACATATCGCCCGCTGGTGAGTTGGTGCATCAGCACGACCTCAGACCGCGCCTGCAAAAACACCGCACTCACGGTCCCGCCCGCATCCTTCGGCGCCTTGAGCGACCACAGCCGCAGCGGATCGAGGCCGGCGTCTCGCAGGGCGGTGATACCCGCCTGCATCGGATCGGCCGTCCTGACCCCCTCCACGCTCGCGGAAACGCCCGTCGAGAGGCCGGAAAGGCTCGTGCTTACATTGCTCGTCATTCGCTTGTCCTTTTGTGCGCCGGGCCGATGTCGGCGGCGGCTGGACATTCTGTCACGCACCCTCGCGCGGTGCAACGGACATTCTGTCAGGAAGGGGCTTGGCGGGGGAGAATGTGGCGCAAACGGCGCGCGCGTTTGAGGTTGGGGTCAGCGCAGCCTTCCAATCGCCACCCGCAAGTTGGTCACCTCCCTAATCAGCGGCTCGGCCTTCTTTCGCCATTCGCGCTCCATCAGCGCGTAATGGTCGGCGGTCTTTGTCATCTCCGCAGCTTCGGCCTGAACCTTGGCCATGCGCTCGTTCAGCACCTCAATCGGTGTCATGGGCCTTTCCTTTCTGTTTTGCGAACGTTTCTCATCTATGACACGATGACAGCAAATACGCCTGAAACCGCATTACACTGATCGTGCGCGCGTGAGAGGGAACAAGCAAAAACGTGTCATATGTGTCATAGCTGTCAGGATGGCCTAAATTCAATGGGTTACATATGACACGAGAGCGAATTTTGCTGTCATGCACGTGTCATAGCCCTATCCGAGATATATCTAATCCGGCCCATATTCGCCGCGATGGTCGTTTGGCTTGAGCGTGATCTGTCTGAAATAGCGGCCGTGCGTCGTGTGGTGATAGTCGAAACCCATGCGCGTCATCGCTGGTTTGAAGCTCTTCGCGGACCCGGCCGGGATGCCGCTGGCCTTGGCGAACTTAGCCCAGCTTTCAAACAGGGCCGTGGTTGATTCCATCATGTAGAAATTGCCGGTTTCAGTGACGCAATCGCGCTCGATCCATTGCTTGATGGTGTTCTGTTCCTCGAAATATTCATCGGTCGCGTCGAGAACGGATTGAGGTCGAACGAGGCCGTTCTTTTGCCAATCGACGCAGCCGTTGATCATCCACCTTAAGATCGCCGGCCATTCCTCTTTCAGCTTTTGCTCAAGCTTGGTGTCGGGCTTCTGCGGCACGTAAATGAACGGGATGATGTTGAAGCGCCGTCTCATCGCCTCATCGACCGTGCGCAACACAGGCTGGTAGTTGCCGACAATCAGCAACGTGAATTGTGGCATGTATTCGAAGAAATCCTGACGCATGAAGCGCGCCGAAATCACATCGGCGCCCGTGAGTTGCTTGATTCTCGCCTCATCCCAAGCCGCGCCTTCTTCTGTCTCTGACGCCGTTACGAGCCGAGCGCCGTGCAAGCCAGCGAGGTCCGTGGGGTGTGCCGATGATCGCCTGGCCGCGAACGTCTCCATGCCGGCGGTCTTGGCGTAATCAGCCATGATGTTCTTGATCGTGTTGATGAAGACGCCCTTGCCCGCGCCGCCAGGCCCGTGGATGAAAAACAGCGATTGTTCGGACACGTCGCCCGTGAGCGCATAGCCGCAAATCTGCTGGAGAAACCGCTCCATGCCGGCGTCGCCCGCCGTCGCTTGGCGGATGAAGGCGTGCCATAGGCCGCAATCCTCCAGTTCTTCTGGCGCGATGGCGGTGGATTTCGTGATGTTGTCGGACTGCATCGGAGAGCGAAGACGCCCCGTGCGGAGATCGACAGTGCCGGATGGCGTGCCCAACAGAAAAGGGTCGCGGTCCCAATAGTCGGCGGTGCGGCGGAACACAGGATCGATGCGCGCGAACGTCTCGACGCCTTGAGCAAACTTGGTCTTTTGAAGCTGCGCGCCAGACGGCGCCGAAACGCTAAGGCGTCGCGCCAACTCGCGCGCGTATTGCAGTGCGGCGGGCACGCGACAAATCCGCCACGTGTTTCCGTCGTACTCAAACCACTTCCCATGATCGTGGCAAAACGCGAGCCGACCGCCGTACCGATCAGCGAAGGCTAGCGCGGCCATGTCCTCCGTAACAACAATGCCGGGCAGGATTTCGAAGACGGGATCAGACACCAGTGGCGCCCGTCTTGAAACCAACACGCACAATTGGTAGTTTGGACATAGGCGAGACCTTCTCCGTAGGTCGTTGGCGGCGACAGGTGTGTCAGAGCACCGGCCGCCCGCCGCCCTCTTTCGGCGGCTAGGCCGTCACCTTCCCACAACCGCCGGAGTTTGCAAGCCTTCGATATGGCGCAAGTCCTCCACCATCTCGTCAAGGCACGCCAACGCTTCCGCCTCCCCCATGCCGTCCATTAAAGCGCTGAGGTGCGCCGCCAGCATGTAGCGGTGCGCCTGGCCGAGCCTCATCGTCCCCTTGGCGAGGGCGAGGGCGGCGACCGTGGCGGCGTGGTGGCTGATCTCCACATACCAAGCGTGTTCGGCCTCGGTGACGGTGGTTTTGGCGTAGGGGGTCACCTCCGCACCAACGCCGCGTCCGGCAACGCCCTGAGGTGCACGCCCCAATCGACCAACGCCCGAACGACCTCATCGAGGTTTCGGCATACGCGCCAGGCGTCGGGATGAAGGGCCGCGAGCACGCGCTTTTGGTCCACGCTCAGGACGCCGGCGTCGCTCTTGAGTTCGATGAAATGAATGCGGCGGCGAATGCATAGCTGAATGTCCGGCCACCCCGGCCGCAGACCGCTCGCCTTCATCTTCGACCGTTGACTAGGGCCGAGGTAGGCGCCCGCGAGCGAGCTTGTCCATTCGATTTCGGGGGGGAGACAGAAGCGCAGGTATTGCGCGACCTGAACCTGTAGCGCGTGTTCTGGGTTGGTCCTTGGCGCGCGTGGGGCCGTGGTGCGGCGGTAATGGTAGATGGGGGCGGTCATGCGATAGCGGCCAGGATCGCGCGGCCGATCAGCTCCGGGATTTGCGGGATGACGGCATTGCCGAGACCATGCAGGCGGTCCACCCGAGCGGGAACCCCATGAGCCACTCGACCCACGTCGGGTTCAGTGAGCCACCAACCTGAGTTGCCAGACCATCCCCACTCGTTGCGCTCGCGCCCTTCCGGTTCCAGTTGCCTTTGACCGTGGGCGCGGCCCAATTGACGGCACGCTGAAGGTCCACCATCCCCGGCGATCCCGTTCCCTTCGCGTACTTGCCATCGCGGTGATTCTGAGCGGCCCTGGCCTTCGCCGCCTCCCAAGCCTCTTGCGAGCGGCCGTCGTATGCCGTCTGTGGCGTCGGCCAAAGCGGCGCCAGAAAGTTCCTCGGCGAGCGACCGCCTGAACGCATCGCCAAAGCCTTCGTGTTCGACGCTTCGGGTGTAGGCAACAATCCATAGGCGCGTTCTAAGGTGTGGCGCACCGACGTCCGACGCTCGTATGCAATCCCATTCCGCATCGTACCCGAGAAGGGCCATGTCTCCGAGAACTCGTCCGAGTCCCCGAGAAGCGAGGGCTGCGACATTTTCCACGATGACGAAATCGGGTCGAACCTCGTCAATGAGCCGAGCATATGCTGACCATAGCCCGCTTCGCTCCCCGTCAATTCCGGCTCCGAGACCGGCCGTGCTGATGTCTTGGCATGGGAAGCCGCCGCAGATGGCGCGGATGCCGGCGGGGAGATCAGAGCCTTTGAGCGTCTGGACATCATCGAAGCATGGCACTCCCGGCCAGTGATGCGCCAGCAGATGCCGGCACTTGGGATTGTTCTCGCAAAACGCCACCGTCTCGAAACCCGCGCGTTCGAGGCCGACGGAAAAGCCGCCAATGCCGGAGAAGAGGTCGAGCAATTTCACGTTATCGCCGCCGCCCTCTCCAGCCGTCGAGCAAGCGCCCAAAGACTGTCAGGCGTGTGCGACCCGTAGATCGCCCGCGCCCTCGGTGTGTCTAAGACATACCACCCGGCTTCATCGTCATGCCGCACGGCATAGCCGAGCGCGCGCAGGTCGTCATCGGTCGGTTCAGGCCCGCTCATAACCATATGCTCGGGCGCACGGTGGATTCGAACGGCGGGCGGATGCGGCGATTGGTGTAGCCCGAGCCGGCGCGCTGACAGTGGGGGAGGCAATAAGGGCGCCCTTCGACCGTCACGGCCCCGCAGACCAGCATCAGGGCGTGGGCGGGAGCATCGAAGCGCTCGACGGGCCATCTGCACTGGCGCGAGGTGGTGAGCATGAAGGCGACGGCCGTGGGTTTGGGGGCGGCCTGAACCGGGAGCGGCGCGGGCTTTAAGATCGGCGCGGGTTTCGGCTCACGCTTGGCTTTGAGAGCTTTTGCGTGGCTGACGCGCTGGCGTCCGGTCAACACCGCATTTGGCCCGCGCTGGAGGTTCTTGCGATGCACCAGGCCGGTCACGCTATTGCGCGTCGTGCGGCCGATTAACTGGGCAATCTCGGAAGCGTTGCGCCCAAGTTTCCACAGCTCGACCAAGCGCTCCAGCCGTTCTTCCGTCCAGGGCAGATTGCCTGCAGCGCGCGCGTTCATTCGACACCCTCGAATATGTCAGCTTCGACCGCTTCGTGCCCGGCCTTGGCGATGTTTTTGACGGCCTGGCGGAAGTAGGAGGGTTTGAGTTCGAACCCCAGCCCCTTTCGCCCCATGCCAACCGCTGAATAGACCTCCGATCCCACGCCCATGAACGGCGTCAGGACCGTCTCGCCGGGATTGCTCCACAGCGTGATGCAGCGCTCAATCACGTCTAGCTGCAACGGGTGAACATGCTTCTCGTCGTCGCTGTCCCGCGCGGCCTTGAACGGCAGCACGCGCGAAATCCGAATGTCGTCCCAAAAGGCCGAAGCGTACTGTCTCCAAATCCAGTGCGAGTAACGGTTTTCGATCTGATTGCCGGTCCAGCCGCGATATTTCAGCAAATCCGCTGGCACGTTTCGCTCGCCGATATATTCAAGAAGGCCGGTCGGGTGAGCGATAGGAACGGGGTTCTCGCCCTTGCGCCGGAACACCAGCAGGTAGTCGGCGCTCGCCACCGAACAGCGTGAGCTATCGTCCACCACCGTCTTGTGCGCCAGGTTCTTGGCCATCGTCCGGTTGCGCACGGCCAGCGGCTCTTTCCAGATGGCGTAGCGGGCGATGAAGTTGAAACCGCACCCCTTGTGCAATCGGATAATGTCGCCGGGGAAGTCGATCAGGTAGTCGGTTCCGCTGTTTCCGCTGGGAACGTCCATGCAATGAACCGCCGTCATCCGGCCGGGCATGGTGACGCGAAACAATTCCTCGACCACAAAGCGGTAGTGCTCAAAGAATTCGTCGTAGTTTCGACAGTTGGACAGGTCGCGGTCGGAGCTTGAATAGTGGTAAAGCCCACCGAACGGCGGCGAATAGATCGACAGATGCACGCGCTCCGGCGGCAGTTCCTTCATGCTCTCGATGCAGTCCGCGTTGTAAATCGCGAAGGTATTGGTCACGAGTTGGTCAATCACAGCCATGCGGGAGCCTTTTCCTTTTCGGTGAAATCCACGCCGCGCTCAATGTGCAAGGCGTCATTCATGTGGGCGACCAGTTCGGAGAACATCTTGTCCGCCGCCAGAGCCTTGCGTTGCAGGTTGGCGAGCACGGATTTCTCGCCGTCGCTCGTGACCATATCGACCACCACGGGTCGCGTCTGCCCGAAGCGCCAGCAGCGGCGCACGCCCTGATAATACTGCTCAAACGAGTGGCTAGGGAACGCCGTAACGTGAGCGCAGTTTTGGAAGTTCAAGCCCCATGCGCCGATCTTGGGCTTCGTCACCAGAGCCCGCACTTGGCCATTGGCGAACGCCAGCAGCTTTTCTTCCTTGGCTTCGTCGCTGTCCTGACCGCTGACCTGCACGGCGCCTGGAATGTCAGCCGCTAGGCGGTCGCCCTCGTCGTTCAGGTGACACCACACCAGCGCTTGCTCGCCCGTGTCAGCGGTCAACTCCACGACCTTATCGCACCGCTCGGCAATAGACCGGCGGCGTTCCTCGCGCTGTTCTTTCAGCCCAACCGCCGTCATGGCGAAAAGGAAGCCATCGGCGACGGTCGCAACGTCAACCATGTGCGACCGCTCGATCAGTTCGGGCAGCACGAAACGCGCGTCACAAAAACCTAGGTCGGACGGCCGCCGGATTGCTCGCGCCCATGATGAAACCCAGCGCCAGAAGTCATGCTCGGCGTGGCCCTTGAGCCGCCATTTGTCGGTCCCGTCGCCTTGAGCCGGACCGCCTGACCGTGGGGCGCCGAAGCCAGTGTAGCGCATCGGCTTGACCGTGTGCTGATCGTTTTTGAAGAACCGCATCAGCATGTCGGTGTAGCCCAACTCGCCCAGCGCCTCGGATGACGTGCCAAGCTCGACGTAGTCGTTCGGTGCGGCCGTCGCGGTGTCCAGAAGCCGATACTGCACCCGCCGCATGAATTCGGTGATCTCGGCCTTCCGCGCCCCGTCAAACGATTTCAGGATCGAGCTTTCGTCGCACACCACGCCAGCGAAGTCGTTGGGATCGAAGTGATGCAGCCGCTCGTAATTGGTGACGTTGATCCCAGGCCAGACCTTGCCGTCGATAGTCCGGTGCGCCTCAATGCCGAACTTCTCGGCCTCAAGAATTGTTTGATAGGAGACGGCGAGTGGCGTCAGGATGAGCACGGGCCGGTTGGTGAACCGCGTCACGTTCTCGGCCCAAACAAGCAGCATCGGCGTCTTGCCTAGACCGCAGTCCGCGAAGATGGCCGAGCGACCTTTGCGCACAGACCAATCGACAAGCGACCGCTGAAAATCGAACAGAAACTCAGGTATGAACAGCGGCTCAAAACCGTCCATTGAGCCAAGCTGCGCCTTAGCGTCGAGAAAGGCGGAATAGTCCGTCATGCCTTCAACGGCAGCATCACCGCCCGGAACATCTCGTCGCCGACCGCCCGCATCATCAGGTGGTTGCCCGCGCCCCTGGCGAACGAGATTTCCACCTGTTCGCCGCCGCACGCCGACAACGCGTCGAGCGTGTGCAGGCTATTCAGGCCGAGCGACAATTCCTCGCCCCCATAGTCGCACTCGCACTCATCGGCCGCGTCGGCGTCCTGGCCGCGTCCGGTGATGCTCATCAGGCCGTTGGCGATCACCACGCGCACCGAAAACGCCGTATCTTCCGAGGCGATGCTCGCCCGCCGAATCGTCGCCGCCAGTATCTCCCGGTCAACGGTCAACACGCTCGGCCAATCGGTCGGAATGACGGCGCGGAAATTCGGATATTCGCCGTCGATCACCTTGGAGACGATCAGCGTCGTTCCGTAGCTGACCGCGATCTTGGCGTTCGAAACCGCCATGATCGCCTCGTCGTCGCCGTCGAGTAGCTTGGTCATTTCCGTGACCATCGCGGGCGGCACGATCACGCCGAAATCCTTCAGCTTGTGCTCGAATTCATAGAGCGTCAGGCGCTTGCCGTCCGTGGCGACCGAGCCGAGTTGACCGCCCTTGCTGAACAGATAGACGCCGGTCAGGAAGAAGCGGCTCGCATCGTGGCCCGCGCTGAACGCCGGGCGCGAAATCAGCGCGGCCAGTTCGTGCGCGGGCATTGGAAAAGACACCGGCTTGTCGAGGCTGGCGAATGTCGGAAACTCGGCAATCGGGAGTGTCGCCAAATTGAACTTTGAGCGCCCCGACCTCACCGCCAGCCGCTCGCCCAATTCGAACGTGATATCGGCGCCCGCGCTGGCGTTCTTGGCGATGTTCAACAGCGTGTCGGCCAGTACGAGACAGACGCCGGGCTTCGTGACCTCGGCTGGTGTCGTGACCGTGATTTCCATGTCGAGATTAGTGGCTCGGAACGTGAGCTGGCCCGTCACCGCCTCGATCATCACATGGCGGCAGACGAGGATTGAATGGTTCTTGCCGGCGATGCCCGAGACGCGGGTGAGAGCGGTCAGGAGGTTGGAGCGTTCGAGGGTGAGGTTCAAAGCGCGGCTTCCAATTCGTCCAGAATGGCGGTCATGGCGATGGTGCGGGCGTCGGGGTGCATTTCAACAATTCGGCCGCGTAGTTTCAGGATGGCGGCGCCAACCAAGTCTCGCGCCTTGTTCGATTCGATTTCGAGCGCGTCATATTGACCTTCGAGCGTTTTCAGTTCGTCGTTGAGTTCGCCGACCCGCGCCTCTTCGGCGGCCAGCTCCGTGCGCAAATCTTCTAGCTCGTCATCGTCGCACGACGGGTCTTGGATTTCGTCTAGCGCCGCCTCGCCCCACCGATCAGCCCAAGCCGCGAGCGAGGTTGCGGTGTCGGCTCGTCGCAATTCATGCCGCGCCTGAACGAGGTTTTCGTGGTCGGATAGGTCGGTGTTGGTTAGGCCGACTGCGCTCATGCCGTTCTCCAAACCTGATAGCCGCCAGCAGGGATTGAGCGACACTCGTATGTGCGCCCCTCGTCCCTGCCGAGCCGCCACGCTATTGTGCGTAATGTCTCGGGCTTAACGCTTCCGTCGAACGATTTGCTTTCGCCGACTGACAGCCGATAAAGCGTGTCGGTAAATGTCTCGCGTCTCGCCATGGGCTGTAGATTGCACGTCTAAAAATAGTCGTCAAGTCATCGACTATATGTTGACACCCTGCTAGGCCGAGCGTAGGGATTGGGGAACGCCGAAAGGGAGTTACCGATGTCCGACCACGAATATGAAAACTAACCCTTCCGTACCCGACGTAATAGCGCGGCTGGAGGCGACGGCGGCGATGGACGATTGCCCGGATGATCGACGCCGTCCTATCCTCCGCCACCCCTCCCGCCAAGGTGGGGGAGACGGAGAAGTGAGACAACCTGAATTTCCACCCGCATGGTCGGTGCTGTTGGCCTGGATTGTTCTGTTCGTCGTAGGCTTTGGTGCGGCGATCTACATCATCTTGGAGAGCCCCCATGCTTGAAGCCCGCGACGGCCTGACTTCGGTTTTGATCGGTCACAAGCGCCACCGGGACGCTCGGGTCGCAGAGGGCTCGACAGTCTACCAGCGGCGCGTCGAGCAAGCCCTCGCCAAGGCCACGGGAACCGCCCCGCCAACCACCACAACCGAGGAGAAGGCGTAATGGCTGAACGATCAAAAGGCCCGTGGACGATGACACCGGCCGAAGAGTACCGCGCCATGGCGAAGGACTGCGTTGAGATGGGGCGTCCCGACTTCGCCGTCCAGTTTCAGATGCTCGCGGCCGAGGCTGAGCGGCTGGAGAACCCGTTCGCGTACTTCCGAGGCCATGACCAATGACCCCCAACACCGACGACCTGAGAGCGAAGCTGGCGAAGGCGACGCGCGGCATTGAGTGGGGTGAATCCTACGATGCCGCCTGCGCTGATCGCGAGCACGCGCTCCAGCAAATCATCGACGCCTTCCCCGCCCCCCTAGACCGTTCCGACCGCGTTGAGGCGCTGGAAGGGGCGCTGGAGTGCATCATCCTCAACGCCGAAATGGAAGCCACCGACGTTGAGGACAAGTGGCATGAGGGCTTCGTTGCTGGATATGGCGACGCTGCCGAGATCGCCCGCCAAGCCCTACCCGGAGAGAAACAATGAACAATCCGATCAAAGTCGGCGACACCGTAATAGTGCGCGCGACGGTCGATATGCTGGGAGGGTCCGGGAGTGTTTACGTCCGAGGCTCGGGGCCAATCGGGACCTTCACCGCTGATGAGATCATCAACCAGGACCCCAACGCGGCGGCGCTCATCGATACGGCGCACCGGACGCTTCTCATGGGCGGCCTTCCAGACGACGTGCGGGGGCTGCTTAACAACCTAGCCGCCGCGCTGACCACGAACATCGGCCGCCAAGCTCTATCCTCCGCAACCCCTCCCGCCAAGGTGGATGGCGACGTGCATTACCTCCCGGCCGCCGTAGCAGAGGCCCACACGTTCAAAGAGCATGAGCAAGCTGTGCTTGAGGCCAGCGCTAGGCTAGCCCTGGTCATGCGGCGAGCCGAAGAGGCGGGACACGGCTTGCTTATCCAGATGACGAGCGGCCCGCGTCAAAGGTCCTACTCTATCGGGATTGAGCGCGACACGCATCCTCCGGCCGAACCCAGCACCACAGGGGAGACGGGGACGTGACAACGCCGAGTGCGGATCAAGCCTGTCGCTGGTGTGGCGGACGCGGAGGCTGGTGCGAAGGGAACGCCTCTTATGGCCGCTGGATACCGTGCGAGCATTGTCGCGGCTCTGGATACCGAAGCCGCATTTGGGAAACATCAAAGCCATGACCCCTCCCCCCGAAATGCAAGCCGCCAAGGTGGGGGAGCTGAAGCTGTACGCGGTCAAGCTTCGGCGCTTTCCAGACCCGCACGTCCTCTATGCGCCAAGCCGGGCAGCGGCCCGTTATCGGAGCGCCAAAGCTGCTGTGGCGGCTGGGTACGGCGGCCGTGAAGGGTGTGAAAGTGCCCGCGCTATGTCGATGGCTTGGCACTCCTGCGAATGGGTTCATCGCGTCCTCACCACCCTGGAGACCGCCCATGAGGAAGATTAGGAGTGACGAGCCGTCTTTGCGAGATATCACCGATGCTGAGCTTGAGGCCGTAGCCCGTGCCGTTCACGCCCGGCTCAATCATCACCAGTCGTGGGACGACTACGACGCACGGCGAGCGGAGTGGCGAAACGGGATGCCGCACGAGTCTCAGATCATCGCCGTTTCGGTGGCGCGCATAGCTATCGAGGCGCTTCAGAACGTTCGCAAAGACGGCTCGTCACCTATGAAAACAGAGACCGCCCATGACCCCGAGTGACATGAAATTCACCGTTGGAAACCAGGTTCACAAGGTCAAAGGCTATGCCTACTTCGGCGAGGTCGTGGCCGCGTTCAAGACCCGCAAGGGCGATGACCGTTATGTGGTCGAGAGTACGTCAGAGGGCTCGCTGGGAATGCTGTTCATCTTCAACGACGGGCAACTGGAGCTGAGCCGATGATCCCGCTGACCGAGGTCAAGTGTCGCGTGTGTGGGCGTCAGATCATTATCGAGAATGGGCGCTTTACCGCTCACAGCGACGGCCGGAAGTTGGGCGAGAAGCAGATTCCACAGTGCCCAGCCGCAGGAAAGCTGGCGCGAGCGGCCAGCGCAAATAGGACGCGCCCATGACCGCCCCCATCGAGCAAACCATGCCTATCCGGTTTTCACCCATGACCACCACATTTAGGAGCGATCGATGACTCATCGTTCGAAAGCTGAAATCGCGGCTCGACAGTTCCCCTTGGAGCGCCCCACGCTCTCTGGCGAACTGCTTAACGCCACGTCCAAAGACCTGGTAAGCGGAGAACTGACTTCCTTGGCCGGGTTGCGCGGTTGGTTTCGACGCCTATCCGGGAACCTACAGGACGAGGTGACGACCTACGCCCTGTGGGCATGCCTCGCCCGCATCGGTCAGGGAGCGACCGACAACAAGACTCTCACAACCTATATCGCGCGAGCAAAGCGCTACAACGACCAGCGCGATAACAGACAGCGAGTCCACACCCAGATCGCCACACGGGTGATCGAACACCTCGATACGCGTTTTATTATGGGCAAGATGATGGGCGATTGTCGCCGGGGCGATCTTCTCCGGGAGGCGTCGCGGTTGGAAGGCGACGCCAACGAGATGACGCTGGACGCCACGCTGTACCGCCAGATCGCTTCCATGATCGGCGAGAGTACGGTGCGCGAGTACAACGACCGCGCCGGCATTGTCGCGCTGTTGACGAGCCGTTGGAGCGAGGAGTTGATCGCATGACCGAAACCCACATCCTCGTTCCTGTCGATCCGGGGGCCTGCGAGCTAGACGACAGCGGATGGCTGCTGACCTTCATGGTCGCGCTCCACTCTCGCGTCGCCGACACACACCCGATCATGGGTTGGGCAGATTTCGATGACGAGCAACGAGCCCGCATCCAGGCGGCTTGGCGCGCCATGATCGCCACCTTCCCGACACCGGACCCAGAGGCCGAAGGTGTTCTCCGGGGGAAGATGATCGCCGCAATGCGAGCGTCTGACGGCCTCAAAGAGCACTTCACCACGAACGGAATGGAACAGCGTTACGCCCAATATGCTGACGCCGTTCTCAATGCGTTGCTCGGAACGCCCGCATCAACAGGTGGTCCCGATGGGCGCTAACCGGATAGGCATGGAGCAAACAGCGGTCGAGAGGCTACGGGAGGTGGTCGAGAAGGCCACGCCTGGGCCGTGGGACATTCCCGCCGGCGATGAGAACCCCATCGGTGACGGGAGGCATGTGTTCGCGACCGGCTTCAAGGGCCAGCGTTTCGTGCTGGCCAACTGCAAGTCGTCAGCGACATTCGTAACCGCGACCGATTACGCGCACGATCAGGCCAACGCCGCCCACATCGTCAACGCAGACCGCCTAGCCCGCGCCATCGTCAAGCCGGGCGAGCGGGAGGCGTTGGCGGCCATTGTTAAGGACGGCTGGATACGACGTGAGACTTGGGAGGACACCGCCGACGCCATCCTCGACCACCTGTCAGCCCTTGCACTTGGAGATGGGGGTTAGGCTGGCGATTTCATCCGATAGGTCGTGATCGATTCGACGCCAAGGGCCGCCAAGATAGTGGGGCCAGGGTCTCGACGGCGCGCCAGTACATCATGGACGTATTGGGCCGAGACGCCCCGTTCGCGAGCCCATGCGGCTCGGTTGCCGTTCGAGACGGCGCTGAGCAGGGTCCTCACATCTTCGGTGGTCATGGCGATTTTGTACGCCGAGAAAAAAACACGGTCAATAGCGACACGGCTATTGACATGCACGTCAACCCGCGTATCTTCCCCCTCGTCAACAGCGACGAGAGGCCGACAATGACCAAGTACATAGTCAGAGTTCGCGACGCCGCCGGATGGGATGTCTGGGGCGACAACGATGTGGAAGCCGACACGAAGGCCGAGGCGCTCGCCTTCGCCCGCACCCAGTTCCTCCTTGGCGCGGACAACATGCAGACCACGGGCGCGCTCGACGCCGACGAGACCGGGCACGATTTCCAGCCCTTCATCGACGGCGTGAACGCCACCCGCGACCGCTGCGTCCGCGAAGGCTTCACCGTGACGGCCAATCCGTCCCGCGCTCGGCACGCCGCCTAACCCCCCCCACCACCCGCCAGCAGAAGGAGCCCAGCAATGGCCATCGCAACCACCCCAGACTTGAACAGCCCAACGGTTGCGGTGGCCGATGCTTCCCTTGTCGCTGCCTTCCTCGCGAAGGGCGGACAGGTCAGCACCATCCAGCCCGCGCCGGCTTACGGCGTCGATCCCAACATTGACCGCGAGCGTCGGGCCGCCGAACGCGCCCAGCGCATGGTCGAGAACGCCGAACACGCTTCCGAGCGCTACATGGAAAACGTGCGCGAAGCCTACCATGTCGGCGGTCGCGGCGCAGCCGTCGAAGCCATGAACGGGCGCTTCTGATGCCCATCACCGCCCAAGACCCCGATAGCCCAGCGGCGGTGGCCGATGCGCGTGCTTTCAACAGCGTGTTCGTCGAGCCGTCATATGACGGGATCATTCTGCGAATCAGTCTGCGCCCGCAAGACGGCAAAGGAAGCTGGATCGAGTTCGAGACGTTTGGCCAGTCGTTGACCGTCTTGCGCTTGGTCGCTTGGGCCGTCGTCCAGCGATATGTCCTTAGACAGCGCCCCGCCGTCAAGCCGCTATATCGCGCAAAGAACGCCGCCGGTGAGGCCGCCTGATGCTCACCCCCTCCGACCGCGCGATCATAGACGCCATCAACACCCGCGCCGCGCAACCCTTCACGTCCACGCCCGCTCGGTCAGCCGCTCGGTTCGACGCCCTGGCCGACAGGCTGGAAGCGGATATCGCCGCTCGCCGGAAATGGCTGGCCGAGCGTGAGCCGAGCAATCCAGGGCTGAGCCGGTTCTATAGCGACGCCGACACGCCTGAACGTCGGGCGCTGATCAGGTTCTACCGGAGGCGAGCCGCTGAGTGTCGTGACCGTCTCACCGCCGCTGCGCCGTCCTCACAGCAAACTGAAAGGAGCGTGGCATGACCGAAAACCAACGCGAAGTTCTACGCTCTCTCTACCTCCTGCGCGACCGCGATCAAGGCGTCACGCCGATGAATTTCGGTGGCTCCGACGGGTCGCATCACAGCGCCACCGCCTCCCGGTTGGCCGACAAAGGGCTGGTCGATAAGTGTTACGCTGGGCAAGGTTGGGGCGAACCGCGTTCGAACTACTTCAGAGCACGCGGCTCGTGTTTCTATCGCATTAGCGAGACCGGGATTCGGGCCCTCGAAACGAATGAAGCGCAACGGCTGGACCCTGAATCCCCACCCTCACAGCATAGCGAAAGGACCACCTGATGGCCTTCGACGCCGAAACCACCGAACGCACCGTCACTCGGGACCGGGTGATGAGGTTGCGGGACTTCATGGCCGTCTTGCCGCCCGAGCAGTTCGACATGCGCCGCGCCCCTTTAGATTACGAGGATTGCGGTACGCCGGCCTGCATGTTGGGGTGGGCGCGGCGGATATTCAAAATGGTCGACCCTGACTTGGGACTGACCCACCGCCAACACCATGATCTATTCCAACCTCGCGGATGGCAAAAAGCGGTTCCGAACGATCCTCGGTTCCCCCCCACTCAAGCCGTCGCCGTCCTCGACCATTACCTCGCAACCGGCGAGATCGACTGGAGTGTCACCACGGCTGGCGCGAACGCGAGGGCGGCATGAGCGCGTCCAGAACCCTCCTTCGCCGTAACAAGCACTACGGCGAGACCATCGATGCGGATGGCAAGCTGGTCGCGCGGTCAAAGCGCATGAAGCCCGGAACGCCAAACCGCCGCATCATCGCGGAAACAGAGCGCGTCATTGACGGTCGCCGCTTTGAGTTTCGCTATCACGCGACGAAGGGCCATCGGCGTCAAGAGGTGCCGCTGTGAGGGGCTTCGACTCCTACTGGCTGGCCGGCGGGGAATTTTGGGCCTCGCGTGGCGCAGCTCCCGTCGAGATCGACCTTGAACTAGCGGTCGGCCTTCACTCCATGCACCTGCGAGAGGTCCGGATCGCCGCTTTGGCCGGTGATCGTAAAGCCGCTGACTTCCACCATGCGAGAGAGACAGAGCTTCGTGACGCCATAGCAGAGAAGTCTCTGTGGAGACGTGCCGCAGGACGAGATGGGGATAGACCAGTGGAGAGAGTAGCGTGAAGGAGGAAGGGGTCAGCACGCGCGTTTCATCGACGCCGAGCGTGGACGATAGCTTCGCATCGCCACCAAAGCCCTTGGCCATCGACCTCTATTGCGGGCTTGGTGGTTGGTCTGAAGGATGCCTCGCCGAAGGCTACGACGTGATCGGCTTCGACATCGAGCAGCACGTCTACGGCGAGGACCGCTATCCGGGCTGGCTGGTCATTCAGGACGTTCTCACGCTGCACGGCTCGCAGTTCAAGGACGCGGCGCTGATCGTCGCCTCTCCGCCATGCCAGGAATATTCCTACATGGCGATGCCGTGGACGCGCGCGAAGGCCAAGGCTGCGGCGATCCGCGCTGACGAGACCGGCGCTGAGATCGAGCGGCTGAACGCGCTGTTCAACGCCTGCTTCCGTATCCAGCGCGAAGCGTGCGAAGCGGCCGGGTGGCATATCCCGATGGTGGTCGAGAATGTCCAAGGGGCAATACCGTGGGTCGGGCGTTCGCGCTGGAATTATGGTAGCTACCACCTGTGGGGCGACGTTCCGGCCCTCATGCCCGCGCCGGTCGCTGGGCGCATGAAATACCCGGTCAGCGCCGCCCCAAGGAAATGGCGCGACCGTGATGCTGTCCGGCTTAACGATCCAGGCGCCCATGCGCTGCACGTACGGATAGATCGGACGCCGGTCGCCGAAGGTCGCAAAGGCGCAGGCGCAGGCGCAGCTTGGTTCGACGGCAACCTTTGTCAACTGTCAAGCAAGTCGCCAAACCGCAAAGCCGCCAGCGCCAAGATCGCCAAGATACCGCTGCCGCTCAGCCGCTACATCGCCGCGACGTACAAGCCCCGCGCCATCCTCCATGCGGAAAGCCAAGCCGCATGACCGACCACCCTCACATCCGCCTCGTCGGCCCTGAGTCCCCAGCCCAACGAGCAGCATCCCTCCATGCCGAAGCCCAGTGACGGAGACGACATGAACACCGCCCACCATCCCCCGATATTCGAGACCCGTTTTCTCAACGATGGGCCGCAGGAATTTCCCCGCCCGTCCATCTGGCCGCGCGTGTTCCAGTTCCTCGCCGGCTTCGTGGTTGTCTGCGCGTGCATTGAGTGTGTCGTTTGGGCGGTGGAGATGGCGGTCGGATGAGCGAGCCCGTCACCACGCGCGCCATCCTGATCACCAAGCCGGGCGTCTATCCCGAAATAACCGCGCGCCAGTATTTCGCCGAACCGTGCCCGCAACCCGCGCTCACCGCATCGGGCATCAAGACGCTGCTAGGCCGCACGCCAGCCGAGTTCGCCTACGCGCACCCGGCGATTACGCCCGACAGCGAAGAAGCCGCATCAACGGCCGCCAAACGGTTCGGTGACGTTGGTCATCAGCTCGCGCTCGGCAAGGGGCGCGTATACGCCATCGGCGATTTCAAGGACTGGCGGACCAAAGATGCGCAGACCTTCAAGGCCGACGCCGAGGCGAGTGGCTTGACGGCCATCACTATCGGCAAATTCGAGGAAGCCGAGACGTGCGCCAACATCATGATCGAGCGCATCAAGACCACACTCGGGCAGATTTCCGGCTATGCGCCGCCGCACGGCGAGCACCAGCCCTATCAGACCGAAACGGTGATCGCGTGGCAGGAAGACACCCCCTCCGGTCCCGTGTGGTGCCGCGCCATGCTCGACGTGTGGGCGGCAACGCTCGGCATCATCCTCGATCCCAAGTTTTCCGAGCGGCTGTCCGATGGCGTGTTCGAAAACCACGCGACCAATATGGGCTGGGATTTGCAGTCCGCCTGGTACATGCGCGGGCTCGAAAACCTGTTCCCCGAAAGCGCTGGCCGCCTGCGGTTCATCAACCTGCTCGTCAGCCCCAAGCCGCCCCATGTCTCGCGCGCTCGTGAGGCCGATGAGGCGACGAGATATTCGTGCCAACTCGAAATCGAACGCGCGCTCGTGCTGTTCGGCAAGTGCCTGAAAGCCGACGATTGGCCCGGCTACCCGAACATGGTTGAACCGTGGACGGCGAAAAGCTGGACGATGGCCGAACGGGCGCAACATGCATCCGAGGAAACCGCCGAATGACCCGAACCTTCAACACGGCCCCGGCCGCTCGCTCGCAAGTCAACATGATCATGGGCCTCGTCGGGCCAAGCTCATCCGGCAAGACCTGGACGGCGCTCGAATTGGCGACCGGCATCCAGTCGATCACGGGCGGCGACATCGAAATGATCGACACTGAGCACGAGCGCGGGCTGTTCTACGCCGATCAGTTCAAGTTCAACCACACGCCGTTCCCCGCGCCTTTCGCCAGCCTCGATTACCTGAGCGCCATCCACCAGGCCGCCAAGCGGGCGAAAATCGTCATCGTGGACAGCATGTCGCACGAGCACGAATCCGAAGGCGGCATGATCGACTATCAGGAAGCCGAGCTTACCCGCATCACGCGCGGCGATGACGGCAAGCGCCAAGCCATGCAGATGCTCGCATGGGCAAAACCGAAGGCCGCGCGGCGCAAGCTGCTACAGGGCCTCACGCAAATCGACGCCAACGTCATCCTGTGCTTTCGGGCGAAGAACAGCTCCAAACCCGGCAAGGACGCCAACGGTAAATCAATCGTCATTCCAATGGGCTTCGTTCCCATCGCGGGCGAGGAATTCGTGTTCGAAAGCGCGCTGTCGATGCTGTTTCACCCCAACGCTGGCGGCGTGCCGGTCTGGAACCCGGAGCTTCCCGGTGAACGCATCGCGGTCAAACTGCCCAAGCAATTCGAATGGCTGAAAGACCAGCACGGGCCGATCACCCGCCAGGATGGCGCACGGCTGGCCGAATGGGCGCGAGGCGGCGCGAGTGCGCCCAAGCCGCTCAAGGCCCCACAGCCCCCCTCCGCGCCCCCGCGCGAGGCCATCCAGCTTGACCCCGCCACCGAGGATTGGGCCGATATGTTCGAGGTCGAGGTCGAAACCTGTGCGCCGGCCGAATGCGGGGCCAAATTCAACGCCGCGATCAAGACCGCCGAATGGAACGCGCTGAAGGAGGGCGACCCCGAGCGCGCCAAGTCGATCAAGGCCAAGGCGCTTGAACGGGCGAGGGCGGTGGCGTGATGGGCGACCAATCCCTCATGGTCCGAAAGCGCACGTCGCTCGCCTATTCGGACGGAACGCCGCGCGGGTTTTGCGCCATCGGGCTTGTCAATCCGAAGACGCCCGCCAACATTGGCAGCGTCTTGCGCGCGGCTGGCTGCTACGGGGCGCGAGCCGTTGTCATTGAGGGCGCGCGCGGCCACGCGATGGTGGCCCACGCCAAGACGGACACGATGAACGCCTTCACGAGCATTCCGACCATCCTACAGGATGACGTGTTCGAAGGCCATCCGGTCGGAACCGTTCCCGTCGCCGTGGAACTGTGCGACGACGCCAAATCGCTGGTGACGTTCAATCATCCGACGTGCGCCTTTTATGTGTTCGGCCCGGAAGACGGAACGCTCGGCAAGAAGCATTTGGATCGCTGCGCCTATCGCGTTTTCATCCCGACGAACCGATGCATGAACCTCGCCGCGACCGTCAACGTGGTCTTGTATGACCGTCTGGCCAAGGCCACCAGATGACCCGCCACCCTCAACTCGCCCGCGAAACCGACCGCGCCCACATGCGCCGGCTCGCATGGTTTCACGGCGAGGAACGAGCGCGGCGAATCGTGATGGGCGACGATCCAGAGACCGAGGCCGATTTGGCGAAGTGGCGGGGGTTGGGGCGACAGACATGAACGTCAACGCAGGAGGAACCCGTGAGCCGCCGAAAGCCACCCCTATCGAGCGACGGAAAGAACGCGCGCTGCCATTGGTGCGACCGGGTTCTAAACGCGACCACCGCTAAGGGTCCGTGTCGGGCAACGCGCGATCACGTCTACCCGGCATGGCGTGGCGGAGGCTACCGCGTCTGGTGCTGCTTCGCCTGCAACAACCTGAAAGGCGCCATGTTGCCGAACGAATGGCGCTCCTTCATGGCGAAGAATCCTGAATGGTGGCGGAAGGTCAGCCGATGACGATCCTGACCTCGCGTAAGACCGGCCGGCGCTGGTTTATTGATCCAAACTCGGGTCGCGCCACTGAGATTGCATCGCGTCCACCGCCCGCCAAGCCCGTGCGCATTTCGAAGCCACGATCAAAGCCGGCTGACGACCGGCAGCGCGATCTTCTATGACCCATTGGCTGATCAGGGCGTCGGCTTCACGCCGAGCGTATGCGCCGAGCGCCTTCGAAGGGCCGCCCTTGTATCGGCCGGCTTCACGGGCGACCGAGAGCAAAGGCGCGATGACGGTCCCGCGCATGGTTTGGAGGTTATAGAAGGTCTTTCCGCACGCTTTCGTGCAGAACATCTGAGAGGTGCGCTGGGGCTTGAAACGGGTCGAGCAGCCCGCACATATCCGGGTGGTTTCCATAGTCATGTGTCTAAGACACACCGGCCCCCGTTGTCAACCCCATGTCGTGCTAAGCGCCCGCTCTCCGACCGGCTCCAGCGCCAGCGAAACCGTCCCTATGCGCGCGGGTGCGTTTCGGCTAGTCTTGACGCCGAACTAGCGAGGCCCGGATGGAAGCCATCCTGCACGACATTCACCGCGCTCACCGCGAAATCACCGAAACGCGCCTGCTTCTCGTCACCCTTCTCGCAGCCCCCATCTTGGAGATACCCCTTATCATGGCCGCCCTCGATACCCTCAACACCGCCAACACGTCCCTGGACGAATCCCTCGCCGCCCTGCCCGGCGCGATGGCCGCTTCGAACGCCGCCGCCGTAGCCGCAGCCGTTCCTCCCGCCGTCGCCGCCGCCGAAGCCGATTTTCAAACCGCCGCCGACGCGACCGCCGCCAAGGCCGCCAGTCTCGCCAGCGCCGTGGGCGATCTGAACAAGCCCGCGCCCGCTGGCGGCAATACGACCGAGCCGGTAACAACCGCCGCCAGCCTCACCGTCGAGCCCACGTCCGCCAGTTTCGCGGCCGGCGTTGCGTCCAGCGTGGCGCTCACCATCGCGGGCGGCGTTGCGCCCTACACGGCGANNGAGCGGCGAACCGGCGGGCGTGACGTTCGACGGCGCGAGCCTGAACGCCGATGACACGACCGTCGCGTCGCCTTCGCCCGTGACGGTCACGATCCACGACAGCACAACGCCCGTCGCCTTGACGGCCGAGGTGCCGGTCACTATCAGCTAAAGTCGCTTGTCGATCTACAGACTGGCCGCGCCCTAACCGGCGCGGCCTTTTTGCCGTCAGTGACCGCCCGCGTGCAAAATGGCCTCGATGACGCCGAAAATTCCCCCTCCAACGCCGGCAACAATGGCCACTGAAATGCCGATCATCAGGGGGGTGGAGATAGCGGCGCGGCCTTCGCCCTTGGACTGATTGGCCTGCATCGCCTCAACGGCCGCCATGAGTTTCACAAGCGCTGGATCGGCCAGTGTCGTGCGGCCCTGGCCTTCGTAGCTGGATTTCTCCAGAGCGCCGATGCGGGCCGAGAATTGCTCGGCCATCTGCCTGAATTGCTCAGCCACTTGGGCGGCGGTGGTGGCGACGAGGGTCCGCAGGGCGTCGGCGGAAGCCGTCACCTGATTGGCAAGCACGGTTGCGGCGGCCGTCGCCCGCTCGCTGGCCACCGAGACGGCGTTGACATCCACCGCCCGGATAGCGTCGATGCGGCCAGCTTCGGCATGCCGTAGTTCGTCCTGGTGCGTGGAGTTCAGATCGGCTTCCCGACGCACGGCGGCCATGGCTTCGTCAACGCGCCTGCGCTCAGCCGTCGCCAGATCATCGATTCGGCGCTCGCTGGCGAGGCGCAGATCGTCGGCGCGCAATATCGCGGCGACAACCAGTTCCCGCACGTTTTGCGTCGGGTCCGGGTTGGTGGTTACGATTTTGCTGCCGTTGGTCTCCGTCATGGGCCGTTAGAAGCGGCTCATGTGCAGGCCGCCGAACAGCCACAACAGGACGAGCACGAGGATAACCAGCCCGATGCCGCTCGGCACGTAGCCGTAGCCGCCGGGGCGTCCGTAAACACCCCCGAAATGCGGCAGGCCGCCGATAACCCATAGGACCAAGAGGATGATGAGGATGGTTCCGAGCATCGATCTTTTCCCTTGCGCCGCTTCCGAGGCAAATGGCCGTTCTAGGGTCTGAGAATAGCCGCAACCGTCGCCGTCGTCACTAGGGCGATTACTAGCTGCTCATCATCCCGGCAACCACCTGACGAGGTCTTGGACGGCCACGCCTACCCACCACACGGCATACAGGCCAAGCACAACGGCCAGCGGATAGACGATCATGGCGGCCGGGATCGACAAGATGGCGGTCAGGTTAGGGTGACGCGCGGGGAAGCTCGGGTTCACGACGCGGCGATCTGCGCGGCCAGGTCGGCGTTCGCGGCCTGAAGCTTGACCTGTAACGCGGTGATCTGCGTGAGGTTGCCCCCGGCGATGATCGCCGCGTCGGACGAAATCTGCGTGATGATCGTATCCGCCGTCGATGCGATGTGGCCGACAAGCACGCCTATCGCTCCGGCGGCTGGACCGCCCAGGGCCGCCAGCGGGGCGAGCTGCGAGACGAGCGACAAGCCCTGTTCGAGGGCGGCTTCGACTTGGGCGAGGGTGACGGTCATTTCAGTGCGGCCTTGGCTTGGGCGATGAGGGCCATCGCGGCTTGAGCTTGAGCGGCGACGGAGGTTGCGTCGCCTAGGACTTGAGCCTGGTCGGCGGCTTGGACATAGCCGTAAGCCTTCACGAGCAGCGGCTTGACCGTCGCCTTGACGTTGGCCGGCATGGTTGGCAGTTGCGAGACGTAAGCCTGGGCGGTCACATTGTAGAGAGCATCGAGCGTGGTTCCGGCCTCGGCAACCGCGACCGTGGCAGTCGGCGGGATCAGGCTGGGCGTCTGGCAGGCCCCGAGAGCGAAGCAAGCAGCGAGGATGGCTAGGCGTTTCATTAGACGACCTGTGGGGTTGGAATGGCGGCCACGGCCTTTTGGACCTGGGCCTCGGCAAGATTGGCCAAAATGGCTTGACCGGCTGGTGTTGCAAGGCCGGCGGCTTTAACGGCGTCAGGCACGGCGGCGTTGGCATAGTTCAAGACGCCAGCGATCATGTCGTTCTTGGTGGTGATGGTGCCGTGATCGTCTGCCGCCGTCTGAGCTTTCGACACTAGCGCCATCGCGCCGTTTTCCGTCGCGGTGAGCACGCGCTGGGCGACCGCGCCCTGAATGTTGATGTTGAGCAGCTTGGCGAGAGACGTAGCGAGACCCACCACGATCCCGAGAACCACGGGCGCCACAATGTAGAGGAACGCGAGGTCGATCAGGTCCTTGACGCTGGCGATGTGCGTTCCAGACATGGCCGTCGCGCCCGCCACAAGCCCGGTGAGGGCGACAGTGGCCCCGACACGGGCCGGGGTGGCGACGGTGGCGATGGTGGGCGCTGTGGCCGCCACGGGGGCCGGCGTGAAGGGCGGGGGCAGTTGCGGCACGGATGGCGTGAGCGGGATTGGCGGGGTGTAGGGCGGCGGGACCGATGGCGCTGGCGCGGGCTCCACGACCGGCTGGAGGTGGTCTCCCACGAGGGCGGCTGATGGCGAGGACGGATCGGCCATCGATGACGTGTCGAGGTCAACGATCAGACTGGCCCCGCCGCCACTGATTCTCACGTTGTCGGCGCGCTGCCAAATGACCGCGCCCGCAAACCCGGAGCCGCTCGGATCGGGCGCCGGGAATGGCGTTGAGGCCGAGGTCTGATTGAGCGTCGAAACCTCGAACGCCCATATGCGCGCGGTCGGATTGGCGGCGGCGACAGTCGCGGCCATGGCGTGCGAACAGTAGATGCCCGCGCCCCAACCGGCGCTTTCGACCGCCATGCGCCACGCCGATACATAATCGGTCTGTGGGCTGACGAATGGCGCGCCGTTTTCGAGGTCAAGATAGACGAATGATCCGGGCGAGAAACCTTCGGCCGCCATCTTCGCCGCGCAATCCTGGCCGTCGAGCGCGCCCTGAGCGGCCGTGACGTTGTGCGAGCCCGGCCCGACGATTTGCTGGCCGACATAGACGGGGGCCAATCCCCATCCTTGCGCGACCAACGCCGCGCGATTGCCGGACCAGCCGGCGTTCGAATGGGAGGGCGCGTGAAGATAGTATGCCGTGAACGCGAGATTGGTCTGTGTGGCCAGCGCGCCCATGACCGCCAGGCCAGGGAATTCGTCAACGTCCATGCCTGCGAAAGCGGTCATAACGCGCAACCTATGACAGAATGTCGCCTAGCGCCACTGTGAAAAGCCGACTGGCGGCCCATACCGAAACTGGCCTTGGCTGAAAAAGCCGTCGCCGCTGATCGTGGTGGACGGTTGAGGGTGAAGCCATATGGCCGGGTAGTAAGTTCCCGCGATGATCGACTGGCCTCCGGTTCCAGCCGCCGGATTGCCGACCATCACGCCATTCGACCCGGCCCAAATAAGCAGGCTGTCGAGATCGGCCGCGAATTGCGCCACGAAGGAGCCCGCTCCGGTGTAAATTGGGGGGGTGTAATTGGCGATTGTTCCGAATGTATCGACATCCACCAGCGAGCCGTCGCTGGAATACTGGACGCCATGGCCGGAGCCGCCGAACTTATACGGCGATACCGGATTGACGGCCTGAGCAATCCCGATGCCTTGCGCGCCGGCCTCCGATTGCTCAAACTGGATTTCGAAATATAGCTTGCCGCTGCTTTTGCCAGTCGTTCCCAAGGTCGAGGTCGCGATGCCGCCACCGCCGAATGCCGATATGAAAAGCAGATTGTCGTTGGCCGAAAATAAGCTGGTGATGGACCCCGAATCCGTCACCACGCCAGGATTCCATTTGCACGGGCCGGCGGGGATCGGCTGCTTAAGCTGCACGGTCGGAAATGGAATCATGACCCCTTCCAGAAGGTCGTGATCAGCTTTCCGCTTAAGGGGTCATGCTGGAAAAAGAAAGCGTCGCGCACGCCCGCGCCCGTGCTGAGCGTGGGCGTTCCCGCGCCACCGAAATCGAACGCGGCGTTATAGGTGAACGTGCATGGGCCGCCACTCGCCGGCTGTTTTACCGCCAGGAAGCCCGGCCGACCGTTCACTATTCCGGTTGGGGCGCCGAGGATGCGCGTGCCCCCTACCGCCGAGGTCAGGAGCAGGCTGGCGTTGTAGCCGAGCGCCCAATTCCACGCGACTGTGGATGCGTCCGTAAGCCCTTGCTGGCCGGATGCGAGCGCCAAGGCCGCCGCCGTGACCACCGCCGTTGCGTTCGTTCCAACCCAAATCTGCGAGGCCGTGCCCGCGCCCTGAAAGAGCGGGTAGGCAGTCCACCCCGCGCCGCCCGTATCGGGGTCGGTCGTATTGCCATCGACTGTGGAAATCCAAAACAGCCCGGCCGTGCTGGCGTTGGCGAGCGTGGCGCCGAGAGGATAGCCGCCGACGTTTGACGAGAACGTGGCGTCGTAGCCGATTGGGCCGCCCGCCGCGAGCCATTGAAGCCAGAGGGTGATTTGGTTGAGGATGCCGTTTTCGTCTGCGCCATCGGGCGGGATGCCACCGCCGCCCGTGGGAATGAAGGTGATGGGCGGATAGCCGAATTGCAGGCTGGCCGCGCCCGGCGTCGCGGTAATTTGCGGGACCGCGCGAAGATAGGTCCCGCTCGCGCCGTAGCCCCACGCGAAGCCGAATTTGGCTGGGATTGATGCGACCAGCATTTAGAGTTGCACCACCGTTGCACTGACCCCGGCCGGCACGGGCAAGACGCCGGACTCCGTGACGATAGCATAAGAAACGGGATCGAGCGGTGCGGAGAAAACGAATTGCATCGTCATGTTGCCCGTGTCGTTCACGTAGCTATTCCCGAAGGTGTTGCCGAACAGGTTGATCAGGATTTGGTTGGTCGCGCGAATCGAGCCGTCGCAGATGTTCGCCAGCCCTTTGGCGAGGACGAGGATACGAAAGGCATCATCGCTGAGCACGTAATTCGAGGTCTGCCCCACGCCCCCGTACCAGATGCCCTGGTTCCACGGCTCGGCGCTCGGGAGCGCTTCGGCCCAACCGAGATAGGAGCCGGGCACGGGAAGGGTAAGCACGCGGCCGACGCCGACGATGCGGCCCCACACGTCGAGTCCGTAGCCGACCGCTGTGAGCACATTCCAGATGTTCGCGTAGAATAGATCAAGGTCAGCGCCAGGCGCGACGCAAGTGTTGAAATTGGCGATCATCTGAGTGAGCGTTGGGCTGTTCGCATACTGGCTATAGATCGTGTCACGGTAATTGCGCATCAGAACAGTTCCACGAACGGATATGGATCGGCCCTTATGAGTAGCACAATCCCGGCCCACGCTATTGCCATGAAGATTAGAAAAGGAAGATGATTCCTCATATCAGTACCGTCGTAACCTGCGCCGCCGCGATGGTTGGCGCTTGGTTCACCTGCACCGTCAAATCATTCAGCGCCGGCAACACCGCGTCAATCGTCACGTTGCCCGCCACCGTCTGCGTCTGGCTGACCGTATAGTTGCCCGTCGATCCAGAGCCATCCTGAAACGCCGTGATCATTGTCCCGGCCGCGATGTTCGGCCCCACGATAGTCTGGCCGACCGCCAGATTGCCGCTCGTTACATTGGTCACGTCGAGTGTTGTGTTGGCGATATGGCCCGTCACCACGGCGGCGGGCGAGTTTGGCGAGCCGATCACAATCGAAATGATTTGAGCCCATGCGCCCAAGGCCGCGACGGCGTTGTAGTAGCTCGACGCAAAGATGGTCGAGCCGATGCGCGCGCGCGGGATGCCCGTGATCGAACCTGAAAACGCCGAAATGATGGCGGCGGCGACAAGGGCGGCGGCGTTCGATGGCACGCCCGCGTTGTTCTTGATCGTCACCGTAAAGATGATTTCGAGGCTGGCCGGGACTTGGAACTTGACCGCATACGACGGGCCGGGCTGAGCATATGCCGGGTTTGAATCGGTGACGGTGACGGTCGTGTTGCCGGTGTACGAACACCCGCCGCCCTTCTTCTGCCAGATGGCCGTCGCCACCGCCAAGGCAGCGCCGCCCGCAACCGCGACATAGATCGAATTCGGCGCGATGACCTGGCCTTGCACGGTGACATTGCCGTTGGTCGCGTTGTCGTAGGCATAGGCGTCGAGCACGCCTGGAACCTTGAGCACGTTTCCCATGATCGACCCGGCCGCGCCGAACGAATTGCCCGCGACACTCGCCGCTCTGCGCGCCTCGAATTCCTGCGGCGTCTCGACGTTCGCGCCGAGCACGCCATCCGCTGGATTGATGATCGAATCCCAGCCGGGGATGGCCTGGGCGATGGCGTTCAGCGAGCCCGCCGGACAGGTGATCGGGCCAGCGACGCCACAGACGAACGTCGCGGAAACCGTCCCGCCCGCGCCGATGGTCACGAGTTCGGTGTTGAAATAGATATTGCCGTCGTTCGCGCGGGCCTGGGCGCTCGCCGGTATCTGCACGCCCGCGAGGCCCGTGCATGTGACCGTGACGCTGGTCTGTTGCGCGGGCAGGCGTTGCAGAAAATAGATGTTGGCGATGCCGTCCTGCCATCGGCCGCTGTTCGTCGCCGGATCGAACTGGTTTGTGATGAAAAGGAACTGCGCGTCGGTGTCGCCGATGATGGCGGTCTCAGAGGTCGCGAGCTGGCCCTGCGGCGTCGATGCGCCAGGGTTGAGGCCCGAGCCGAACGCGGCGTTGATGTCGCTCGTGACGCCCGCGAGAATGTCGGCCTCGTCGGGGATGATGAATCCGAGCGGGCCGAACGTCGGGGCGGGAACGGCCGTGGTGGCGTTGCCGTTCACGGGTTACGAGCCGCCGAAGGTCGATGGAGCGCAGATGACGTATTCCCCACCCCCAGTCGCGCTTGCGGCGGCGGAGAAGGTCAACACCACATGCGCCGTTGTTGTGGCGACCGAGGCGGAAATGTTAACGCCGCCGACGGTATCTATACCAGCCGCAACACACATAGGAGCGGCGCTCCATGTAGCCCCAAAGTTGACCGTGACCGAGGTCTGACTGGTGAAGTTGACGTTGAAGGCTATGTCTTGCCCGGCGATAATTGACGAGCATCCCGTCCCGCACGTCGGCGTCCCGTTGTGCGAGCCAAACGCCCCGCCTGCGCCAGCGGTCACGGCAGCGTCCGTATAAGCCGTCGTTGCGAGTCTGGTGGAGTTGTTCAGCGCCGTTTGTGTCGGGGCCGTGGGGTTTCCGGTCAGAGCTGGGCTGGCGAGGGGCGCAAGGCCCGAAACGGCGGTCGCCACGGCCGCATGGTCAAAAGCTGTCGTCGCGATTTGCGTCGTGTTCGTGCCGGCGGTTGCCGTTGGAGCGGCTGGCGTTCCGGTAAGGGTCGGACTGGCCAAGGGTGCGGCGGCGAGATTGGCGCGCGCGGTGCTCTGGCTGGTCAGGTCAGAGAGGTTGTTAGCGGCGCTCAACGGCGTGAATGTTAGCGCTGTCGTCACATCGGACGACGAAAGCACCACGGCTCCCGTGCGCGTGTTAAAGCTGGAAACGGCGCCCCCCGCGCTACCTCCGAACGGCCCCACGGTGGCGCCGGCGATGCGCCCGTAGAAGCCGCCCGACGTCGACCACATATCGCCGTTGACGGGCGAGGTCGGAGCCGCGCCTTGGGGGATATTGAACGAGGCGGTCCCGGTGGCGCTCGCGGGCAAGACAAGCTCGCCCGTCATCGTGCCGCCAGCGATGTTCAAGGGCGTGTAGGTCAGGGCCGTGGTCACGTCCCCGCTCGTCAGCGTGACCGCGCCGGAACGGGTATTGAAGGTCGTAACGCCAGAGCCAGAAACGCCAAACGGCCCCTGCGCCGAACCGTTGATGTAGCAATACATGCCGGCGCTGGTTGTCCAGCAGTCGCCATTGACCGGCGATGTTGGCGCTACGCCCTGCGGAATGTTGATCGGCGCTGAGGCTGTCGTTGACGCGGCGAATGTCTGCTTCAGGCCCCACGAGTTCAGGGTCGAAAGCAACGGCACGTTCGCGCCGGAAACGCCGATATTCTGTGTCGCGGCCGTACCCAACGGCGCGCCCGAAATGACCACGCCGCCGTTGAACGTCTGCGGCCCCGTCCAAACGTTCGTCTGCGCGAGCCCATAGCCCCACACGTTCGGCATGGGGCATTGATAGGTGTGCGGAGGCGCGCCATCGCCGCACCAGAACGTCGTCGTATTCGAAATCGTATGCGGATCGACGGGAAGCTGCTGAACCGTGACGCCTTGGGCGACGGCAAACGTAGCCGCCAGCGCCAAGAGAAGGCCGTACACGGGCGCGAGAAGCTTACGGGCCATATTCATCCAACCACCACCTCTTGCCCGCCATCGGTCACGCCAGGCGTTCCGTCATCGCTTATAGCAAACTCGGTCAGGATTGTCGTGGCCTCGCCAATGCCGACGACTGAGGCCGCGCCGTTCGTATCGGTGAACACAATCTGGCCGGTGATCGTGCGGTTGGCGATGCTCGAAAGGAAGACTTGGACGTTCGCCACGCCGGGAACGGTGAGCGCGGCTTTGGCGAGTTGCGATTTCATCAGGGCGATGGGCGGAAGCTGGCCCAAGATGCCGCTCCAATAGGGCACGCCGAGCGTCGTGTCGTAAAAGCATTCGCCCAGGAACAGGCGCGCGGCCGAGGCTACGTCTTGGGCCACGCTGTAGGGGTCCGACGCCACGGCGATGTTGCCGTCCGCATCCGCGAGCAAATCCCAATTCGTGAGGTCTAAAAGCAGCGTGTTCATGTGATCGTGCAATTCGGTATCAAGGCCGCCTTGGTCGTGATGGCGTTCTCTATCGAAGTCAGGCGAGCCGGAATATCGGTGAGCAGTTCGGTCAGGCTGGTAATCTGCGACTGAAGCCGGTTATAGGCCACCGTCACATTTACGACATCCTGCGCCAGGGTGATCGCCTGCTTGATAAAGGTCAGGGTGTTAGTGCTCCCGAGCGTGACCATCACCGTCCCTTGAGCATGAATGTATGCGATGGCCGAGGCTAGGTCACTGACCCCGCTCGCGGTCGCGGCCTGGGTCTGAACGGCGGTAAACGCCGCCTGCGATCCGGTCAGCGTGGCGATCTGGGCGTCAAGCGCCGTGATCGACGCCGCCAGATTGTTGAAGTCGGTTTCGACCAAGGCGAGCTGGCTGGTGGCGTCGCTGACGATTTGATTTACCGAAGTCGTCACCTCGGTAAATATGCCTTGGAGTTCGGAGCAGGTTACGGTCGCCTGAACTTGCAGATCGATATTGTTGAAGTATTGTACGTTATACCCCATAGAGCATTACCCTTAGAACGCGCTGGTGATAAGGCCGCCCGCGACGACTATCGTCAAGCCATTGACGGTCGTGAATGTAGTGTTGACGCCGGTGGCAACACGCAAATTCCCCGTCGTATCCGAAACCGGCGCGCCTAGTTCCACCCCGGAATTGTCAACCTTTACCCAGCGCGCCGGGACCATATTCCCTACTGACCCTATATAGATACCGTCAGCCCAATCGAAGCGTCTGAATGAGCCGGGGTTCGCGGGCGCCTGATTGGCCAGTGTCGAGGAAATGTCGCGGTCTGCAAAGACGACGAGGCCGAGGTCGTTGACAGCCGGGTCAACGATGATGGCGTTCGCACCGCCTTGAGTTCGGAGGCACGGCATCCCGTAGATTGTTCCATGGACAACGGCGTTCCCTTCCTGATCGACCTGAGCAATGCACGGCTGAACATCGACCGTCGCGGGCGCCGCCACGCCGCCCCCATGCACCGCCTTGACCTGAACGATGGTGACATGCTGCGCGCCGGCCAAAGCCTGATCGACAAGGAAACTCAGGGCGTTGAATATGCCGGTCGGATCGGTCTGGCCGAGCCAGCCGGGGATGGGGTTGTTATCAGCCACCCGTCAAATTCCCCAATGTGGCTTCCGCCTGCGGTGCGGTCTGCCCGGTGATATTCACGTTCGTCGCGGTGATTTCTTGCTCCCACGGGTTGTCGCCTTCGGGGTCGTTGCAGCCCAGCTCGATTTGATTATGCAGTACCCACCAAGTCGAGGTCGGCAGGATGCTCGATTGAAGCTGAAACGACTGCCCGAAACCAATCCCAGGCACATACAGATGACGGAGCAAAACGCCCACGTCTTGGAATGTGGGATAGCCGATCAAGCCGGACTGCGGGCTGAGAGTGATGCCAGACGATCCGCGCGGAACGCCCTTCGGCCAGACCTCTAAAAGGTTGCCATTCGATCCGCCGTTGGGCGTCCATTGGCAATTGGCCGCCTTCGCCACCGCGTCCATTTGAGCCTTAGCGGAGCCAGTGAAATAAGCGTTGTTCGTCTGCCAATTGACGCCCGAGTTTTGAAACCCCAGCCCCATCTTCGTCGCGATGGCGTTCCCGATGGTATCAATGGAAGCATTGCCTGGAAAGCTGGACGGAGGAACGGCCTTGGTCAGCTCGACCAGCCTGGAAATCGCCATGATATTCAGGCTGGCCTCTGGCGGTTGAAAGTCCACATAAGCGGAATTCATCGAGCCCGTGAAAACCTGCGACATGCCGCTGTCAGTGTCGCCCGCATTGATCGTAATTTGGTTGTCCCGCGTCCACGTCAGCGGCTTGCCCAACCGACTCACCGCGTTCATGTCGCTTAGCGGCATCCCCCAAATGCGGATTTCGGCCGTGTCGAGCTGCGGTGTGCCGCCCTTGCTGATGCTCACGCGAACGCGCAGACCGTCATATTTGGCCGTGTCGTTGCCATTGAACGACGTGCCGGCGGCTGCGGCCAGGGTGATGATCGGTTGGATTTGACGGGCGACCAACACTCGGCGCGTCCTAGTTCAGCGGGGCGATCCCCACGTCTAGCACGGGATCGAGCCACGCGAGAAACCACCGCGAGCCCAGCCCTGAAAACAGCGGGTTTGCGGGGGTCTGCGTGTTCGTATCGAAAAAGGCCAGGTCGCCCACGAAACCGAGATAGGCCGAGCGCACGATCCGCACGCCCAGCACGCCTAGAGCCCCCCCCAAGATCAGGCCGTTGTTGACATATAAGTCAACATACAGCCCCGCGTAGTCGAATTGCCCCTTGCTGTAGACGTTGATCGTGCAGGGTTGGCCCGCCAGCACGACGCCCAAGGATTGATTGGCTACGGGTTTAGTGGGGATTACGAGCATCAGTTTTGCGTCGGGGTGGCTGTGGCGTTCGCTTGCTCGGCCGTGGGCGCTGTGGCCTGCACCTGGCCGTTGTTCACCTGAGACGCCCCACTCGGCTGAGCGGTGTTCGAAAACGCTACCTGGCCGGTCTGATTGACCTGCTCGAAATGCACATCGGCGGTGATCATCGTGGCCCCGTTGCCGGCCTTGCGGTCGAAATCGACGTGGATGCAGTTGACGCTTTCGTAGGTGATCTCCGGTGTCACCACATTGCACACGTCGATTGAGACCTTGAGCGCCCGCAACGCCTGAATGAACGCCGTCCGTTCGAAGACCGCGCCGCCCTTGGTCATGGTCAGGCGCGGCTCGAACGGCGTGTTGACCTTGTTGTAAGACTGAAACGAGCCGCCCTCGATTGGGTATTTTTCGATCCGCGCCTCATCGCTGAGAGAGAAGGCGAACACGCTGTCAGGCACGACCAGCGGATTGTTGCCCGTGTCGAACACGCCCCATTGCGGCCCCGCGAATAGACCCGCCAGCCCCGGTGAGTCGCCGGTCAGGATGGCGACGATGGCCGAGCCCAAGCTCGCGGCCGAGCGTGCGAGCGCGGGCACGCCGGGGAGATTTGGCACGTTGGGGAATTGCGGGACTGAGACGATGACGCTTGGCATTTAGCGGCAGGGCGCTATCGGAGCATCGGGCCGGACGTTGCCCATCCACACGCGGCCGCCCGGACAGGTGACGAAAACGGCGGGTGGAAGCACAGAATAGGTCTTGCCGCGTATCCAGACCTTGGCCGTTGCGCCATCGTCCGAGATAATAAATGCGGGCGTGGCCGTGATGCCGCTGCCAACCGGGACCGTTCCGCCGGTCAGCCTTTCGCCGGCCTGCAAGCCGCTGTCGTCGGCCAACGTAAAGCCGGTCATAACGAATCCGGGGCGCTCGATGCAGGCGTGAGGGAGAACACATGGAGCGGGACCGGCAAGCGCGATGGTCGGCGCAAGGGCGAAAGCAGCGAGATATTTCAGCATAGGGGTAACCTCTGTTTTTGAAGCGTTGGACATTATGTCATCCCGCCGCTAATTCAAGGCCCCGTTCGATTGTGTCGCAAGTTCGCTGGCCAGCGCCTTTTTGATGTGTCTGGCGATGCCTCGTGCATCGGTGGCTTGCCCAGCGTTGACAACAACCGTTCCGATGGTGATTTGGGCAGCACGATCCGTCAACGCCTTTTGGCTTGCGGGCAATGCGCCGCCGCGCTCAACGCCCGCTTGGGCCAGCATCAACCGCGACAGAAATTCTGGCGTCATCTGGTATTCTTGATCGGCCCCAATGCCCAGCGACTTGGACAGGCTGGCGATATAGGCCATCGAACTAGCGTGTGTGTTCCCCGGCGCCCACTCATTCGACCAGCCGTGATGCGGATCATCGATCAGTTCGCGCAACGTGTGCTGGCCGTGTCGTGTGTAGTCGATGATCTCTTGCCGGGCCATCGCCGCGAAGCCTTCCTCGCGAGTGGCAAAATGCATAAACTTTCCAGTCGTCGGATCGACTAAGTTGCCCGGATTATTGGAGCGGTCTGCCGTGGTTCTATTCGGCACGAAGCCCCCGACAACAGCCGCGACCTCGTGCGGCGCCAACCCAGCCGCGCCAAGCACCTTCGCGGTCGGCCCAGGCTTCGCGCCCGCGCCGCCCAACATGCCGCCAACCCACCGACCAGCGGCCTCGCCGCCTTGATTTATCGCCCAATCCGCCGCCGCGAGAGCCGCCGCTCCAGGCAGCGCGCCCGCTATGGCTCCAAGGCCGACGCCGGTCCCTGCCGCCGCCGCGCCCTCTGTGGCCGCTCCAGCCCCGCCAGCGCCCAGCAGCAGGCGTAAGGCGGTCGCCGGCAGCTTCACCAGCCCAATGGCCGTCAGCGCGGTCGCCAACGCCAACGCCAACCGTGTGAAGATGGGAAATTTCGTGACACCTTGATCGACCAGCGCCAGCAGACCCGTGAGCGCCGGGCTGGCCTGATAAAGCATCGCATTGGCGTTGCCGAGCACGTCCTGGCGCAGTTTGTGGAAGGCGATCTGCAAGTCCTGAACGCGCTTGATGTCGGCGTCTGACGGCAGGTTGGCCTTCATCGCGGCCAGGTCTTTCGCCGCATCGGGGCCGGCGCGCACGGCGGCGTTGATCGTGTCCGTATCGAACCCGAGCCGCGCACCCTCTTGAAGCTGTTGCGGCCCGGTCTTGCCGCGCGTCCAGGCTGCGTATTTTTCGAACAGCGCGAGCGGCGAATCGTTGACGCCGCCGCCGATAGTCGAGAGGCCCAGCAGGAACGTCGGATCGGGGATGACCATACCGGAGCGGAAGCCCTGCATGGTCTGGCTGAGCTTCAGGAACGAATTTGTCGCCGTGTCGGCATTGCCGCCCGTCTGCTGAACCCACAATTGGAACGCCTTCAAGTCCGGCGCGGCCTGTCCCATCAGGTTGGCGATGCGCCCGAGGCTGGCGATCTGCGGAACCGCCGTCGCGAGGTACTTGTCGAGCGAGCCAACGCCAACCAGCGTGGCGATCAGGCCGATGGCCTGGCGGTTGATCTCGCCAAAGAACATGCCGCCTTGCTTGCCGCGCGCCTCTAGCTCTTTCGCCGTGGTGGTGGCGTCGTCGCGGGTTTTCTTGAAGCTTTCGAGGGCGCGTTTCTGGCCTTCGGTGAACGAACTACTGTCCAGCCCTAAAATTACGACCAGTTCATCTACGACTGTGCTAATTTTCTCCTCCGTCGCCAGTTGTTTTCGCCAGATATAGCAGCAATAACCTCCGGCGACCGCTTTCTCCCACGCAGAGGCGCGATGCGCTTTTCTACCAGTTCGGGCGATTGCCGCTTGCCCATGTGCGACTGGCTAAATTTGCGGCGCGTTTCTTCCGAATGGACGCGGCCCCTATGCGCCGCACCTATCTTTTTGCGCGTCTCTGGCGCGACAATCCGGCCGATGTTGCTGGCCGAGATCGCGGCCTTGTGCTCGTCCGAGAGTTTTCGGCCTTTGAGGCGCGCCGAGTGATCCGGGTTAGGGATACCCTTCCGCCGGCCCTTGTGGGCCTCTGAAAGTTTGCGCTTCGTTTCTTCCGAACATGGGCGGCGAGGTTGAACGGCGCGCTTCGCTTTTATCTTCTCCCGCGTGGCCTCGGAATGCCTAAGACCACAGACGCCCTCGCCACCATCGGTTACGTTTGTGATGGACGCCCCGCTGGCCCGACGCGATGCAATTAGCTCAATCTCATAAGCCAGCGCCTCGGCCTCAGTCAGATGCTGGCGAACGATCCGCACCTCATGCTGCATTCCATTTCGGCACAGCTTCTTGATTACATTGTCGAAGTGAAAATTGCGGGACGGAGATCGGAACGCTCTATCGCCGTGGCCCTTACCTACCCAAAAGCATTGGTTCGTGTCAGGGCGCCAAAACTCATAGACGTAGAAAATGGGCTGATCGCGCTTGCTCGGTGTGATCGCTCCCATCAGCCCGGCCTTTCCGCCACCACCCTGTTATGAGCCTCAACGATGATGATTTCTAGGAGGTCGTAAGCGTCTTGGAGCGAATAGAATTCTTGGCACTCTTTGAGCGTGGCTTGGCCGGCGCTGACGATGGTTCCAATGAGCCTTCCGGCGTTGGCGTACTCCCACCAGTCTCCAGCTTCATGGCCATGATGATGCTCGCCATCTCCAATAGGTTGTCTAGTGGAGAAAAATTTACGTGTAACTTGATCACCTCGTCTCTCAAACGGACGCGGGTGGCGATTTCCTCAACGTCGTCTGGCGTGAGCTGGCGGGTGGTCGCCGGCTCGATAATCTGAACGCAAGCGAGCAACCGATCCAGCAGCGGGCCGACTTCGCCATATGGGCCGGCAAAGAGCGCCTTGACACCGTAAGTCGCGGCGGCGGCCATGCCGCCGAACATCGCATCCGCCGGCACGTCCATGCCACTTTTGAGCATGATGCCGAGCGCCTGAAAGCCCCACGCCTCCGCATCGGCGGCGGACATTTCCGTGATCAGGAAACGCTTGTTCTTGTCGCGGCCTTCGCGTTCGATGACGAGTTGAGTCGTCTTCCTCACGGCGAGTAAGGCGCCGGGCTGACATCTTCCCAATCGATCTTGAACAGGCGCGGTTGCAGCACCTTCTTGGCGGCCGGCATTTGCTTGAAGTTCTTCAGCACGCCGTTGGTCATGGCGTACTGGCGGTTGACCGATTGCAGCAGCACCGTTCCAGACGCCGGGAAAAGTCGCTGACTGGCCTTCTGTGCGGCCAGGACCGTTTCGAAAACCAGCACGCTCGCGCTGTCAGCTTGCAGGGCGATAGTCCAGGGCGTGATGAAGAAGATGTAGCCGCTCGACATGACGCCATCGACGCCGATCTTGGTCTCGGCCGTGTCAACCGCGTCGATGTCGAACACGTCATCGACATCGAAGCCCTGAAGCTGTTGCGGAGC